>Ga0209117_1000256_pt1 | contig 27888 bp, 33 predicted proteins | sample BlaSpr_A8_OM2_M2_FD_187978 | JGI IMG/M metagenome (GOLD analysis project Ga0209117, IMG submission 187978) | Forest soil microbial communities from Thunder Bay, Ontario, Canada - Black Spruce, Ontario site 2_A8_OM2_M2 (SPAdes) (version 2) | ecosystem: Environmental > Terrestrial > Soil > Boreal... | reverse complement strand
GCCGCCAGACCCTCGAGCAGATCCAGCCCGGATGTACGAAACCGCGAACTAAAAAGAGGGAAAATGAACTGTCTAGCTAATTCTTGGACACTACACTAGTTACCGAACCATTCATACTCGTGGGGCTGACTGCCTCGATTCGGCGCATTCTCGCGATTGCATTGGAGGTGGCTAGTCTAACCAAAGAGAGGTAAGTGGTCGCTCGGTTAGTCTCTAGCTCTGAACAACCTTTGCGAACCCATGCCCGACGAGTCTCGTGACGGCGTGAGATCCTTCAGACGCCCCATAACATAAAGCTGAATCGCATTGTGATTTTCCGGTGCGAGGCCGATGAATTCCATACCTATGCGCTCGGTATCCTCTTTACGCGCGACCCGAGCAAGCACGTTCAGAGAAGCACCCACTTCCACGATCTTGAACTGCAAGGTAACTTCCTGGCCCACACCTATATCCACCGCGGGTTGCAGCAGCATGCCGCTTTCACTGATATTCATGCTGCGCAAGGGAAACTGCCGGTCATCCCAGGTGCAGATGACCTCCGTAAAGAGGGGTAAACGGGCCGCGAGCCTTTTGCCTTTCCACCCCACGGAATCCATGGCGTCTAGCATCGGACGGAGGCGAGTCGCGGTAACGGGCTTGGTGAGAACGAAGTCGGCGCCCTCGCCGAAAGCCTGCCGCAAACTCTCAATGTCGTCGGTTGCGCTGAGCATCACGATCGCGGTCTCACGGTTGGGCTGTGAGTTCCGGATTCGGCGCGCCAGCTCCAGTCCGTCCGGGCGAGGCATGCTCACAAAGGCCACATCGAACCGCTGTTTCTCCACCCGTTCCCCGGCCTGCTGGCTGTCGTCAAAGGTTACTACGGTATGACCTAAGGGGGCGGCCAGAGACCTCATGAGTTTCGGGGTCAACGGCTCATCGTCGACAACCATGATTTTCAGTGACATCGCTCGGCCTCGGCGCCCGGTTCTGCCTTGGATTTGGCCCCAGGACGCTCATGAAGGAAGAATACACCCGAGTCAACGCGATGCGTGAGTGAACTGGCGGAGTGCTGTCCAAAGCGTGAAGGGCCATGAGCGCAAGAGGATTCTGCGTCGGCTGATCCCGAACAAGTCCGCGCGCTTACTTTACCGCCGACCATGTAGGTGGAACGGCACGGACGTTTTCGAGTTAGCCTGTGCTAACGATGTGGAAGGCATCGTCGCGAAGTGGAAGGACGAACCTTATTTGCAGCGCATCCTGGGATAAAAGGGATGGAAAATGCGCCAAAGCAACGGAGGGGATTCATCGTGCCCAGGAAGCGCGAGATGTAGTGGGCGCTGATCGACCGCTAACTTTTGATTTTCTTCGCAGCCGCGTCCCACACGGCTACCGTCTTGTTGAAATAGGCATAGTTTGCCAAATGGCAGCCGATGGCCGCATTGTTGCCGAACTCCTCATTCTCTACCGTTGGCTTTCGCGTCCGAACTGCATTAAAAAAGTTAGCCTGGTGGTCCGCGAGATCGCTGTAACCCGGCGGCGAGACGAACGACTCCTCGGTTTCATCCACTTTGAAATCCAGAGGCGAGGCCGGCGGGTGCTCGGCACGCCACTTCGCGAGGTACTCGTTGCGCAACTCGGCGGGCCAGCCATGGATAGAGTAGCTCTCTGGTTGCGGGCGGGTGTCCTGAGGTGTATATGTCAATGTCGAATTCTTAATAATCAGCGTGCCCTTGGTTCCGTAAAACCCGATGAATTCTCCGCCCTCATTGTTCAGGTTGCAGCGAACAGCAACTCGGAAGTTGGGGTAGTCATAGAGAGTTTCAATCAGGTCGGGAAACTCCCGTCCGTCTTTCCAGCGGAAAAGGCCCCCGGTTGATTGGGCGCGACTCGCCACGGTCTTGGCACTCGTAATGAACTGAATGCCAGAGATTAAGTGAACGAACAGATCACCGGCTAGGCCTTCGCCATAGTCGGTAAAGCAGCGCCACCGGAAAAACCGCACGGGATCAAACGGCCGCTTCGGCGTGCCATCGAGAAAGGCATTCCAGTCAATGGTTTGCTCGTTCGCGTTTGGTGGAATTGGGTAGACCCATGCACCGCTGGCCGAATTTCGGTCCCAAAAGGCCTCAATGAAGAACACCTCACCGAGCTTTCCCGCGTCGTAAATCTCCTTCGCTTTAGCGTAGAGGATGGAGCTGACCCTTTGGCTGCCCACTTGGAGAATGCGTTTACCCTTTTGCGCTGCAGCAATCATGGTGAAACCGTCATCCACGGTGTGGGACATCGGTTTTTCACAATAGATGTCCTTACCGGCGGCGCAAGCATCCACAACAACTTTGCGGTGCTGGTGGTCGGTCACGGCGACGATGACTGCATCAATATCGTTGCGGTCGAGAATTTCCTTGTAATTGCGGGTGGCCGGAACCACCTTCTGCACAGCCTCCCTGGCTGCTTGATGCCGTCCGTCGTAAAGGTCACAAACAGCTACGCACTCAACGCCGGGCACGCGAAGCGAGGCTTGCAGTAACTCGCAACCTCGCACGCCTGTACCAATTGAGGCGAAGCGCACGCGGTCACTGGGCGGGGGCACACGTCCCGAGAGTAGTTTAGGCTCTAAAAGCGTAACTTTGCCCGCCGCTCCAGAGGCGACAGCTCCCGTACCAATGCGGATAAAGTCACGACGAGTAAGTAAACTCTGAGTCATAAGCCTGCACCTCCCGAAGCGATTAACTAATCTCCATTTCAAGATTCCTGCAAATCACGTATACACTTTGCCACCCTCGGTCGCAATAGTTTTCCTGCGTTGCCCACTCGACAGGGAGTATCAAGGAAATCGCCACACCGCTCGCGGGAGAACTGCTTGAGATGCTGAAAATCGAGCGGCAGAAGAATCTGGACGCCGCGTTTGCATTCATGCACGTGCGTGATGAACGCATCAGGGATTCAGAGAAGGCAAGGGATTCTGTTTGTAAGGGGTCTGGCCTTAGCGGGCTTCTGTTCCACGACTTGAGGCGCACGGGCGTCCGCAATCTTGTGAGGACCGGAGCAGCAGAGCGCGTGGCAAGGGTGATCAGCGGACATAAAACGCTGGCCGTCTTTGAGCGTTACAACATCGTTTCCGGGCGTAATCTCAGGATGGAGTTCGCAAGCTGGAAACTTACCTCACGACGCAGAAAGATTCGGAGAGAATCCAAGTTCCTGCCCCTTCGGAGCCAAGAGCAGCGAGGGAGCTAACTAAGTGAGAATGCTTGGTGCCCAAGAGAGGACTCGAACCTCCACGACCTTGCGGCCACTAGACCCTGAATCTAGCGCGTCTGCCAATTCCGCCACTTGGGCACTGTTGACTAGACAACAGTTAGCAGTTTCTCCGATTCTGACGAAGATAGCAACGTCCCCGTTTCGGCCCTAATTTCGGAGCAAGGTTAACATTGGAATCGGCCTCCAAAGAACCGAACAAGAAATATCATCCGCTGCGACCATCGGTGAATCAATCGTTGTGGCTCGATGGGTGAGCGATTTGCTTCGCATAGCTCATCTTGAATTGCATCAACGTCTTTTTCACTCGCCTAGCCGACTTCAAAAACGTACAATGTTGTTTTGTTGGTCGGAGCGAGTCTGAAATCGGAAACTCCTCGTCAGCCCGCCAACATCCTCGGGCGGAGTTCCCCCACTAGCCTGAGACGGGCCAACCTTGCGTAGTGGCTCACAACGCAAGAAGCCCCACCCCCGCGAAATACACTTTTCCTCATCGCTTCTGAGCGGTGAACATTGAACAATAAGGAGCATTCCATGACACGAGAGCAAGTCCTTGACGAAATCCTTCCCGGTCTTGCAGATGAATTTGAAGCCGGAAATCGGAAATTTAGGTATTTCAAGCCATCATCTCTTGAAGAATATGAGCCATTGCGGGAGTGTCTTGCGTCCTTGGTTGCCGAAAGGTCAGTGATAGATTTCCAGAAGATGGGCGGCTACCATTTCACGCCAGCAGGCTACGCCAAATATAAGTCCCGCGTTGATGCGCTTCGCACGCTACCACGCTGACGAAGTGTTGTCTGGTCACGACACTTGGTCTGATTGCAAGCGAACCTGTGGTGATTCACCCGCAGATGTGAGGCCCGTTATTCTATCTGGGGTAGCGGACTGGGAAGAAACTTTTCGATGCGGTCTGAACTCAGAATCTTCCTACCATCTTCCGCATCAAGGGAACCGAGGTTCGTGAGCAAAGTGTCGAGTTCGTCTTTGACTTCATAAAAACTTTCATCTGGTACTGATTGTGCTTTAGCTTGGATGCTTCCCACAACTTGCAGGTGTGGTGAGATGTTGCTTTGGGAAACCGAAGCCAGGAGTTCTCTTAGGCCGGTGCAAGTTTTATGGATAGCAGCACGCTCCTCACTGTGGCCTGATGCACTCTTCCAAGTTGAAAGGGCCTGCCGCAACGTGGCAATTGTCTCTGGGTCCGTTTCGGTATCCTCAAAATTCATATCCACACCGTGTGCGCTGGAATAGAGTGCCACGCGCCTAAAACTGGCACCATCATCGTTGGTGAAATAGTCGCTCGGGCAACTTCCGAAGCGGTGTACCACTTGCAGCCTAATGCCTAAAGTTTCCGCACTGTCCTCCCTGACAAGACGGCACACCCAAGCGGTATGCTCCGAAGTTCGGAAGTAGCGTTGGTCAACCTTGCGAACTGACGTTCGGATAACTGTATATGCTGCCACGTCAGAATGATAGCATACTTCGGTTTTTGTTCGCCGACAGGAACATGGGGTAGAATGATGGTGAGGAAAACCGAGATGGGACCACGGGTGTGCTTAGGGTGCGGCATCGAATTGACGGGTGAGGTTATGACGCTGGAACATGCACTTCCCCAGTGGCTAGCCAAAGAAATAGAACTGCCCGGCGTTAAACTTAGACACTACATTCATGACGACCGTAAGCCTGAAGACGCACTCCTGCGAAGCTATCAGCTAAATACCTTTGGCACAAAGAAAGTCTGCTGTGTTTGCAATAACGGTTGGATGAGCCGTTTGGAGTCTGACGCAAAGCACGATATTTTGGGTTTGATGCATCAGAAAACGAACATCATGGCGCTAAATGATGGTGCCCGGAAGGTTCTTTCACGCTGGGCAGTCAAGACAGCCTTTATGATTTCAGTTGTGCAGACGATTCAATTTGAACTTCCGTGGAGAGTTTTCCAGAGTTTAGGAAAACATGAAAATGACGGTCCAGATGGATGTTTCGTACTTGCGTCTCAGCAGCCCAACTTGCCAAAAGGCTTCATATATACATGCCCTGCTGACGGCTTTGTTGAAGGAAACCCCATTCAGTTGCGCGTAGGATTTTCAATTGACCATTTGCACTTCGTGGTTGTTATCCCAATTGTCCAAGGTCCGCGATTTGTACGGGTTGCTGCCGCGCTTCACGTTCCTTTGTGGCCGTTGGACCTGCACGTTCTTGCATGCTACACGCGTGCGCCAGAAAACATAGGCACACCGAATCAATTTTTGGATTTTCTGACGAATCTTGTAGAGGTTGCACTGGTGAGCAGGAACGATGTGGTCCGTTTGGAAGTCGCCCAGAGTTCTGTCGCTTCTACCTCATGACTTTTCACTTAGCGAGCTTCATTAGTTCACCTACCGCCAGCGCGTCTATCGCGGCCTGGATCTCTTTCGGGCGCGCTAGCATAGCCTTTCGGCAGCAATCGGGACAAGTATACTGTACCGAGGTGCTCGCTCCGGCAGGTCGCGGCGTCCAGCGCTTACCGCAAGAGCAGAATAACCGAGCGGCTTTCCGTTCGGCGACTTTCGCGGCGCGCGTTGCCCCGGCTTTTGCAGCGTTCGCGCGCAATCGCGCTAGCGCGTCGGGAGAGAAAGAGCGGCGGGCGGCCATGGCGCTCACGGTTTCACCGCCTGGCTAGATTTTTCCTCTCGCATAGCCGCCGTGTGGCACTCGTAATATAAGTCGTTAACCGCCCCGGTTTCACTCCCAATTGCGATTGAGCGCCCTCGCTCAATGAGCCGGGCGGCATCAGCAATATCGTTGTCGGACGTAATGTTGTAACGCGAGAAGATTTCCCTCGTAACGTGCCCGGAGATTTGCATTGCCACGGTCTCTGGGACGCCGCGCCGCACCATGTTGCGAACTGCGCTCCGCCTGAAGTCGTGTAGCAAGAGACCTGAGAGCTTGGCCGCGTCAGTTAGCTTGCTCCAAGATACGCGGAAGTCGCGTACCGGTTTGCCATCGGCGCGAGTGAAGACATAATCGAGCGGTTCCTTACCGCTGACACATTTGGCGAGTAGTTGGTAGACCTCTTCAGTCATCTTAACCATGCGCGGCCGTTTGTTTTTCGTCGTCTGCGCGCGAAGCCGGATAGTTCGGTCGAGGAGGTCAACTTGCCGGACTCGCATGCTGAGAAGCTCGGCTTTGCGAAATCCGAATGTGTAGGCCGCTGCAATAAGCGCTCGCAGCCAAAGCTCTGTGCAATTGTCGCAAAGCCGCTTGTATTCAGCGTCCTCAACGAAACCGTCACGCGGCGGCGCTTCTGTGAGCTTTTCAGGAAAAACCGGTACTTCATTTACTTTTTTCGGTGTACAGGCCGTGCCGAGATTGAACATACGCTTCAAGAGAGCGAGTTCACGGTTTATGGTGCCATTGCTCGCTTGCTGTCGCTTTCGATGCTCGATAAATCGATTGAGGTCATCGGTCGAAAGCCGGGAAGCGCGCATCCCTCCAAAAGTCGGCTTGAGATGCTTGTTCCACTTCTTCTCGGTCCAGTCTAGCCTCTTTTCAGCTTTCCCTCGGATGTAATCAATGTCTGGGTCAGAATTTTGGTGCTCGATGTCGGAAATTTGATTGATGCGGTAGCTACGGAAGTAATCCTCGGCAAGTTCATGGATGGAGGTTCGTTCCGCGCGCGGCCGAGGCGCTAGGCCGACTTCAATCTGACCAAAGCGTCGCGTCAACATCTTTTCGGCGACCTTGCGGACCTCCGACCTCGTGCTTTCTCTGATTTGCCGACCGCTCGCGTCATTGTACTGAATCCAGAAAAAACGGCCCCTCTTCCAGATGCGGCCCTTTCCATATTCACCGCGCGCTTCCTTCTGCGCTTTCATCTCAATCACTTTTGCTAAATTTTCCATGTCGCAGGTCTCCCTATTTTTGAAGTTCGCGTGTTCACATTTCAATTTCAGGCAGAGCCTATCGTCGAGAGAACGCGCAGCGGCGGTTCGCGCCGCCGCGCTTCATTAACGAATCCACTACGCCACGACGCGGTTTGTAGCTTTCTTGGCAGTTCTCCGTGGGCGTTCGCGGTACGGCTTGCCAAATTGAACCTTGGCCGTATAGGGAATCATCAACGTATCTACAACCTTTTTTTCGGGCATCGTGCGCATTTCACCGTCCACGAGAATCCTTCCTATGCCCGGCCTTTTCAAGAGAAGCACCAGTTTTCCCGACAATCTCCGCATATCATCGGAGAACTCTTGCTCATCGCAATCCCAGTCGTATCCCGCCTTGAGAGCGCCATGAATCGTTCTTGGAACCAACCTTTTTCTTCCTTTCATGCTTTCCTCCCGTTAGATTTTAGATTTAGGCGCAAGTGCGCCCTCTCGACGCGCTATGGGACTGCGCGTCGAAACGCGTAATGGAAAACAAAAAATGTTGTCTTGAGTTGAGGTGTGAACCGTACTTGATTTTGGTAGCGCTACTTCAGTTAGAATCGCAGAAGCCACGTTGCCTCCGATTTAGGCAAAGTCGGTTAGGGGCGTGTCGGTGTTTCGATCACCGGCGCGTCCCGCTTTTTTACCCCTTCTTCTTCCTCCCTGGCCGGATGCCAGCGAGAACCTTTCGGGCTTTCTCAATGTCGCGGGCCGTCCAGAGCCGGACAGTCACGCCCCCGACCTTCTGTAATGGGGGAGCATCGAACGTTTTAGCCGACACGTGCCGCTGAAGGGTTAGAATTGCAACCCCTAGCTTCTGAGCCGCTTCGCGAGTTGAGAAATGCCATTTCGTATATAGACCTCTATCTAATATAGCGTCACCCTCATGCGAAGTAAAGAGAAAAATCACGCTGGATTGTCGTTAACGCGCTGGCGTCACCCAACTTCATCGTCGGGGGATTATTCTGCTTGGGGGTTTCTTTCTGCGGGGTCACATCCTGGAATCCCAGAATGGGCAGAAGCTGGACAAGAGGTGGCCACATTTCGGACAATCTCTAAGGGGCGTGTTCGAACTGGCGGCGTGTTCACTTTCTTCTCGGAGATCAAACGCATAACGACAGTTTCGATTCATACAGATCACAATTCACGAGCCTCTTACAGCGATACTGCATTTTTGCCCGCTACGAATTCCCATCTTCAGAATGCCATCGCTGTTTAGTTCGCCCTTCTCAAGCAGTTCTATGAGTTCGGCTTCCAGCAAAAGAACATTTCCGATGAGTACGACGTGGTGACCTCTACGGCTCTGGACCGGGCCTTTAAATGGAATATTCTGTGCCCGCAAGGATTGGAGTGCTTTGATGATTCCTTTTTGCGCGACTGCCCTGGCAGCAGTTGTCATGACCACCAGCCCTTATAACATTACTCGTAGATGGATAAGTACTCAGATATCATACTATTATCGTATAGACCGCGCAAGTGTACGAATAAGAAAAAACCTGCAAGACAAAACCAATGTTCTAAAATCTGTTTGAAGAATTAGTTCCCGTCGTCAATTCCGTATGCTTACGGCACTGAGGAACGTACTGCACTTTGCGAATCGCGGCGATAAGCCCACCCGAACCGCTAGACTTCAAAATCCATCCAGCACTGGACCTCTGCCCGGACTCACGCTCGGAAATCAATTCGACGAAGGGTGCTCCGATTCCAAGCGCCTGCATGAAGCGTGAGCTTCGCGGCGTTCTTCTCAGTCAACTTCCCAGAATCAAACCCCAACCTTAGGCAAGTGTACGTGACGTGAAGAATTATTGACCTTGGATTGCTCGCTCTATGATTCCCGGCAGGACATCATTTGCCAAGTGCTCGACAAACTGACTGGTGGTATTGATCCGTTTCTTGCAGACGGTGCAGCCGGGCACAACAACGCCGTGCCCACCCTGTGCAATCGAAGGCGGGTCCTCAACGAACGTATCCCAAGTGTGACGCTTTAATTCGTCCTGCGCTGCTTGAAGGATTGAGGTTTGGACTGCCATTCGATCTCCTTAATCGCGGCGAGTGCATTAAGTTTGCCGTAGCATCCACTATGCTTCTTGACTGCTTAGTAAAACGGATGTATGTGTGGCGCACCATACGTCCCGGAAATCTTCGCACAGACTCAGATTTTACACGCCACGTCGAGCAAGGAGAGTGATGAATCGCCTTAGCAAGTCTGCGGCTCTGGTTTACTGCGTCGTGTTGATAGCGTTGGCAGGAGCAGGGACGGCGCTGTGGGGGCAGACTGCGGGCTTCGTCTATGTCGCAAACTGCGGAAGTCCGTGCGGCCCTTCGAGCACTGCAAACAACATTTCGGCGTACACCATCAACGGGACCACTGGGGCGTTGAGTGCGGTTGCGGGCTTCTTCCCGGCTGGATCGGGTCCTGTCTCGGTGACGACTACCGCCGGGCCACCCCCGCCGCCAGCAGCCGCGAAAAAATAGGTCTGCTTCACGGTTGTTCTTTGATGACGCGATGGCGCCGCGCGGGTCTTTATCGTCGCGCAATCCAACGAACTTCGAATGCCGGAACGATCCGCGTCTGTCCACTCCAAAAACTCGACTTGAGCAACGGCTTTTGGCCGAAGCCAAACGCACTCTTTCATCTTCTCGGCAGTCAGGCTCTCACGCCAACGCGAGGGGTGTTTATCCGGCAAGTTGGCGAACGGCATCAGTGTTAGCTCTCCCACGGCGCTTACCCTTCAGATTCCCTGCAATCTTAACTTACTGTTTGTCTTGATACTAACCTACGGCGTTTTGCGGAGTAGAAACTACGGCACGATTCGTAGTCATTTCAATGCATAACGGCGGCGCCGAAGCTGACGTACAATCCCGAGATGTGGAGTTGGCTGGTCGAGAATAAACAGTGGGTTTTCTCGGGCATCGGTGTGTCAGTAATCGCCACAATCATTTGGTTTGTTAAAAAATTCTGGCCGAAACATCAGCCGCCGACGCCTTCGGTTTCTGTCAGCACAACACAATCACCGAACATCACCGTCTCTCCGGTTTTTAATTTACACGAGCGCACCGAGCTGCTGAAGCAAGAAGCCTCGGCGCGGCCTATCGCGCGAGCCAATCTCCGAATCGAGTCGATCGGGCTGGCTAAGATTTATCTGAGAGGTGACATCTGGACCACGGACCGGCCCGTAGACAATGACGAGATATCAGTTATGGGTCTGATCGCAGACGTTACAAACCTTCCCACACCAACAACGAACATCAAAGCGATCGAGCTGAAAGCGGTTCTGACTATTCAGTCGCGGAACTATACACCACTGCCTTGGCTTGAAGAATATATAAATGTGGTTCGACTGGAACCAGCAGCACGGAAGAGCGTTGTTCTTGCTGTTGGTAGCGGTTCTCCGTTAGAGCCGTGGTACTTCCTGCTGAACCAACGAGATCAATACTTCACGCCGAATGAACCATCTCGAATGGATTGGTCAAACGTGGCACCAATCCCATCTAACCTTCCAATGTCCATTATGTTCGTGGACATTGACAGCGGAGAAATGGCGGCAGAATTCAAGTACATCTGGACGTTTGATTCTGGTCGGCCCTTCCTGAGACCACCAAGCTAACCGGACCGATCCGGCGTTAAGCGTGTCATGTTTTGCGGTCCACTGATGGCTGTTCCGGCGATAATGTAAAACATCAGGGGCAGGACAACGTGCTTGCTCTTTCGGATGCGGGATAGGTGCCGCCACCAGGTTCGCTGAAGATACCGCACACGAACGTAACGACCACATACGTTCCGAAGGTCGTCTCGAACGATATCGGACTACTAAGTCTGGTCATGCTTCACCGGGCTTGCGGGGCCGCAAAGATCGATGGATACAATTCGTGAATAAACCCGGCAATTCCTGATCTGCGAGCGAACTTGTCCCACGCAAACTGATCGAGCGCGCTCAAGGCAATACCCAAGGGAGGCACGATACCAGCAACTGTTGTCATTAAGAACCGTAGCACCTTGCCAGTCCCTGTCTGTGCTGCCAGACCCAATTTCACATTAAAACTGGATATTCGCTCCTGAATCTCCGAGTCGCTGAGCCTGTCGATGTCTGCCGACCATGCCCTAAACTCAAGTGCCTCAGGCTGACTGCGAATTTTCAGAACTTTCTCAATGTTAATCCGGGAACCACCAGAAATCTCCGGTAATCCAGCGACTGCGACCACTCTGCGGAACCGCCGCTCCGACCCTTGTGAGCTATCGGCCTCCGCTAGCGAGTCGAGTTTGCTGCGAAAGAGCGGCAGCTCTTCATCGGTGAATCCCGACAAAGCAGTGTGCGCCTTCATCTCGCCGAGCCGCTGATCGACGCCGCTTATTCCGAGGACAGCGGCTTTGAGGAGGTTGTGTGTGTCTTCAATGCCGAAGGTCAGTTTTTGCAGCAAATCGGTTTCAGTTTCGTATCGGTCATCAGCCACCTTGTGAAAGCGCAGCACAAAATCATCGACGATGGTAATGCCCTTCGCCTTGGCGAGTACGAAGCGAACCGCCGCCTTAATCAGTGGGGTGTTGTGAAGGATATCATTCTCGAAAGCGGGTGCCACTGTTGAACTGAACATTTCGCGGTAGTCTGGTTGCCGCACCGCTCTGGTTACCGCAGCTTGCAGTTCCATTAATTGACGAGAATTAAGTGCCGGAGCGCGGCTCACCTCGCTAAGATTGTCAATCAGATACTGATTGCGGTCGTGCGCATCTATGACATGAAATTGAAACGTCAGCGGCGGGCAGGCTGGGGTTGAGAATTGGCCTTCGACAAACTGCGCGCACTCGCACCGGATTTCAAGAGCACCGCTGGAAAGCAGCATCAACGTGCCTTCATAGCCAAAGTGTCGCACGAGTTCCCCAATCTCCTTGAGCCGAACCGAATACAGAATATAAGAGTCGAAAAGGAGTAGGCGACGGATGAAGCCCTCGACATCCAACTCTACTCCGATGTCTCTTGCTCCTGGTTCTTTGTAGACGATCGCCGATGAACCGAGGAGCCTCCGCGTTATTTCCAACGGCTTCGTCATTATCGATGCTTCGCTTCGCAGCCAGTCGCTGGCGAGACCCTACCGGATCCTACTGAACTTCACCATCGCGTAGATAGGTTTCCGCGACCAGCATTATATCGAAGCGGTCGCTTTCGTGGTTTTCGTCCTAGTTCTGTCGGGATCGCAACCGCATCATGGCGCGCGTAATTCCTAGTTCATGAACCCATAAGGATGCTCTTCGACATTGAACGAAGTGCGCGAGATTCGGGCTTTGATGATAGGAACCGGCTCGGGATAGGACGCCATTGCAGCAGAGATTTCGCCACGCTCGACGCAGCATCTATGCCCGACGATGATCTCACGCAGCTTCAGCTTCTCATCGAAGTGGATGAAGTATCGCCTATTTTCTTCTTCCTCACGCGTCACGAAGGCACGAACCTCTTCTTCGTACTTCCAACCAGCGAACTTCGCCCACAGCAGCTTGAGCGTGAACTCTTCTGTTGGCGGCTCCTGCCAAGGTAAACGCTCTTCGACGTAATCGACAGGGCGTGCCATCTTGTCCGCGAAGTTCAGGTCGAAACCTAGGCATATTCCGCGATGCATGTCGGCGTAGTGCGCCCACAGCAACGGATTGGTCCAGACACGCGAGAAACACAGGAGGCCACGATTCCGAGTCATCTCGTCCCGCATGGCTAACACTGCATAGAGGTGGCGAGGATCTGACAAGTCGCACGGAATTAACTCAAATGGATCGTTTAGATCGCTAATCTCTGAAATCTTAATCCTGCGCTGCCAAATGTCTTTCATGGCAAACTCGCTCGTAAGGAACTTGTAGACGCGCATTTCACGGCACCTCGCAGGGAATCCTATCGCGCCCTCGCACGTGATGCCCGAAATCTCGCAGATCGGCTCCATGAAATGCAGAAAGTGTTTGTCGGCTACGATCTGCCGGCGTCGAATCGCGCGCTTTCGTGTTCGGCAGGGACAACAAGGGCGAGAGCGGTTTGCCGGGTTTATCGAGCCGCGCGGCCTAAAACAAAAGGGCAACTCCGATGAAGAGTTGCCCCGAAATACGTTCGCTTTGATTTGCTTCGCTATGCTCTGCTTGGCTGCGCTTTGCTTTGCTTAGCTTCGCTTTGCTTAGCTTAGCTGCGCTATGCGTTGCTGAGCTAGCTTCGGAGCGTACGCCCGCTAGGGGCAAGTGTCAAGAGAATTCCGGGCGGCGGAGGCAGCACCCGTGGGGTTTCCGCACATCTCCGGGCGCGCGCCAGGGTACACCGTGGCTCACCTTTGACGTGCACCGCGCGAGGCTCCCGAAATCGAGGGGATTGAGGCTCTCGACCGTGCATCCAAGGAACTTCTCCCGCATAAACGTGGTAAGTGCCGTCCGGATTTATTGCGAACAGTTCGCTTAGCGAACGAGCAGCCAATGCGCTTCTGACAGATTGTCGAACAGGCTTCAATATCTCGGGCGGTGAGCCGGTTCACCACGGCGATTCCGAGCTTGACACTCGAAGGGCGGCTGGCCTATACGGTTTACGCAACGATGAAGTTGTGCGGAAATTCCGGCTAAGTCTAACTAGGGATTGGTGCTTAGATTCTCTTCAGCACGTTCCCCCAAAATGAAAGGAGACAATGAATGAGAGTGAAAACGATTATCGCCGCATCTGTTGTGGCTTTGTGCTGCTTCACCTTGGTTACGGTGCACCGCAGCAAGAAAGGCTACTTAAACGCAGTGGTGCATGCCCAAGCTGTCATCGACCCGTGCAGCGACACTTCAGTATTAAAATCGTCCGTTGCGTTGACAAATTTCTCCAAGGATTTAGTTGCCTCGGTCCCAGGTACCGCAATCTATATCTGTGGATTCGCCATGATTGGATCGGGAGGCGGCTCGGAAAGATTGGGTTACGGGGACCTCCACGCAGTGCCAGTCGGGGACATTTACTCTGTTGACCGGTGACCTTGCTAGCGGTGGTGAGCCGGTTCTGTTGGGGCGAAATCTTCGGTTGCTGCAATTTATGGCCTGGGATTTCCCAGAGGCGGGAATGGCAGCATGGATGACGAAGGCCCGCTAATCACCAGACCTGTTTCCGCTTGAATGTATTCGCGTCCCAGAAAAATCAGAAAAGGGTCATACGTGGTGAGACGGTCTGCTTTGTAAACTATAGCGGCAGCCAAAATTTCACTGTCACGTGACTTCAGTTTGCTGGCTTGTTTATTCGGCACACCTGCTGCTATGGCTTTGTCTCTCAAATCAGCTATCTGATTGCAGTTGAAGCGAAACTGCAACTTGCTGCTGACGGTGACCACTTCACGTGTGGACTGCAAGAACTGCACGTAAGAGTTGTTTAGAAATTCTTCAATCTTGGCGGCTGCTGAAGTTCCGTCACTCAAGGTATAAATTTCTGCAACGGCACTGCTGGGTATTCCTAGCAACGCTTTGCCGGTTTCAAAAAATTGTGTCTGTGCCAAGAGTGCTGGCAGTTTGTCAACCTCAGCATTCAAAATGCCGATGATGCAGCAAGAGTCCCACACGTCGAGTGCAGGCTTGCTATTCGGCATCTCGCAAGCCTCTTACGTATGCGGTGGAATCCTGGCCCTCTGGAAGTGTGACAAGCCCAACTAGGTCTTTCAAACTGACTTTGGGTTTTCGCGGGAGGACGCGAACGTGTTCAACATCGGCAGCGTAGGGCCACGGTTGGCCCGGCTTATATCTTAGCTGCCCGGTGATTTCCACCATTCCATCAAACCCTTCGCCAAGCTCAGTTGACAAAGAGCTATCACGGTACGTGCATCTGACCGGTTTGTTGGGTGCTAACGGAAGCTGCAAACGGAAAGACCTATCATCTGGGTTCCAACTGTCCAAGACAGCTAAACGGCCTCTGACGCTTCCCTGTGACACGTATTCGCCTGTTGATTGCGCTGGAAATTGACTTGCTGCTTGCTCAACGCGGCGCTGCGTAGTTGCCGTAATCGGGTGCCGTTCGGCAGCCGCACCAGTGCCGATGGACACCCTGGTGTTTGCCGGAACACTGAAAACAAATTCACGCAGAGCAGATAGAGCTTCAGGTGTGAACTTTGGTGCTGGCTTTCCTGTCTTCTCAATCTTTCTAAGACCTTCTTCCCACTTCTTCACCAGTGCCAGTGCTGGCCTTCCAGTTGTCACCTTCACTGGTTGCACTTGAATGAGCGCGGAAGCCTTCTTTAGGTCAACGATTTCCCACTTGACGTGCTGGCCTTGTTCTTTGGCAAACGTCTTGAGCGCACGAAGCCATTTTTCAGCCGTGTTGAAAAAATCGTCAACGTCAACGTTCGGATTATTTCTGTCAGTGGTTTCCAGCTTCAAAGAAAGCGAAAAGTGGTCATGGGCGAGCTTTGACTCTTTCGGTTCACGTTTACGCTTGGGCATAGAGGCTCGCTGTTCTGGTAGAGGAAGCAATCTTATACGCAGTTCATGAACGGCAGCAATAAAACACACTAGCGCTGGTACTTGCGGTCAATGATTGCCATTATGCGTTCTGGCGTGGCAATCCCAGCCCCACTCTTTGAGACGCGGTGCAAGCAGAATGGCCGTGAGGATTGCGAGCACCCGCTTACGGCCTTCATCCATTGCGGCAGGGTAGCACAAGGCGAACACAAAGCGAATAGAATGTACTGTCCTTTTTCTTCTCAACACGCGATTCGCCACTCAGGGACTAAAGCAGCAGAAGGGCTGATTGCAGCAGCCTCCAAGTCTTTGTAATTCATGGTGATTCGACGCGAACTGTGTTTTCTTCCCGCCTGTCGGAAAATATAATTCTACCCTGGCTTGACGGCCACGTTCGACACGGACACTCGTGCGCGGCCAAAGCCAAACTCGGCTGTCAAATTTGGAGAAGCCTTCATACCCGCTTTGACTGTACACACGGAAAATCCTTCTCGGTTCAAGAAATTGACGGCACCAAACAGCGCATCACCGGACGGATAAACCACAAAGCGAGAATGTGCGGTTGCCGAAGCAGACGCTGGCACCTGGAGGCGTTGCATCCGACGCAAAGCAGGACCAAGACCAGCGCGGGCAAGAACTTCATAACAAGCGCCATACTACTAGGGCCATGCCGTCTGGATGGGGCACGACCCAGATATGGAGGCCGAACGACTCCGCGTACCTCAAACCAAAAGGTGAACCACAAAGCCAAGCCCTAGTGTGAGACTCCTCGAAAGGACCCTGCCGAAAATCATCAAGCCAACATCTGACCATATGCTCTCCGTCTCCGAGCGGACGTCCTCCTTCACGTCCTTCATTTTCTGCTCAGGGACGCACGCGTTGAGAATGATGAACAGAGCGTTCCACCGCCGCTCGTGGGCGGGGTTGTCCGGCTCGCCGACTCCTGTCATCAGTCCGAACAACATATTCAGCCCGTATATCAGCCAGTAACTCGCCTCCTGGACGTGCAGCAGCGGAACGGCGAACCAGTTCCATACCCGCATTAACACGAACACGCTGTAGAAGCCGACTAAAGTAGAGGCGGTCCAAGTCATCGCAAACTTCTTCCAATCGCTCATCGTCCCTCCTAGCGAGACGGGAGCATACATCAGGAAATTTCATCAGTAGCGCGTTTATCCGTAGCCGCCATGCTAGGTCGGTTCGCTTATGGTGGCCGTATCCTAGTTGGTACTATCCGCTTAGCGAACGGCAGACAACGTTGTCTCAGAATCCGGTTTGGCGGATAGACTCGCGAAGGCGCTCAATCTTGTCCGCGCGGCCCGTTCTGGCCGCGCAGTTTGAAGTTGGACTCGGAGAGACTCTCGGCGCTCGGACGTAAGATTCACCACCCGTTTGCGCTTCGGGCACAGCAGCCTGATAACGAGCATGGCATGCTGGGCATTGGCTGGGTCGAAAAAGAAAATGCTCTCGGCCTCGCCCTTCCACTTGAGACGAGACCGCCAGCGAGGGCCTCGCGCCGTTTCGATAGCAGCGCCCTACTCATTGCCTTACCCCTAATCACCGCGAGCAGCCTCAATCGCAGCAACCCGCCGTCGTTCATTTGCGCTACCTCGCAAAACTTGCCGATGATAAGCTCCTCGACGCCATTGTTTTTGACGTGATTATGCCCTTGACACAGGGATAGCGTTCTGATAGGCTACTTCTTGATGGGATTCTCATTCATCCTCGCAATGTGCTTCTTGACCTGCTTGAGCACCTTTGGATGGAACAGGTGTTTAGCTAGCTCATCCGTTGTCATGTCCTTCGGTTGTTTCTTAACTTTCTTTTGCATGGTGCCTCGATGAGAGAAAGAATGGATTTGTGCAAACTGATTGAGCAATTCGGCGATGACGATAAGTGCCGGAAGGCGATTGAGAATATGCGTTGGCCGCACGGCGTGCGTTGTCCATCCTGCAACTCCGCGAAAATCTCGCGCATCGTTGCCCGCAATCAGTTCGATTGTGATTCATGCCGTTACCAGTTCTCCGCAACGGCAGGGACTATCTTCCACGATACTCACCTGCCGCTTCACAAGTGGTTTCTTGCGACCTACGTTTTGTGCGAATCCAAAAAGGGAATGTCCGCGCTCCAAATGCAACGGATGCTCAAGACAACTTACAGAACTTCGTGGTACCTCTGTCATCGTATCCGCGCTGCGATGTTGGAAATTTCGCCTAAGAAGCTTGGCGGTACGGTAGAAATTAACGAAACCCACGTTGGCGGCAAGAAGCGTCGCTGGCGTCCGCGAAGTGAGAAACAGGTCGTTATTGGGATTCGCCAACGCAACGGCGATCTGCGCTTGATTCACTCCGAAGATGCGAAGTCTGACACGGTGCGCGAGATTATCAATGCGAACGTAGGCGGGCATGTGGAAGTGATTATGACGGATGAATCCGCTATCTACCCTTGGGCGCTCGACAAGATGCAGAAGACCCTGCACAAGACTATCAATCGCTCGCGGGAATACGCGCACGGCGACGTGCACACAAACACCGTGGAATCGGCGTTCTCGCTCCTCAAGCGCGGAATCGTGGGAACATGGCATAAAGTTAGCGCAAAACATCTTCCGGCTTACCTAGACGAAATGTGCTTCCGATTCAACAACCGCAAGAACCCTTATCTCTTCCGGGATACGATTCTCAAACTAATTGCATCTCCAAACCTCGAATACAAGCACCTCACTGCAAAGGTTGGGGAGGCGGCTTAAGCTTTCCTAAATATCGGGAGCACGGAGTAGTTTCCATTTGGAGGGTCTCCCTACGCCACATTCTAGTTCTTTGATCTTCCACAAAACGAAAACCTTTGTGCATCCATGTTTTCGGTTGGGTTTTCAGTGTGTAATCGATAGCGAGAGTTATATCTGCGCAATTTAGCTCAATCTTTAAATCGCTTGTAACAGGCACATTAAATTCCCTCGCGATCGTTGAAGGTAGATATTGAAAGCAAAATTCAGTCTCCGAATCGCCCCCAGGTTCGATAGGGAAGGAACTTTTTCGATTGAATACTGGGCTGTCGTGTAGAACAAAAAGACCCTTGTTTGCTATGAACCAATTCAATTGGCAATAAATTTGATGGTCCCGATCTATTGCTACCTTTCCGCCGTTGGTTATGGTAAATGCTGTCTTCCCAATATCCCCATCTGGAGGAAGATGGGCATCGGCTACAAGGTTAATCTTTACATCGTCTTGCTCTTTTTTGAGGCTACGCCAGTGAACAGAAAATATCATTAAGGCAAAAACCGCAATGATTACGGCTGCCGCTACGGAACGCCGCAAAATAGAGTCGGGATGTGTGAAGCAAACATAAAGGTATGCGATACAAGGAATAACAAGACATAAATATAAAACCGGTTCATTTTCGGAGTGCATCCCAGCAAATGCAAACAGCGTACTTGTCGCTACCACGATAATATCCTTAAACGTAAAGCGACTGTCAGGCTGCGCATGGCTGGATTGCTCCAGTTGTTTGCGCAAGGCCAAGATTTCGTCGTGGAGTCTGGGATCTTGTCGGGACAAATTACACTTTCCCTTAAGTCGGAGGGGAGTGTATGCCGACACCAACCTTGTGTCAAAGGCTTAATCTCTGGTTTTTGACACGCAACCGATGGGCTGCGCCGAATTCTCGAACGTCCACACTGCCTCCTTAAACGTGGTTTGCTGACGGGATTCCTTGGCTAGAAGGGGTCTCCAGACGGCTGACTGAGGAACCTTGACCCTTACCGTGCGGTCTGGGCTACTGCGCTCGGGACCGTGAGGTTTCCGCCCATATCCGGGCGCGCTCGCGCTAATCGCGGCGACTTCAACCTGAATCCGGGCTTCTTTTCACTGTCGCGCGTTAGATTAGATATCGTCTCTACCATGGTAATCCATTCATTGCAAACGACTTATTTGTGGCTATCCCCGACTTATCCCTATCAGGAGAGACCCGGCTCGCGCACTTTTCGGGCTTCAGCCCACCCGTCGAGGTCCGTGCGGTCGAAGATGAAACGCTTACCGGCGCGAACGTACGGCAGGTGTCCGCTCCAAACTGCGTCGCGGACTGCGTGAACAGCCACGGAGAGGTAAGCCGCCGCTTCTGCGGTGGTGAACCAACGTTTATTGTCCATGTGAACCTTTCAGGTTTGACCGGCGCGAGCAAAAGATGGGTTAAGTGGGACTTGCCCCACGCGACCGGCTTATTTCTTGGAATTATCTGAAAAACGGAGAGGATGAAACGGGATTACCGCTTGCGTGAAAACGATTAGTGATATGATGCGCAGCACTCATCACTCCCGGGTTTTCCGCTCGATTCGAATTTCAAATTGGGAAACCCCTCCAGCGGTGAAATCCAAGCGAGGGAACCCATGAATTTTTCAACGAAAATTATTCGGCTTGCGTCTTATAAAGGAATCCTACCTCGTGCAACAATTTTTGTCCTCTTGACCGTGGTCGGCGTCATTGGCGCCGAGGCCCAAGGGACATACACAATCAGGGATTTGGGGACGTTGGGTAGGACCTCTAGCGAGGCTTTGGCCATCAACGACTCCGGCCAGGTGACGGGATCTGCTTACACGTTAGGCACGACAGGCAACGTCTACCGCGCGTTTCTCTTCGACGGAACGGTTATGAGGGATTTGGGTACGTTGGGTGGGACCTCTAGTTTGGGAGCGCCCTCTATCAACAACTCCGGCCAGGTCACGGGATATGCGAACACGGCAGGCGATACCGCGTTCCACGCGTTTCGCTCCGACGGAACGGTTATGAGGGATTTGGGTACGTTGGGTGGGACCTCTAGTTTCGGAACCGCCATCAACGACTCCGGCCAGGTCACGGGATATGCTGACAAGGCAGGCAATGGCGACCACGCGTTTCTCTTCGACGGAACGGTTATGACGGATTTGGGAACGTTGGACGGGACCGTTAGTATTGGAAACGCCATTAACGACTCCGGCCAGGTCACGGGATATGCGACCACGACACGTGATGCCGCATTCCACGCGTTTCTCTTCGACGGAACGGTTATGACGGATTTGGGTACGTTGGGTGGGACCCATAGTATCGGAGTCGCCATCAACGACTCCGGCCAGGTGACGGGATCTGCTTACACGGCAGGCAACGTCTACCACGCGTTTCTCTTCGACGGAACGGTTATGACGGATTTGGGTACGTTCGGCGGAGCCTCTAGTCACGGAAAACGCATTAACAACTCCGGCCAGGTCACGGGAGAAGCACAAACGGCAGGCAATGCCGCATTTCACGCGTTTCGGTCCGACGGAACGGTTATGACGGATTTGGGGACGTTGGCTGGGCGGACCGATAGCTACGCAATGGCAATTAACAACTCCGGCCAGGTCACGGGATTTTCGTACACCCCAAACCATATTTCCGAAACACATGCGTTTCTCCACTGCCCCGGTGACGCTGCGATGGTGGATCTGAACTCATTTCTTCCCCCCGACTCTGGATGGAGGCTCGTGACAGGCACTGCAATCAATGACGTGGGCCAAATTGCGGGTCTCGCAATTATCAACGGTCAAACCCACGCTTTCCTGTTGTCGCCCGATCCAATTCAGAATCTGATAACGGCACCCACAAACCGACGTTAGAGAATCTAAAGGCGGCCCGTGTCTTTGCACTTCGATTGGCATAACTTTTGCCGCGTCCATTCATCATTGCGCGTAACGCCAGCCATGGAAGCAGACATCACTAATCCCGTATTTGGGAAAGCCGCTTAGCCATTTCGTCGAGTTCATCCGCATATTTACAGATATAGAGCGATTCCATTACGCCAGACCATAGCGTTCCCATATTGAACGGGAGTTCGGGCACCAAGACCATGCCGTTCATCCCTGCAGGACCTAATCTCCTCCTCAACTCGCCATCCACATTCACAAAATCTGGCTTCGCGTCTCTGTCGAACCTTTCGACAATTTCAGTTGCCATTGGCTCCCACAATGCTTGGGCTTGGGGCGATCCTACGGCGATCTTTTGCTCTCTGATCTGCTTCGCGAGTTGCTGATTCTTCCGCTGGTAGTCAAAGCATATTTCTCGAATGAGTCCGGCTGTATTTCCTGCCTTAGCTCGCAATTCTTCATTATTAAGTTCAATCAGTGCGCTCGGACTGGCTTTATCGATACCTAAAGCGACGCGATAGCGACTTATTTGACCGCCTTGAGCCTCGATTCTTTCTGCGTAATGCCATGAACCAATAGAAATACCAGCCATAAGGCACAGCACAACCAACATGACGAAGGAGAGCCATGCACCTTTCAGCACGGCCCACTCCTTCTGAATATGCTCAATGAGTTGCACAGTCCGTGGATTATAGACCCACGGAGGACTATTTCAAATGACACCAATGTACTTCTGGGCAAACTCGTCCAATAGCGTCATAAGGCTCCTTTAGCCCCATAATATGCTGGGGCAAATCGGCGAGGAGAGCTCCGATAGGTTCCTGCGACCATTTCCACTGGCTTGGCTCCGCGTGGAGCCCGTGAACGGTCCTAAGAAAAAAGAGAGAAATTGCGCGCGGCACTTTGCGAATTGCGGCGATAAGCCCACCCGAACCGCTAGGCTTCAAAATCCATCCAGCCCTGGACCTCTGCCCGGACTCACTCTCGGAAATCAACTCGACGAAGGGCGCTCCGATTCCAAGCGCCTGCATGAAGCGTGAGCCGATGAGTTCACCCATTAATGGGTCAAGCAGCGGAGGTGATTTTTTCTGGCGAGATTCCTCTTGGTTGACCCAGTAAACTAGCGCCTTCTTCATGTTCGGCCCCCATTCGTTCAGATTCTGATACAGCGACAATTAAGAGCACGTTCCAGCACGCGAACTCCCTGAGGCCGGAGGACTGTGTCGGACTGGCATTCGCCGAGCTGTCTTCTGGAAATCCTGACATATGCATCTCCCGTTCTTTCAAAGACACTCCGCGAAGGAGTGCTGAGCGGAATCTTCTCTGCTTGCCAATAATTGTTCTTTCTTTCGAACGCTGACCCTAGGAGGCAAGGCGCGGGCGTTCCGTCGCTTCCTGGGTGGTTTCCGTTTGAAATCCGACCATCCTACGAAGTGTTCGGAAGCCGCTGTCCCGGAACTACGCGAAATTGTCGTTAACGCGCTACACCTATCCAACTCCATCGCTGGAATTGTCCTTCTTCGCCCACTCGGGTAGATCGGCTGCTGAACAATCTTCGTTGTTCTGCTGAATCATCTGGTTAAGTGTTAGAGTTACCGGGGTCGCCGGAGCCGCGTCGGGTTTCTTTGTATTCCATTCCGTAGCTTCAAAGAAGCGGTCCACCGAATCTATATCGCCGAGCGTCGCGTTTGCGGTAAGGGTATTCAGAACGTCCGGCGCGCGATAGCGAAACTTCCGCTTTACACACTCGACATAATCGGCGTGAAACTCCGGGTCGTGCTTCCAAGTAGAAAGCGATGTTTCCGATACGCCGTAAAGCTCACTGAACTCGCCTTGCGTCTTGGGCTCGCGCCTTACTTTCGGCGTCGCTAACCAATCGGCAAAAGCTGCCCGGGCAGCTTCTTTCCTGGGCGGTGGAAATGTGCCTATATTTTTAACCAAGGATTCATAATCGGGAGTCGGTGAAACTTCGTCGGCGGTCTCGCCCTCTCCGCTTGGTCGTGGCATGGCGTAAGTAACTGGCTCTTCGTCTATTAGGTCAGAAGTGTCTATGGGCGTACTTACTCCCGAGGCTTGTTCTATGGGCTTACGTTCGTCTTGGGTGTCCATTACTTAAATTTTCCTCCCTGATTGGGGCGATTCCGCCTTGAACTCGGAACGCCCAGACTGAGACGTCCCGCGAGGCGGGTTTCCGGCTGTTCGGGCTCAGAACTCGCGGGGCCTATAGTCCTGCGCGTCGAATCTCGCGCCTCAAAGTACTGTTGATTCAAGTCGTTTCCGCTCATGAAAACAACCGTCCCTTAAACGGCCTTAATTTTTGTTGCGTTCTTTCGCCTTTTCGACCCACTCAACCAAGTCACGCCGGTCGAGAAGATGCTTCCTGCCCAGACGAACGAAGCTCAGTTGCCCGTTCCAGACCAGATTCCGAACCACCCAGTGCGAAACACCGAGAAACTCGCCTGCCCGGCGAAAGTCCAAGAGGACTGGTTCCGTAGATGTCATGTCTTCGACTCCTTGAGGCCAAATTAAAGCTGTACGGTCAACGCTGCGTGAAGCTCGGGACGCATCTGCCGCTTTGCCCGACTCAGTGGTGAGACGATTCAAAAGCGATGTTTGAGCCGTTTCGACGGGGAATCAAAACGGGTCGATCAGCCTTAGCCTCGACGTATTCTTCTTCGGCCTGTTCGAAGCGCAGGCTCCGAATATTGAACGTTGCCTTGATTCTTCCGGTCTTACCGTCCCTGCTCTTCAGTAACTGTATCTCCGCTTCTTTCTCGTCGCCTTCAAGCTCCCGCACGTAGGGACGGTCGGCCAGGATGATGTAGCTGGCAAATTTTTGCTTTGCTGCATTCCCGTAGAGGCGTTGCAAAGTTGGCTTGCCCGCGTTTTCTCCTGTCGTGGTCTTCCGTAATTGCGATACAAGAATCACAACGCAGTGGAGTTCCTTAGCGAGAGACTTCGCCGCTCGCGCGATGACTCTCTGCTGATCAAACTCCGTTTTCCCCTCAGCTTCGATTAATTCGTCATAGTCCAAAATCAATAGGTCAAGTCCGTCCCGGCCTTTCATCTTGCGGGCCGCTCGACGGATTCGGGACAAGTTCAATTCGCCGTCAAGGATTCTGCATTTTTTACACTGGTGGGATGCTGCCGTGACTAGTGCATTGTAGTCTTCGTCGCTAAGTAGATCGTCCCGGCGCATCTTAATTGGCGTCACGCCTGATGCGGTTGCGAGTTCTCGGCTAGCCAGGTGTGCCGCGCTCATCTCTCCGGAACAAAACAAAGCGTGTAATCCATCCCGGCAAGCTCTGGCTCTAATTTGCGCGGCCAATAACGACTTTCCCGTCCCAGTTTCGGCAGTTAGAACTACCAACTCGCCCTCGCGGAATCCCCCTGTCCACTGATCTAGCTTTTCAATATCGCAATAGATTTTTAGCCGTGCGCCTTCTCTTGCCACTGAAAGCGCCTGAATGGATGAATCGAAGTATGGAGTTCCGTCGTCTTCGGTGTTCTCTATGTCCCGCGCCAATCTGGAAAATCGCTCAATGGCAAAGTCGATTAGACCCTCGGCCGCAGACCCAGGACTGCCCGACTGCTCGAAGGCTAGCTGCTTGATGTTGTCCGCGAGGTGGACGGCTTGACGGAAAGTGGCCATCCTGCGCAAGCCACGGACGGCATAGAGAATGTCTCCCGCCGTCGCGACGCCATCCACAAGGCTGGCAATATAAGCAATGCCTCCAGCCTTCTCGGTATCACCGGACCTAGTAAGCTCGTCATGCACGCTGAGTAAATTGGGTTTAATGCCTGCCGCGTATAGTTCGAGTATGGTGCTTGCAATCTTACGGTGGCGGTCGTCAAAGAAATCTCCGGGATTGATTGCGTCCAGTGCTTCGCTCGCCTTCTTGTGTTCCGCCAGGATCGCACCAAGCAGAAAGTGTTCCATGATGCTGTCTTTGGGTAACTGTTTTTCTATCTCTTCTCTGCCCAAGGTAGGTCCTCCAATTCTGGAACGTTGCTACTGGAAGGGGCGGCAAGTTCTTCCACCTCGTGGAGCTCTACTACACGCTTTGCCTCGAAGAATTTTGGCGGCACTCCGACGCCACTCCTGTTGGCCGCCTGGATCGCTCGCTCCATCGCGTCGCTCAGCGGGTTGCCGTTCCGCGTAGCGAAGTAGTGCTCAAAGATTCCCTGGAAGCTCCGACTGCCCATAGGCAAGTCACTTCCTAGAGTCTTCCAAGGGGTCAAGGTATCAGGGGCAGCCGCTACTGCTTCCTCTTCTGCTTTCTCTAACTGCTTACTCTTATTAGATCGGAAGGTTTGGGCCGAGAGATCGGAAGGTTTTGCGCTAGAGATCGGAAGGTTTGGGCCGGTCTCTAAGACTACAGACCGGAAGGTTTCTTCCGTTCTCTTCGGAGCTTTATAGTCAGCGAATTTGCGGGAGTTGAGAATCCGGATGACGTAGCCGTAAGGCGTCCGGGTCCGTTTGATGTAGCGGTGCAGTTCTAGGCGGTCAAAGTTCTTCCGGGTTGTCCTTTCAGACTCACCCAGGCTCGCGGCTACCTCTGCCATTAAGACCGGCGCTCCACCCAGGACCAAGCCTATGCCGTCCTTCTCCTTGGTTATAGCGTTAATCAGCCAAATGAAATGCCAAAGGGCAGGGCCGATTTTCTTTCGGTGCTTTATCTCCAGAATTCCATTCCAGACGTAAATGGGATATGACGGCTTTGCTCCGTACTTGCGGCTATGGGGCAACATTGCTCGCGTCTAGGTCGTTCGGCGGGCGGTTTCGGCCCTGGACATCTCTTCGTAAGGCGCAAACTCACCGGATTGCATGGCGCTTAGCAACGCCTTAACGCGCATCACACTTCGAAAGTTCGGCAAAGCCGGAAACAGCCTGGAGAGCCGTTCCAGTTCCGCCAGTGTGCTCATGATTCGTTCTTCGGTGGCCGCCGACGGACTTGCTCGCCCGTTCAGATAGAGCGAGAGCGCAGCATGATGCAGTCCAATCACACCGGCAAACGCGGAGGCTGGAATCTCAATCCTGCGAAGTCTTTCGGCCACAGTGGTGTCTAACATTAAAAAACTCCCTCCCTAACTATTTTTTTCTTTATCCCTGCGCGCACCAAAACATTCCCACCCCTAAAATGGGGGCAGGGATTCGTTCGCTAAGCGAACGATGCTTGTCCAAAAGAAAAAGGCCGCCAGAACGGCGGCCCTTTTTTGGTCTGCTGGTGGAAGGGGTGTCGCGTACCCCTACCCTAGGGGTCCGGAACAGAAAGCAGATGGCAATCTGTGTCTAAGTTATTGAAAAAACAAACACAAATTCCTGTAAAAAAAGTAAATGGAGGGCTTCAGCAACAATTTTCACTGAGACGGGCTTTCGCGGTCGAGGCCGCAGATAAGGTCGGTCTCTTCGGAATCGAAGTCGTCAGGGCTGTCATGTACTTTCAGGTGGGGCGTCAAGTGCGGCTCAGGCTCATTAAGGTATCTCTTGTTCATTCCGTTTTCCGGAAACACCTCAGTGTAGCGCGAGTCCACCAATTCACTGGGCGAGCGTGGTAGGTTATCCTCGTTGACGGCGTGGGGTTCATCTCCATGGACCCTGACCACGCAATCGTTAGGTAGGAGTGCAATAAACGCCTTCAAGCGCGGATCTCGGCTATTACGCATGGACCTGGCAATCTGAACGAGCTTCTCAATCGCTCGCTTATGCGCTTTGAAAACTCCGGCCGTGCTCAGTACTATCCCACGAGATGCAAGTTCGTCGGATACCCGTTCAAAGGATTGTCCTAATTCTTTCAATTCAAGCACAACACGTTCGATTTCAGAAAGGGAGGACACCAAGTCAGGATAACGCAATGCTTCAAGACGGGCAGAGCGCTCGGCCGTTCGCCTCGATTCGGCTAGGAGGTTCGATTCTTGTAACAGTGTTTCAAGGTCTACAACTTCGGGACCGCCGGGATTTTTCTTGGTGCCCGTCATCCCAGAAAGTGTCCTCAGTGGTGAGGGATGGTCGAAGGTCAGAGAATTTCTCGGACGACTCTCCCGTCGATGCCCCCGTTTGTCGATTTTAACAGCGCATTTTCTATCCCTGCATTGAAATGGGAATTCCGCTGCGGGAGCGATTTCAGGAGGAATGCGAAGGTGTTTCTCTTCCTTCTTCCCGCAGCTACGACAGATGAGCACGGCCTTAAATATTACTAGGGGATGCCTCGGGTCCAGAGGGTCCAGAGGGTGTTCCTTCTTACCACAATTACGACAGACGAGCGGGGACTTCACGGTGACGAGGGGGTGTTCCATTTTTCCACCAGTCTCCACGCAAAAATTCGCGAACGCATGGAAAATAAGCTAGGTTTTGTGGGTGCCCACCGCGCTGATAGCCCGGCAGGAAACTCCGCGACGTGCGAGCGTCGGCTAATTGCCTGACCCGCCCTTAAATCAATCCTACTAGGAAATATTGTTAAGGCAAGAACAATAATACATCAAGCGAGTCCGCTAACTATCTAAGTAGAGTACCCTTGTACTATCTATCTACATATAATAGTATCGCAGTACTTATCTACGAGTAATGTTGCGAGCACGGAGGCTATGACAACTGCTGCCAGGGGAGTCTCGCAAAAAGGAATCATCCAAGCACTCCAATCCTTGGGGGCGCAGAATATTCCATTTAA
>Ga0209117_1000255_pt1 | contig 27937 bp, 19 predicted proteins | sample BlaSpr_A8_OM2_M2_FD_187978 | JGI IMG/M metagenome (GOLD analysis project Ga0209117, IMG submission 187978) | Forest soil microbial communities from Thunder Bay, Ontario, Canada - Black Spruce, Ontario site 2_A8_OM2_M2 (SPAdes) (version 2) | ecosystem: Environmental > Terrestrial > Soil > Boreal... | reverse complement strand
CGGCCTGTCACGCGAAATCAACCCACAAATCCGCCTCCACGGGGAGGAATGCGGATGATTGCGCGATCTGACCGGAAGCGCGGCGCGTGTTGCCGGATGCCGCTTGTACATCGGACGGTGTTTTCGTCAGCGCTATCACAATTTGGAAAGAGCTGGCGAACCGCTTGGAAACAACAACAGCAGACAGGATGTCGGTACATGTATCCGCACGGTTCCTGTCATCGAGCAAGCTCTTTGACCGAAGCGGTCACATTGCTGGTCGATCTGGGCGAAGGAAGTACACCCGCACCAGCAATCACATCACAGCGATGAGGTTGAGCCTCCGACTAGCGGAGAAAGCAGACCGTGCAATTCTGGACTTTGGTGTATTTACCGGAATGATATTTTAAATCAGCATGAACATAGAAAAAGTAGTAGCAAGGCGCAAGTAGCCGCATTTTTACTGCATTTGTGAGATATGGCGGAGGAGGAGGGATTCGAACCCCCGAGACCCTTTCAGGTCTAACGGTTTTCAAGACCGCCGCCTTCAACCACTCGGCCACTCCTCCGCTTCCGATTATAGCCTGCAACAACACTAATCGAAGCATCCTGTGTAAGTTCCCCCGCTTCCAGTCTATGAGTTACAATCTCTCGCTTGGGCGTAGGCGCTTGCGTGGTGCCTGTATCGCGACCGAGGAGACAATTCGTGTATTTCAAGACAAAGCTAGTGCTGTTTTCTTTTGTACTTTTTCTGCTCCCCACCGCGAGCGGCGCGCAGAGTGCGCCGGCGGTACATCCCTTAGGCCCTGATGAGCGGTATAAGGCCGACATTTTGCTAATCATTGCCCATCCAGATGACGAAGGTATTGCTTCTCCCTATCTGGCGCGCGCGATTGATGAAGGCAAGCGGGTCGCAGTCGCCTACGGAACACGCGGTGGAAACGGCAGCAACACGGCCGGTATGGAACATGCCGCCGCTCTCGCCGACATTCGGGAGATCGAGGCTCGACGCGCTCTCGCGACGATCGGAATCACAAATGTGTGGTTTCTGGGGGGGAAAGACACTGCAAGTCAAAACGTATTGCAGTCGCTTGCAAGTTGGGGGCACGGCTCGGCGCTTGAGGAGGCCGTCAGGATTGTCCGCCTGACACGTCCAGAGGTGATCATCACGCTTCTTCCCGGGGTCTTCATCGGCGAAAATCACGGAGACCATCAGGCCGCAGGCGTCATTGCCACTGAGGCTTTTGAACTTTCGGGCGACCCTACGGTATTCCCCGCTCAAGTGACTGGCGCGTCGAGGCGCCTCGAACCTTTTCTTGAAAACCTGCGTTCTTGGCAGCCCAAGAAATTATATTACGCCATGGGCGGCGGCGACGACGCCAAGGGAAAGGGACCGGAGTATTCGATAACCGGTATTTCAAAATCGCGCAATTTGCCCTTTTGGCGGCTGGCAGTGCAATCTTTTATGGCCCACGAGACGCAGGCCAAGGCGTACATTGATTCCGTGGCGAAGATGGATGAAGCACAGCTCCAGAAAATGGGAGCGGAAAATAGATGGACCAACCCCAGGCGCTTCATTCTGGGGAAGTCTCTGGTGGGCGGAAGCATGACAGGAGACATTTTTGAAGGAATCTCTCCGGGCGCGATCGAGCCGCCTGCGCGGCGCGCTGATATCGAAAAGCCCACTGAAAAAACACCAGATGCGGGTTTCACTTTCCAGCTAGCGGGACCGTGGGGCTTCTACGACCGTTTTCGGCGTGCCTACGGCCTGGAGCACATTCCCCAAGCCAGCCCGCCAGAAATTGCCGTGCAGGAGAAGACGACATTCTATGTTCCGTTGTACATTCGAAATAACCTTGGCACCCAACAGGAAGTCGCGTTCTCCTTGGAGATGCCGGCTGATTGGAAGTTGAAGGGCGACTCGAAATATTTGCTGCGCGCCAAGGAAGATGCGCAGATTCATCTGGACATTGATTTGCCGGCAATCGCTGCAACCGACGCGACAGCGCGAGAACAGCACGACATAACCGTGCGCGCCGAAGCTGCGGGGAAAACAGTTGGCGAGCTCAAGCTACGAGTCCAATTACGAAAGCGCGCTCTGCCGCAATGAGTCGCACCGAAAGCGGCTCCGCAGCTTTTTCCTCACAAGTGCGCGACCACTGCTCCGCTCATACACGGGGCTTGCGCGATTGTTCCATCGTCTCCCAGGCGGCATCCGGCAAATTCAATAAGTCGTTGAATTCGCCCGCGCCGCGAAGCCATAGGCCGCCGTCAATCACCACACATTCGCCATTAACGTAAGCGGATTGCTCGCTGACGAGATACGCGGCGAGATTGGCAAGCTCGTCGTGCCGACCGAAGCGTTTCATCGGATGCGCGCTTTTGGCGTGCTCTTCATATTCTTTTGACGGCATCAGCCGCGAAAAAGCGCCCTCGGTGGGAAATGGCCCCGGCGCGATGGCGTTGAGCCGGATGCGGTGGCGCGCCCACTCGACAGCCAGCGAGCGGGTCATGGCCAGCACGCCTGCCTTAGCGCACGCCGACGGAACGACAAATCCTGAGCCGCAACAGTCTACCGCCGCATACGTGGTCACAATGTTCAGGACCGTGCCGGGGCGCTGGGCAGCAATCCATCGTCGGCCAAATGCCGTCGTACAGTGAAACGTTCCGTAGAGCACGATACTCACAACAGCGTTGAATGCGTTCGGCGAAAGATTCTCGGTGCGGGCAATAAAATTTCCCGCGGCATTGTTGATGAGCGTGTCGATCGCCCCCAACTGTTTTTCCGCAGCCGCTGCGGCGGCTTCCACAGCTGCCGAATCGCGCACGTCGCATGTCGCGAAGCCACACTCACCGCCGTCTTTACGAATAGTCTCGGAGGTTTCTCGCAAAGGCCCTTCCCGCCGTCCCACTAAAAACATCTTTGCGCCCAATTCGGCCAGGCGAAGGGACATGGAACGCCCCAGGCCGGTTCCTCCGCCAGTGATGAAAACCGCTCTACCCTTCAGTAAATCGCTTTGAAACATTGGTCACCGCCTTGAGCAATGGTGTGCGGACAAACCCGCATGGAGTGCGAAAGGAGTTTAGCAAATCAACATGGATGCGCTTCGAAAACTCGATACACCACTAAAACTCGACGTGCACTCGAAGCGTAGGCACCGTAACCGGTCCGCGGTCGCGGTTATAACCCGGATTGTTGACGTGCTGAAGGTCGAATGAGCCGTAGAGTCCACGCCAGACGTGAACCGTGTAATACGCTTCAAAAATAGTTTCGCGACCGTACGTAAGCTTACCGTCTCCAAGCAAGAATCCACGGCCACCGAGAGCTAGATACTTCTGATGGTCACGCGAAATGCCGTTGGAAACAAAGTTGAGCCCGGCACGATCGAGCTTGCGTTTCCACTTCTTGGCGCCTAACCCGAGTCCCAATGCGAACGTTTGGTCCACTTCAGTGTACGCGTACGATTCGTGGCGGCCTTCGTTCCAGCCCCAGCGACCGTAGGCGATCAACCAATCGTTGAGGGCTTGCTCGAAATTTGCGGCCAAGCCGTACTTGATTGTTGTTCGGAGCGGGTGCGCAGTGATGTCAGGAGCAGAAGTCTTGCCGGCCAGAAAATCATCCACCGCCTCACGATAACTCCCCATGTTGGCGTGGTTGACAAAAGCCAGCAGGCGTAACGCCCCTTGTCGATGGCGCAGAAGCGAGCGACGCAGCTCGAACTCTATGTTTTCGGACCGGGCGCGCCCGAGGTTGGCTTCCAGGTGAATACCGTTAGCCACCTTGGGCATCAGCGCTTCGGCGTAACGCAAGCCCCAGCGGCGGTCCTCATAATCAAGGATTGCGCCGAAGGTGTAGCCGCGGGTGTCGGCCGCATAGTCGTATGCCCCATTATTATCCGCCGTCCAATTCATGAACTGAAAATGAGAATCACTGCCAACGCTGTTCAAATCAAAATATTCCACCAGCCCGATCTTCCCGAAACGAATTTCCAGACGGCGCGCGGGAAGATCGGTGGCGAGCGACAGCGGGCCGCGTGTAGCGGAAACGCGCTCGCTGCTCAACGGGATAATCTGATGAAACATCAGACGTGAGATGTACGGCTTGGAGCCCAGATCGGGATTGCGCACCACGTCGAGGTTGGTGAAACCAGCGAGCCCAAAGGCGTCGCTGATGCCGTGCCCACCGGTGCTTTCCGGAGCAAAAAGAATCTCGGTGTTTTTTGTAAGTTGGTAGCCAGTGTACAGCGTTAAGAGGCGGGATAGAGCGTGCTCGGCTTGCGGCCGCAGGCTGTTTGCGCCGCTGTACGGCGCACGAAACCGCGGATGCCACTGAAAAACAAAATTGATTTGCCCCGATACCCAATAGCGGCTCGACTCGGAGTGCGGGAAGAAAGTGGCCGGTTGGGGCGGTCCTAGATCGAAGGTATCCCCCTCGGCAGTGTCCGCTCGAATGGAGGGGGCCACGGTTTCCTCGGATTGTTGGACCTGCTGCGGTTTTCTCGATTGCGACTGCGCGGAACTTGCCAAAAATGCGGCAGAAAAAATGAGCGTCCCGAGACAGACCCGACGTAAGACCAGCCGCATGCGTGAAACGATTTCTCCTTGGTGAAAAAATCCGAAACAGCGCAGCGATTATGAGTCAGATAGGAAGAGATAGCGAAGCTAAAAGAAAGCGGGGAAAGCGGCGTCCTGGCCGAAACCAAGACGCCGCCTGAGAGCTGGACGGCTCCTTCGAGCTAGAACATAAACTTCAGTGCGAACTGCACCTGCCGCGCAGAGCCGGAGTCGCCCGCAGGGAAGCGCGTATTGGTAATCACGCCGAAGGCCGTGCTTCCCGGAGTCGCGATGCGGCCCGGTTGGCCAAAGTTAGGGTGGTTGAAGATGTCGAACAACTCGGCGCGGAATTGTATGCGTACCTGCTCGGTAATCCGAGTCGTTTTCTGCACCGAGAAGTCGGTATTGGCGAAGGTTGGCCCGGTGAATACGTTGCGGCCTAGGTTGCCGAAATGAAAAGCTCCGCTACTGTTCCTCGGCAGGGCCAGGGCGGCATTGCTCGGGCAAGGCCCGGTCTTTGGGTCGCACACGATGTTGCTAAACCACAGGGACGGATCACGGAACGTCTGGAACTGACCGATCAGGTCGGGTCGGATCGATCCAACGCCGGTCAGGGTAGTGTCCGAGGTGATGAGAGTGAACGGATTGCCGGACTGCCACTGGGTGATAGCCGAAACCTGCCAGCCCTCGGCCAAGCGGTTGCCCTTGAACGGCAGCTCATAGATCCAGTTGATTACGAAGCGATTCCGTGCATCGAAGTCCGACGAGCCCCGATCACCGCGGATATTCCTGCTGTCCTGAACCACAATTCCCTGCGAACTGAGGGAGTTATAGTCAATCGAATGGGAATAGGTGTAGGACGCGTTGAACTGCAGACCCCGTGAGAGTCGCTGTTTGGCGGTCACCCACAAGGCACTGTAGCTGGAATTGGTTCCACTGTTCACCTCGGTAATGTTGCCGAGGGCGCTGTTGTTTCTGATCGTGCCTAAGACCCTCGGGAAAGGTCGGGCGCCATTCACCCATTGGTTCAGGTTTTCCGCAACGCGAAGGTGCGTACCCTTGGAGCCAAAGTAGCCGATTGTGAGTCCCAAAGACGAAGTAAGCGCTCGTTGTACGTTCAAGTTCCATGACTGCACGTACGGATTTTTAAAGTCGCGAGTAATGGACGCGGGAGTCAGCCCCGCGGCGCCAGCTGCATTTCGGGCATTAGCAAATGTAACGTTGCCCGAGGTGGCTGCCAGAGGATTGCCAAAGGGTGGGTTGGTCGCGAGCGGGCCGACGGTATTGGTCACGGGTTGGTCGGTCTGGATCGCGTAGCCGCCGCGGATCGAGGTCTTGCCGGTCTTGAAGGGATCCCAAGCAAAACCCACGCGTGGCTCGACGTTGCGATTGTTGCTCGCATATACCTGGTCCACGCCGTTGCCAACTTGGACGAGCGACGAAGTGACTGGATCAAAAACGACGAACCGATTCAGTCCTTCACTCGGGGTGCTATTCCAGTCGTAGCGAACCCCCAGTTCCAAGGTGAAACTTGGCAGCAACTTGATACTATCCATCGCAAACAGACCCCAGGCAGGCTGGAGGATCCTGCTGGCACCATTCGAAAGGTTAATAGCGAACCTTGTCGTGTTCGACCCTCCATTGATAAAGCTGTTTACGTCAGGGAATGTGAAAGTCCCGGTATCAAGACTGAAGTTGTTGTTGTAAAAGCGCCGAACCTCGCCGCCGAATTTCAGCCCGTGACGCCCGCGTTGCCAGCTCAATGTGTCAGAGAAAACAGCGGTTGTATCGCCGCGTCCCTGAGGGAAACCGCTCGGTCCGCCAAAATTGAGGCCGATGGATTGAACCGCGATCTGCGGCAGGCCAATTGGCACCGTGATTCCGTTATTGATCGCGAAATCCGCAGGATTCAGCTTCGCATTCGGCGTGAAGGTGATGTGGATGCGGTTAAACCCAAGACGCGCCTCGTTCACGACGGTGGGGCTGAAAAGATGCGTCTCATTGAGCGTCAAGATTTGCCGGCGCGACTGACGCGTGTCGCCGAAATTGGGAACTGTGTTGAGTTGGAGAGTGGGTTCCTGCCGAAGATCCCGCTGGATGGCGTAGTAGCCGTGCAACCGGTCTCTTGGGTTGAAATCGTGACTCACGTCGCCGGTCCATTGGTCAATGTTTACCGGTGCGGTCGCGCTCCCAAGAAAAATAGGATTGCCCTTGGAGTCGGTAGAATTCGCGCTGGGAATCAGGTTCAGCAGCTTCACCACGGTGGGATTGCCAATGCTTTGCGCCCCCGCGCGATCAGCGTTGCTCGGCACACCACTGTTGATCGAAATTCCCTGGCGCTGCCTTAACCCTTCATAACTGAAGAAGAAGAAAGTGTGATCTCTCCAGATCGGACCGCCCAACGCCCCACCGAATTGATTCCTTTTGAATGTCGACTGCGGGTTTGGGGAACCGTCCTTCAGGGTGACCGGGTTAAAGAAGTTTCGCGCGTCCAAGGCGTTATTGCGGATGAATTCAAACACCTCGCCGTGAAAGTCATTCGTGCCCGAGCGCGTCGCGATGTTCACAATCGCCCCGGAATTACGGCCGTATTCCGCGCTGTAGGTCGAGTTGTCTACCTTAAACTCCGACACCGTGTTGATTGACGGCTGAAATGTGATCTGGTTCTGCGCCATGTCGTTCAGGTTGATGCCGTTGATCATAAAGTTTACGGTGTCTTCGCGATTTCCCGCAGTATTGAAGGCGAAAGAGCCCTGGCCACGCAAGGGAGCCGTGAGAAAGCCGCTTTGCGGCGGCGTGACCGAACCGGGGATCAGCAGGCCCAAGTCCACGAAGTGCCGCCCGTTCAGTGGAATCTCTTGAACCGTCTTTTGATTGATCACTTGGCCTACGGTCATTGTAGAAGTTTCAACGACTGGCACTTCGCTCATGACTTCCATGGTCTGGGAAACGGCCCCGATCTGGAGCGTAAAATTTTGTGAGGCGGTGGAGCCGACCTCGAGGATGTATGAGCTGACAACTAAGCTTTGAAAGCCTTCATGGCGAATCTCAATCCGGTAATTGCCCGGCGGCAACGAGGACATCTGGAAATTGCCTGCGGCATCGGACTCGGTGGTACGTTCCTGCCCGGTGGCCAGATTACGCACGGTCACTTTAGCACCGCTGACCGTCGCCCCTTGCGCATCAACAACCGTGCCCTGCAGCGTAGCCGTCGATTGAGCATCGGCAGCGCGGTACGTAAGACCTACAGCGGCGATAAGACAGAATAGTATCTTGAGACTACCGAATTTAGACCCCTTCACCACTCCACCTCCACAATTTTAGTCGTCCGGCTGGACGATACAAAGATCTCCACTTTCCCCGGCGGTGACTACGTGATGGGCAACTAACGGCCCACAATCCACACGATGTGCAGTCCTTCTACCCCCATGAAACTCCATGGCTTAAGTTGGTTGCCTGCAGGTGTGCTTCTAGGTTTGGGCAGGTTTCAAACACTATTTCATATCGACCCTACTGATTTTAGTATCGGAGGGAATATAGGAGCGCTAAAAGCAAAGGGAGTTGGCTAGTCCTGGCGGTTCGCCAAGCCTGCAAACCTACTGGGAGCTAGTGCCCGAAGCAGCCCTGCGGCTTACCTTGGCAAGCTCGCTCACAAACAAATGATTTTGAGGAAACTCGGCCACGAGTTCGGTGAGCAGGGTGCGGGCTTCGGACTCATTTTTCTCGCGCAAGGCGGCCAGCGCCAGCATGATTTTGGCATACGGCCGCAGATAGTGTCCTTTCTCGGCGGCCATGCGCAATTGCTGCATACCGATTTTTTTGTCGCCGTGGATGCCGCCAAACCAAAGCACAAATCGCTTCCCTGACGGCAGGCATCCGATGATGTAATTTGCGGCGCCCAGTGCGAGATACGCGTCGGCCGAATCCGGGCGAATGGCGATTAACTGTTTGGCCAGATTGTCGGACTCTTTGATGAAACGTAGGCCCTCGAGTTGATGTTTTTCGAGGATGCTGGAGTAATCGGCATGCATTCCAGCAGCCACCGTCAGCGCAAATAGCGCGTCGGCATCGCGCGGGTTAATTTTCAATCGGCTCTTTGCCAGTTGCCGAGCATGCTCATTTGCTTCGTTGAAGGACGCCTTGCGTTTTGGATCGGGCTTGCCCTCGATCCCCCCCAACAGCCGTTTGTCATTCAAGAAAAACTCCGAGGTCAGCACGCCCTGCGTATAAAACTCTTCGAATAAATAAGCAGCGGCCATGGAAACATCGCCCAGTGGGTCGTCGCGGTAAAGGTCTTTCCAAGCAGCAAACTGCTCACGCGCTTCCTGAAATTTCAGTTGATACAGCAAACGGAAACCGGCATCAATTCCAGGCGCGACACCGAACGAGCTTGTCTGAGCTGGCTTGTTGACCTCGCCGATCGAACCTTGCGGCGCGGCACTGGTAGGCGCAAGCAGCAAAAGGCCCAGAAAAATAAAACGAACTGGCATTATGGATTGGTTGTTGCCGCCACAATCGTAAAACTGACTCTCAGTTTATCCTTCACCTTGACTGCCCCGCCCCCGACTTTTACCGGAGTGATGCCGTATTCGGTCTGCAGCAATGATACTTCGCCGTGGGCCTCCAATTGATGGTCTTCGGTACGCAAGCGTAGCGGGATGCTAACCTTCTTCTCCACCCCATGCAGTTTCAGCAATCCCGACAAGGTTAGCTCCCAGGCCGCCGTGGCTGTCTTTTTTGCGGAAGAAACGCCCGCAGACGAAAATACAATCTCCGGGAATTGTACGACGTCGAGAACTTTCTCGCTGAGCATCGTCGCTTGCACGTCTTGCCGGTCTTTCTGCGATTCACCGGGATCAATCACCGTTAGAGATTTAGCTTCGACCTTCAAGCTCACCTTGGAGTTCTCTATCGTTTGCGCATCGAATTGCACCTGCCCCGACATTTCTTGAGCGGCGATGAGATGATCATGACCGAAGGCCTTAAAAAAGCCATCTTTGTAGACGTGTACTTCCATCTTGCTTTTTGCACCTGCGATGGAATACACCGCTTTCTGTTGTGCGGACAGGTCACAAGCCAAGGCCAGAACAAGGATCAATAGGATCCCGACGATTCTTCTAAAGCCCAGCGGTTTCATATTGAGTCCGCTCTATTCTCGCAGAAGCTGGAAAGAGATGGGTATCCGCCAAGCGCGCTTCGACCTTGTGGCCCGTGCTCGCCGCCCCATAGCCGGCAGACGCCTGCAGAAATGCCGACCAGATGCGAAAACAGTGGCGGCGAAAAACCGAGGCCGCGGACGACCGCACCCATCCACAGGGGATGGCTCGTTAACATGACCATCATGCGCGTCAGGAGACGAAAGTCCCGCAAAAGGCTGCGCCGTTCCCGATCAAATAGCCCTAGCCAAGCCTCCCTTCTGCCAAACTGATGGGCGACATGCTTTGCCAGAAGCTCTGCGGCAAGCAAAGCGTGGGTCATGCCGCCGCCGGTAAGCGGGTCAGTAAAACCAGCTGCGTCGCCCAGTAGAACAAAACCCGGGAGGAAGGTCTGGCGCGCGCCTCCCGATAGCGGTGAAATGGTCATCAATTCGCTTACCTGCTCGGCCCCTTCGAGGCGCTCGGCCAACTCCGGCTCTGCGGCGCACCACACACGAAATTGATCTTGGATCCGCCCGTGAATCGCCGCCGTCCGAGCCAATATGGCGACGAGCAATTCCTGGTCCGGTAAGGGGGTGACGTACAGCTCGTATCCTCGACGGTGATAGACATCCACCCATCGGGCTTGCCGCTGGCCATTGGCAAGGCGGAAGTGCGCGCGCATCCCTATCCATCTTTCCTTCGAGGGGACATCGAGCGACAATGCATGGCGCATCCTCGAATGAGGGCCATCTGCGCCAACCACAAGCGTGGCTCGGCGCTCGCAGCCTTCCACAGCCAAGCCAACGACTCGGCCATGCTCGATCAAGGGGCGCTCGACACGCGTCCCCATATGCGCGGTCACACCCGGAGTGCTGGCCGCCTCCAGGAATAGAGTCTGATCCAGATGCCGGCGGCGGATTCCGCGGCCGGTGATGGGCACGGCATGTGCCGTGGGGAAGCGCCCTCGAGCCAGCTGTTGGCGGAAATGAAAGCGAACTCCACCGAATGGCGCACCTCCCAGAGTGCCCCCTATACCCATGCGCAGCAGCGCCGCCAAGCCTCCCGGCATCATTCCCTCGCCACAGGGTTTTTCCCGAGGAAAGCTCGAGCGTTCGAACAACTCAACACCAAATCCCAATCGTCCGAGCTGGATTGCAAGCGCGGATCCTGCAAGACCTCCTCCGGCAATGAGAACGTCGATCATTGAGTGCTGTGATGCCACACGCAGGTAAAAGAATGATTCTACAGAATTCTTAATGCTAAAAGATGCCTGGCAAGAAACGGGACTTGTGCGCCATTGCTGACCGGTAAGCTGGATCGGCTAGCAGCACAGACTCTTCGATTGCCAGCCGCCGAGAGAGAACCCACACATGCGCGGCAGAGCCCAGCAGAGCGGTGAGCCACGCCGTATGAATCAACGGCAAGGCCGCAAGCTCGACAAGTACAGCTGCATAATTAGGATGGCGAATAAAACGAAAGGGGCCGCTCGTGACCACGCCGAGTCGCGCCGACTCCATCACCTCAACATTCCAATGTCCGCCGAGCGTGCGGATCACCCACCAGCGGGTTGCATTGGCTAACAAGAAAACAATTCCCATGGTAACGGCTAACGCCGGGAAAAACGGCCGGTGCACAACAATGACCTCGGTTGCCGCGCCGATTAAAATGCCGGTATGCAGGAGGACCATCCAGCGGAAGTGCGGCTCGCTGATCTTGCGCACACCTTTGGCAGCGAGCACCCGCTGGTTACGCCGCGAAATCACCAGCTCAACAACGCGCAGTAGCGCGACCGCGGCCAGCAGTCCTAAAAACAGAATGACGCTTAGGTCCATTGCAACAACAGCATCTCCGCGCTGAATCCCGGTCCAAACGCGGCCGCCAGGCCGTAGTCACCCGGATTCATCTGTTTCTTCGTGAGCCATTCGTGGAAAATGAAAAGAATCGTTGCGCTCGAGAGGTTGCCATATTGACCGAGCACGTCCCATGAAAATTGCGTATCGCACTTGCATAAGCCCAACTCTTCTTCGACGTAAGACAGCAGCTTCTGTCCCCCGGGGTGCAAAATATATGCGGCCATCTCCTTGCGCGTCAAGTGATGCCGCTGCAGAAAGCCGTCCACCAGCTCTTTAATCTTATCGCGGATCATTTGCGGCACATCTTTCGACAACAGGATGTGAAAACCCGAGTCACGCAGATCAAAGCCCATTGCGTCAATGGAATCAGGAAACGTATACGTCTCGCAGTCCAGAATCTTCGGGCCGCTGCCGGGCCGGTTGGTCACCACAACCGCCGCGGCACCATCACCAAAAAGAATTGCTGAAATCAGATTGGCTTGCGAGACATCTTTGCGCTGAAACGTCAGTGACGGCAGCTCGACGGCCACGATCAAAACATTTTTCCCCGGAAATCCGCGCAGAAATTCCCAAGCCCGCGCCAGGGACATCGCGCCCGCAGCGCAACCCAGCTCGGTGATCGGCAACCGCCGCACGTCTGACCGAAAGCCCATCAGCTGGATCAAATGCGCATCGAGCGAGGGAATCATAAATCCGGTGCACGAAACCGTGATGATCAGGTCGATGTCGGTGGGCGCAAGCCCCGCTTTAACCAGGCACTCTGCGGCCGCCTGCCTCCCCAGGACGATCGAGTGTTCCTGATATTCCTGGTTGGTCTTCGCGAGCGTCCGCGGCTCAATGGTGTAGTCGATCGGAAAAATTGCGTGGCGCTTGTGTACCTGCGCGTTGTCCACCACGGTCATCATGGCTTCCAGGCGCCGTTCATTAATATTGAAGACCCGGCCCATGTAATATTTCACATCATCGCGGGTTATCGTATGCGGTGGCACGGCTGTAGCGGTGGCCGCGATCCGGGCGCCGGTAGCGTTCTCCCCGCGATTAGATGGAGCGGACAATTCCTGCATGCAATAAACCCCCGGGGGATTTCGCACGTTACCGAATTCAGGCCCGCATGGGGCCTTTTGACCGGCTGTCAGAAGGTGTTAGGTACCGGACCAATGGTAAGGCAGCGCGGGTATGACGAGCATACCTTAAAAACACTTTTTTTCGTTTAATTTGTCGCGCGCAATGACCGCGTGCTTTTAACTCGGTGTCAATTCCTGGCTGGCGCGAATTTGCTGCCAGCGGCGTGGACGTTTCTTAATGTCCAGGATTTTCTTGCGCAAGCGAATGAGTTTCGGCGTGATCTCGACGAACTCGTCATCAGCGATAAATTCGATAGCCTGCTCGAGGTTCAACTCACGATGCGGAATCAATCGTATCGCCTCGTCGGCCGAGGATGCGCGCATGTTCGTCTGTTTCTTTTCTTTCGTGACGTTGACGTCCATGTCCGCCTCGCGCGAGTTCTCCCCGACAATCATTCCCTCGTATACTTCAACGCCCGGCCCGATGAACAGTTCGCCGCGTTCTTGCAGTCCCCACAGCGCAAACGCCGTAGAGGGTCCCGGACGATCAGCCACCAACGCACCGGTAGGCCGCAGCGCCATCTCCCCGCCGTAGGGAATCCAGCCGTCAAAGATAGAATGAATCAGCGCCGTGCCCCGCGTATCGGTGAGCAACTGTCCGCGCAATCCGATCAGTCCTCGCGAGGGTATTCGAAATTCCATCCGCACGCGCCCCGAGCCGTGGTTGACCATCTTGGCCAGCTCCCCGCGGCGGCTGCCGATGCTTTCCATCACGATGCCGATAAATGCTTCCGGGCAATCGATCACCAGCAATTCCTGCGGTTCGAGCTTTTGCCCGTTTTCGGTTCGCACCACGATTTCCGGCTTGCCCACCAACAGCTCATAACCTTCGCGTCGCATCGTCTCGATCAAGATCGCCAATTGCAATTCACCTCGGCCGAGCACGCGAAACGAGTCGACCGATTCAGCGTCCTCGATGCGGATCGAAACATTCGTCAGCAGCTCCTTTTGCAACCGGCTGCGCAAGTCTCGAGTGGTCACGAGATTTCCGTCGCGTCCCGAGAGCGGCCCATTATTGATCGTGAAAACCATCGCCAGGGTGGGCTCGTCAATCGTCAACGGCTCAAGCGGCAGAGGATTCTCCAGACTGGTGATGCTCTCGCCAATCTGGATACCTTCCACTCCGGCAATCGCCACCATGTCCCCGCAGATCACCGTTTCCGCTTCGTCGCGCTCCAGACCGCGAAACGTAAATAGTTTTGTCAACCGCGTCGGTTGCAGCACCCCAGAGAGTTTCGCAATCCCCACATCCGAGCCGCGGTGCAGCGTCCCATTGAACACCCGCCCAATGGCAATACGTCCAAGGAAATCGCTGTAATCGAGATTGGTCACCTGCACTTGCAGCGGGCCATCGGGGTCGCCGGTAGGCGCAGGAATCCCGGCAACGATGGCCTCAAATAAAGGCAGTAAGTCACGCGAATCATCGCCCAGCTTGCGGTGCGCGACCCCCGTCTTCGCATTGGTATACAACACCGGGAAATCAAGTTGATCCTCAGCGGCGTCCAGATCGATAAACAATCCGTAGATTTCATCGAGCACGGCAGCGGTGCGCGCATCGCTCCGATCAATTTTATTCAGCACTACAATTTGCGGTAGCTTGGCGGCCAAAGCTTTTTGCAATACGTAACGCGTCTGAGGCAGCGGGCCTTCGCTCGCGTCGACCAGCAGCAACACCCCGTCCACCATGCGCAGCGCGCGCTCCACCTCTCCGCCAAAATCGCTGTGCCCTGGCGTGTCCACGATGTTGATTTTTGTGTTGTGAAAAAAAAGCGCCGTATTCTTGGCCAGAATGGTGATCCCGCGCTCACGCTCCAAGTCGTTTGAATCCATCACCCGGTCCACCACCGCTTGGTTGGCGCGGAAAATCCCGCTCTGCCGCAGCATGGCGTCGACTAGCGTGGTTTTGCCGTGGTCCACGTGCGCAATGATCGCGATATTTCGAATACTCTGGCTCATATGATTGTTTAAGAAGATTGCTCCGAACCTTTTACAACCCCGTCCCGACTGCAAAACCGAGGGTCTTTCAGATTTCACTTCGAACTAGCTTGTACCGGGCGTCCACGGTCCTAAGTGTCAGTTCGAGCGAACGACGGGACGCTTGGTTTCTCACCGCAATGTCACCGCGCGGGTTTCGAGGAATCTTTACTACCGTCGCCAATAAAAAAAGGCTGCAACGCGTTTTTGCAGCCCGCAGAATCCCCTGAATTTGAAACGTACACGTGCAACAAACGCATCGTCTATTTTAGCAAAGTTTCTCCCAACAGACCATTAACCCGGCCACCCATGTTTCGGCTTAGTAGAGAATGACTAAGGGATGGTCCAAAGCTAGCAACACTCGGTCGATGGCCGGCGCGGAGTTGCCTCGCGACACCCCAGGTACGGTGTTGGGGAAGATTCGAGAGGGCGGCCACCAGCCACCCTCTGTTCTAACTGCCTATGGAACAGGCCGGGCCCTCGGCCTGACCGGCGGAGTAGTGGCAGATTGCGTGAAGTACACATCTTGTTGAAAGTGCCCGCTAATGGCGTTACGACCGTCAGTCCACGTTGCAAAGTTTACGTTGTCCAGTGCCGAATGATAATTGTAGTCCCCCGCGTAACAAGCCTGCATGTTCGGATCAACCTGTTCAGGCTGAGCGATCAGCCCATCGCTCAGCGGCGCATCAGGCTGCCACGTTGTACCATTGTCGAGCGACTGAATTCCCCAGTACTCGTAGTTGGCTCCGTCTGTTGTGTTCCTGCGGTCATACCATCCGACCAGCACCGTACCGGTCGTCGTCACCGAAATCGATGGCATCCACTGCTCGGTGGCGCTCCCTGAGGCTTGATCGCTGTTCAGAACGATCGGAGCAGACCAAGTAACGCCATTGTCGAGCGATTGGGTATAGAAGATGTCTCCCTTATCGCCGGGATTCGAGCCGCGCCCGGAGAACACGTAGTGGACTACGCCACCAGGACCCACCGCCGGCTGACCCCAACCCATATGACGCCAAATCGGCTGAATCTTCGCGAAGTAATTGCAACCAGTGTCGCCCGGTGGCACGAACGGGTCGCCCATACGGATCTGTGTCCATGTGCCGCCCCCATCCAAGGACCGATAGATATAGTTGGTCCGCGGATTTAGTTGCCCGCCACCTTCGTTCATCGCGGCCACAAACACGGTGCCGTCCTGCGGGCTCCCCGTTAACTGAATGTTGCGGATGAACCCGATGCTCAGGCGATTGGGAGCAGTCCAGGTATTCCCGTCATCCGAGTAGGTGACGAATAAGGCTTGCCCGCCAAGAGCGCTGAAATCGTTCCAGGAGATGTACATCCTTCCATAGAACGGGCTGGCAGAATTATTATCCACCCACATCGATTGACGATCGTCGCTCGTCCCGCTATGCGCGCACGCACCCACGTCCCAATTCAGAGCATCGGCTGAGGACCACAGTCCTATCCCCTGCCCACCACAACCGGTGGCCAAATCACCGCCGAACCACGTTGCGAGGAGCGCGTTGTAAACCACAATGGGATCACCGAAATTGGTGCCGTGCCCGGTTGCGAACGGTGAAGGCATCAACCGGTTGAAGGTTGCGCCCCCGTCGGTCGAAACCGAGACACCCGAGTAGTTGACCGGCGCATCGGCTGAATCGTTGTAGTTCACCACTATGGTGGTTCCATCAGGTTTACTCCACACCATGCTTTCGCTCTGCGTAATGTGCGGGTAATTCTCGGCGCCGGTTATCAAATTGGTGTTCAGAAACGCATCTGCGGTGAAGCTATCAGTGGTAGTGGCTGGTGCATCGGGATCGCCCGCAGCACTGAGCCCGCACCCCACCATAATTAACGTCGCGCGAAGATTCTCCTGCTTATCTATGCCGAGGTCATAAACCTGAGCGCAGGGAACGCCGAGCATGCTGGGAGGCCCTTGCGCCGCCTGCGGTTTTCCCGCAGCACCTAGAATGAACGCTACTAAAGTAACGCAGGTACACAACCATGCATAAACCGCGACGCGGTTCCTCATCAAAGAGCTCCTGTATTGCTGAGTCGAATTTTTTCTTTAAACCTGCACGAAAAAGCGCAGGGAGCGGGGACCGGTATACTGCCCGTTCCAGGTATCGGTGTCAACAAAATTCCTTACCAACACAAAATTCCTTACCAACTGGGGACGTTAGCGCTCGTTTTCTTTCTAGTTTAGTCGTCCTCAGCGCCAGAGACCCCGCCGCGCCAAGCAAACCCCAAAACCCTGGGCAACCCTTGGCCTCCATGGCGCGGACGCCCATCTCCGGTCGCCACCTTCACCCTCGCTCAAAAAGCCTATTGGCTTCGGTATAAGGAATCGCTCCGTCGAGCATGGCCGCATACGTCCCGGTGCGTTGCAATTGCTCCGCCGCTCGGCGCGTAGCGCCCATCGCCGTGCGCGCGAGCCCCGAACCCACGCTCACCCGCCGGACCCCCAGCTCCCGCAGCCTCGAGACCGAGGGAGACCCGGCCCCAACCAGAATATTCAGCGGAAACTTCAGCGCCTCCACCAAGCGCCCGATGGTTTCTTCGTCGTTGATGCCCGGCACAAACACGCAATCGGCGCCCGCCTCGATATACGCGCGCAGCCGGTCGCACGCGCGATCAAATCGCTTCCCGGCCTCGCCAATCTGCGCAAGATACTGATCGGTCCGCGCGTTGATCACGATCCTCACGCCGCGCTCTTCACCGACGCGCCGCACAGCTTTTATCTTCTGCACCTGCTTGGCCAGCTCAACCAGAGTGCGCGAGTTGCTATCGTCCAAATCTTCCAGATTCAGTCCTACGGCACCCGATTCGATCAAGCCAATCGCAGTTTTCGCAACGTCGTCATACCCCGCTTCCAAATCGGCGGTCACCGGAACGCGCACGCGCGACGCCATCCTTTTCACGCTGGCAAGCATTTCATCGCGCGGAATGCGTTGCCCGTCGGGATACCCAAGCGAAAACGCCACTCCGGCGCTGGTCGTGGCAATCGCCGGAAACCCGGCCTCTTCAAAGATTCGCGCGCTGGCGCAATCCCACGCATTCGGCAATACCAGGACTTCCGGCCCGTGGTGCAGCTTTCGCAAATCTTCAGCCTTAGCAGATGGACTCTGGTTAGCTTGTTCGCTCATACCTCATCATAGCGCCGCCCGGGCGAGTCCCATGACCACCGTATGCAGCGCGCGTCGGCCCAATTTGGACTCGCGGCGCCGCTCGTGGAATGCTTGTTGCAACGCCAATGGCACTCTTGTTTTTTCGGCCGATCATCTTGTGACCAAACATTGCCAGCGGCAACAAATCGCACCACCGCGCAAGAGACCTTCACGATTGTCCCGCCAAAGGGCGTACAGCGTTTGTTTCCCAGGCAGCATCTAAAAACACTCAGGTTTTTGTGACATGACGACAAATCTTTCGGCATCGAACAGAGTTTCCTAACATCCATCTAACGGTGCAAAGGGCGATGATGCGATCAACAACAGCTGCACTCCCTACGGTAAAACTGCTTGGCCTTCTCCTGCTGGTGGCAACGTGCCCGAGTCGGACCCCTGCCCAAGATCCAGCTCCACCCGCCGGACAATCGATGGACTCCATGCCCGCCCTAAAACGTCGCTCGTCGGTGACTCCCTCGCCGGCGCCCGGCACCGAAACGCCCGAACCGATCAAGCCTGTACGGATCCGGTTAATCGTACCCACTGGCGCGGCTCTTCAAATTGCCCTCGATCAAGACGTGCGCGTCAAGAAAGTGGGGCAGCCAATTCACGGTCGCGTCGTTGAGCCCGTCTATTCGTTTGACCAGCTGGTCATTCCGGCGGGCACCCAAGTCAGCGGACAAATCACGAACATTGCAAACATCTCACGCGGGATGCGCACCGTTGCGGCACTCGACGGCGATTTCACGCCGGCGCACGCCGTCGAAGTCGCGTTTAACGAATTAACTTTTGCGAATGGCCAGCACACTGCGGTCTGCACGCGCGTGCTACCCGGCTCAGGACAGGTCATCCAATTCGTCACACCATCCGACTCCAAGACCAAACAGCGCGGCGTCAGTGGCCTCAAGGACGACGCAGCCAAAAAAGTGAACGAGGCGAAACATGAGGCCAAGAGGCAATGGGAAGGCGCGATGAAGCAGCTTCACCAGCCGGGTAAACCGCAGCGCGCTTGGCGATACCTTGTCGCACGCCTCCCAGTCCACCCCCAAAATATTTACGCTGGCACAGTTTACGTCGCCGAGTTACAGGACCCGCTCGATTTTGGAATCGAGCCAGTCACGGCCCAGAACTCGCCGACCATGGAAACTCCGCCGCCGGGCAGTCTCCTGTACGCGCAGCTCACCACAGCTCTCAGCTCCGCAATTTCAAAAAAAGGCGATGACGTCGAAGCCACGGTGTCGCGGCCGCTTCTCGACGGCACTCGCCTCATTCTTCCGCAAGGCAGTCGCCTCAGAGGCACCGTCGCTCAAGCGCAACCAGCGCGCCGTATGAAACGCAACGGACAGCTTCGAATTATTTTCCGAGAACTGATTCCCCCCGACGGCATTCAACAAAGGGTGGACGCGAGCCTCGAGGGCGTCCAAGCTGGACAGAACGAAAACATGAAGCTCGATGTAGAGGGCGGCGCGCGGGCCACGTCTGCAAAGTCGCGCTACCTGACCACTGCCATTTCCCTCGCCCTCGCAGCCGCTGCCCAGGGCGGGGATAAGGAACCTAGCGCCGGTGGTGTTCCAAGCCAGGCAGGGACAGCAACTAGCCGCATCGCGGGCGGCGCAGTGGGTTTCAAGTTGATGGGAATGGTTCTCGGCGCCGCAGTTCATTCCCGCGCTCTTGGCGCCGCCATGGGAGCGTATGGCGCAAGCATGTCCGTCTACCGAAACTTCATCGCGCGCGGCCGCGAGATTATTTTCCCGCGTGACACGGCAATGATTGTCGGCATTGGGTCCAGAGGAGCCCTGCCCAATCCTGCACCGCAGGAATCCGCCGATAAGCATGATCCCCAAGCGAACCACAACCAGAGAGAGTAGGGCCCAGCGGACTTTCAGGAACGTCGTCTCCGACTCCGCAAAAATAGGTGCCTTGCGCTGGCCCGTTGCCAACGGGTGGCTGTCTAACCGATGGATCGTTGGTTGTGCTACAGTGCCACGCGCGCGGAGGAAGATCACAATGAAGGGTCACCTTAGCACAACAGCCCCTTACGGGCTTCTCATCATGCTGCTTTTAGCGGTCGCGCCCCAGGCGCGCGCCCAACAGGTGCCGCCCAAAACGCCCCCCCAAGCCTCAGCACCACCGGCGTTCTCGGCCCATGAGGGTGACTACGTTGCGCGCGACTTTCAGTTCAAGTCCGGTGAAACCTTGTCCGAGCTGAAGCTGCACTACGCCACCCTCGGCAATCCCGCGCGAGATTCGAGCGGCCGGGTCAGCAACGCGGTCCTGATCCTTCACGGCACCGGCGGCAGCGGACGGCAATTTCTCCAGCCGCAATTCGCGGGAGTGCTTTTCGGTCCCGGTCAGCTGCTCGACATCTCCCGCTACTTCGTTATTCTTCCTGACGGGATCGGCCACGGAAAATCAAGCAAGCCCAGCGATGGTTTGCACGCCCGTTTTCCGCAGTACGACTACGACGATATGGTCCGAGCGCACCACGAGCTTCTCGAAAAAAAACTCGGCGTCAACCACCTCCGATTGGTGCTGGGAACTTCGATGGGTTGCATGCATTCTTTCGTTTGGGGCGAAACGTTCCCGGACTTCATGGATGCGCTGATGCCCCTGGCCTGCCAGCCGGTGCAAATCGCCGGGCGCAACCGTATCTGGCGCAAGATGACCATGGACGCCATTCGCAACGATCCCCAATGGAAACATGGCGAGTATACCGCGCAGCCCCGCTGTGCCTTGCAGACCGCCCTCGATTTTCTGTTGATCGCCGGCAGCGCGCCGCTTCCGATGCAGAAGAATTACCCGACACGCGATGCCGCCGATCAATATCTCGACAGCTTCATCAGAGAGCGCAGCGCGGGCTTCGATGCCAATGATTTTCTCTATCAAGTAAGCGCATCGCGCAATTACGAACCTTCACCGCAGCTCGAGAAAATTATCGCCCCGGTCATGTTCATCAATTCCGCCGACGATTTTATCAATCCGCCCGAGCTGGGTATTGCCGAGCGCGAAATCAAGCAGGTGAAAAATGGCCGCTTCGTTTTGCTGCCCATTTCCGAGCAAACCCGCGGCCACGGCACGCACACCTACGCCGCAGTCTGGCAGCAATATTTGAAAGAACTGCTCGATACATCGCAGCATTGAGACCCTCAAGCACTCAGGAAAACAATTCGATGCCATGGGCTTGCGCGACGGCGATACAAGGCGACAACACACCATGCGCCGGTACGTCGCGATAATCAACTAGCGCAGGAAATGAGGAGTGAAAGAGAAAGAAACCGGCGACCTTAGACTCGCGATCCATAAAATGACGTCCCGAGAGTTTATTCCACCCTCAGCGCCACCATCGGATCGACATGCGCCGCGCGCCGCGCCGGAAAATACGTGGCCACAAACGCAGCCGTCACCAGCACCGCAGCCACGCCCGCGAACGTGAGCGGATCGGTCGGCGTAACTTCGAACAACAGCCCGCGCAAAACGCGCGTTAATTCCAAAGCGGCGAGCAACCCCATGGCAACGCCAATCAATGCCAGGGACATTCCTTGGCCGAGCACCATCCGCAAAATATCCGCGGGCCGCGCGCCAATGGCCATGCGCATGCCAATTTCATGGGTTCGTTGGCTCACCGCCAAGGCCATCACCCCGCCGATTCCCGCGGCGGCAATCGCCAGCGCCAGCAACGCAAACAAACCCAGCAAGTTCGCGGTCAAGCGCGGCGCGGCAATCGAATCCGCGCGCACTTCCTCGAGTGAGCGCACTCGCACGGCAGGCTGGTTCGGGTCAATGTCGTAGATGAGGCCAATCACAGTTCGCGCCATACTCATCGGTTCACCGGCGGTCTTGATCACCAGGTTGGCCTGCCCCAACGGCACTTTGGCCATCGGAAAATAAATTTCTTCGGTTGCATCTTTGTCCAGGCCGTACTGCTTCACGTCGCCAACAATTCCGACAACCTGATTCCAGGTGTGTCCGTTGTCGGTGGAGATACGTTTGCCGATCGGGTTCTGTGTTTCCCAGAAGCGCCGCGCTGCAGCTCGGTTCAGGATGACAACATCAGGTGAATCCGCCCGATCCGTCATCGCGAATGTCCGTCCCTGAAGAAGAGGAATATGCAAGGTGTCGAAGTAAGTCGGGCTCACCACGCGAACATCCGATAGGGGAAGCGCCTGGCCCTCTCCCGGAGTTTGTCCTTCAAGCTGGAAGGTGGTTCGCGCCGGCCCCGCCGCATTCAGAGGGATCAGCAGTGAAGCTGCAGCGGAGCGCACGCCAGATTGCGCCTGTATTTTCTCGAGCAGGTTCTCAAAAAATGCTCGCGTCTTATCCGGCGTGTCGTACTTGGTGAAGTTCAACCCGATGCGCATGGTCAGCACGTTATCCGGCTGAAAGCCAGGATCCACATGCTGAAGAATCATAAAGCTGTGCAACATCAATCCTGCGCCGATGAGCAGCAGAAAAGAGACCGCAACCTGGACGACAATCAGCAGGTTGCGCAAACGTTGCTTGCCTGCGGCAACCGTGGACTGGCTGCCGCCCTCTTTCAGATGGCCCACGACGTTTTCGCGCGCGGCCAAAGCCGGGAGGCAACCGGAACTGAGACTGGTGAGGACCGCAATCGCCAGAGTGAACAATAACACCGAGCCGTCTAACTGAATTTCGCGCGCGCGTGGCGTGAACCTCGCCGCAAAAGTTACCAGCATACCGAGGCCGCCTCGCGCGAACAGCAGTCCTAAGGCACCGCCGATGAGGGCCATCAGAAAACTTTCGGTGAGTAGTTGGCGGAACAGCCGGGCCCGTCCCGCGCCAAGCGCCGAGCGGATAGCCAATTCGCGCTCGCGCCGGACCATTCTAGAAAGATTTAAATTGGCGACATTGGCAGAGGCAATCAGCAAGACGAAACCTGCGGCGGCCAACAAGACCAGCATGGTGGTCCGCGCATTTTTCGTCAGCTCGTCGCGCAACAACGTAACCCGAGCTGTGTAACCGCTGTTTGCGGGATATACATCGGGATGCTCGTGTTGCAGGTTGGACGCAACGCGTCTTAAATCAGCCTGAGCCTGCCGAGCATCAACGCCCGGCCGCAGCCGGCCAAAGACGCGCAGCAAGCGGTAACGACGATTCGCAATATTTTGCGGGTTGGAACGGAAGGGGCAGGCACTGGTGGGCATGTACACGCTGTTTTCGTCAGGATATTGCGGAACCGGCGGAAGAACGCCAATGACCGTATGAACCCTGTCATTCATGCTGAAGTTTTTGCCCACGACAGTGGGATCACCGCCAAAGCTTCGCAGCCAATATTCGTTGGTCAACAGAAGGACGGCAGGCGCGCCCGGAGTTTCATCTTCAGGACGAAACCCGCGACCGAGCAGCGGCTTAATTCCGAACACCGCAAAGAAATTCCAGGAGACCACACCGGTGTCAACCCGCTCCGGTTCGCTGCGCCCAAGCAAAATGAAGTTCATGGCGTGGTACTCGACAGCTTCATCGAGGGCATGATTCTGCGCGCGATACTCAAAAAACTCTTGCGGCGAAAAGGATTGGTTGGGGAATCCCGCGCGCGGCGATTGCTGCTGAACCAGGACGATGCGATCACCGTTTTCATAAGGCAGCGGACGTACCAGCACTGCGTTAACCACGCTGAAGATTGCGGAGTTAGCGCCAATGCCGAGTGCGAGCGTGAAGATGGCCGCAACCGTGAAACCGTAATTTTTGCGCATCATGCGCAGCGAGAAACCTGCGTCTTGCGCGAACATAGCCAGATGCTCACGCGGAGCGGTGCGAAAGATTCCCGCGATCGTCTCGCACCACAGGCGTGCAAGCCCGGCGAGCCTGCCGCCGCGGATGGCTTCCTGGTGCTGCCTCGAAAAAACCTGTTCCATTTCCGGGCCGAAATCGCCGCGGAACTCGAAGGGGAGCAAGCGCAGAAGCGCGCGGTAGAATCGCGTCGCGATCGACTTTTCTTCGGGCATGATTTTCTCCTGCGCTACGCTGCTGCGTTTATTCAGACTATCTAGCTCAAGCTCCCGGCTTGCATCGAAAACAGAGCTGGCTACACGGTACGCGGTTTTTTCAACAAGTGCCGAGCGCGCGCGATTACCAGAACTTTGTCCATGCGCTCAGCTTCAGCGGCGGCCACGGCCCGTCCCACTGACGTCAGGCGATAATAGCGGCGGCGTTCGTCATCATTCGCGGCGGCGGGGCGCACGCGAAGCTCGGCAATAAGACCGTCTGCGAGCAAGCGCTTGATGATGCCGTAGAGCGTTCCTGTGCTGAGGCGGACTTCGCCGCCGGTGCGCAGCTCCACTTCCTTGAGGATGGCGTAACCGTGCAGATGGTCGCCAGCGAGCGCGAGCAACACATGGAACATTGGGGGTGTGAGCGGGGCATACGGTTCGGAAACTTGATTGGCAGGCACGCGACCTCCGGGATTGGCTGCGGTGTCGTCCACAGCTAGCTGTGTCGCTGCTAACTATATCGCATAACGCCATAGTGTCAAGCGAAATGATAAACTATTCTCTCCTGGTAGTGCCGTTTGAGAATTTAAGCGGCGGCGCGACACAGGAATATTTTAGCGACGGCCTTACCGACGAGATGATCACCACGCTTGGGGGATTGCAACCGACGCGGCTGAGCGTTATCGCCCGCGCCTCGGCGATGGCCTATAAAAGCAATCACCGAACGGTACGCCAGATGGCCGCGGACACCGGAGCCGACGTGTTGTTGACCGGGGGTGTCCATCGTTCGAAACAGCGCGTGCGCATTACGGCACAATTAATCGATGCGCGGTCGCAGGCCAATCTGTGGACGGAAACGTATGAGCGCGATGCCGCCAATTTATTTGAGCTGCAACGCGAAGTGGCTCTGCACATTGCGCAGTCACTCTCGCTTGAGCTGTTGCCGTCGCAACCGGCCCTGGGCCGGTCGGTGGCCAAAGATCCCGAAATCTACAATGATTATTTGAAGGGCCTCTATTATTGGAACCGCCGCGGTTCGGAGAATCTAAAAAAAGCTGCTGAGTATTTTGCGCAAGCAGTTGCCAAAGATCCCAATTACGCTCCGGCGCACGTTGGGCTGGCCCAAACGCACCTGGTCTCCATATCGTGGATGGCCACACAGCCGGAGACTGGCTATACCAATGCGCGGATAGAAGCCGAAAAAGCGCTTTCCCTTGATCCCAATCTCTCGGGAGCGCATGCGGCATTAGCAGGCATTTATTTCGAACATGACCGGGATTGGAGCCGCGCGGAAAAAGAATTTCAGCGCGCCCTGGAATTGAGCTCTGGCGATGCATCGGCCCACCAGTGGTACGCGGAATTTCTGACGGCTATGGGGCGGCACCAAGAGGCCATTACGCACATGACCCGGGCGAGGGATCTCGACCCGCTCTCGCTGATTATCGGCGCGGACTTGGCCAATATTCTAAACTACGCTCGCCGGTACGACGACGCCATTGCGGCGTCCCGCAAGACGCTGGAAGTGGATCCGAACTACCCGGTGGCTCATGAATTTTTAGCTAGGTCCTACTTTTTAAAAGGCCTGAATGCCGAGGGTGTCGCGGAGACTAAGAAAGCTATGCAGCTTAAGGGAGCGCCGCCGCTAATTGTGAACCAATACGGCAAGACTTTTGAACGAAGTGGAATCGAGGGATTGCGGCGCTCCATGCTTGCGGCCATGACCCACGGGTCTTCGTCGCACGACGACAGCGTGTCCTACCAACGTGCGCTGCTTTACGCACAACTGGGGGAGCGAGACCCGGCCATCGAAAACCTGGTACAAGCGGCGCGGGAGCGAGCCTCAGGCATCGAGTTTGTCGCCGTGGATCCCCGGCTTGACGCGCTACGAAACGACCCACGATTTCAAGACTTGTTACAACGCCTGGGTCACTCCATCAAAAAAACAGGCTGATGTTTAAGGGCTGATGGCGTGCTTAACGCGAAGCGCTTTCACGTTGGCCGGCTGCAAAGTGCGTCCACGGCCCCGCTTTCATGTCGCGCAACAGCGGCGCTTGCCAGCGGTACTCCGGATGAGCGTCGAGAAAGGGCTGGGCCAAGAAATCCGCGCCGCAGGGGTGGCCAACGCGCGCGACAAAGCTCATCGCTGCAGCCATCTTGCTGTTTGCCGCTTTGCCCTGCACCGCGCCACCCGGAAAATACGGCTCCCATTCCCATACTCGAATGCCGCGCGAGGATGTGTCGGTATGCCCGCAAAGCACACGCTCGTTGGGATCCACTTTTTTCTCGTAGCTATCCACATGATCGGAGAGCATTTGCTGCGCCAGGGGCAGGTCAAGCTGGCCCTTGTTTTCCTTCATCAATTCTTCCCAGCGTATGCGCCGCGCGTTCGGCGACGTGGTTTCGTTGTGGGGGTCAAACTTGGTGTCGAGCTTGATGACTTCAGGATCGCGGGCCCAATTCGAGCCGGTGAAGTAGCCGTCTTTGGTGCGCCAGAGATTGGTCTTCTTCAAACCTAACTCAAACTGAGCGATCTCGCCGGTCTTGCGGTCACCGAGCAGCCAATCATTGGCGTATCCGCCGTTGTTGCCGTCGAGCATGATCTGCACGTACTGGTCGATCGAGCCGGCATATTGCAGCGCCTTGCGGGCGCGGGCAAATTCGGCTTTTCCGCTGGGATCCCAGCCCTCGAATTGCGTGATGGTCGTTTCGGTAACCATCAAACCGTCGGAATTAATGCCAAAATCATCGTCGCTGGCGATCACCCCCGGGAAACCGTCCATCAACATGCGGTAACCATGCGCCGGTGCGATGTCGAAAATAATGCGCCAGCGCTCGCCATTCATGTAGCTGGTCCAATTGTTGTGCGCGATGACGATCTGACGATCTTTCGTCCAGCTTCCGGTAGCCACAAACGCGCTGCAATTTCCCGGGCTCGCGAGTTTGGGCGCGTCGGCCACCCGATGGGTCTTGTTGTACCAGGGAACGTAATAGTCGGGCAGCTCTTCGAAGGCGTTGAGGGCCACAATGTCGTCCAGATCGAGCTTGCTGCCGCGGGCCCGCAAGCCTTCGACGATGCCCTGGAGCTCTTGCTGGTATTCCAGGTCGATTTTTGGCCAGAGCATATCGTGGGCGGCCGCTCGGAAAAAAGTCCAGTCACGCTTGGTGGAATGGGTTGCGCCACGCTCGACGGCCGCAAAGGCATCCTCGATTTCCGGCTGTAGCAAATAACCATGGGCAAAGCCGATGTTGGCCGGCGGGCCCTGCAGATGGACGTAGATCCAGCCATCCTGCGCGAAGCGATACGCGCCCGCCAGACGCGGGTCTCGTGCTGCGGCGTCGTGGCGTGCGGCAGTCAGGTTGGCCGCGGAAACATCGGTGCCTCCGTGACGCGCCAGCAGCAGGAGAGCAGCTGCACCGGCTAGGAGCACGAGGGCGGCGCTTAGCCGGCGCAGCGAATCGGGTGGCTGAAGCATTGGCGTTCTCCGGTATCCTTAATTTTGTCGAGTGTATCCCCTTCGAGCAGACGCTTCAACTTTGCGGGATACTTGTTTAGGTAACCTCGCGTGCGGGCCTAGGTAGAACTCCGTCGCTTGGCTTTCGACAGTGGATAGCAGTTTTTCGTGGGTCTTGCGACCAAGCGAGTCGGCCAATAAAAAAGGCCGTCCTGTTTTCAGAACGGCCTTTTTGAATTAATCCTGGCGGCGACCTACGTTCCCACACAGTTACCCGTGCAGTATCATCGGCCCTGCGGGGCTTAACTTCCGTGTTCGGGATGGGAACGGGTGTGACCCCCGCGGTTTGGCCACCAAGAAAGTCGTAAAAGCTCGAAGTAAAAACGAGCTTTGAGCTGAATAAGGCTGACGGACCGCAAATTCCACAAAAGCTTCGCAAAGGTTGTCGTTCCCCAGCAATGAGGGCATACGACGATTTGGGAAAGTTTTATGGTCAAGCCGAACGGGCGATTAGTACGGGTCAGCTTCACGCATTACTGCGCTTCCACCCCCCGCCTATCAAGGTCGTAGTCTTCGACCGCCCTTCATAGATGGCCGCAGCCATCTTGGGAGACCTTATCTCGAGGCGAGCTTCATGCTTAGATGCATTCAGCATTTATCTCTTCCAGACTTCGCTACCGAGCGATGCCCCTGGCGGGACAGCTCGTACACAAGAGGTCTGTTCATCCCGGTCCTCTCGTACTAGGGACAACTC
>Ga0209117_1000254_pt1 | contig 28099 bp, 25 predicted proteins | sample BlaSpr_A8_OM2_M2_FD_187978 | JGI IMG/M metagenome (GOLD analysis project Ga0209117, IMG submission 187978) | Forest soil microbial communities from Thunder Bay, Ontario, Canada - Black Spruce, Ontario site 2_A8_OM2_M2 (SPAdes) (version 2) | ecosystem: Environmental > Terrestrial > Soil > Boreal... | reverse complement strand
CCGCCAACGCACGGTGCGTTTACCGCGAATTCGACCATTCGATCGTGGCCCTGGCGGAAAATGAGGGACGCCGGCGGGCAAAAAAGTTTGCTCCCATGACGTGGAAATTAGGCGATCGTATTCGTGTGCGGGCCGAGCGAATCGATCCCATGCGCCACCGCGTCGAGTTTGCGCTCGTAACACCAGTAAATTGATTATCGAACAGATCGCGTTAGTGAGAATGAGCGGAAATTTGCGGAGGAGCCGCTGATGGAATGCCGTGAATTTGTATCAGAGTCACGGACGCAGCTTTTTTCGCCTTAAAATTTTCCGATGGGATTCCAGTGCGCGCGTAAGACTTCTCGCAATCCTGATAAGAAGGTCCGCGCATATTCCCTTCCATGTACGCCAAACCTGGACAACGGGTGCAGCTTGATCCGTGTGTGCACTTGGAGCAGGAAGGAAGATCACGCAGGGTTATAGAACGTACTTCGTTCAGTTGCGGTGAATCGCGCCAGATGTTCGCGAACCGGGTGCGGCGCACATTGCCGCTAGGCAGCGGAAATTGTACGCACGGGTAAACGTCTCCGTAAGGAGAAACGTAACAAGCGGTATGCCCCGCGCTGCACGGCAACGCATTCAATGCTTCCTCATCCGCGCCTTGCGGTGGCGCGCAAAATTCTTCAACGTTTCCAACCAATGATTCGTTGCGGAAAACTTCGCGTAACGCGGCTTCATCCACGTTGAGGCTAAGAATGGACCGGTCGCCATCCATCATCGGAGTGATGGTCGGATCGACGGTGTACTGCGCGCCCAGTTCCAGGGCGAGTGCGCGGACTCCAGCTTGATCCAGGACATTTTTCGACATCAGCACATTAGCGATGATCACATGAAGACCGTGCGACCTCAGCAAGCGCATCGCGTCAATAGACTGCCTAAGCGACCCGGGCATTTTTGTGATAGCGTCATGAACCTCGGGCCGATGCGAATAAATGCTTATTTGCACCGATTCCACCCCCAAGGATCGCATTCTCTCCGCCTCCTTGGCGCGAATTAGCACACCGTTGGTCTTGAGCTTGATACAGAATGTTTTGGCCCGGGCGTATTCCAATATCTGGAAAAAATCGCGGCGCATTAATATTTCGCCGCCGCTGATAGTGAGATAAAACACGCCGGCGTCCGCCATCTGCGCTAGAAGATCCTTAATTTCCGCGGTGTTCATCTCGCCATGATCGGAATGATCCAGATAGCAGTGGATGCATCGCTCATTGCATCGATAAGTCAAATCCAGCTGCACGCTGAGGGGTATGCCCATCTTCAGCGCTTTGGCATTCATTTCCATTCCTAATGCGGTCATGCCAGCTCCTTGCTCACCGGACTGCCGGCCGGAGCTATCGGCTCGGGGGAAACCAGCAAAAGGCCATGCCCCGCTAATTCCGCCACAACTTCTTCAGCATCCTTCATCGCCACTTCAGGAACCACATCATAGCGACCGCAAATTCGCGCGGACACGATTTCTTCCAATGAAGTGGCGCCATCCGCGGCTTCCCAAATAGCCATTGCAGTCTCGTTCAGCGTAAACAGCGTCGAGCTGATCGCGGACATAATCATCAGTTCATCGCCGAGAGCCCGCGCGGCGATGGCGGTGCTCCGGGCAACATAACGTTTTTGATTTTCGCTCATACGATCAATTCCCACACGCGATTGTCGGGCACAAATGTCAGCCGGCGGACCGGCACCCGCTTGACAAAACTACACGCCGCTTCAAACACTATGGTTACAAGCTCTGGTTCCTTGGCAAAGAAGAGTATGTTTTCCAGCAAGCCGCGAACGGCATCAACGCCGGAGACATCTTCGATGGTGTTTTTGTCGCCCTTAGCAAGCAAATAGAGGCAAGCGATCGGCGCGCTAACATTTTCACCAACTCGCGATAATTCGCCGAAAAAAGGTGTGCCTATGGCTATGTAGCGGTCCTGCAAAAAAGACACATACGATATTTCGTCAGTAAGCAACTTTGCATCCGCCGGCGCCAGCCGAGCCATGGTGGTTTTGCCCGCTCCCGAAATTCCTGCGAACAAAAATGCTTTCCCGTTGCGCACCGCGCTGGAAGCATGCACCAGAAAACCACCCTGACGCGCCAGCAGCAACGTATGGACAATACGCAGTACCGAATCCAAAGAGTAGGGATTAATCGTCTGGCGGATTCGCCCGCGAAGCGCTGCAGGATTGAACTGCGCGCGAAAATCACCTCTGGCCATATGCCATTGGCCGGAATTCCAGCTCACTTGCACATCCTCATCTCGGGACTCGCCGTTCGGCTCGGCCAACTCAATTTCAAATTCGAATTTGGCGTCGCTCGTTGAGCTAACGTACCCCGCATATCGCTGGCGAACCATATCAAGAAAACGCGGATCTCCGCAACACAAGCGGATAGGCTGACCGCCAATGTCGACGATTACCTCAGCGGACTGGATAGCCGTTTTCAAGCGTGGCGCTCCGATCTCGAAGGAATTTCCCTGGGAGCTTGGCGAGTTGAAGATAGAAATACGTTGCAACATCTGAAGATCGCAGCAGAACGGCAATTATTCCCATTAGAAAACCCTGTCTTACGGCGGCGGGGAATTGCCGCCCATTCCGTTCGATGCGCTCGGCGCGTCCAAGCAGTGCCTCGGAAGCAATCACCGGGTCGTTATATTGCAACCGGTCACCACGAGTAAGCAACGCAAATGTGGAAGACACCGCGGGCTTGGCGACCACCCGGTGAAGTCCGAATCCGTCTGGACGTTTGAAAAGCACCACTTCGCCACGAGAGATTTCGTTGATGCTGGCGCGCCGTACGGTTACCAGATCACCGGGGAGCATACATGGCATCATACTGGTCCCGGTGACGCGCAAACGTACCCGGCCGAATTTGCGAACGACTTCTTCAGCTAAATCGAATGCCACGGCATGGCAGGTTTGTGTCGCGGCATCTTCGCCGTAGCAAAGTGGCCCCGTTGCTTTGTGGGTTGCAGCATTTTCCATTAATGGTACCCAGTCCAATATGGTTCCTTGTTGCCTGAGTCACCGGGGACTGCGCCTCATTGCGGCAACTGCCTGCGACGTCTTCTGTTGTGGGCGGGACACGTGCGTTAAATACCTTGCGGCTCCCATCGCCCAACACTCTATTGCAGCGCTGATTGTGTAAGCTTTACCGCGCATCCTACGCCGACAACCGCGTTACAGCGGACCGCCGTCGTGGAGTTTGTGCGAAACGTAAAATAAATACTGGATTGTTGCGCACCAAGCCCAACATTATCAACCACGATGCCGCTCGCTCCGCCCACGCCGGCGTGGGACCCAGCGCCGCCGGTAATCACGAAAGGAAGAGGGCTTCCCGCGGTGCTTGCCGCAGGCGGCCAGGCAGCTTCAACTGCCGGGGTCAACAAGATTGATGCAACGCAACCCTGGCCGGCCGGGCAACCGGTGGCGGTTCCGCCTGTTGCGGGAGGGTTGGCATTGATTGCGAAGCTGAAGAAGATGCGATCGCTTCCCGCGTTGTTAATTTCCGTGACGGGAGAACACGCATCTCCAATTAAACTGAAATTGCTGGTCAGATCCACCAGCGGCGGCCGAGACGTGTTCTGCGATAATACGCCCGCCGCATCAAATGCGAGCTGATAGATTGCGGGCCGATTATTGAACAAGGGATCTTTGCCGCAAGTGTACAAATATCCGGCGGCTGGGCCCAGGGTGTAATAAGCGTCATCAAAAGTTCCGGTGTGAAGATAATCGCCACTTGCCGGCAAAGCGCTGCCGCCGATTCCCACATTCACTTGAGAAGCGGCCGACAATTGCGTATCGAACTGGTATACGGAGCCATTGTTCCCGGTGGTTTCGGTGCCATCAAATACCAATAATCTTTGTGTGGACGCATCCAACAACGGCGGATCCACGATGGAACCCGTGAGATCTTGACTCACGGAGCCGAGACAAGGAGGACTGCCAGCGGCGCAAGTGCCGATTGTGCTGCCGACTTCTTTCACAAAGCTGACGCGTCCTGAGTTGTCGGCCACGAAGATATTTTTGGATACGAAGTCATACACCGGCGCGGTAAGGATTGCCCCCGAGTGTACGGGTAAAGGCCAGCCGCCGCTGGTCACTTCCGCCGGCGTGCCCAAAAACACTCCTGTGAACTTGTGCAGTACACCGTTGTCGTCACCTACATAAAGATTGTCGAACGCGTAATCATAAAAAGGTGACGAGAGCGTATCCGCTTGAGGTCCTTGAAAAACAATGTTCACCACGCACGAATTGGCAGCCGGACAATTCGTCGTGTTCCAGGCCTGACCTGCGGCCATGATCTTATCGGGAACGGCAGGGGCCCCGATGGTTCCCTGAACCGTTACTCCCGCGCCGGGTCTCCACTTTAGGATGTGAAGTATCGCACCACCAGCGGGCCTTGATTCAACATACGCCACCTTGCTGCCGTCAAAAGAAAGTACGGGAGAGGTCGGCGTTGTGCCGGCGGTATCGCCTGCGATTCTGGTGTTGTAGGCCCACTTGACGGAAGGCCCATTAGAATTACAAAAGCCGCCCACCGCCCCTTGCGTTGAGTACAGATTGTCGAAACCTACGATCTGTAGGGCGCCGCTGACCGAGGTAGTGAAGGCCACATAGTCCGCGGTGCAACTGGGAGTTGCGTTTATGTCAAACGTGAATTTTGCGGGGAACTGCCCGGTGCCCATGAACGCTCCCGGCCCCAGAGACACCGCCCAATCCTTACGCTTTTTACGTCTACGAGCGGCGCGTGACGTCCAATCCTGTGCATCGACTCCCTCGCGATTCGGCAGTGCTGGCGCAGGACTAACAAATGACAGATGCCGGCGGGCAACTTGATGAAAATACCGCGGCTCGTTCTGAAGCTGCCACGCTTGTGAATAGTTTGCCGGCTTCGAAAAGACCAGATGTCGATGGCTCCAATCCGTGGATAAGTGCACTGCGTTTTTTTCTGAAGGCTGAGCGCCGCTTCGCGCCACGACAAAAAGCCCACCCAAAATCGCGACGCTTACTGTAGCTTGAAGCAACCGTGCCGGTAATCGAGATAAGAAATCTGTCATTGGCAGCCCGATGGTCATTCTCCCAGTTATTTATTTTTTCAAACCTCGGAACAAGCCGGGTTACGAAGTTTTTCGGTTACCGCGGCAAGAAAGCTGCGTGTTAAATACTTTGCCGCAGACCAGCGCCATAACCTCGAATACGCGCTCAAAACGAACCTCGGGTTTTCGGTACGGCTTTTTTTCCGGCATCTCTTTTTCGTTTTGTGTCCTTAAGTCTTCCATCTCCGTTAATCCTTTCTATTGCAAGGCCGACTGCGTTGCTTTCACAGCACAGCCCACGTTCTGGATTCCATTGCAGGGGACAGCCGCCGTTGAATTAACCCGGTAGGTGTAATAAATGTTCGATTGTTGGGCCCCTGTACCAACGTTATCCACAACGATACCGCTCGACCCGCCAGCGCCGCTTTGGCCTGCGCCAGGTCGGAACGGAGCCGCAATCCCCGCGGTGGTCGAGGCTGGCGGCCATGTTCCGCCCAGCACGATCATCGCTACGCAGCCTTGACCAGTCGGGCAGCCTTTAGCCGTTCCCGCATTCGGGGGAAGGGCGTTGCCAGCGATACTGAAGAAAATCCTGTCCACTGCTCCATTTTTAAGTTCACTGACCGGCGAACAAGCATCACCCGCTAAACTGTTACTAGTTAAAGCGATCAACGGCGTCGGGATGCCAGTGGTCTGCAACACGCCCGCCGCGTTAAAAGAAAACTGATAAATCGCAGGCCGATTATTAAAGTTAGGATCTTTCCCGCAAGTGTAGAAATGCCCTGCGGCAGGCCCGCTCGAGAAATAAGCGTCATCAAATGTTCCGGCATGCAGGATGTCCGTAGCTCGAGTGAGATTGCCGCCTATTTTTACTACCACCTTCGAAGCCGTCGTTAAAGCCGTGTCGAACTGAAACATGGAACCATGATTAGCGCTAGTCTCGGTTCCATCGATCACCAATATTCTTTGCGTAGACACATCGAGAATCGGGCCATCAACGATGGAACCGGTAAGCGACTGACTGACAGAACCGAGGCAAGGAGGGGCACCTGCGGCACAACTCCCAACAGTACTGCCAACCTCTTTGACGAAGCTGACACGGCCAGAATTATCACCCATGAAAATGTTCTTTGATGTCGCCAGATCTAAAACCGGACTAGTAAGCACGGAACCCGCGTGTACCATGATGGGCCAGCCGCCTGTAGTCACTTCGGTGGGAGTTCCCAGAAATACGCCCGTAAACTTGTGGAGAACGCCACTGTCATCGCCGACGTACAGTTCGTCCGTCGCGTAATTATAAAACGGAGAAGATAAGGTAGCGGGTTGCGCTCCCTGAAAAACTATGTTCGCCACGCAGGAATTAAGCGGCGGACAATTCGTGTTATTCCACGCTTGACCAGCAAGCATCACGGTATCAGGCGATGCCGGCGCCGCAATCGTTCCCTGAATCGTGACAGTGTTTCCCGGTTTAAATTTCAGTAAGTGCAGAATCGATCCACCGTTCGCGTTTGTTCTCGATTCCACATAAGCGACTTTTTTTCCGTCTCCCGAAAGAACCGGCGAGGTCATCGTGATTCCTGTCGTATCGCCCGCCAGATTCGTGTTGTACGCCCACTTTACCGACGGCCCGGCATGGTTACAAAAACCACCTGCTGCCGGCTGTGTGGAATAAAGATTGTCGAAAGCTACGATACTCGGAGTGGTCGCGGATCCTACCTTGCTGGTCGTAAAAACAACGTAATCCGCGGGGCAGCGCGGGGCCACATTTACGTCAAAAGTAAATTTTGCGGGAAACTGACTCGCGCCCAGGAAAGCTCCGGCGCCTAACGAAACTGCCCAGTCTTTGTGTACTTCGCCTTCACCTGGCTCGCCTCCCGATTCCTCCAATTGTTCAACTTGTCCAGACTCCAGGTTCTGTTCTTCATCAGCGGGACGTTGCGGAGCGGCTAAAGGAAGTACGGTCGACGCGTGCTGTCGAATATATTGATGAATGTACCGTGGTTCGTTTTGCAGGTTCCATGCCTGGGCGTAGTTTGCAGGTTTGGAAAAGACTACGTGCCGATGGCTCCAATCCGACGGCAAATGCACTGGATTAGTAGCGGGCGACTGAGCCTTAATTTGAAATCCGAGTAAAAAAACGAAGAATATTACTGCAACGAAGATCAGAAAAGCCGTTTTGAAAGACGTAGACGTATGCACAGTACACCCCGGAGTCTTTGGGCCGGAGACCTACCCCTCAGATTCCCAACCCAACGTTATGAAGTTAACTTCAGTTATCGGCCACCCTGGGATCGGTCGATGTGCCTAGGATGATGCCACAAACTAAAGTGTTTCGCTAACGTCAACAGCCCGCTAAGATTATATAAATTAACCACTTAATTGACATTATTGTAAACATCACAAACAAAATGCCTAGGGCTTCCGGCCATACTTCCGGACCAATCTGAATGGTCGCCGCATGGCGTCCCATAGCCAATTCCGCTCAATCTGCCCGTCATTTCCCCAGTCTTCCTCTGTGGGTGAAAGTGTCAGTCGAAGCAGGTACGCGGGAGCGGCAAATGCGCCGCCACGCATATACATTCGAAATCGAGCGCGCTGCAGCAGTGGCTGTTCCCTTGTTCCAGCTTGGGGCAGCCACTTAACCACTTGGACCGCGACCTTCGAAGCGTCCGAGTCGCCTTTCACTTTTGCGGCTATTTCGTCCGGCTGTGCCGTCCCCAACAATTTTCCAGCGAGTTGTAATCCCGCATGGAGCATATGGGACGCGCCTACTTCCTCGGCCGCGGCGGAAGTCCTGCACCAATCGATACACTGGCGCGCGACCAATCCGGCGACATCCGCAATCCACATCAACCGTTCCCAAAAGTGTTTTGCGCCGTGAACGCAAATAAGTACCAGAGAATCTTCCGTGGAAAGTGCGGCCACTTCACGTCCGTGAACCACGACATTAGTTTTCTCTTTAAACATTTTTTCCATCGGAAGTCGTCGCGGAAAATAACGCAATGTTTTTTCGGTGTGAATTTCCACGTTGAGTTTCGCATCTTTGTGTTGAAAAAAATATTGGCCTGGAATTTTTCCAGCGGGAATGGCTTTTAGTGGAATTTTTGGTTCGTAACCTTCGTCGATCATCACTTCGGTGGCCGCCGCGATGTCACGTTGGCGCACCAGTAGATCAAGATCGCTGAAACTTCGCATGCTCGCATTGGCGTAAGCCTGGGCCGCGAGCACCGGCCCCTTCAACGTAATTATTACGATTCCGGCGCGCACGAAGCTGTCCATCAATCGAAATAATTCCCTGCTGATTTTTAACGAATGTAAAAGCTGGGCGCGATGGAGCTGACGCAGGCGATTTTTTACGTCTGGCGGAGAATAGCGGTCGCCCAATTCATCGAGGCGGACCGCAAGGTGCCCGTGAACTCCGTGCTCCACGGCGAGTCGTAATACTTCGGTCCAGTCCACCTGGCGCGTCAGGTCCGTGAGTCGCTCATCGTTCCGTGCGGGAGAGGCGCACTCCAGCAGCATCTGCCATTCAACTGACTCTAAACCGCGTGAATTGGTATTAACGGTCATGGAATTTGCTACAGCCGCGTGTAGTGTACGCGAACACCTCGCGCAACCTGGCAATAATGGCCTGATATTCGCCCCCTGAACTGTGCCAGTGCCCAAATCTGCGCTTATTCCAACAGCGGCCAGCCTATGGTAAACTTTTGGCGAACTGCGTACTTAAATGCGGATTCGCGTATTTGGTCCGGTTTCTCGTAAGTCCCCTGAGCGTAGGCCAATTGGCGGCCGCCAGCAAACTAAATCACATACCAGCCGCGCGACGGCTCACGTATGACCAAAAGGATGTGTCATGTCCGGGCATTCTAAATGGGCCACAATCAAGCATAAGAAGGGTGCGACCGACGCAAAACGTGGCCGCGTCTTCACCCGAATCATCCGCGAAATCAGCATTGCCGCGCGCATCGGCGGCGGCGATCCCAACTCCAATCCGAGGTTGCGAACTGCCATCCTTGCAGCCAAGGGCGCAAACATGCCCAATGAAAACGTGGAGCGCGCCATTCTGCGCGGCACCGGCCAACTCGAGGGTGAACAGTACGAAGAGGCTATGTTTGAGGGCTATGGCCCTGGCGGCGTGGGAATGCTGATCGCGGTAGTGACCACCAATCGGAATCGCGTAGTCGGCGAATTTCGCCATTTGATGAGCCGCAACGGTGGAAACATGGCGGAAGCGGGTGCGGTGGGATGGATGTTTCATCGTAAAGGCGAAATTTCCGTACCAAAGGAAGCCGCCAGCGAAGATAAAATGATGGACCTGGTGCTGGAAGCTGGCGCCGAAGATATGAAGGATGATGGCTCGGCGTGGTACATCGTGACCCCTCCCGAATCCCTCGAATCGGTAAAAGAAGCGTTAGCCAAGGCGGGAATTACACCTTCCTCGGCGGAAATTGCCATGGTACCGCAGAACTACATCAAGCTTACCGGCCCGCAGGCGACGCAAATGGTGCGGCTGGTGGAAGCACTCGAAGAACACGACGACGTACAACATGTTTACGCCAACTTCGATATCGACGAGTCGGAAATACAAGCCGCCGTCGGCGCAAATTAATTTTGAAAAGAATAACTGTCGCCCTCTTCTACAAAACCAATCTGCTGGGATTAGAGTTTTTCTTTTAACGCAACCTCGCCGACAAACTTGTGGCAGCCATGCGGGCTTCGCCGTAAACTGTGGAACGATGAGTGAATCGGCCAGCCGTAAAACAAACTGCATTCGGGTTCTCGGCATCGATCCTGCGGCCGCGGGTCCAACTGGTTATGGAATTATTGAAAGCGACGGTCGAAACCATCATCTGATTCATTACGGCGCACTGCGCGTGCCGGTAAAAAGGCAAAAAGAATCCGCCGGAGCGGCGCTTCAGGACGTGCACGATTTGCTCTGTAAGTTGATTGAGGAGTTCGCGCCTGACGCCATGGCCGTCGAGAATATTTTTACGGCATTAAATATGCGCACGGCGCTGCGGCTCGCGGAAGTGCGTGGCGTGGTGCTTCTGGCTGCTTCGCAACGCTGCATAGCAGTGCACAGCTATTCTCCGCGCGAAGTGAAGGCGAGCGTCGCCGGGTACGGTCACGCCGACAAAAAACAAATGCAAATGATGGTTCGCGCGCTGCTTTCCATGAGTGAAACGCCGGAACCTGCCGACGCGGCCGACGCCCTGGCCGTGGCGCTGTGTCATGTTCAGGCGGAACAAGTCAGAAAACGGTTCCTGTTGCCAAATCTAAAAACCATTTCCCGCGGGCTCACTCAGAAGTCCTGGACCGTACGTCCGGCGAATGCTTCGGCCGCCACTCCGCGCATCGTAACAAATCGATGAACCGTCTCTTCCTTGGGTGCGCGCTAATTCTGCTAGTAGGCCTGAGTTCTTCGCAAGCCTCGCCCACCGCTGATTCTTCCGGTCCCGCCATTACCTACCGTAAAGTTTTTAAATCCAGCGTCCCTGAGTTCGTCGAAATCAAAGTTCGACAAAATGCCGACGCCGCAACCTTCGAAATCCGCCAGCTCGACGAAGACCCCGGGACCGCGACTTTTGCGGTAAGCGCCCCGTTACGGGCCAAGATATTTGCGCTCGCCGGGGAGCTGAATCATTTCCGGGAGCAGGATCTGGATGTTCACCGCAAAATCGCCAACCTGGGCGAGAAAACCTTTCGCTGGGAAAACGGTTCGGAAACCTACGAATCCAAGTTCAATTACACGCTGAACTCCGCCGCAACACAGCTCCTTCGCATTTTCGAAGGGCTAGCGCGCCAGCAAGACTTGCTGATCCTGCTGCAACGCCGCATGAAGTATGACCGCCTGGGCATCAATGATGCCTTGTTGCAGTTCGACACCGACTTCACTAAGGGAGTTATTCCCGAACCCCAACGCGCTTTGCCTCTGTTGGACCAAATCGCGAGCGACTCCCAGTTCGTTGAAATCGCCCGCCAACGCGCGCGGTCCTTGGCAGAACGCATCCGTCACAGCGGGTAAACCGAATAAGTAGCACTTTCCCTCATCGCTTACCCCTATACCAGAATCCATATCTTCTATGGTTATAGGGATGCCCCCTACCTGTAAACGACTGCATAAAATAGATATTTATGCATTTACACTCGTAAATCACTGTATCTAAGGCAGTAATAAACCTGAAAATAGACTGAGCAACATACCAATTTGGAAGCCCGATTGCACCCCGTGACGCTACCTTGGGTTGCTAGTGCTTTTGGCGTGGTGGTTATTCAGAAATTTTAGGAGGATTTGTGAAACAACGGTATTTCAGCATTATTGCACTGCTTAGTTTAGCTCTATGCTTGGTTTTTGCGCCCGCAGGTTTGGCGCAGAGCACGGTTTCCGGCGAAATCGGTGGAACGGTTACTGACGCCTCTGGCGCAGTTGTTCCGAACGCTTCCGTCAACCTCTCGAGCTCTGAAACTGGTTTTAACGAAACAACTACGACTGGCTCGACTGGAACCTTCCGGTTCGCGCTCGTGAAGCCCGGCCCTTATACGTTGACGGTGAGTGGCGCCGGTTTCTCGACCGCGAAGCGCACAGTCATCGCCTCGACCGGACAGGTAGGCAACATTCCCATCCAGTTGGAGGTAGGGGGTAAGACTGAAACCGTTGAAATCAGCGCGGCTGCTCCATTGCTGCAGACCGACAACGGCAACATCGCGACGACCATTGATCGCGAAACGATTGAGCGGGTACCCAGCCCCGGTCAGGACATCACCAACTATGCTTTGATGACCCCGGGCGTTACGGTGAGCACTGGCGGCGGCTACGGCAATTTCACGGCCAACGGCCAGCCGGGCACTTCCAACCTCTACACCGTGAATGGTAACGATTACAACGATCCTTTTAATAACCTGAACAACTCCGGCGCCAGCAACTTGTTGCTCGGCGCGAACGAGTTGCAGGAGATCAGCGTAGTAACCAATGGTTACACGGGCGAGTACGGCCGCGCAGCAGGCGCCAACGTCAACTACTCCACCAAATCCGGTTCCAACCAGTTCCATGGAAACTTGGGCTGGTGGTGGAACGGAACAGCTCTAAACGCCAACGATTGGTTCTCGAACGCATCAGGCGCCCCAACAGGACACGCCGTAAGCAACCAGTATGTCGGTTCCATCGGTGGTCCCATCAAAAGAGATAAGTTGTTCTTCTTTTTTGATTATGAAGCCCTGCGCTATGTCCTGCCGGGCGGCGGCGGCCAAGTATTCGTTCCTTCTCCGGCGTTTGCTAGCGCGACGTTGGCTAACCTCGCAACCAATGGCCACTCTAACGAGGTCCCCTTCTATACCACGATTTTCAACCTCTACAAGGGCGCGCCCGGAGCTAGCGGAGCACCAGGAGCTGCAGGCGTCTGCGGCGACTTGGGCGGTGTAGCCATCGCTGGAGGCGGCACATTTGACGATGCCACTCATCCCTGTGCAAGCGTATTTCAGAGTAACGTGAACAGCCTCAATACCGAGCGGCTTTTCGCCATCACCATTGACTTGAACGCTACCGAAAACAACACCCTCAAATTCCGGTTTAAGAATGACTACGGAGTCCAGGCGACCGGTACCGATCCGATTAACGCCGCATTCAACGCCAATAGCGTCCAACCCGAAAAAGACGGCCAGATGACCTGGACTCACGTCTTCAATAGCCATACCACCAACCAATTTATCGCCGGCGGCTTGTATTACAGCGCCATTTTCGGGCCTCCAAACTTGGGGGCGAGCCTGGCAGCATTTCCGACCACGATTGCCTTTAATGATGGTTCTTTCGCCAACCTGGGCGGGAACGATTTCAACTATCCTCAGGGACGCAATGTATCCCAGTACCAGATCGTTGACGACTTCTCATGGACCAGGGGCAACCACGGAATCAAGTTCGGCGTGAACTTCCGCGGCAACAGGATTTCTAGTTTTGCTTCGGGCTTTGAAACCAGCGGCTTACTTACCGTCGCCAGCATGCAGGATTTCTATAGCGGCGTGGTCTCGCAAGCTGGCGTAACGGGTCCCGTTTGCGATCCAACAAAGACGACATGCACTCCGCCATTCTGCAATCCAAATACGACGATATGCGCTAACGGCGGCGATACCTATCTACAGGCATTTGCCAAGCAGACGTCTTATCCGGAGTCGTATTACAGCCTCGGCTTGTACGCTCAGGACGAGTGGCGCGTGAACAACCGGTTGAAGTTGACTTTGGCCTTGCGCGTTGACCGTAATGCCAACGAAACCTGCAGAATTAACTGCTATGCGCGCCCAGCAGGCTCCTTCACTGCCATGGATCATAACGTCACCACCCCGTATAACGCATCGATTTTAACTGGGTTGCATAACGCGTTTCCGAAGCTCCAGCCACTTGGTTGGGGACCGCGCATCGGCTTCGCATGGACGCCCGGCAGCAAGGGCGATTTCGTAATCCGTGGCGGGGCTGGAATTTTCACCCAACTCTATCCCGGACTGCTGGCGGATCGGTTTATCACCAACCTGCCCAACGTTACAAGCTTTAGCGTACTCGGCGCGAGTAGCGACGCACCCATCGCACTGGGACCCCAAGGCGTGCCGGGTAACGTGAGAGAACAGGCTACCGCAAGCAACACCGTGTTCCAACAGAAGTTTGCTTCGGGTGGCACTCTTGCGGACATGCAGTTGGCAGTGCCGGGCTTCTCCAAACCCAACCTGAACACCATCGTCCCCTCAAGCGATATCGGCAAGGTCTATGAATGGAACTTGCAAATTCAAAAATCCCTCGGAGCCTCAACGGTGGTCGCCGTGAACTACGTCGGAAACAAGGGTAATAACATATTTGTGCGTAATCCGTATCTAAACACGTATTGCAGGCCGGGTGGACCGGGTTGCGTCGCTGGTACGGAATTCGGCTCGCTTCCTTCCGCAGCTCCGGACCCCAGATTCGCCAGCGTCCTGGAGTTGCAGACCAACGGCATCTCCAATTACAACGGCGTGACCGCTTCCGTCAATCAGCGGTTTTCCCATGGGTTCTCCGCAACGTTTAACTACAACTACAGCCATTCATTGGATGACGTGTCCAATGGCGGACTATCGCAATACAATTTGAACAATGCCGCCAACTCCTTCCGCATACAAATCGATCCAACCAGCCTGAGACGGCTCAACTACGGGAATTCAGACTATGATTTCCGTCACAGCATCAGTGCCGACTACTACTACGTAGTGCCATTCAAGTCTGCGAATCGTTTCTATAATGCGGCGATTGGCGGCTGGTCAATATCGGGAACGTTCACCTACAAGAGCGGCGAACCCTTCAGCGTATATAACACTAGCGCAAGAACTTCGAACCTGGTCAACTCGACGGGGGGCGCTGTGTTGGGCGATTTCCTGGGCGGCTCCAGAACATGTTCGGCTGGCACGGGCAACAGCGGTACTGGAACCCTCGTCGGTACTCCATGCCCCCTTTCAAGCCAGTTCGCGTTCAACAATTTACCTCTTCCTGGCCTCAAGAACGGCAATAGGGCCCTGCAAAGTGACTTCGGCAACATCGGCCGCAACAGCTTCCGTGGTCCATTTTTCTTCAATACGGACTTTGGCGTCAGCAAGGACTTCAAACCGACCGAGCGTATGACGTTTTCGATTGGCGCCACTGCCTTTAACGTCCTCAACCATCCAAACTTTGACAATCCACATGCCGCCGTCAGCAGCAAGGGGACGTTTGGCCAGCTTTTCCAGACGATTGCTGGACCGAACAGCCCGTACGGCAACTTCACCGGTGCGATCGTAAACGGTCGCGTGCTACAGCTGGACGCGAAGTTTAAGTTCTAGCTCCCTGTTAATCCGAACTAAAAAGGCGGCCTCTTTCGAGGCCGCCTTTTTTATTGCTTATTTCTGTCTCGAGTAATTATTTGGTATTATTTGCAGCTGAGTAAGGTCGGTCAACCTTTACGGAATGAAGTTTCCGAACCATTGGAGGGACACTCATGAAGCGCCTCGCAATTCTTGCTTTTGCCGTTCTGCTGTTTGCCGGTGGCAGCCTAAACGCTTTTGCTCAACAGACAAGTGATGGTCCTCCGTCAAACTCTTCTGCGGCGCTGCCTCCCCTAAACTTGCCTAAGGACATAACCGTTGTAGCAAAGCTCAATACAAATCTTGCCGGTCGACAGTGCAAGCCTGGAGATCCGGTCGAGGCGGAGGTCAAACAGGACGTCAAGCAAGGCCACGATGTGTTATTGAAAAAGGGATCTCTTGTGACTGGACACGTAGGTGGAGTAACTCAGCCCACGTCCGATAAGCAACTTAGCGTGCCAATTGCCTTTGATACTGCCAGGATGAAAGACGGCAAGCAGTTCTCAGTCCGGCTCCGCATCCAGGCGCTTGCTCCTGAAGTCGAGATAACAAACAACGACACTCTCATGGAAGGCCGGGGCATGGACGCGGCCACGAACAAAGCGAAGGTTAGCGGGCATGATTCCACGCTGAAGGCCAACCACGGTATGGTCGATACCAAGAGCGCCGGTGTTTACGACATCCCAGGGCTGGAGTTGGCCTACAAGGTCACCAGCGGAACCCAGTACTCATTACTTATTTCTTCGGCGGGAGATTTTAAACTGAAAAAAGGCACGCAGCTAGTTCTCAAGGCCGTGAATTAAGTGATTGATTAGCTGACGCCCGGCTGTTCGCAGCCAGTATAGCCGTATTTCGTTGATCTCATTTATTTTGATGCTGAATCTGCGCGATCTCTCCGCGTACCTGGTCGGAGCGTGGCCCTTGCGGCTCCTCCGTTAAAAAAAGCCGAAGCTCAGCGAGGGCTTCCTTCGGTCGATTCTGGCGTTCAAGGGCCCGTGCTGCAATGTAGTGGACCACAGCGGGATGTTCACCGGACATGGCGTGCACTTTTCGCGCGCTGGCCACGGCGGCATCGAAATGTTTATTGAGCAATTGTGCTTCAGCGAGAAGCATTATATTTTGGACATCGGCCGGCTCCAGGCGCACGGCGTCCTCCAGCAGCGCCTCCGCATGAGAGGAATCGTGCTCCCGCAAGCTCAATTTGGCCAAATTTACGAATGCCGGCGCAAAATGGTCGTTTAAGCGAATCGCATTCTGCAGCGCCTCGTGTTCGTGCATCGAATCGTTCAGTTGGCCGTAGACCACTCCCAGGTTGTTGTAAGCCGCGGCATATTGAGGATAAATAGCAATTGCCTCGTTTAATTTTTCGAGAGCTTTCGCCCAGTCGTGGTCGGCCATGGCCTTGCTTGCTTTATCAAATTCCTTGCGGGCCTGCTTAGGGATTTTTAGGTCTACCGTTGCAACCGTCGAAGAACCTGGCGTCACATCAGCGTGATCGGGATTCTTGGCCGGCCGAACAGTCACAAACAGAGATTGACTCATTCTCCGCCGGTCCACCTCGAACTGCCCGCTGTCGGTCTCCTCGATTCCTTCGCCGCTTACGATAACGTGGTACTCGCCCACCGAAACCCCGTTGAAGTCCGTCGTCCCCTGGTCGGTGGTTAAGTTTTCGGCAACCGGCGTGCTCCCTGACCCAGTCATCAATCGCACACGCAAATGCAACCCGGCGGCGCGATCATTGGGATAAACGACATGCACATGCACGTTTCCAACCTGCCCCGAATCCATTCCTCGCTGGCCACACAGCGCGAAAGCGCTACACCAGAATAAGAAAATTATTGAAGAACATATTGCGAAGGGTTGATTGCGGCGGCACATCATGAGACTTCTTTGACGACTTAATGGACGTAAGCGTAGCACCACAAAACTACCCGGTCAACGTAACCGGGTAAGAGGATCCAGATGATCTAGCGCCGCGACTGTATCGCCGCTAGTGCCGGTTCCGCAGCCAGCGCCCGCAGCGATTGATCATACGGCGCGCGGGCGACACCGCGTTCCGTAAATATGGCTGCGATGTAGCGAGCGGGCGTCACATCAAACGCCGGATGCGCGGCGTGTACATCCGGAGCGATGCGCACGCCTTGAAGGTGCGTCACTTCGGCAACTGATCGTTCCTCAATAGGAATATGCTCACCGTCGGGAATCGACAGGTCAAACGTCGAAATTGGCGCCGCAATATAAAACGGCACATTATTTTCTTTCGCCAGCACCGCGATCTGGTACGTGCCAATTTTATTGGCGGTATCGCCATTGGCGGCGATGCGATCCGCGCCCGTCACCACCGCGCCAACCTTGCCGGTTTTCAAAAAGTGTCCCGCCATATTATCGGTAATCAGCGTTAGCGGAATCCCGCCGCGATGCAGTTCCCACGCGGTTAACCGCGCACCTTGCAAGTACGGACGCGTCTCCGGCACCAGCACGTGCAGCTTCTTTCCCTGTTCGAACGCCACGCGAATTACCCCCAGCGCGGTCCCGATTCCTCCAGTGGCCAACGCGCCTGCGTTGCACTGCGTCATCACCTGGCCATCCTGCGGCATGAATTCCGCGCCGTAACGCCCAATCGCTTCGTCGGTCGCGCGTTTTTCCAGGTGCACAAGTTTCGCTTCCGCGATCATGCCTTCCTGAATTTTCGCGATGCTCAACTTTTCGCCAACCAGTTGGGCGAATCGTTGTTTCATACGCTCGATCGCCCAAAACAAATCCACGGCTGTGGGACGCGTTTGCGCCATGAGTTCGCAAATTTCTTGAAATTCGCCGCGCAGCGCTTCAATCGACGCGCTCGATGATTTCTGAACTCCCAGCGCAATTCCCATTGCCGCGGCAACTCCGATAGCCGGCGCGCCGCGAATTACCATGTCCCGGATGGCTTTCGCCACCTCGCGGTAATCCGTATAGGTAAAACTGATTTCTTCAGTGGGCAGGCGGCGCTGGTCCAGCATCACCACGCCTTCGTCTGTCCACTCAATCGGCTGCGCTATGTACATGCGATTCCGTACCCTCAAAAATTTCTATTCGCTATATTCGCCACCATGGCGGATCGCGCCACGTGGCACACGTAAATTTCCGCGCCTTCACGGGCCCGGAGGAAACTTCGTAAATCCTTTGGTGCCAATCAACGCTGTGATTGCGATGAACGAGTTGTATCCCAAGTGCAGCATGTAACTCGCAAAAACACTGCCCGTGCGCGCACGCACAAAGGTAAAAACAACTCCCACAAAAATGAGCAGCGAGACCAGCGGTAAAGTCCAGCCAAGTTGCGGCGCATGCATCAAACCAAAAAGTATTCCCGTCGTAAAAATACCCGTGGCCACTCCAAATGACCGCGCCAAAACCGGATAGAGATATCCACGAAAAATCGTTTCTTCGACCAGCGGGGCGATTAATACCGCCATGGCCATGAACAACAAAGCGGTATTGCGGTATTTAAACAACTCCTGCACCGGCATGTCCTTGGGCGCTTGTACGTACGCGGTAGCCAGCGCCACAAACAGCGAAAGCCCGCATCCCGCCCCAAAAAACACCAAAGGATTGCGGGGCGGCGCCGCGCCTGTCGATCCTATTTTCCTCCACCCCAATGACCACCAGAAAGGAAGATTGCGCAATACCGCCAGCGTCACGTACAAAAAAAGAAACAAGGATGCATACCAGACAAGCATGCTGCCAATGGTAAATTGCGGTATCGAAAGCAGATATTGCTCCAGGGCCTTCGCGGAAAGATGGCTATGCGGCGCATAATAAACCGCCAACGATGTTTGAACAATCACCAGACTCGCGATCCCATAAATAAGAAAAATGATCAGGTGCGGCCACGACCACGTGATCCGTAAATCTTCGGGAAATACTCTCGCCCGAAATCTCGGAATCGCCGGCTGAGCCGCGGCATATGGGATCGGATCGCCGGACAGCGCGAGATCAGCGTTCGCCGGAATCGCAGGATCAGCGTGCGTCTCCCCGGATCCTCCCGGCTCCTGAGACACCGGCAATTTTTCGTCTTCGGAGTTCATTGCGTTATTCCCATGGTCCCGCCCAGGTTCCACCGTCGACTCTTCACTCTAAGCCGAAGGTGCCGCGCAAACAACTCGCAACGCGCTCGCGAAATAAACTCTCTCTCAACTTTTGCCGCTGCCATTCGCGCTAACCTGTTCGCTGACAGAAAGCACTCGACTCAGCGCCTGCCCGGTGTAGGATTTTTTTGTCCTGGCAACTTGCTCTGGCGTGCCTTGCGCCACGATTCGCCCGCCGCCTTCACCGCCCTCGGGTCCCAAATCGATCAACCAGTCGGCCTGTTTAATGACATCGAGATTGTGTTCGATAATCAACACGGTGTTGCCCAGTCCCACCAGCCGTTGCAGAACGTCCAGCAGTTTGCGCACGTCGTCAAAATGCAATCCCGTGGTCGGTTCGTCCAGAATATATAGCGTGCGGCCCGTCTGACGTTTCGAAAGCTCGCGCGCCAGCTTGATACGCTGCGCTTCTCCGCCCGAAAGCGTGGTCGCCGATTGACCCAGCGTAACGTAGCCCAAACCAACTTCCACCAGCGTCGCCAGCTTCTGATGAATCTGCGGAATGTTTTCCAACAGCTTCAACGCGTCGACCGCAGGCAGATTCAAAATGTCTGAAATGGAATGGCCTTTGTAGCATACCGACAGCGTTTCCGAGTTATAACGCTTCCCGCGGCATACTTCGCACATCACATAAACATCCGGCAAAAAATTCATTTCGATGCGGCGAAGCCCGTCTCCCTGGCACGCTTCGCATCGGCCGCCTTTGACGTTAAAACTGAAGCGGCCCGGACGGTAGCCGCGCTCGCGTGATTCCGGCAGCATCGCGAATAAATCGCGAATCGGCGCAAACACTCCGGTGTACGTCGCAGGATTTGATCGCGGCGTTCGCCCAATCGGCGCTTGATCGATTTCGATGACCTTATCGATATGTTCTGTGCCCACAAGGCTTCGGTGCGAAGCGGCGGGTTCCTTCGATCGATATAATTTCTGCGCCAGCGAACGATACAGAATGTCATTGACCAGTGTGGATTTACCCGATCCGGATACGCCGGTCACCACCGTCAACAAGCCCAGCGGCAGCGTTACATCCACATCTTTCAAATTGTTCGCGTTCGCGCCAAGTATCTGAATGCATTTTCCGTTCGGACTTCGCCGTTTTTCCGGCACTTGGATCCGCGCGGCGCCGCTCAAATACTGTCCCGTCAACGATTCCGCGTTGGCGGCGATTTCTTCAGGTTTGCCCTGTGCGACAATATATCCGCCGGCTTTTCCGGCGCCGGGCCCCAGATCCACCACATGATCCGCTCGGCGAATGGTGTCTTCGTCATGCTCCACGACCAGCACGGTATTGCCGAGGTCGCGCAACTGCTCGAGCGAACCCAGCAGCCGATCATTGTCGCGGGGATGCAGGCCAATACTCGGCTCGTCCAGCACATACAAAACTCCCCGCAAACGCGAGCCGATCTGCGTTGCCAGCCGGATGCGCTGCGCTTCACCGCCGGAAAGCGTTGTTGCCGAGCGGTCCAGGCTCAGATAGCCCAGTCCAACCGCCAGCAAAAAATCCAGGCGTTCTGAAATCTCGCCCAGCGGCCGTGCCGCCACTTCCAATTGCCGCGCGGAAAGTTCCGCCAGAATTTTATCCACCGCGACCCTTGCGACACCCAGGGAAAGCGCGGTGAAATCCGCGATGGACCAGTGCGCCAGTCTTACCGCCAGCGACTCGGGCCGCAGCCGCTTCCCATGACACACGTCGCAAAGCGTTGCGGACATGTACCGCGTCATCCACTCGCGATAAGAATCGGAACTGGACTCGTCAAAATTCCGCTGAAGAAACTTTAAGATGCCCGGAAAGCGAAATCCTTTTTCGACCTTTCCTTTTTTCTCTTCCACGCTTGCGCCAGTCCCGTTCGAAGAAGTCCCGTTCGAGAACGCCCAGTTCGAAGAAGGATACCCATGAAGCAATAAATTTTGCGTCCGCAGCGGTAGTTTTTCGAACGCGGTCTCCAGCGAAATCCCATGGGCGTATGCGGCTAATTCCATGGTGCGTTTCAAAGCGGCTGATGTCGATCCTGGGCCGAGGCCGCCCTCAAAGAGCGGTCGCGACCAATCCACAATCACTCGATTCGGATCAAAATCATATTTGGAGCCCAAACCGTTGCACGCGGGGCACGCACCGTAAGGCGAATTGAAGCTAAACGAACGTGGCTCGAGTTGCGGCACGGAAATCCCGCAATCCGGGCAAGCCAGTTTCTCGGAGAAAACGTGTTCTGCGCCGCCCACAACCGCTACGGTCACAAGTCCCTGTGCCAGTTTCAGCGCCGTGGCAATCGACTGCTCCAGTCTTGTGGCTACTCCCTGCTTCACCAGCAAACGGTCGATCACCACTTCGATGGTGTGATTCTTGCGCTTATCCAGCACCGGCAAATCATCGAGCGGCAGCAACTCGCCATTGATCCGCACACGCACAAAGCCGTCTTGCGCCAACTTTTCCAGTTCCTTGCGATAAGCGCCTTTGCGTCCCCGTACGATCGGCGCCAGAATCATGACGCGGTCGTCAGGCTTGCACAGTTCGCCATGTAGAATCGACTGAACAATTTGCTCGCTGGATTGTCTCGTGATCGGCTTTCCACAATTCGGACAATGCGGTATCCCGACCGTCGCATAGACCACACGCAGATAATCGTAAATTTCCGTGATCGTGCCGACCGTCGATCGCGGCGAACGCGTGGTCGTCTTTTGTTCGATGGCAATCGCAGGCGACAGCCCTTCGATTACATCCACTTCCGGCCGCTCCATCTGATCGAGAAACTGCCGCGCGTACGCCGACAGCGATTCCACATAGCGCCGCTGCCCTTCGGCATAAATCGTGTCGAACGCCAAGGAGGACTTTCCGGATCCAGACAGCCCGGTGATAACGGTCAGCGAATTTCGAGGTATTGCCAGGCTGATATTCTTGAGGTTGTGATGGCGCGCGCCCCGGATAACCAGTTTGGTAAGGCCCATGAGTCTGAAGCGCTCCCTCCACAGGAGCTCTGGCATACAGTGAGCGGAATTCGGCCAGATTAATCTTTTACCTTAACAGGGAAACTTCTGCAGGGTCAAGAAAGCTGCGATGAAAAATAAAGTAGAATTATTTTTCGCTTCTACTGCGCTGATTTACAGCTCCACGGAGTGATGACGGTTTGCCCGTCCCAAATACGAGGGTTTTTGTACGGGTAAATTTTCGCGGTAAGTAGCGAAATTTTACCAGGTGAAAAGTTACAAAACGTTGCAATTAAACGAGTTACGTATGGCTTACCACATGCACTTCGCTAAGCAGTGGGGGAGGTAAGCCGAGGATCCCTTTAGGGGATTGAGGGCTGGGCCGGCTTACTACTCCCCCCTTTTCTATTTCCGTTCACTCCAAATATCAAAAATGCTGTTGGCGTAAGCTTTCTATTGCTGGTGCGAACTCTCCGCATCTGTTCTGAATTCGTGTCTCGTTCCATAATCGCTTAACGTCATGGACAACATGATCGCCAGCCAGAACATTCCCGACAAAATCATAAGCTTCGTGCGCTTGGACGCGTAGCGCGCGTGCATAAAATAAAGCACCACTAAGGCGGCCTTCACCGTAGCGATCCCAATCGCAATTACGATATTGAAATTTCCAAAGTTCTGGTACGCCGCCCAGACCGTGGTTGCGGTTCCCAGCATCAGTGCGCCAAAAATGGCCAGGTAAATCGTCGGGGGAACAACATGCTCGGCGGCAATGTTTTCAGAAGTATGCATCGAACTATCTCCCGTCATCTGTGCCGCTCGATCAAATACAGCAAGGGAAACAAATAAATCCACACGATGTCCACGAAGTGCCAGTACAGACCGATAATTTCAACCGGCGTGTTGTAACTCGGCGTAAACCGCCCCGCAATCGACTGCTTAAGCAGCCAAAGCAATAGCCCTGCGCCCACCACCATATGCAGCGCGTGCAGTCCCGTCATTCCAAAGTACAGTGAAAAATAAAGCTGCGCATGGGAGTTGAGATTTGGATCGGCGTGGAAAGCTTTCTCCAGTTCTTCTTTTTCCGCCGCAATATCTGCGGGTTTGTCGCTGGCGGTAGGGTGATTGGCGTGATAGCTGATATCAAAACTTTGTCCCGGTATCAGGCGGTGATCAAACTTCTGCTTATATTCGACCACCTTCACACCAAGGAACACTGTTCCCAAAAGAAGCGTCAGTATCAGAAAGATGGGAATAAACTTTTTCTTGCCCGTTTGTGCTGACCAAACTGCCATCGCCATGGTCAAACTGCTGAGAATCAACACCACGGTATTGAAGCCGCCCAATTTCAAGTCCAGAGTGTTGCTGCCCACGCCAAAGGCGTCGCTGTACATATGGCGGTTGATGGAATAGATTAGAAAAAGCCCGCCAAAAAATAAAACTTCAGTCGCCAGAAAAATCCACATCCCGAGCGTAGCCGTATCCTTCTGTTGCTCGAGCGTTTCGAATTGTCCGTACAGTTCTCCGGTGCGGTGCACTCGGTACTCCTGTTCTTATTTCAATTGTTTCAACTCGCGGCAGGCAGCTCTCTGCCGCCGCGAAAAACGATCAATCGTCTCCGTGACTCGGAGCCAACTCCCCCGCGCCAGCCGTCAATCCAAGATCCGGGCGATGGTCAAAATCATACGGCTCCCAATCCACCACTGGCGTGACGTCAAAATTTTCCGTTGGCGGCGGTGAAGTTGTCTGCCATTCCAGGCCCGTTGCAGGCCAGGGATTCGGCCCCGCGACTTTTCCGTAACGCATGGACCACGTCAAATAAATCATCGGCAGCAAATACCCAAGCGCCAGGATCGACGCCCCCGCCGTGGACATCACGTTCAATACCTGGAATTCTGGCGGATACATATGATAGCGCCGCGGCATTCCCAGGTATCCGAGGATAAATTGCGGGAAGAACGTCAAGTTGAATCCAACGAACAACACCATGGCGGCAATGCGCGCCAGAAATTCCGGATAAAGCTTGCCGGTTATTTTCGGCCACCAGAAATGCAGCCCGCCGACATACCCCATCACCGCGCCTCCCACCATGATGTAGTGGAAATGCGCAATCACGAAGTAGGTGTCATGAATGTGGATGTCCAGCCCCAGGCAAGCCAGGAACAAACCGGTCAGGCCGCCGATCAGGAACAGGCCGATAAATCCCAGCGCATAAAGCATCGGAGTATCGTAGGAAACGGAACCTTTGTAAAGTGTCGCGGTCCAGTTGAACACCTTCACCGCGGAAGGAATTGCCACCAGATAACTCAGCAGGGAAAAAGCCAGCGCCGCATAAACCGACTCACCGGTGAGGAACATGTGGTGCGCCCAAACTACGAAGCCGATTACCGCAATCGCGATACTCGAACCGGCGATAAACGTGTAACCAAAAATAGGTTTGCGGGCGAACGTCGGAATTATTTCGCTGACTACCCCCATCGCCGGAAGAATCATGATGTACACGGCGGGATGCGAGTAGAACCAGAAAAGGTGTTGGAAGAGAATTGGATCCCCACCCAGCGCCGGATTGAAAAAGCCCAGGTGAAACATCCTTTCCAACCCAACGAGCAGAAGCGTAATGGCAATCACCGGTGTGCCAAGTATAAAAATGATGCTCGTCGCGTATTGCGCCCACACAAACAGCGGCAGCCGGAACCACGTCAGCCCCGGCGCTCGCATGGTGTGAATGGTCACAATAAAATTCAATCCGGTAAGAATCGATGAGAATCCGTTGATGAATATTCCAATCACCGCCGGCGTAACCGCCGAGTTCGAATACACGCTGCTCAGCGGTGTATAAAAAGTCCAGCCGGTATCAAGTCCGCCGGTCGAAAACGAGTACAGCACAAAACCGCCGCCAATCAAGTAGATGTACCAGCTCAGTAAATTAATTTTCGGGTACGCCAGGTCTTTGGCTCCGATCATCATCGGAACCAGGAAATTTCCAAGTACCGCCGGAATCGACGGAATCAGAAAAAAGAAAATCATCGCTACGCCGTGCATCGTGAACAATTTATTGTAAGTTTCTGGCGTGACCAGGAAACCCGCCGGGGTCAGGAGATGAATCCGGATCATCGTCGCGAAAAGTCCGCCAATAAAAAAGAAAAACGTCACTGAAGCCAGGTACAACAACGCGATGCGCTTGTGGTCCGTGGTCAACAGCCAGGAACGGATTCCATACGTGGCATTCAGATAATGCTCGCGCGGCATTTCATGCGTGATTGGTAGTGTTTGCGAGCTCATGCCTATTTTTTCCCCGCAGCCGCGGCTGCTGCCGGCGCCATTCCATATCCTTTGGCCGGTACGGGCTGCGACTGCAATGACTTGATGTAAGACGTCAAACTCAATATCTGTTCCTCGGTCAATTGTCCCTGGAACGTCGGCATAATTGGCTGATAACGAGCCACAACTTTAGCCGCCGGATTCAAAATCGATTCGCGAATATAGGCGTCATCGGCCGCCACCGTCGAGCCGTCGCTCAACAATACGTTTGCGCCGTATACCCCATTAAGCGATGGTGCCCGCCCCGTGCCATCTGAAATATGGCACGTGACGCACGCTTTTTCCGTGAACAATTTCTCACCTGCTGCTACCGGGCTCAATTCGCTTCCCGTCGACCCGGATAGCCACGCGGCGTACTCCGGCGCTTCCATCACCGTCACCCAGCCGCCCATCTTCGCGTGATTGGTCCCGCAGTATTGCGCGCAAAAAAAGTGGTACCGCCCCGCTTTAGTTGGCCTGAACCACATGGTGTTGTAGCGTCCCGGCATCACGTCCATCTTCACGCGAAACGCCGGCACAAAAAAATCATGAATCACATCTTCGCTGCCCAGAATCAGCCGCACATCGCGACCAACCGGCACGTGCAATTCGTTAATTTCCCTCAGACCGTTAGGCTGCTGCGCCTTAAACATCCACTGCTTTCCCACCACGTAAATATCCAGCGTGTCTTTTGGCGCTACGCGAAAATTGACATAGACCACCGCGCCCCATCCGAACATACACAGTGACAACATCAATGGCACAACTATCCATGCGGCTTCCAGACGCATATCCCCATGAATCGCCTTCCCAATTTCGCCCGCGTGCGTGCGTCGGTACTTAAAAAAGAAATAGATGATCGCAACGGTAACTGCCACTGCGAAAAACAAACAAATCCCGGTGATGAAAATCATCAGCGCGTCGACTTGTGGCGCGAAGTTCGAGGCCTGGTCCGGATAGATTGACATTTGCGACTGCACGGCCTAATGAGCTCCCTGCTCAGCGGATTTCCTGAGCGATCCCGCGTCCCTGCGACGGAAAATTACAAAACCCATTATCAACCCCAGAATGGTGAGCACCCCGCCAAGGCGAACAAGCTTCAGGATCGAAGCGCTGTACGTTGCCGTCGACGGATCGTAGTGGAAACAAAACAGCAGCACGTGATCCACGGGCGAACCGATTTTCCCCGCGGAGGCGTCCACCAGTCCCAGCCTCATATCCCGCCCAGGATATTCCACACCGTAGAAATAGCGTGAAATGCGCCCGTCCGGGGTCAGCAACATCACTCCGCTCGCATGCGCGAAGGTATTCGACTTATTGTCGAACGCATACCGGAAATTTGCCGCCTTCGTCACCGCTTCAATCGATTCCTTCGAGCCCGTCAAAAAATGCCAGCCTGTTTCTGTTTCCGGACGGTGGAAATGCTTCACGTCCAATTTCTTTTTCGCCGCTGCCATCTCGGGAGTCTCACTGGGATCAAAACTAATAAACACCACGTCGTAATCACGGCCAGGATTAAACGAAATCATCCTCAAGCTGCCCACAACTCCTTGCTGCACCTGGTCGCATAGCATCGGACAGCTGTAATAAACGAACGCCAGCACCACAGGTTTATGTCCGAAATAATCGCGCAACGCTACGCTCTTGCCGGCCTCATCGCGAAATGCCAGGTCCAGCGGCATCTGCGCGTTCAGCTCAGGCTCGAACCCGACATTTTGCAAGGCCAGCGGCATTTGCGATGCCGCAACGGCTGCCCTTCCTCCCTGCGGCGCCTGCGCATGCATAGCGCACGCCGCGCAAAGCGACAATACCAACCCGGCGATGGACCGCACTTGTTTCATTTACTTTTTCTGATCCGCTTTCTTTGGCTCGGCCTTCTTCGGCTCCGTCTTCTTTTGCTCTGACGCAGCTGTGCCTCCAACTGTTCCTCGTTGCACAATAATCTTCATTGCTTCAATCACTGGAATCCGCGCTACCCCAGACTTCTCATCCACCCATCCGTACGATTCGTTCGCGTCGTGCGCTTCTTTTCTCATATTTCGCAAATCCTGCTGCGGGTCCGCCTGCAGCCTCGGCTCCGGTGGCACCACGCGGTAGTCACTGCCCATGGCCGCGCGCGAAGGCGCCATTTCCGTTTCCGAATCCAGCGAATATTTCATCGCCGCGCGTTCAATATAAATGCTGATAAAAAACGTCGCCATCACCGCCACCGCTAGCGATATCAGATAAATATAAATAGTTTTCGTATGAATATCAGTTGGTTCAAACGAAACATCTTTATGGTGCGGCGTCTGGCCCGGATCGTGGCCATGATTTTTAGTGCTCATGGTGCGCTATGGCCTCCGCAAGTTTTGGTTCGCCGAGCGGCAGTAACGGCCGCTGTCTCAAATTTATCGCAAAAAACGTCAACCATGCCCCCAGCAAACCGGCTGGCAACGCGAAATCGAGCCAGTGTGGTACGGCATTGCCGGTAAATTCCGGCCGCGTCATCCAGTAAAGATCCACGAGTCGCACGAAAATCAGCCAGATCGCCAGCTTGGGCAGCAGCCGCGAATTGCGCTTCAGATCGCGTGACAACAATAAAAAGAAGGGCAGCGCAAAATGGAATATCAGCACAATCACCGCTACCGCGCCCCATCCTCCATACAATCTCGTTTTGTAAAACGTAATCTCTTCAGGCTGGTTACCCGACCAGGTGATCAACAATTGCGAAAAATCGAAATACGCCCACAACATAATAAAAGCCAGCAGCAGTTTCCCCAGATCGTGCAAATGCCGCTTCTGTAGTACATGGTCGTACGGCTCGGTCCGCGCCAGCAGCACAACAATTGCAATCATCAGTGACATCGC
>Ga0209117_1000253_pt1 | contig 28295 bp, 21 predicted proteins | sample BlaSpr_A8_OM2_M2_FD_187978 | JGI IMG/M metagenome (GOLD analysis project Ga0209117, IMG submission 187978) | Forest soil microbial communities from Thunder Bay, Ontario, Canada - Black Spruce, Ontario site 2_A8_OM2_M2 (SPAdes) (version 2) | ecosystem: Environmental > Terrestrial > Soil > Boreal... | reverse complement strand
TGATCTGACCCAGCAACGCATCCGACGTGGCAGCTTTCACGCTGTCCAGGAATTGGTGACCACCATCAAAGAGTACATAGAAAACCACAACCAGAAGCCTCAAGTATTCGTCTGGAGTGCTCCGGTTGAGGGCATCCTGAGCAAGATCGCCAAATGTAAAGAAGCGTTAGACGCAGTACACTAGCTGCCTTGTTGCGTCCTAGCCAAATCATTCGCTACCTCACTCTTTGTCGCGTAGCAAACTACCGAAGCTCTCCCTCATTCTCAATAAGCTTTCCGGGTCTCGAAGAATTGGATGGTATCTCCCAGCGTGCGGCCAGGGACGCTAACATTAAGTTGCAAGAGTACGGACTGATATGTGTAGCGAAGACCCGGCCATTCACTTATACGCTCAATTCTCCGGCCTTCTGGGGGGATGTTGGAGCCATCAAGCCAGTTTTTAAGCAGGCGCTCTCCCTTCGGGTGCAGCGAGAATGGATCAGCCATTAGGACTTGCGCGTGGTTTGGAGCTGCCCGTTATGTGCTGTTAATGCGCTGCTGTGAGCCACTGGCTCAGCCGCTTGGGTGCCCTTTAAGCTAGCTCTCTGGACCCCAAAAGAGCGGTCCTTCCGTTGCTTCAACGTTGTTCTGAACGGGTCATCCGGCTTGGGCGCGCCCGGGAAGATTTCGCCAGCTTTACCCGGTTTTCCCGCGTCGGCACAAGTTGGCTCTTGTCTTGGGCATCGTTTCGGGGCTGTTTCCATGCTGTTAGCAGCGTAATTTTTGCGGCCAAATTGTCCGGGTTGCGTGGGATGCTCGCTCTTTTTCCAGGCTGATACTCGCCTGTTAGCACGCTGAACCCGCCACGTTCTAGGTGACCGGGGTCCACACGTTGGATTCACTTGAGATTGTGAGCCAATAATAAGAGAAGAAAACCTAGAAAGAGAGAAGAGAGAATCCTAAGAGAGAAGTATTTAGGCCGCAAATGAACGCATATAAAAGACTTGCTAGACCCAATGCAGCAAAATTTGCCGGTTTGAGTAGCAAATATTGCCGGATTGCCCGCACGCGTTGCGGGCCGATTCGAGGTGCCCCGCCGGGCGCAGGAGTAAAGACAGTGACGGCGACTGTTCCGGTTGCGACAAATGTCACTCGAAGAAATCTGAGCAGTAAGCTGGGTGCTGCTCACAAAATTTGTCGGCTTGGCGGTGCCGTTCCCAGCGCACGACCGAGCTGGACACAAGATTTCGAACCAAGCACTGTCAAAGTGAAGCCCTCCCGGTGTGGTGCTGGTTGGCGAGAGACTGTTGATCGTAGAAATCGTAGGACTGGTTCCGCTCGGAACTGTTGACGCTCCCCGGAGCCTAGCCGCAAATGCTCGCGCCGATAGCCACGGCCATTAGCACTCCGATGGGTACAAACTTGAGAAGGTTCCTCATGACGCCCTCGTGAGTTTCGCGCTTTGAAATAGCGCGAGCGAATTGAGCTTCGTGCAAGCTGGCTTGCGTATCGCTATTCTTTATGATCCCGATGACTGCTAATCTTCATTAATCCTCCTGAACACTGCGATGACGCTGTTGCCGGGTGCCAGGCTGATGCCGAAAATTTCTTTGCCTCCATCGACGACCACAAAGTGACCCGCAACGCTGCCGTCAAAGTTCAGAAACCTGCCCGCACAGTCGGGATCTACTTCGTAGGGACCGTCAAGCGCGGGATCGGCGAAAAGATCCCGCACGGTTACTCCGTTTCGACGTATGGTCTGGCGTGCGGGGCTATGAGCACCGGTACCGTCAAACGTTTCAAGCCCCACGGCGGCGAGGGGACCCACACCGGTCGTGCCGGTCCTGTAGAACCCGTAGGTACCTTTCAGGGTGGCATTTGAGCAGCTTTCGTGCCGGTCGGTTTCCTGCGCGTGCACTTTGGGCACGATGCCTGACTGGTGCCCCTGGAAAAGTGAGAGGCCGACTAGCAGTGTGGCCGTTAATCCGGCGAGAACTATCAAGCTAACTGTCCGTATCATGTTCCTCCTCCTTATCTTCTCGGTCATTCCATTTCTCCTTTTCTTTTCTAAGAGCACTGTGCTCGGGCCTCGCCCACAATACGGGTGACTGCAACCATAGTTTCCGTTGTGCATGCCGTCAACCGACCTGTTCCTGACGCCCTAGGGGCTGCATTACAAGTGACTTACGCTGCCCTCTGGCGGGAACCTGACCCCTGTGATAAACTTCGCTCAGTCCCTTCTGGCAATGCCAGCGCAAGACACCAGCCCGAAACTTGTTCAGTTCGGGGCTTTCGAGCTCGACCTGCATCGTGGCGAATTGCGCAAGCAGGGCGTCAAAGTCAAGCTGCAGGGACAGTCGCTCAAGGTCCTGCAAATCTTGGTCGATAATCCTGGCGAGATCATCAGCCGGGAGCAGTTACGCTCTCACGTCTGGCCCGCCAATACCTTCGTCGAATTTGATCAAAGTCTGTATAGCGCCATGGCCCGATTGCGCGACGCCTTGGGCGATACTTCGGAGAGCCCACGGTTTGTCGAGACAGTAGCCCGTCGCGGATATCGGTTCATCGCTCCCGTCGCCGTGCCGACCTTCTCTACCAACTCTCCCAATGGCGATATCCGCCCTCAGACTGAACTGGACAGCCGAGCCCCTCAGCTAGTTGCTTTTCGCCGACTTGTAACCAGCTTGCTGGCGGGCTTGGTCGGTGGCGCCCTTCTGCTGGCCGTCGTTCTTGTTTTCGATCTGCTCGGCGCTCGGTCTTGGTTGTACAGCCGCACTCACCCGATCCGTTCCATCGCCGTGCTGCCGCTTGAGAATCTCAGCGGCGACCCTTCCCAGGAGTATTTTGCTGATGGGATGACCGAGGCGCTGATCACCGACCTGGGCAAGATCGGCGAACTGCGGGTGATCTCGCGCACCTCGGCCATGCACTACAAGGGTACTCACAAGACGCTACCCGAGATTGCGCGGGAACTGAACGTGGACGCGGTGGTGGAAGGAGCGGTGCTGCGGTCAGGCAACCAGGTGCGGATCAAAGCCCGGTTGGTGCAAGCAGCGAGCGAACGGCACCTGTGGGCGGAGAGTTACGAGCGCGACCTGCGGGACGTATTGGCCCTGCAGGATGAAGTGGCTCGCAGCATCGCCAACGAGATCAAGATCAAGTTGACGCCCCAGGAGCAGGCTCGACTGTCAAGCGGGCGCCCAGTTGACCCCGAAGCGCACGAAGCCTATCTCAGGGGCCGCTACGAGTTGAACAAGTGGACTGAGGAAGGTCTGAAGAAGAGTGTCGATTACTTCGAACGCGCCATTCAGAAAGACCCAGCTTACGCACAGGCTTGGGCCGGCTTGTCCGATACTTACCAGTTTCTGAGCCTTTGGGACTCTTGGCCCGCGGGGGTGGCCATTCCGAAAGCGAAGGCTGCGGCTCTCAAAGCGGTCGATCTTGACGACACACTCTCCGACGCCCACGTCGCCCTCTCAGGCGTGCTATGGCCTCACGAACGGTCCTGGTCTGCTGCAGAAAACGAGGTGCAGCGAGCCATTGCCCTTAACCCCAACAACGCCTGGGCCCACCAGTCTTACGGCTATCAGCTCTCCTCTGTGGCCCGGTTCGACGAGGCCATTGCCGAAATGAAACGTGCGCTGGACCTCGACCCACTCGCTCCGAACAAGCACCAATCTTTGGCGGCCACGTTATATAGAGCTGGTCGTTACGACGAGGCGCTTCAACATTTCCGTGAAGTACCTGACCCTGACGCAAACTCGGAGCGACGTCATCGTTACATAGCTGCAATTTACGAGCGGAAGGAGATGCCAAAAGAAGCCATCGCCGAATTACTGACGGCACTGAGATTTGCTGGTGAGAAGGATCTTGCCGAACAAGTGGAGCGAAAGTATGTCTCGTCCGGCTACTTCGAGGCCAAGAAGGCCTTTCTATGGGACGATATCCAAGAGAAACAAAAAAAGAGGGCGAGAAACGGTTTTGGCCAGGCGGGCTCGATTGCGGCTGACTATGCCTTGCTCGGGGAAAAGAACAAAGCATTTGAGTGGCTCGATAAAGCCTTTCGGGAGGGAGGCATCTCCTGGGATATCAAAGTGAACGACAGATTCGAGGCTCTCCGGTCTGACCCGCGGTTTCAGGACCTGCTACGCCGCATGGACCTCCCACCATAGGTCGCCCCACCTCGAAACCATAACAGTTCAGCGTCCCGAACATCAACTTCGGGCCCTTCTTGGGCATTGCTTGCGCGCCGAAATTCTGGGGCAAGTTGTTTGGCGACGGCAAGACGGTGATCCGCACGGGCTTTAAGTAGCAATATTGCGGGGATTGCCGCCAGCGTTGCGGGCCGCAAAAAACTCGTGTCGTGCGGGATTTTCCTAAATCAATAGCAATTCGGAAAGGGGGAACCGAGGATGGGCGGGTACGGAAGTGGTTCGAGAAGCACACGTAAGCTTACAGTAGAGGACTGTCTGAGCCTGGACACTGCTAATTTGTTGAAGTTTGGAATGGTTAAAGGGTCCTACTCCTACATATCAGGCACTTTCTCGTGGAAGAATAGCGCTGAACGAGACGACACACTGGGTGAGTTACCGCCTTCAGGCGGAGAGCAGCACCGCAAAAACTCTGCACCTCTCTTATCGATGTGGCAGCGCAGAAGAGGGCTTCTCGATAGAAGAGCCGATACCCCTAGTGACAACTCGGCCCAACTTCGGGGGCGTGCGTTGGTGGTTCATTTGCCCGTTGATAGTCAGGGCGCCTTTGGCCTGGCGAAGATCCGTTTGGGAAAACGTTGCGCGAAGACACTGGGCGCGAATATTCGGTTATCGGAGTAGCGAAGGACGCTCAAGTTTCACATCTTGGTGAGCTCAACACCATATACCTCTATTTTCCATCGGGACCACAAGACAACCTACGCACCTATGTGTTGGTTCGCTCTGCAGCAGGCTCCACAGCGACCGCTAAAGACATTCGCGACGCGGTGCAATCACTCGACGCCAACATGCCCGTGGATGTGACCAAACTTGACGACTACCTCGAAGTCTTGAAACAGCACGGCTGAACGCTCCTGCTTATGATTACCACATTTGTGGTATAGTATGACCACATGCTTGATCTACGCTCCAAGGCGCGCCAGCGGCTTTTGGCCTATTACTTCACGAACCCTGCAGCACGGCTCCATCTGCGGGACTTGGCGGAGCGGCTGAGCATTGATCCGTCCAATTTATCGAAAGAGCTAGGGCGTCTGGAGCGCGAAGGCTTGTTTCGGTCGGAAGTGAGTGGTCGCCAGAAGTATTTTCAGCTCAACCGGGAGTACCCCCTCTTCGATGAAGTTCGCAGCATCGTCTCAAAAACCATCGGTGCAGTGCCCTTGATTGCACAATCCCTTAAGAAACTGGAAGGAGTGCAAGAGGCTTATCTGTACGGGTCGTTCGCGCGAAACCAGCAGGACGCCGCGAGTGACATCGATGTCCTCGTGGTTGGCAACCCAAAAGGCGACGCCCTGGCGGACGCGATGCGCAAACTGGAGCGGCAACTCGGACGCGAAATCAACTACACGGTTCTAGCGCCGAAGGAATTCAAGTCGCGCCGCGCTCGGAAGGATACCTTCCTGGAAAACGTCTGGCACAATAAGCGGGTTTCGCTTGTTGGTGCCGTATGAAGAAGCTCAAGCCGCACAAAGTTGACTGGGCGCAAATTGAACGCTTCCTTGCAAGCGCCGAAAAGAAGCTCACCTCGGCCCATAAGATCCTCGCATTTGATGAAGAAGCCTGCCTCCAGCAAGCCTACGAAGCCATGCTTAAGGCGTCCCTGGGGTTCATGTTCAGCCATGGCTTTCGCGCGAGGAGCCAACCGGGGCATCATATCGCGATCATTGATTTCGTTCGGGCGCGTATCGACAAAAAACATGCTGGCTTGCTGACCGTTTTCGACCGTCTCCGGCGGAAGCGAAATATGGCCCTTTATGAGGACACCGGATTCGTTTCTCACCATGACGCCGAGCAGGCCCTCGAAGCCGCGCGAGACTACTTAGGCGTTGTCCGTGCCGATATCACTGCGCGGAAACCTTGACTCGCTCTTAGCTCAAGCCTCGACGCTTGAGGATTTCGTAAAACAAAAACAAGAATGGGCGTTACGTTTTCGTGAAAGTTCGCATTCTGGCGGAGAAATGCACGACAGTACTCTTCGAAAAATTCGAGAAAACCGACAAGACGACATGTCCTTGCGTTCTCTGAGAACCCGACCGTCTGTTTTTTTCGCAGATGGTCGGAGTGAAGCGCAGTTTTTCTAATTCATTTAAATCGAACCTAAAGGTGATGGCGCGCCCGGGGAGATTCGAACTCCCGACCCCCTGCTTCGAAGGTGTGCAGTACAAAACTCTAAGTGCCGCTTCTGGTGTCGCTTACGAGGGAACGCGTCACTTATCCCGCTCTTGAACTGGACCGAAGTTGGACTGAACGGGTGGGATGAACCCCTATAGTGAGACAAAAAATTGACAAAGTGTGCACATCCGGCGTGTCTCAATTCAAGGCTTCAACAGGACGATAATCTAGCAACCGAAATTCCGACACCTTAGTGGACGGAGACCAAAAATCACCCACTGCAGAGCCCTGGTTGGGTCGAGGCACAGGGGAAGAACCAGACCGACGACCGGTTCCTCTATCCTTATATACCGATAGTACGAACAAACGTTGAAATATATTTATTTTACGAATTCGTGTCGTGGTTATTAGAAGAAGCGTAGGCAAATACAAAGCCCGATCCAATCGAGAGTACAATTCCGTTCATGGATTGGTAGGGTGCTCATTCCATACCTTGACTTGCTTGAGCACTCGTCTTAATGTCCCGTTCACGTGCAGGCTTCCGCTAAATGATCGGCCAGACCATTTCCCACTATCGAGTTCTCGAGAAGCTCGGTGGCGGCGGTATGGGCGTCGTATACAAGGCCGAAGACGTAGATCTCGGTCGCCACGTCGCACTAAAGTTTCTCCCTCCGGAGCTCGCCAATGACCGTTCGTCGCTCGAACGCTTTCATTGAAGCTCGCGCTGCTTCTGCACTGAACCACCCAAACATCTGTACGATCTACGAGATCGGCCAACAAGATCGCCAACCCTTCATCGTGATGGAGTTGCTTGAAGGGCAAACGCTCAAGCACCTCATTAGCGGCACGCCTCTGCAGACCGAGCAACTTCTCGAGCTAGGTATTCAGATTGCCGATGCCCTCGACGCCGCGCACAGCAAAGGAATCATCCATCGTGACATTAAGCCCGCCAATATCTTCGTCACCGAGCGCGGCCAAGCCAAAATTCTCGATTTCGGTCTGGCCAAGCGGCGACCGCAAGCTCCCGGTCCCGGAGCGCCTGGTTTTTCAGCGATGCCAACGGCAGGTACCAGCGAAGAGGACCTAACCAGCCCGGGAGCGGCTCTTGGCACAGTCGCTTACATGTCACCGGAGCAAGCACGCGGCGAAGAACTCGACCCACGCACCGATCTATTTTCCAGCGGAGTGGTGCTCTATGAGATGGCCACTGGCAAGTTGGCATTTCCGGGAACCACCTCAGCGGTGATTTTCCACGCAATTCTCGAACGCGCACCGATCTCGGCGTCGCGCCTCAATCCAGAATTACCGCCGAAGCTGGAAGAAATCATCACCAAGGCACTGGAGAAAGACCGCAAGATGCGTTACCAGAGCGCTTCGGAGCTGCGAACCGACTTGGCGCGTCTGAAACGTGATAGTGATTCAGCACGCTTAGTCAGCTCGCCGGCATTAGAACCAGGGCAAGGTAAGGCACACCACGTCGGCCGAAAGCCCGTCATGGTTGTCGCCGCAGGCGTGCTGCTAGCCATAGCGGCTGCACTTGCATTCTACAAATTTATGCCCCATAAAGCGCGCGGCCCGAGTTTTCAAGCGATGAATTTCACGCGCTTGACCAACACCGGGCACGCGCGCCTTGCCGCCATATCGCCCGACGGAAAGTATGTGGCATACACGGTCGAAGAGACTGGAAAACAAAGCCTTTGGATGCGCCAAGTTGCAACGGCCAGTACTATGCAAGTCGTTCCACCGGCCGCATCCGCCCCCGCTTATCGGGGACTTACTTTTTCGGGCGACGGGAATTACATCTACTATGTCTTAGCGGACTCCGGCTTTGGTGTGCTTTACCGCACGCCTGTGTTGGGAGGTGCGTCGAAGAAACTGATTTCAGACGTTGACACCAGGGTGACACTTTCTCCTGACGGCAAAAGGCTAGCCTTTATTCGCTTTTATGAAACGGAACAAACTGTAAAACTTATAACTGCGAATGTCGACGGCTCCGGAGAAGAGGTAATCGCAACGCGAAAGCTGCCCGAGTTTTTCACAGAACCAGCATGGTCACCTGATGGCCAGATTATTGCGGTCGCTACAGTCGGAGCACTTGACATTAGTCTGGTTGGAATAGCCATACGGGGCGGCAGTGCGAAGCCACTGTCTTCAAGTAAGTGGTCTTGGATTCAGGGGGTGCGCCGGCTGTCTGATCAAAGTGGGCTGGTGGTTCTGGGATCGGAACTATCGAAGCAAGGCTCCGACCAGTTATGGCATGTCTCTTATCCGGCGGGGATGGTCCAAAGAATTACCAACGATTTGAACACTTATTCGGGAGCTGACGTTCCAACAGATTCGAATATGATTGTTACAGTTCAGCAGCAGGTGCTGTCCAATCTTTGGGTCGCGCCAAGTGGTAACTCGACCCATGCAACCCAAATCACTCTCGCTGAGGGCCGAAACGAGGGGCGTAACGGCATATCTTGGACCCCAGACGGCAAGCTTGTATATACATCGGCGAATAATCTTTGGATCGTAGAAAGTGATGGCAGCAGCGCGAGAGAATTGCTCTCGAATCCAGGGCTAAACATTACGCCGTCCGTCTGTCATACTGGAGGTCAGGTTGTCTTCGCTTCTTGGCGTTCATCAAGAATGAATCTGTGGAAGATAGACAAAGACGGTGAAAACCTTACTCAACTGACCAAAGCTTTCTCGGAGTTTCCAACCTGTTCTCCTGATGGCAAATGGGTGGTCTACACTTCCATCGATGGTTTGATTTGGAAGATAGCAATTGAGGGCGGCCAACCAGCTCGGGTAACGGAAGACTACTCAGTATCCAATCGTTTTTCGCCTGACGGGGCTAAGGTCGCTTATCTTGGAGTCGATTCAATCACGCACCGAACCAGGATCGCTGTTATATCTTCGGCAGGTAGTCTCCCGACCAAGACGTTTGAACTTCCCTCTTCGTATCAACCCGCTTCGTATCAACCATCTCCTCTCAGATGGACCCCCGATGGCCAATCCGTCGCTTTTGTTCTCAACCGCGACGGTGCCCAAAATATTTGGTTCCAGCCTTTAAGCGGTGGCCCACCAAAACAGTTAACGAATTTCAAGACCCTTCAAATCAACGATTTTGACTGGTCCTTCGACGGGAAGAAGCTGGCCTTGTCTCGAGGCTCGACTATCAGCGATGTCGTCCTGATCAGCAATCTCAAATGAAAGGTAGGTTTGCGCGCCCTGCTGTCTTCCTCCACTCGCGCAAGGCATCCAACCACGCTTCACCGACTTTGTGCGCCGCATCGGCCTTCTTGGAGCTGCCTTCGGAAGCCGGCCACATATATTCACATATATTAAGGACCCTCTACTTTGTGAGCAGGCAGAAGGTCAACGGTGAAGAGCGATACTGCTTACTCTTTTCAATGAGATGGCGCGCCCGGTAGGACTCGAACCTGCGGCATTCTGCTTCGAAGGTGCGCAGTACAAAACTCTAAGTGCCGCTTCTGGTGTCGCTTACGAGGGAACGCGTCACTAATCTCGCTCTTGAACTGGACTGAAGTTGGACTGAAAACGTCCGGGTTCCTCTATCCTTATATACAGGTACTCCGCGCGGGTGTTCCCCGGAAGAGAGTCTTATAATCCCCATCGGTTCAGATATTTCGAGATTTTCGAGAGGCACAATTACATTTTTATGACAGAGAAAATCGTGGGGCCCATCAAGATCTCGATCGGAGTGCGAGCAGCATTAGGCGGGATCACACTTCCTAGATCGGGACGTCGGGACAGTGTCGCCAGATTCACATCGACGAATAGCGCGTTCTCCAGGAATCAGAACTAAATTCTATTCGTAGCGCAGGGCGATCATGGGATCGACGCGGGTGGCCCGGCGCGCGGGGATGAGACAGCCGAGCCCTGCCGCAAACATGAGTACGAACACAATCCCAACAAAAGTTAACGGATCGCTCGGGGAAACGCCGACCAGCGCGACGCGGAGAAGACGCGTAACCGTGAGCGCGAGCAGCAGCCCAATTGCCAAGCCCGGCACTAGGGGACGAATTCCCTGGGCCAAAACAAGCCGCACAATGTCGCGCCGAGTTGCGCCGATTGCCATACGCAGTCCGATTTCTTGCCGCCGCTGGCTCACTGCGTGGGCAATCACGCCATACAAACCAATAGCCGCAAGCATAGTGGCGACTCCCGCAAAGATCGAGCAGATGGCCCCGAACAGGGTAACTGTCAGGCGGCTCTCCGCGATGCGATTTTCGAGCGTACGCACGTCGTAAACGGCGAGGTTTTCATCGACGCGCTGGACTTCGCGCCGGAACGCGTCCGCCAAGGTTTCTGAAGGGACACCCGTCCGCGCGACGAGGAAAATTTGCCGCTGCGGCTTCTTCGCAAAGGGCAAGTAAATCAGGGGATCGTGTTGCAGGTTTTGGCGGAAATTCTGAAGGATATCGGGCACAACCCCAACTACAGTTAGCCACGGCCCGGCCAATCGTTCCTCCATCACGCGAGTATGTTTTCCCAATGCATCTTCTCCTGGCCAGAACTTCGCCGCGAAGCTCTCGTTCACCACAACCACCGGCGGTCCGGCCACGCCGTCAGCATCAAGGAACAGCCGGCCGCGGTGCGGCTGCACCTGCATGGTCTGGAAATAATTATTGCTGACGACGAGACCGCCAGCCTCGGGCGATTGTGCAGCGTCCTTGCTCCGTCCCTCGAACTCAAACGAGAATGGAATCCAGCCTCCGAGGGGCAGGTGCGACGCGACACTCGCTAGCTCTACGCCAGGCAGTGCCTTCAGCCGTTTATTCAGTTCTTCGTGAAATGCAATCCAGCTTTCCGGCTTCGCGTACTTAGCTTCGGGAAGATTGACGCGCATTGTCAGCACGCGAGCTGTGTTTACGCCGACCGGCGCACTGTATAGGTTCACCGCGCTGCGGATCATTAGTCCCGCTCCCGCCAGCAGCACGACACAAAGCGCCATCTGGAATGCCACCAGCACGTTCGAAACGCGCAGACCAAACTTGCTGCCGACTACGCCATACCCGCTGCCCTCCTTCAACGCGGCGTTTACATCCGTCCTCGCTAATCGCAACGCCGGCGCCAAACCGAACAGAATCCCGGTGCCGACAGAGATCGCCGCCAGATAAAACAGCGCGCTTCGATCCAGCGAAAGGTGCAGCCACACGGGTTTCTCCAGCGTACCCAGGCCACTATCAAACCATCGTAAACCGCCCAGCGCCACCAGCCATCCAAAAAGTCCGCCGGCAATTGATAGCACCACGCTCTCGAGCAGAAGTTGCCGGATTATGGGAATTCTTCCTGCTCCGATTGCTACGCGAATCGAAATTTCGCGCGATCGTTCCGCCGCTCGCGACAGCAGCATGTTGGCCACATCGGCGCAGGCAATGAGCAGTACGAATCCAACGGCGCCGAACAGCGCCAAAAACAAAGGCCTCATGAAATATGCGCCGTAAATCTCAATGATTGGCCGCACATCGGCCGTGATGTCCTTGTTCGTGTTCGGATACTGCTGCGCAAGGCGCCTGGCCATTGCGCTCAACTCCGCACGAGCCGATGCCAGCGACACATCGTCGCCAAGTCGCCCAAACAGCGTCAGATTGCGGTTGTCGCGCTTTTCACGCGCGGCGTCGGTAATTAGCGGGGTCCACAAATCCGTTTCTTCCGGAAATCGCCGCCCGGGTGGCATCACGCCGATCACTACTCGCGGGATCTCATCCAAGTGCACCGTCTTACCGATGATTGCCGGATCTTGCGCGTAGCGGTCGCGCCAAACGTGGTACCCGATGATCAGCACCGCCGGAGCGCCCGGGCGCTCGTCTTCGGTGATGAAATTGCGCCCCAGCAAAGGCTTTTGCCCCACCACGGAAAAACCGTTCGCCGACATTTGGACGCAGTAATAGCGTTCTGGTAGTCCGCTACGGTCGCTCAAGTTGACCGGCGCGAACTGATACGCGGCCAATCCTGCCAAGGACTTTGTTTGAGAGCGAAAATCACGAAAGTCTGGGTACGACGCGCCCCATCCCCGGCTATGCGTGGTATTCGTCGCAGTTACGACCACGATCTGATCGCGATTGTCGAGTCCCACATCCCAGGACCGCAATCCGTTCACAATCGTGTACATCGCCGTGTCCGCTCCGATGCCCAACGCCAGCGCGGTCACGGCGACTGCGGTGAAGCCGGGGTTCTTGCGGAGCTGTCGAAAACCGTAGCGGCAATCAGAGATCACGGAGTGAACCCAATTGCCAATCCGCTCTTCGCGAACCTGCTCTTTCAAGTGTTCGATGCCGCCAAGTTCAATCCGCGCGGCACGTTGCGCTTCCTTCGGCGGCATGCCCGCACGAATGTTTTCCTCCGTCAGCATCTCGAGGTGGGAATGGACCTCCTCGTCGAGGTCTACCTCCGCGCGCCGGGATAAAAAAAGATTTCGCAGGAAACTTTGGCCTTTTACAAAGAGCGGCATGCTAGATACCTCCCTACGACGCTTCCAAAGCTTGAGCGATGGCCCAGGAGATGCGTCCCCATCGCTTGGTTTCGACTTCGAGTTGCTTCCGTCCCGCCTTGGTCAAACGTAGTATTTCGCGCGGCGGTTGTTTTCAGAGTCTCCCCAAAAGGAGGCCTCCATTCGATGTAGAGCTGGAAACAGCGAGCCGGGCCTAACAACAAAGGCGCCGCCCGTGATCTGCTGGATTCGGCGCGAAACTCCCAATCCGTGCATCTCGCCAGCGACAAGCGATTTCAAGATCAGCAAATCCAAGGTCCCCTGCAAAAGGGTTGTCGGTTCAGAGTTCAAGAGATATCTCCTATCGGCACTCTATAGGGATAATATTGCTTCACATATAGAGTGTCAATAGGAGGCGAGCCATTCAAACGGCCGTCACTTGCCAGAAACGGCGTTGTTGGAAGTTTGGGCCGGATCACCAGCCACTCGGACACGCTACGCGCACTCGCGAAGGTTAGTTTGACGAATAGGACTTCCCGAGCGGCCTCTTGGCGTGCTCTGCTTGTATTACATTTCTATGACAGGACGTGATACTGAGCGGATACAGAATCGAGTTCAGTTCACGTAAGCAATTGGATCAACAGAAGAAAAAGGAAAACGCCAGAGTCCTGCTATCTCCGACCATCTGTCAAAAAAGCAGATGATCGGAGTTAAGGCAGGGGTGAAGAATGATCTCGGTTACTCCTTTGGAGTGAATGCGATTCAAGGGGAATGGCGCGCCCGGGGAGATTCGAACTCCCGACACCCTGCTTCGAAGGTGCGCAGTACAAAACTCTAAGTGCCGCTTCTGGTGTCGCTTACAGGGGAACGCGCCATTTATCTCGCTCTTGAATTGGACCGAAGTTAGACTGAAATCTTGGGTGACCCCTTAGAGTGGCACAGTTTTTTTGGACTCTCCCTACCAAAGACTTGGTCTGGCCCATCGCAGCTCCTCCGGGACCCATGTAACAATGTTACATGCGCTGTCCTCCCAAACTTCCCTCTTAAACTTCGAACTGGATGTTGCTGATTCTTAGGCTCCTCGGCTGTGATGACATTTTCGCGAGCCACAGTCCTATGCTTCCGTGAACCTGCTGATCGATGAACGAGCCGACGGTGTGCACTTGTCTTATGACACTATGGCGAGCTTGCTCGCGCCGTATGGGGGGATGAACTCGCTCGCGAGCTGGGGCTCGCCAAGGTGATGTCTATTCTGCCGCGCCGCATGAGTATTTTGACCATACGGGCAGAACCCGGTGCTCTGCTACCTCTGGTTGCTTGCGATGAAATCCATCACCGGATTGGCGTCCTTGCGCGAGACGGGGAAATGCCCCTCGCCCTCGGTCACCAGCACCGTTATCTTGCCGCCGAGCTTTTTGTAGCGGTCCTCCACGACGCGAGTTTGGTCCTTAAGCAAAGGGTCGAGGCTCCCGCAGTCATGGAGAATCGGCACTCCCGCCTTCGCGAGCGGCGCCAGATTGTCGATCGAGGGTGTTTTCGACATTAGGCTTCGCAAGGAGGGATTTCGCGCATAGATCAGCGCAACCTTATCGGGATTCGCGACCGCCCATGCGTACGCCTCGCCTGCCTTCGCGCCTGTCCCGCTCAGCAAAACTTTTTTAGCGAATCCATTGTCAACCATCAGTTTGTAGATCCCGTCCCACTGCTGCTCTGACATCCCGGTTCCGGTGATCGGCGGAATCACCAAATGGTATCCCTTGGCAAGCAGCGACTGGTCCACGGCCGAACTCCGGTCCATGGGGTCTGCATGGATCACCCACGGCTTGCCCGCCGCAAGCGTCTGCGGCACGATGATCGACATGCCACCCGTCCGGAAGTTCCCCGCCGTGGGCCCGTCGTAGCGGTCGTAGGAGGGAACAAATCCAGGCCCGCGCGCTGTCGCGTAAGTATCCTCTTCCTTCAGATAGATGAAAGAATTGTCGAGGCTGTAGAAGTGGCCTTTCGTAAATGTCGAATCCACGAACGCCGGCCGGTTAGCTTCCGTCGGATGCATGTGCTGCTCAATCCAATCGGCGATCGGCTTCGCATTTTGTAGGCTATGGGGATGATGGGCGTGACCTTCCTTGATCATTACCGTAATCGCACCGCCCAACTGGTGATAGATGTTCTCAACTACCAGAGTGTGCCGCTGAAGTAGCATGTCTTCTGTGCCGACAATGTGTAATAAAGGGATATCGTACTTGGCGAGCGCGGGTAACTTGGCGAAATCCTCGTCATAGAGCGCCGGGTTATCGGCATAGATGCAGGCCACTTTGTCGGGGTTATTCACGCCCCAATTGAACTCGTTCACACCGCCTTTGCTCATTCCGATAAAGGCGCCTTTTTTGGCAAGCCCGTGCTTGTCCGTCAGGAACTTGTACCAGGTGTCCCACGCTTTTCCCTGTTGGGTGGGGTCCGGCGCAACGTAGACGATGTGGAATCCGCGTCGAAGCAGCTCGATCTCGGTTTGAGGTTGATGATTCCAGTAACAACCCCGCCACGACCATGGATAGCCGGGGGCCGCCTTTTGGGGTGCCACGACGACGCACCGCCGTTTTCCGTCTTTCAAAGTCCGGTCTGCGTTGAAATCCTTGATTTCGCTCGCGGGCGCCACCATCGGGGTGATTGCTCCAGTGGCGTCGTCCATCACGAAATCGTACCGTTCGAACCCCTCGTGCCACGCGGTTTTCAATCCGGAGAAGGGGACGTAGCTGTCCGCCGCCTCGCTCTTCTTGGTTGTGAAGTAGGCGGTGGCCGCAATAACAACCGCTAAGCTGATACGCGTGACCCTGTGGAAATTTCTATTCACGAACATGATCCTCCTCAATCCGAAAGTTTACTCCCTAGCTTCGGCAATTCCCTTTGTTTGTTCTTCGGTTTTGACGGAGTCCGACATCATAGGCACTAGCGGGTGGACTTGCTGTCTGATGGCTTGGAGGCTAGTCCGGCGCCGTTTACCGCGATGACAGAGTAAGTGTGTTTTTCGCCAGGCTTAGCAGAACCGTCCAAGTAGCGCATCTCCGGGATCGGCTTCTCCGGGGTGTCATGATACGACATGGCTTGGAACAGAGGACGTCCGTATGTGCCGACCGGCGTCTCCGGTAGTTTCGCCAATTCCTTCCCATCCCGTTGCAAAATAAAGCCGCCGATGCCGCTCTCGAAGTCCACCTCCGAGTCCCAGGTGATCTCGTTGCCCTGATCTCCCTTGGAAGAGACCCGCACGTCCGTTGGCACAGGCGGCGGGCTGCTGTCGGCGGTGGCGCCGGTCTTGACATATTCCATCCAAGCCTTGGCGACTGCGGCATTCGGCAGCCACGCCGCGTCACTCGGGTTCCCCTTGTACTCCGCGGCCGGCTGGGCCGTGTCACCCAAGAAAGCCGCGAGCCACGCTTTGCTCATATCCACTGGGCGCAAGGTCTGCTCTTTGCTGCCCTTATTCGGCAATCGCATGGCGAGAGTCGCATCGAAAAACGGAATAGCCAGATAACGGGAGTCGCCGCATTCGTGCCCCGTGCGGGGATCGGGAGCGAACCCAGCCGGGCCCCCCTTGGCGCGATATTCGCGGGCTGTGGCCAGCGTGTTGATCCAAGCGCCGCGGTCTTTCTCCTTCACGCCGGCGTTTCCCATGAGCGGGACGGCGTAGGCGGCGGCCGGAGTCTCGGCGGGAGGGAAGTTCGGTCTGTTGCGGAACGAACCAGATCGCAGGAACACTGCGGCAACGCGGTCCGGATGCAGGGTCGTCATCATGTCAGACCAGATCCCGCCGCCCGAATGTCCCCAAAGAGCCCATGGCACGACCGTCAACTCGGGATGTTTCGCCTGGGCCGACAGATCTTCGAGAGCCTTAAGGAAGGTTTTATCCGAGCCGCGCCGCGGATCGAACCAGAGCTCGGACCCTCCGGGAGAAGCGTCGGTTGCATCAGTCAGCACGTGATACGACGGACCGAGCAAAGCGCAGTCCCACTTCTTCGCAAGGGCCTGCCAATGTAAGTCGTATGCGGCTGTGGCGCCGTGGTCGGCCGCGTTCCTTCCGGCGCCGTGTTGGTGTACGATCACGCACCGGAACCGTGGGACGCCGTCGGGAATCCACATCGTATAGGTGACGCCAATCTGCAGCATGTTCGCCGCGGTCGAGGGAGGGTACTCAATCTCCAGATATTTCCCGGCCCCCTGCACGGGTAGAGTCAGGAACAATAGGCAGCCGACAGTTAACAACAGGGCGCGGTGTGTGAAATTCATCGATCTCTCCAGGTCAGTTTAAGTACAGAAACTCGTTCGCCACAGCAGCAGATGACAACTCCAACAAGGTCGAGAGCATGCCGACTGCCAACGCCAGCGAGATTTAAAAATGAATCTTGAATGGAACCATCTCGGAATCAACCTCCCTTCCCTTCGCAAAGGAGTGAGGGTTTCTCCGCTGGCGACCTGAATTACCTGCCAAAAACCCATTCAGACCAATTTCCTAGATTCACGACTAATGGCGCCGGACAGCAGCGCGCAATGCTTGAAGTTGCTCCAACGCAGCGATCCCAATTTCTCCATCCTGAAAGATCCCCACATTAAGGGTGACCACTCCGTGGTGCCTTATCGATTCTTCAACATAGCGGATCAGCTCTTCATTCTTGAAACGTAGGGGTTCCATTTCACTATCCAGCTTTTGATGAACCCACGGTGCATCCAGAAACCAAAGAGCATGTTGTTGAAGGCCTATCGCAGGCCCCTGCCCCGAAAAACGAGACGAGGTCGGTCGAACCGGCCCCCCAACCTCCCCTGCCCAGTATTCCTGCAAGTCGGTCTCCACTGGATAGATCCAGGAATTGTATGCGACGACCCGATCAGGATTGCCAGCCTTCACGGCACTCCACAACTCTCTCGGATCGATGTCAGGATATTGCTCAAGACTCTGATACCAACCATCAAACCAGTAGCCAGATATTTTTCGGCCGTAACGGTTGCCGATTTCCGTCAAAATGTCCTGTTGTGCGCGTAGATATGTCGCCGAATCAGCCTTCCGCATTTTCCCAAGAGTATGGGAGGCGAAGTAGAGCATTAACCGGATGCCGCGGGCTTGCAGATCGTCGGCAATCTCTCCAATCAGGTCGCGCTTTGTCGTCCATCCCGGGTGGTACTTTTCCCAGGAATCGATGGGTGCAGGGCAATGTGGATCGGCATGATTGACGGTGAAGATTACGTAGCCTGCTCCAGTCGTTCTAACCATATTTGCGAACCGCTGTACATCGAAGCGCTCCACCGCCTCCTGGTACGGCAGAATCGGCGCTTTCTTTGGCGCGGAGCGAGAAGTCCAGTGAAACATCACGCCATAGCCGGCTTTGACCATCCAGTCGGTCGAAGCGCGACTGTCATAAGCAGTTTTGCTTTCTGTAGCTAATGCTGGCACCGACTCCATCGGCGTCAATTCGATCGACCTTACTCGAAAACGTTCATCCAGATTGTCTGCTTGAACCTGGATCTCAAGGGACACCTCTCCGCTGGGCAGGCGAATCTGATTCGTAATCATCGAACGATTGAAATTCAACGTGTCATCAAGAAAGACGCCGGATGTGCGCGGCAGGACGGCGTTGACATGCCCCCCGGCACGCAGGGACAAAGGCACTGCATCCATCGCGGAGGCGTAGCAAATCTTCGCTTCATACTCGCCAGCTTTTGATACCTGAAGATGCCAGACTGCAGTTCCCCTGCCTTTCCAGAGCATCATGCCGGTTTCCTTCCAGAAACGCACATTGCCCTGGAGATCTGCTTGCGCAGCATAGAGACGCGTGATGGGAAGCTGTTTGACTCTCTTGTTGTCATCGGCAACAGATTCCCTTACGCCGATCGTCCGCTTCAAACCGTCAGAAGATGGCGGTGCGCCCATCCAGATCACACGCTTGACAGCCTTAAACAACTGAAATGTCTGCGGAGAGATGGTGCCATCCTGATAAATCTCAATGTCAAATGTCGGCACATTCTTACGCCGAATGCAGTCATGAATTCCCGCAATCAACCTCTCGGCCGAGAAATGAGGTGGTCCGATAGGTGTATCAAGTTTGTAGTGCCCCCAGTCTCCTTCGACGAAGGTCGTGATGTGGCCTTGCAAGCCTTGCTGCGGACCGCCGATGAACTTCCCCGTACCACCGACTGGAAGAAAACCGCCGCCTTCAATAACCTCCTTGGAAAAAGAATTCTCCCCCGCAAAAACTTCATAAAAGTCATTCACTCTTGGCAGGACCCATGAGTTATAAATAACCAGCCGCGCCGCATTGCCCGCCTTGGCCGCACGAGTCATCTCCTCCCATGGCGGGTTAAATGGATAGTACGTAAATGCTGCATCGTCAAACCAAAAGCCGGCGAGCCGCTCGCCATATCGCTGGCCAATCTCTCGGATGATCGCGCACCATTGACGAAAAAATTCTGCCTTGTTTTCGCCAAAGTGAGTTCTGCTCCACCAAGGAACATCGTCGTGGCCGGGGTGATAGTACAGAAATAGCTTGATTCCCCTCTTGTTCAAGGCTGTAGCTATGTCCCCGATCAGGTCGCGATCACACGTCCGCCCGGGCAGAATGCTGTCGATTGTTGTGTTAGGGCCCGGAAAATAGAACCCGGCGTGAGATGTCGTAAACACGACATGGCGGGCGCCCATTTCGACCACTACCTGCGCGAAGCGTTCGACATCAAAATCGCGGACTGCCAGTTGATAAGACTTAGGGGCGCCTGTTTCCGGCTTAGTTTCGCTCGTCCAGTGAAACATCAACCCGTACCTGTCCGCCGCGAGCCACTCTGTGCCCGCAGAGAGCTTCTCCGATCTTGCCGCGAGCTCTTGTTTCACCGAGGAGCGAACAAGCTCGACTGAGAAGAAACTCTGGATCGGTGGGGTACTGGTGGAGTGAATCGTCACACGCTGCGTACCTGCAGGTAAACGCACCTTCCCCAAGGTGAGCCGCTCCCATTGCAGGCCGCAGTGACTCAACAGGTTCTGACCGGCGACTTCGACTTGAACACTACTTCCGCTCCTCCCGCCTCGAGCGATGATCGAGACTTCATATTCGCTAGGTTCGGCGACGCTTACGTCCCAAAACAGAGAGTCTTCCCCATTCCGCCAGGCCTCAATCCAACCAACTTTTCCTGGGCCGATATCGACCTGCTTGATTCCTCCTTGCCGAGTCGCGTCTGCTGGTGTGAGGATGTTGACCCCATTGGGATCGATTTCATATCTCTTTACATCTTGCGCCGCAACCAACCAGGGAAACGCGATCGAGCACAGCAACAGCATGAGTGTGGTACGCCAGATCGACCGCAGAGGGTGAGCTTGGAACACTCCAATTCTACTTTCTTGAATGTATGTGGGGCTGTATATATCCTGCGAGCTGCGGTTTAACAGCGTGCATCGTGCCACGTGGCTCACGGGTAGGCTCCCAGGTCTAAAAGTATAGTTTGGCCGCAAACTGTAGTTCCCGGGGCGCGGAACTAGTCGACGTAATCGTTCCAAATCCGGTTCCCAGGGTACCGTTTGCTCTGCCTAGACTCTGGATGTTGAAGGCGTTGAAGGCTTCAAGCCTCAGTTGAAAACTAAGCCGCTCTCTAATCGGAACATTCTTAAATAGCGACAAGTCGAAGTTTGTGTATCCCGGGTTGCGAATTAGTCCGCGTCCGGCGTTACCAAATGACAAGACCGGCACCGCAAAAGCCGCTGTATTGAACCAAAGGTTCGCCGAGGGATTACTCAGATGCGGATTCCCCACAAGATTCGGACGCTCGTAATTCCTCACGTGATTTCCCACATTTGCTACATCCCCAGGAACTGACAGGACTACGGGGGTGCCTGACTGCAGAGTCCCAATCCCATTCAGTTGCCAATTGCCAAGGACGTAGGATGCGGCTCCGCTATGTAGCCATCTCTTGCCTTTGCCGAAAGGTAACTCGTAGACTCCACTCATCACCAGAATATGAGTGCGGTCGCTGTTCGAAACACCCGATTCAGCATTCAAGTTGTAGGGATTTTGCGGGTTGCCACCGTACCAGCCGTCGGTTCCATTGTCCATGGTTTTCGACCATGTGTAAGAAACCAGCGTCTGAAATCCGCCCGAGAATCGGCGCTCTGCCTTGACCTGTAGAGCGTTGTAATGATTTCGCCCGAGATCAGTACCATAGAGCGTATCGCTTCCATAGAACGGGAAGGGTCTCCGGGCGTTAACTTCCGCTGGAGTCCCAGCCCCCGGTTGTAACGCTGCATTAGCTGCAATGTTCAGATCCAGTCGACTGCCCCTGCTACCGACATAAGCAGTTGTCAACACGAAGTGTTCCGAGAACTGGTGCTGAATATCAACGTTCCACTGGTGCGACATGGCGTCTTTCTTCCGCGGATCCCAAAAGTAAGACACTGTTCCCCAAGGAGCTCCTGTCGTAACCGGTGAAACTGGAGTTCCGTCGATCTGTTTCACGGTTGTTAATGACTGACTGAAGGCGTTGTAATTCGTCCCCGCACTTGTTTTAGACGGCCAAGCCCCATAGGTATTTTGGGCTTCCTGTGCTGTGGAGGACTCGGTATCGAAGTAAATTCCATAGCCCACGCGGAGCACTGTGTTTCTTGCGAAACTCCACGCAACACCCAGGCGTGGCGAAAAATTATCATAAATCGGGTAACGGATACCGGGGTATCGCGCCAGCTTGATCTTGTTCCCGTTTGGAAGATCATTAAGATTTCCGGTGCCGGGAATACATGGAGCAACCGGCGATACATTGCACGCTGGCGGGAGCTTACTTCCACCGATGAGCCAGTCACCGGTCTTATAATCCCAATCGCTGATCGTGGAATTGCCGTAGAAATTCGGCGGAGGGAAACTGTCATATCGCAACCCTAACGAAACTGTCAGGTTTCGACGTACCTTCCAGTCATCTTCCCCATAGAGCGACCAGTTGTTAAAGGCCATGGTGTAGTTGCCGGTATACAAGCTGTTGCTTTGTGGAAGCCCCAGAAGTAAGGAAGCGAGTTCGATCCCGGTAGTCCCGACGTTCTGCGGGTCCGCAGTTTGTGCAATATTGAAGCTATAGTGGTGGCCGGTAGCTATGTTCGTAAAGTCCTTACGCGAGAGCTGAAAGCCGAATTTCATGCTGTGTTTGCCAGTGATCCAGGAGAGAGACTCTCCAATAGAGGCGGGCGACTTTGTGAGGTTCGCATAAACGCCATTAAGAAAGGGCGTTGAGAAATTCCCGACCGACAAGAAGTCAGGGACGCCGTATTTTGCAAACTGGTCTTGACTGAAACCGAGCGCTGCGAGTGCCGCCTGCCCGCCCTGCAGGTTTTGATTCAGTGTGAAAGGGAAATTCGCATATGCATAGGTTGATTCGAAGAAGAGATTTGGCCTAAACGCATGTACCCAGTTCACTCCAAAGTTTTTTCGATTCTGGGATGTCACCTGCGGGAGTATTGCCGTTACAAAAGTAGAGTTGTCAGCACCAATTTGTGAGTAGCGGAACCAAAGATTGTCGCGATTACCCAATTTGTGGTCGATCCGAACAGAATAGTTATTCTTGGTCTCATTATTCGGGAAGATATCCAGGCGATTAACGTTCACATTTGACGGGTTTGTGTAGTTCGGAGCTGGCAACATTAATTTGAGGTATCCCTGGGTAAGAGGGTCTATACGATTTGTCGGGATCGTATTATTTTGAAATTGTTGCCGAATTAGCGTGCCGTTCGGACCAGCAGTTGTTGTTGCCGGATCGTAGATGTTTCTGCCAATCACCGAGGTCGAAAAGTTGCCGTTGAGTTCGTCTGCGGTTGGCACGCGACTAAGCTTTACAGTTTGCTGCCTCAACGTGAAGCGTTCATACGCGAAAAAGAAGAACGTTTTGCCCCTGCCATGATAGAGCTTTGGAATGTAAACCGGGCCACCGATCGCGGCGCCAAATTGATTCCGATGATAGGGTGGCAGCGTGCGGAGTGTCGATTGGGAGAATGGATTTCGGGCCTGGAACTGATTGCTCCGGACAAATTCCCACAGTGTCCCTGAGAGTGTGTTTCCCCCTGACTTAGTGGCCGCATTCACCGTCGCTCCGAGAACGCCTCCATACTCAGCCTTGGCGCTGTGAGAATCAATGGAGAACTCCTGAATGGTATCCAGATTGGGAGTAAATGCGGTCTTTGCCCCTAGGATCGTCGTATTGTTTGTGCCGTCCAGAAGGAATTTATTTCCGTCGGCCCATTGGCCGTTGATACGGGTGCCATTTGCCCCCGGAGTAAGAGAAATTAACTGTGAATAATCTCGCCCGTTGAGCGGCAAGTCGCGAACGACCTTTTCCTGGATCACGGTCGACTCGCTGACTGTAGTCCGTTCCAGTAAGTCACCTTGGGCGCTTACTTCAACTTTGTCAGCGACACTACCCAACGGAAGAACGCTGTCTTGCGTAAGCGTTTGGTCGACGTTGATCTTCAAACTGGCTATTCGTACCGTCTTGAATCCAGGAGCTTCGATAGTGAGGTCGTACAGGGAAGGCAAAAGATTGAATATACGATACTGTCCTGCTGCGTTTGTCACCACCGTCACGCCGATGTTCGTAGCGTTATTCATTACTGTGACCTTTGCATTCGCTACTCCGCCGCCAGATTGATCTGTGATTGTCCCATTCAGTTGTCCTGACGCCGCACTTTGTCCGAACAGCGGCCCGCAAGATCCCCAGAAAAGAAGAGCACAAACCGCGATACGGTGTGTCATTGGCATAATCCTTTCGGTTCAGAGAGTGTCGATTGACTGATCGCCTCGAGAGGATCGCCACTCGCATTGCAATAGCCTGAACCGCAAATTTGCCCTCTCCAAGGTTTGCTTGTTAACAGGAATAGCAGGTCATGTCAAGCAAAAAGTTTCATTGAATGAACTAAACATTTCATGTAATGAGAATACAGAAATATGTGCAGGCCATGGTCTCGACCATGCTATAGGAATCTGTAGTTTACTGGTTATATCGAATGGTTCTTTGTTCAGCATATGGGACTGTGATCTTATCGTTTGCAATTTGTCGGAAACCGATATAGCGTTATAGGGGTGGTTCTTATCGCCCTACTGCCATAATGTGTTGGCGGGTTGGGCAATCAACTCGCAGTTGTCGGCAGGATTCGAGAGTCGGGAGAAACATGGCACGAATGGCAATGTCAGCCCGGGCTCCGGTAGGAGTTATTTCTAAAGTGTTTAGGATACTAGACGCGATCCAGGGAGCTCCATCTGGATTGGTGCTCAAGCAAATCTCTGAAGTAACAGCGATTAACAAGAGCACTGCGTATCGCTTTCTCAAGCATATGGAACGGGAGGGATATCTGATACATACGGAATCAGGTGCATACCTGATTGGGCCAAAGCTGTCGCAAATGGGAACACAGAATAATAATCACGCCGCTCTACAGACGGGAGCTCGAACCATCCTCTGGGAACTCTGGAAATCCACGCAGGAAACGGTAAACCTAGGGGTCTTGGACCGGAGCACTGTCCTCTATATCGATGTAATTGAAAGCCCTCACGAGTTTAGACTATCCTCGCGAGTAGGGATTAGGCGGCCCTTGCATGCAACGGCATTAGGGAAGGCACTTTGCGCATACCTCCCAGACGAAATGCTCCAGCGCACGCTGGATGGAATTGTATTCCAATCCCTTACGCCAAATACCATCATGAACCTTGTGCAGTTCCGGCGTGAGCTCGACCGTGTTCGACAGGAAGGCTACGCGCTTGATGACGAGGAGACCACTTTAGGAGCACGCTGCGTGAGCGTGCCGATTTTCGGCAATAGGCACGAACCCGTCGCGGCGATTAGCGTTTCTGGACCGGTGACAAGGGTCGGTCGCGACCAACTGCCCTCGTTGTCAGCCGCGGTGATTGAAGCATCGCGCAAAATCTCGGCAGCGATGGGTTTCCCGCAAACCACTACACTAGACGAAAGATCGACGAAGTTGGTGCAGCCTGTTCTCTCGTCACACGCGTAATGAACGGAATCGTGTTCTCGATTTCAGATTTCCAGTTTCTAACGCGGTGAGCTTTCTTGGGAGGAGCACGACAGATGCCGAACGCGTGGCAAGTGTCCGTCAGAAGGTGTGCGTTAGCTGTAGCCGTTGTGATCGGTTGTGTTATCCCTGCTTCGGAGGCGACCGCACAGACAAAGTATCAGCCTACAGCGCAGAATCTCAAGGCACGCCAGGAATTCCAGGATGAAAAGTTTGGGTTGTTCATTCATTGGGGTGTATACAGCGTGCTGGGTGACAAGGAATGGGTCTTTCACGACCGCAAACTGACAGTCTCCGAATACAATCGCCTGCCTCTATTCTTTGACCCGGAAAAATTTGATGCGAAGGCATGGGTAGGGCTAGCCAAAGCAGCAGGCATGAAGTACATCACCATCACTTCCCGCCACCACGATGGGTTCGCGATGTTTGATTCAAAAGTGTCGGATTGGAACATCGTCCAACAAACACCATACCGAAGGGACCCGCTGAAACTTCTGGCGGATGAATGCCATCGGCAAGGCATGAAGCTGTTCTTCTATTATTCGCAACTCGATTGGCACAACGCGGACTACTACCCTGGCGGCAAGACGGCATGGGACAACGGTCGACCGGATCACGGTGATTGGAACAGGTATCTGGACGACTATATGGATGGCCAGCTCCGAGAATTGCTTACGAATTACGGACCAGTCGGCGGCATCTGGTTCGATGGAATGTGGGACAAGCCAGATGCCGACTGGCACCTCGCCAAGACATATGCGCTCATTCATCAGTTACAACCTGCAGCGCTCATCGTGCCCAACCACCATCAAACTCCAAAACCTGGCGAGGATGTCCAGACCTTCGAACGGGATCTTCCCGGCCAAAACACGGCTGGATTCAACGCGAAATACGTTAGCGATCAATTGCCGCTGGAAAGCTGCAACACCCTTAACGGCTCTTGGGGATTCAACATTGGGGACAGTCACTATAAGAGCGCTGCGGAATTAGAAGAAATGCTGGTGCGAGCCGCAGGCAATAATTCAAATCTGCTGCTTAACATTGGGCCAATGCCGAACGGAGAGATCCAACAGGAATTTGTTACTCGGCTCGTTGCGGTAGGTGCGTGGCTCTCGAAGTATGGGGACTCAATCTATGGCACTCGCGGTGGACCCGTTCGGCCGGCCGACTGGGGGGTAACCACTCAAAAAGCCAACAAGATCTATGTACATATCCTTAAGTGGAATGCACCAATGCTCGCTCTTCCCCCGATTGAAAAGCATATAAGTGGAGCTCAACTGTTACAGGATGGATCGCCTGTGGAGTTTACGCAGAATGCGAGCGGCGTGATCTTGAAAATTCGGGCTTCCAGGAACGACGAAGTAGACCGCGTCGTGGTGCTCGAATCATCGCTGTAGCGTTCTGAATGGCATCCGATTCGGCCCCATTGCTTTTTTTTGTGCGTCTTCGCTTTATTTTCTGTCTAGCCCAACCATCCTAGAGTGAGCTAACTGGGGCGTTCTTAATTCAGCCCCGGAAAGGACTCTGTATGGACCACACACATTGGGGCAAGGCCCACTATCTTGACGCTTCGGCGCTTGTGAAGCTGGTCGCCGATGATCCCGACGAAGAACCCGGCAGGGACGTTCTTCGGAAATACTACTGGCAGCACACGGCGAGCGTGTATGCCACCTCCTACTGCATCACGGAGACATTCTCTGCATTCAAGAGAAAGCTCCTCCGGCGCCGGATCACTGAGGACCAGTACATCAAGTATGTTCTTGAGTTCCGCCGGCTGGTCCTGGGGGTTAATTTGCGGATAGACGAAGTGCCAATCCTATTGCTGATTGTCTCCACCAAAGCCGAGCGGATCAGCATTCGAAGCAGCCCCCGGCATCGAAGGGTCACCATTGAACATCAGCCCCGCAGGGGCGTTGGGGAAGACGGTGCTCTTCACACCCTTCAAAAATAGACCCATGTTGAAATGCTCGACCTCCGGCAGGGTGCCCTTGAAACGCTCGGGCAGGTAGGGCTCCCACCGTATGCCATAATTTATGTTCAGCTGGGAGCTGACCCTCCACGAGTCCTGCGCGTAAAGGGAATAATAATTTGAGCGGTTGTAGTCTTCCCCGTTATTACCCTGCTGATAGTTCGAGGTCCTCCCGACCATGAAATCCGCCAGGGCGAGGCCCGTGATTGACTCCCGTGACGTAAATATCTGGAAACCCGTCGCTATCAAAGTCAGCCACGGCGACGCCCACACTGTAGCCATAACCTTTAACGCCCGCACGATCAGTTACGTCTGTAAAGGTGCCATCGTGGTTATTGTGGTAGAGGCGGTTTGAAAAGTCAGGACTATCCTTCGCTAGGCTGGGGATGCGTGCACCGTTAGTAAAAAAAATATCGAGATACCCGTCGTTATCGTAGTCCAGGAGCGCTACGCCCCCGAGGACCGCGTCAATTACGGGCTTGTCGTCAGTCGTGCTGTTGTTGAGAATGAAGTCGACGCGTGATAGCTTCTGGTGGTTCTCAAATCGGATCCCTGCGAACGCTCCGCGGCCTGCGGAGGTAAAGCCAACAAGGCAATAGTAAACACGCCAGAAACCAGTGGCTTTATAACGTTTTTACGGACACCGATTTCTATCTGACCGTACAAATTCATTGGGCTTAAGCCTCAAAAGACCTCTGCTTCTTAAACTATAATCGTAAGTGCTTATATCAAGATAAAATAGCAAAAATTCTTAACTTCTTATCCCTGTTCGCAAATATCGCCGCGTATGATCGTCAGTTCGAGAGTAATTAACAACGATGTTAGGGTTTCAGGAGGATCATGACCGTAGACTCCTGTTGATAGCGCAGTACGGTCACGCTTACGGCCGTTCCAGCAACGACTTGCCGTGTCTCCTTTAAGAGATCCTGCAATTCCTTAACTGGCTTTCCGTTAAAGGCCAGTAGTATGTCCCCGGCGAAGAGGCCAGCTTTGGCCGCATCACTCGTCTTCGGTACGTAGAGCAGGATGACACCTGTTTCGCCCGGAGTGCCTGCCGCGGAGACCTCTCCGGGTCCAACAATGTTGCGCACTTTAGCGCCGGCCCAAACAGCGACCTCCCGGCTTCGCGTCTCACTGAAAGTCTGTGGTGCATCACTAGAAGGCGATGGCATGGCCGGTTGCCTGGCAATGGCCTTCAGTTTTGGAGTTTGTACGCCGACATTGTGCATGTTGAAGTTTACAAATCCGAGAGTCAACGCGGGCGAATTCGGTTTGACCCGGTAGTCGCCTGAAGATGCATCCACAAAGAGAACATCTACTTGTACAGAATGGGAGTCGTGCGAGCTCAGTTTTTGCAGTGCAATGGCGGGACTCGCTTGTAGTTGCCTGGCTTTGTGCAGCAAGTTGAAATCAATATCCTGCGTCCACTGCCTCATTTGAATCGGTTTGTAGGGCGTAAAGACGATATTGCCGCGGAAAATATCATGGCTGTCGTTGTACCAGACATGCGGATGAAGTGAGTTGTTTACCAGAACGTTGTTCTCGCAAGTACGGTAG
>Ga0209117_1000252_pt1 | contig 28379 bp, 20 predicted proteins | sample BlaSpr_A8_OM2_M2_FD_187978 | JGI IMG/M metagenome (GOLD analysis project Ga0209117, IMG submission 187978) | Forest soil microbial communities from Thunder Bay, Ontario, Canada - Black Spruce, Ontario site 2_A8_OM2_M2 (SPAdes) (version 2) | ecosystem: Environmental > Terrestrial > Soil > Boreal... | reverse complement strand
ATCACGCCCCGCACGGGACGTGTACAGTTCGCGCACAGTGCCTTTCCGCAAGTGCGGCAATAGGCCACTGCTGACGCATCAGCATGATTGGCGCAGTTCATACAAACCTCCTGTTCGTAGTCACCGTCACAGGTGGGGCGGCCCGCAGCGCGGCTAACACCGGCTGGTTGTATTCCTGGGAGTAGTTACGATCCTGTCTCTGGTCTGGTTGCCCACTGGTATCGTTCTTGCGATTTTTTTTCTGTTCATTTTTCTGAAATTCGGGCCCGGGCTCGGCGGGAGTGTTGGCCCGCTTCAGCTCGCGCACCTTCGATTCGATTTCGTACACGAAGCGGATATTGTCGTAGAACTTCACGACCTTGATTTGCGCGTCGTTGTACGCATGACGCAACGCCGCCGGTCGCAGGTCGACCTTCGCCACGTCCGCCGGCTTCACGCCCGCTGTGCTCGCCACCAGCGAAAACACAAAGAAGATCATCCCAAACGACATCACAAACCGCGGCTGGCGCACAAAGTCCGCCGCCGGTCTGAAGAAGGAAGCCGAGAAGGAATCCCACCACTCGCGTGCCCGCTCCCCGAACGGAGTCGTCCTGCCCCCGGCCGTCGCCGCCAGCGGCCGCGTGCTCACGACTCCACTGGTCGCCGCCAGAATGTTGTGCACCAGATGCGCCGGAGGCTCGACCGGCTCCAATGCCAATGCGCGCAGCCACTGCTGGCCGGCTTGAACTTCGGCGAACAGCGGCCCGCAAATTCCGCAGACGCGCCGATGAGCTTCGAAGCTCTCCTTGCGAGCCGAACTCAACTGACCTTCGAGCGCGTCGCTGAGCAGCCCTTCGAACTCGGTGCACTCGACCTGGGGTCCCCGACCGGCCCGGTTTTGGCCGGGCGGGGTGGGGGTCCCGTGTTTTGTTTCCTCTGGCATCACATCACCTGCCTATATGTACGTTGTAGGAGGCGCGCAAGTTCCGCTCGTCCCCGGTTAATTCTGGACTTGACGGTTCCCTCCGGAACCCTCAAAGCCGTGGCAATTTCCCGATAGTCCATATCCTGTAAATCCCTCAAAATCACCGCCTCCCGCAGCTCCGGAGACAGTTTCTGCAACGCCAAATGCACCATTTCCCGAGTTTCCCGGCTTTGCACTGCGGCATCGGGCGGCTGCCCCCGGTCCGCAATCTGCTCGCTCAGGGGCTGCGCATCTTCGTGCTCCGAGGGCGCTGAATCCAGCGAATCCGTGATCCGGTCCCCTTTGGACTTCCGGAAGTGATCGACCAGCAGGTTGCGCGTGATCGTAGTGACCCAGGTCATGAACGCGCCCTTGCCCGAATCGTAGGTGTTCAACGTCCGGTACATCTTGATAAAGACCTCCTGGGTGAGGTCCTGCGCGTTCTCGGAATCCCCGGCAAAGCGGTAGCAGACGTTGTATATCCGCCGGTGATAGCGCTGTACAATCTCTTCCCAGGCCGCGGCATCGCCCCCAACGCAGCGACGGACCAGCAATCCGACAACCTGGGTTTCTTCCAAAACCAGACTCCGTGAAATGCGCGTGAATGCTCTAGTTCGTGTGGGAACAAGCGCCCGTGTGGGGACGGGCGCCCTCGCCCGTCCAAGTCTTCGCCCGTGTGGGGACGGGCGCCCCCGCCCGTCCAAGCCGAGCCAAGCTCGGCCCCCGCCGCCAGCAGTAGAACGTTTCGTATCAGGGCATCGCTTCAGCGATGCCGTAAGTTCCCGAAATCCGACACCCCTTTAGGGGCCGCCCCGCCCGTGCGCCGCCAACCGCCTTTAACAGCACAGAAGAAGTACGTTTCTGTCGGACAGGAAGTTCCCTTGAATCATAAAGCTAGCGATTGTAGCAGGGAAGCGGAGGTCTCATAATTAGGGTTTCCCCGGTGTTCTTTCCACTGTGTTCCTCTGTGCCCCTGTGGTTGGGCCTTTTTCTACCGCAAACTTCTCTGGGGTGCACCGGACCACACTTTACGGAATCTGCTGTAGGAGGCAGATCGCACGTCTTAGAAAAAACTTGATACCACCGGGGAAAATTGACTTGGGCTGCCGCAAGAACGACTGCCGCCAACGCGATCAGTGGAACGGATTTGCCACGGTAACGCCGAAATACTTCTGGCCTGGATTGAAATCTTCCGACCAGATTCGCCCGCAACCACCGCGTTCCGCGGCAGCGATAATCAAGCAGTCATAGAAGTGCAGTCCATACGCAGATTGCGCTTCTACCGCGCGCCGGATGAGATCGCCATCGGACGTCACAAGCTTGATCGGCGAGAGTCGGTCCAGGATGGCGATCATGGCCTCAGGAGTTGCCGGTGGCGAAGCTTTGTGAAGCAACGTGGAGGCGAATTCGGACAGGACTTGTGTGGATAAGACGAACTTTCCCGCCAAAGCCTTCCTCACCAGTTCATGGGCTACTCGTTGCTTTTCTCGATCGTTAAACTGATAGGCATACACGAGCACATTCGTATCGAGAAAGTCAGCGCCGCTCATGCAAGTCTTCCCGTTTCCAGGTACGCTTTCCCACGTTGAACTGGAACTGCTCAAAACTTCGTTCCAGCGCTTCTAGCTCCCTGCGCTTGCGGCCGGATTTCGCATGTTCGGCGGCGAGTTCCTGAAGGTAGGCGCGCACCAGGCCAGTGAGCGTCGTGTCGCGTTCGACCGCAATTTTGCGGACTTCTTTCACCAGTTCCTCGTCAATGGAGAGAGTGATGTTCACAAACCCATAATACGTGAAACCCTTAATATGGGCAAGCTAACCCTGGCTTGGAAGCCTTTGGGTGGCGCAGCGGTTCACCGCTGCGATCTAGGCGCTCAATTCCGACGGCTTTAAGCCGCTGAGGTAACACTTCCTGCTCGGGAAATGGTTTCTCCGCAAGGCGGTTGGCCCGGTCTTCGGTTTTGGTTTCCTCTCCGATTACACGACTGTGGTTGCCCCGTCCTTGCGTTCTTTGCAAGGGCGGGACGCGATGCCGTCGATACGACATGTGTTCGTCCCATTGTGTGAACATTCCAACTCCCACCCTTCGCGAAAAGCACGCGAAAGGATGGGGCACCCACTTCATAGTGGTGCCGTGCGGAAGGCTGGGCCACCCGCCGATCGCAAGTTAGAACAGGCTCGTAGCCAGCCGCAACTTCGCCGGCAGCAGACGGCGTCTTTGAGGTTGGCACACTCTTCCACCGCAGTTACAATGACCTCGCCGGGTGAAACGGAAGCGGCACTGCAGGGATGCAACCATGCTGAGGGATAACCTGGTGGGGCTCATCGGGCCGATGTTCAGCAGCGCGGGAGCCAATCCTCTCGCGCTGTGCACTGCGAGGAAAAAGCCATCGGACGATAGACCCCCATGCCTTGAAAATCCCCGCCCCGAAGGGGCGGAATCTACACTAACGGAGAACGCCGCTTCTCCATTTCACGCTGAGCCAAAACACGAGAGGTCGCCAAAGAATTCATAGGTTAAGATTTTTTTACGCTGCGTCAGCCTCGCGAATAGCAAAATAGATAGAGACCAGCTTAGCGAATGCCGGTGTCCATATCCATATCGACGCGGACGGTCTGTTTCGAGACAACCGTGAACCGTTGCGGCTTGGCGCGGACATGTTTGCGGACGCGGTCTTGCACATCCAGAATATAAGCTCCCGGCGGCAGCGCAACGCGATAGTTTCCATTCCTGTCCGCAGTCACCCGCGCAATTTCTTTTTTTCCGTCCTGGCTCAAGATGATCAGAGGGTATTCGGCATAATTTCCCCCACTGAACTTTGGCGGGTTTCCCTCGGCGGGCTCAACATCTCTAAATGCAAGGATCTTCAAATGTCCTTCGAGGAAACCCAACACAGCGTTGTCCGATGCCAAACAGCCGATCGAAACCAAAAAGAGGCAACCCAAAATTAGGTATTTGAGACGCATGACGTACAAAAAGAATGGGCGACCCGCCCAAACTACAAACGAAACGTTACGGCAGTGTCGGCAGTGTCAGCTTCCAAGCGCTGCGTCCATGCGTTGCAGCATATAGGACGCGCGAGCTCGGGACGATTGTCAGACCCGCTACTTCCACCATGGGCAAGCCCGTGCCGGCAACGGTCCATGTGGTGGTTCCATTTGGCAGCGTCATGACGCCGAAATCGGAGGCCGCGTAAAGATCTCCAATCACGTCGTCGCGTACGATGCCAGTGACCGGGAAATCCGGCAGGTTATGGCTTATATCCGTCCATGTTGCGTCAGGTGTCACGGAGTTATAGGTGACTTCAAACACGTGGCCCGGCAGCGTCGGCGTATTAGCATTATATCCGGAGTATGAGATCCACGCGTGATTCGGGTTTGCGGGATCAACGTATATTCCGGATACGAAACGGTTGGGATCAGCCGTTGCCGATGGCAGCGTATCTAGCCGCTTATATGTCACCGAGCCGGCGGCAGCATCTGCGTTCTTCGAGATGAAGACGCGACCGGGATTCGTCGCCACCCAGAGAGTTCCGGTGTCGCTGGGAGCCCGTCTCAGCGCAGCCACAAAGCCTCCCGCGCGGGTGGTGCCACGGTAGTCAGGCGTCGGGCTCGCGCTGGCTGTCAGGTCAGTGGCACCGGCCGGTCCGATCTGGACGAAGTCACCGCAGGTGGAAGTAGAACTGGAAGTCGTGAATTCAGGGCAGTTGGCTTCGAGGAACGCCTGGCTGCCGCCCCAGTCCTGCGTTCGCCAAACGCTCTGGGAGCCTTCGAAGATTGTGCTGGCATTCGCGGAGTTGGGATCGGCGATGAGTGGTACGTAGAAGTTTGAGCCCTCCGGGCTGGTGACGATTGGTCCCGAGATTATTACCCATTTCGATGGGTCGCCGTTCCGGAAATTGGCGTCGTGGTTCTGACCGAAAAACGAATTGAACCGCATTAACGAATTAGTCACGCTGAAACCGGACTGGCCGCCGTCACCATAAATCTCCTGCGGCCATGTGAGAGAGGAACTAGACGACCTGTCGAACGTCCCGTTGTCCTGCGTGCCACCCTGCAGGTGCGCGGAGTTGTCGGCAGCAACTGACAGGCTCTGGAATTGGATAGTTGAAAGTCCGTTGTTCAGGCTAAACAGACGTGTTGGCACCCTGGAGAGCAGTGTCTGGCAGAACGAGAGATCTACTCCGCCCAGGTGGCGGGGGTCCTTGCACTGGGACGAGATACTTGTGAAATTGCCGCTTGAACGCACGAGACCGCCGTCCGAGCCTTCGAAGAACAGACCGGGATTACTCGGGCTGACAATGAGCGCATGTTGATCAGGGTGGAGTCCGTTGGGCGCAATCGGATTGGGCTGACAGCAGCTTCCCGGTGGCGTTGGGTTCGTTGTGGCATCCCAACTCACGTCGTGCCAAGTACCGCCTCCATTCGTCGAGTAGAGCACGGCCCGGCTATTGGATTTGCCGGCGTACTCGCCGTACTGGTAGGAGCCACCCAAATAGACGAGGTTGGGATTCCCTCTGGGTGTGACGACAAGGTTGTCGTACCAACACTGCCCAGTGCAATAATTATCCACATGCGCTCCACCCAATGACTGGAAGGTCGCGGTGGTGTCGGCGTTATTGCTCCGCCAGAACGACGAGTTAGGTCCGCCGCCGGGCGGGTACGAGCCGGCGCCGACAAACATCCGTGTCGCTCCGGTTGGAAGGGTGGTGACGTCAAACTCGTCACGCTCCAAGGCGCTGAAATATGCTGTCGAGCTAGTATCCCTTGGCTGAAAAATTTGCGAGAACGATGCGCCATTATTCGTCGAGCGCCAGATGCCGCCCACGCCAGGCCCATTGAAACTGCCACCGAAAGCGTTGACATAAATTATCCCTGCGTGCGTCGGGTCCACCTTAACCGTGGTTGAGCCACGTGTCGGGGCCGGAGAGACAAAAATCTGCGTGCAAGTGGTGCCGTTGCACCTGTAAAGGCCGCGACTTACGAGCGGATGGGGCGTGTTACCGCTCGAAATTGCCCCGCCGGTGACGGAGCTGATGCCGCGGATACCACTCGCGATCGGAACGAGTAGGTTCCCTGAGTTATCCAGGGCCATTTGTCCGATCGATCGTTGAAAAAAGATGGCGGTACCGGAGACGAGCGTCCAGTTATTGCCACCGTCCGTCGATTTGTAAACGCCCACGCCAGCTTCGGAGTCTCCAGACGCGTTCGGTTCACCGGTCCCGGCATAGATTGTGTTGCCGCTACCATCACTCGGATCGAGTAGCAGTGAACCGATCGCGTTCGTGCCGAAACTGCCCGACACGAAGGTCCAACTTGGCATTGCCGCAAGCGCGTCGTCCGTCCGCCAGACCCCGCCGCCTGCAGCGCCGACGTAGAGCCGGCAATTGCCGGGAGCGCACGTCGGTGCGATGCCAAGCGCGGTGATTCGACCGGAGGTGACATATTCGGTGCCGGTGAACGTCAGAATGTTCGGATCATCCGCTATGCTCGGACCGATCAACTCCCACGCCGCATCAGCCCGGTCCGTGATGGCACGCTCTCTCATGGCACGCTCTTTGAACCGATTGAACCCTGATATCGCGTTCCGAGTCGCCTCGGTGGGTATGTCGTGCTTAGGGTAAGCGCGGTGGGCAAAATCTTCCAAGGCGGCCGCGAGCGGCCCGGCGTCGCGTCCAAGACCAGGTAATGTGTGCTTGTTTCCGCCCAACTGATCACGATCTTTCCGGAACTTGTTAATCGATTCACGCTTATTGTCTGAATTCTCGGCCCGGCCCGTTTGCGCGTTCGCCGTCAACTCGAGCGGAACGTAGGCAGCCGGGTAGGCACGATTCTGATACTCCTCCTCTTTCGCCGCGGTCGGAGTTTCGGCGGTTCTGTCGGCGAAGACACCTTTATCACATCGAAAGAAATAAAAGAGGAAGCAGTCGGGGCTGAAACAGTTTGGGTCACTGTCAGGGGTAGCTGTGGACGCAGACCCGATGACCACTCCCCGATTGCTGAGGACTTGTTCTCCTTCGTCAAAACCGGAAAGACAGCTCGCCGGACCGTCCAGCGTGCCGATGTCGAAGAGGTTGTATCGAGTATGCTGCGCCACCGACCGCACTGGGATTGTTAGCGCAGCGAATAAGGTCATCGCGGTAATCCACATCAATGTTCTGAATTTCATGTTGCCTCCTCTGTGCGGGCTGGGAGCCGAGGGCCAGTTCAGTCGAACCACTGCGACGGGAAAGGCGGGTACGGCTGAGCGATGACAAGTTTATTCTCAAATCGGTTGGTGTCAAGTCAAATTATTGCGGGTAGGACGCTGAATGCCGTGCCAGACGGCGCTTTAGTCTCCTTTCGGTTTCAGAATGTTGGCGGGTGGCCCGTCCTATCGCGAAGCGAAGGGCGGGGATGTTCAGCCGGTGCCCTCAGTCTTGCTAAGGGTGGGATTCTCACCTTCGCCTACCGCTCGGAATTTTTCGCTAACTCCTGATCTCTGCGCAACCGCAGCGGCGATCTGTAAGCAGGGGGCTGGCCCAGCCTTTCCTCTGCAACTTTGCTCCCGAGGGTGCCCTGCCCTTTTCGCGTTCTGTGCGAAAGGGCGGGGCCTTTGACACCTGTCTCCCGGCGGCGAACCATCGCCCCCAGTAGGACCGGGAGATACCAAGCAAAAATCCCAAGCGGGGACACGGCTACGGGCGCTCCCACGTCCGCAACCTGACGCCTGACCTTTTTCATCACAAATCCGCTGTGTGCGGCATCACAGACTTCCCACCCGCCATGCGCGATAATCACGATCGGATTGGAGAATGCAAACGTGTGTCCGTCTCCAAAGACGGCCATCGAAGCCGCCAAAAGCCCATTTTGGGAAGCTCTTTGACAACCAAACGCAGCAAGATTGCAGCTAAGTCCTTATTCCGTAATATTTTACCTATAACTCCTTTAAACCCAAAGATCTAGCGGGAATTTCCTCCTAACTCTATGATTCCAATAGATAGGGGGGAGGGGGTACCGATACATTGGCAATCTTTGCCAACCATGCAAGTTATGATTTCGGATGAATAGAGGAGAAAGAGACCAGGAAGCGGCGTCAAGTCACTGGCGAGCAAGTAGCCGGGCATCTCCTGAAGCCTTAGGTTTTACTGAGAACTGAGAACCTACAACTGAGAACTGCTCAAGAAAATCGAACCATCACATCCGGCCCCTTATCCAAATGGATGCTCTCAATAAATCGCACCCGCCCGGTTCTCAAAGTCAGAATCACCGATGAAGTCCGCGTCCCTTCGCCAAAGAAGCGGACGCCTTTTAGCAAGGCGCCCTCAGTCACGCCGGTCGCGGCGAAGATCAGTTGCTTTCCCGGAGCCAGGTCTTCCGCCTCATAAATTCTCTTCTTGTCCTTAATCCCCATCTTCGCAATGCGCTCTTCGAGTTCCGGCTTGTCGATCACCAGCCGTCCCTGCATGTATCCGTTCAGGCAGCGGATCGCGGCCGCCGTAATCACGCCTTCTGGCGCGCCGCCCGATCCCATGACCGCGTGCACCCCGGTTCCGATCACCGCCGCGGCAATGCCCGCCGACAGATCGCCGTCGCCGATCAGCTTGATGCGCGCACCCGCCTTGCGAATATCGGAGATCAGCTTTTCGTGCCGCGGACGTTCGAGCACCACGACGACCAGGTCCTCCACGCCGCGATGCATGCGCCGCGCGATATTTTTCAGATTGACGGCCACCGGAGCGTCCAGTTCCACCGCGTTCTTGCACGATGGCCCCACCACGATCTTTTCCATGTAGCAGTCGGGAGCATGCAGCAGCCCGCCTTTTTCCGAAGCCGCCAGCACCGTGATCGCACCAGGCGATCCGGTGGCGCAGAGGTTCGTACCTTCCAGCGGATCGACGGCGATGTCGACGTGCGGAACATCGCGGCCGTCCGGATACAGCCCGCCCACCTGTTCGCCGATATAAAGCATGGGCGCTTCGTCGCGTTCGCCCTCGCCGATCACAATCGTGCCGCGCATCGGGACCGTGTCCATCGTCTTGCGCATGGCCTCGGTGGCCACCTGGTCGCTCAGATGACGGTCCCCTTGGCCCATGGTGCGCGCCGACTCAATGGCCGCGTTTTCCACGACACGCAGAAATTCCAGCGCCAGATCGCTTTCAAGATTTTCCCCGAAATTCTTGGCGTGCGGTTCGGGACGGGTTTGAGTTGCCATAATGCCTCCTGAAGATAAATGCGACTTTGGACTATATTCCCTTCGGAGCCGAGATGGAAGGGCAAGCGTCACACTATCGTGACCGCGTGATTCTACTCCTGGCGATGTGAGCTTGCTGGTAGAGAGCCGCGCGTCCCCATAACGCAAGATCTGGATTTCTCGGACAGCCGGCGCTTTAGGCCTGGGACCAACACGGAATCGTGCTGATCCGGCTTCGCTCACCCAGTCGCCTGAAATTAGTAGAACGCGTGGAAGAGGTATTTCAACGCGAAACGGTCAGCGCGTGTGCGGGGTACTTTTGTCGTAGCGACCGAGCAGAAAATCCGCGTGCGTCGGACGCCAAACCAACCGCGGCTCACTTGACCTAAAACGCGTCAATCCCCGTCACGCTCGCCCCGATAATCAGCGTGTGGATATCGTGCGTGCCCTCGTAGGTTTTTACGCTTTCGAGGTTCATAAGGTGCCGCATGATGGGATAATCGTCGGCCACGCCGTTTGCGCCGAGAATATCTCGTGACAGACGGGCACACTCCAGCGCCATCCAGACGTTATTTCTCTTCGCCATCGAAATGTGCTGGTGCTGCACTTTTCCGGCGTCTTTCAAGCGGCCGACCTGCAGCACGAGTAACTGTGCCTTGGTGATCTCGTTGATCATCCAGGCGAGTTTCTCCTGCACCAGCTGATGTGAGGCGATGGGCTGATCGCGGAATTGTTTCCGCAACAACGAATACTGCAGCGCGCAGTCGTAACACGCCATGGCCGCGCCGACCGCTCCCCATGCGATTCCATAGCGCGCCTGATTCAAGCACATCAGCGGAGACTTCAATCCGCCCGTTCCCGGCAACAGGTTCGACTCGGGGATCCGCACATCCTGCAGCGACAAGCCCGACGTCACCGAAGCGCGCAGCGACCACTTCCCATGAATGTCGCTAGCCTTGAATCCAGGACGGTCGGTCTCGACCAGAAAACCGCGTATCTGATCCGCTTCATCGTTCCGTTCATCGTTTCGTTCATCTTCGGAACTGACCTTGGCCCAGATCACTGCCACGTCAGCGATCGTGCCGGAGGTGATCCACATCTTTTCGCCGTTCAGTACATATTCTTTTCCAATTTTGCGAGCGCGCGTCCTCATGCCGCCGGGATTCGATCCGAAATCCGGCTCGGTCAATCCGAAGCAGCCGAGCTTTTCGCCTTTCTGCATCGCGGGCAGCCAGGTGTTTTTCTGCTCGTCGCTGCCAAAGGTAAAAATCGGATACATCACCAGGGCGGACTGCACGCTGACAAACGAGCGCACGCCAGAATCTCCGCGTTCCAGTTCCTGCGTGACCAGGCCGTATTCGACGTTCGACATGCCGGCGCAGCCGTAGCCACTCAGCGAGGCGCCGAAGAATCCCAGATCGGCCATGGGCTTCACCAGTTCGCGCGGGAAGCGGCCGGCGCGGTTGCACTCTTCAATGATGGGGACGAGATTGTCTTCGATGAACTTGCGCGCCGTGTCGCGGACCAGGCGCTCGTCGTCATTCAGCAACGTGTCGAAGTCGATGAAGTCCACACCACGGAATTTGATGGCTGGCATAAAAGCTCACCCCACAAAGTCAGCAGACAGCGAACGGGAAACTAATCAAAGTAGCAGAGCGGCGGGGAAGTCAGCAACGCGGGCTTGATATAGAGTCCGCTGCGAAGGTGAGACCGCGCTCAACTCTCAACTCCCTCAGATCTTGTCATCCCGAACGAAGTGAGGGATGTGCAGTTCGCCGCAAAATGCAGATTGCTCCCCTTCGGCTACGCTCAGGGTCGGGCTGACAATTGATGAAGGTCGTGCTCAGCCCCTAACGCCGAACTTCGGAATCCACCGCGGCACTGACGCGCGGTAGCGATCGTATTCTTCCCCGAACTGCTTGCGCAGGGTCGGCTCCTCGTAGAAGAGGACGAACAGGTGGGCAATTAGCAACATGCAGACCATGTAGATCGCGATGTGCAGTGAGTGGAACAGCCACGCCTGTCCTCCGATGACGAGCCCGACTCCGATGTACATCGGGTTGCGAACGAAGCGGTGCAGACCTTTGACGACGAGGATTTTGGTCGGCGCAATCGGCGCGGGTGTCCCACCGCCAATCCAAGCGAAGCCCCAGAACGCGGTGTAGAGATAAATCGCAAGCCCGATGGCGATGACGGCAATCGCCGCCCATTCTCCAGCGCCGGTCACGGGTGCTGCCGCATTCTGCCTTAACCGCCACGGCACGTAGCCGGCCACAGTCCCGGGCGCGAACACGGTGAAGACCAGCGTTTTGGCAACAGCAGGAACGGCGGAGCGCACAACGACTATCTTTGTCCGATGTTATCCCGCCGTCAACCGCATCGTCCGTGGAGGGAAGTCAGCAACGCGAAGGAACATTTGGTCTCTAATCTGTTCTGATTAGAGACACCGCTTCCCGCAAACCGATACTATGGCGCAACTCGGGGTGTAGGGTCTTGTGGGCGCCGCTGGAATCTCTTCTACCGGGGACTTCTGTGAATCGAGTGCTGTCGCTCCTGATCGGCTTCCTTGTGGTGTCCGCGATTTACCTTTACGCGTTCCCGCAAGCGAATGTTCTGTATGCCGGCATAGTGCTGCTGCACGCTGTTGCCGGCGTCGTGGCTTCAGTCTTGTTGCTGCTTTGGCTGGTGCACTCTTTGTCTTTGCGCCAGGGTGAACCGCTGGTTCGCATCGGAATGGTTATCCTGTTCCTCGGCGCAATCCCAGGACTGGCGCTGATATACACCGGAACGCTTCGCACCGAGTGGCCGCTCGTGTACGTCCACCTCGCCTTGAGCTTCCTCGGCGCCGGCCTGATCGCCGCGGCCCGAGTGGCAGGGGCCCGAATAGATGATCGCGGATGGCTGCCCCGTCCTACTGCTCTTCGCGTCACCGCCGTACTCGCGGTGCTGGTGGTGCTCGCCCCGGTTGCTCGCTATCTCCGTGAAGCTCGCTGGATGCAGCATGGACACATTGAAAATCCCGCCCTGCCGCCCGTCTCGATGAACGGCGAAGGCGACGGCCCCTCCGGCCCATTTTTTCCCAGTTCGGCGCAGGTGTATGGCGGAGAAAAGATTCCCAGCAAGTTCTTCATGGAATCGGATTCCTGCAAGCGCTGTCACGAGGATATCTATAACCAGTGGAACAGCTCGGCCCACCATTTTTCATCGTTCAACAATCAGTGGTATCGCAAGTCGATCGAGTACATGCAGGACACGGTCGGCACCAGGCCTTCCAAATGGTGCGGTGGATGCCATGACCCCGCCGTGCTCTACAGCGGCAAGATGGATACGCCCATTAAACAGATCGTGCATACGCCCGAAGCCCAGGCAGGACTTGGCTGCATGATGTGCCACTCCATTGCGGACGTAAAAAGCACGATGGGCCAGGGCGATTTCTACCTTGAATATCCCAAGCTGCACGAACTCGCGGCCAGCAAGAATCCCTTGGTTCGTACTCTCCATGACTTCATGATTAAGCTGAATCCGGAGCCGCACCGCCGCGTCTTCCTCAAGCCGTTTATGAAGCAGCAGACGGCGGAGTTCTGCTCCTCCTGCCACAAGGTGCACCTCGACGTTCCGGTCAATCATTACCGCTGGATTCGCGGCTTCAACGAGTACGACAACTGGCAAGCCAGCGGCGTTTCTGGAGAGGGTGCGCGCTCGTTTTACTACCCGCCGAAGCCGCAGCAGTGCGCCGATTGCCACATGCCGCTTGAGCCCTCTAGCGATATGGGCAACATTGCCGGCAAGGTGCACTCCCACCGTTTCCCCGCTGCCAACACGGCGTTGCCCACGGCCAACGAAGATGCCGCGCAGTTGAAGGCCACCGAAGATTTCCTGAGCAGCGGCGCTGTGACGGTGGACATTTTTGCGCTCACGCCGGCCAGCGCCCCGCTGAAGACAGGAGCGGTCGCGCAACATGAGCTCGCAACCACGTTTGCCGTGGGAGAAGAAGCGGAAGCTAAGATCACGCCGGGTTCGCCCAGCGAGGCTGCTCCCGTCACCGCTCCTCTCGACCGTGTGCGGCCAGCCGTCCGTCGTGGCGACACCGTTCGCGTGGATGTCGTGGTTCGTACCAAGCGTGTCGGACATTTCTTCCCCGGCGGCACGGTGGATGCTTACGATACCTGGCTCGGACTGAAAGGCGTCGACGATAAAGGCCAGACAATTTTCTGGAGTGGCATGGTCGAGGACAATGGCAAAGGCCCGGTGGAGAAAGGCGCGCACTTCTATCGTTCGCTCCAGGTGGACGCGCACGGCAATCCGATCAACAAGCGCAACGCCTGGGCCACGCGCGCCGTGGTGTACGTGCGCCTGATCCCGCCCGGCGCCGCCGACACGGTGCACTTCCGCATGAACGTTCCCGAGAAAACGGGCGACAAACTTACTTTGACCGCGCGCCTCTGTTATCGCAAGTTCTCGTGGTTCAACACGCAGTTCTCGTTTGCAGGTGTGCGCGATAACGAGCGCGACAACCATCAATCGAAGCTCGGGGCCGCGCCTGGCTCCGTTACGCCCGACCCAGTTACACCCGACTACGACGACACAAAAATGGCGTTCACCGCATCGCTCCACGGAGTTTCCGCGAAGTCGGAGAAGATTCCCGATCTCCCGATTGTGACGGTTGCGCAAAACGAAGTAGCCGTCGACGTCTTGCCCGCGAACGCTCCCGCGCCGCAGCCCAAAACTCAGCTTGCGAAAGAAGACTGGCAGCGCTGGAACGATTACGGCATCGGCCTGTTGCTGCAAGGCGATCTGAAAGCGGCGCAGGCAGCCTTCGAAAAAGTCACTGAGGTCGATCCGCAGAATCCCGATGGCTGGGTGAACATCGGACGCGCTGCCCTGCAGGAAGGTGACGTCGCACGCGCCCGCACCGTTCTTGAGAAAGCGCTGGCGATCAACCCGAAGCTGGCGAGAACCAATTTCTTCTATGGATCGCTCATGAAGGTCGCGGGAGATTACGACCAGGCCGCCACGCATTTCCAAATCGTGCTCGTTCAATATCCCCGCGACCGCGTGGCGCTGAACAATCTTGGGCGCGTCCTGTTTCTGCAGAGGAAGTATGCGGACGCTGTGAAAGTCCTGCAACAAGTGCTCGCCGTCGATCCCGAGGATTTGCAGGCGCACTACAACCTCATGCTCTGCTACAACGGTCTCGGTGACGAAAAGATGTCCAAAGAGCACCAGGCCCGCTACCTGCGCTTCAAGGCCGACGAAGCTTCGCAGGCTATCACTGGTCCCTATCGCCAACTAAATCCCGAAGACAACAATGAACGCCAGAGTATCCACGAGCACACATCGGTCCCGCTGCCAATGAACACGAATCACGTAGGGACGGCCGCCCTCGGCCGTCCAGCCGGGCAAAGCCCGGCAGCCCGTGTGGGGACGGGCGTCTCGCCCGTCCAAGCAGAGCGCAGCTCGGCTGCAGTGAGCGTTACCACGACTCACGGGGCCCCAAGGTGATGCAATTTGTAAACAAGAATTCTTCTCCAGTATCCCTCCGTGTCTCCATGTCCCCGTGGTGGATGTTGCTTTTGCTGGTGACAGCTGCAAGCCTGGCGCCCGCTCAGGAGCACATCACGTTCCGCGACATCACCGCCCAGGCTGGCATTCACTTTACCCACAACAACGGAGCCTTCGGAAAAAAATGGCTCCCGGAAACCATGGGCCCAGGCTGCGCGTTCATCGATTACGACAACGACGGCTTCCCCGACATCTTGCTCGTCAACGGCCAAGACTGGCCGGGCCACGCGAAAAACGGCGTGACCACGTTGAAGCTCTACCACAACAACCATGACGGCACCTTTACCGACGTGACTCGCAAGTCTGGCCTCGGCATTTCGCTCTTCGGAATGGGCGTCGCGGTCGGCGACTACGACAACGACGGCTTCGACGACATTTTCATTACCGCCGTCGGGCAGAGCCATCTCTTCCACAACAACGGCAACGGCACTTTCACCGACGTCACCAAGTCTGCGGGACTCTGGGGTCCGAACGAGTTCTCCACCGGCGCCGCCTGGGTGGATTACGATCGCGACGGCAAACTCGATCTCGTGGTTGCCAACTATGTGCAGTGGTCCGAGCAGACCGACCTCTACTGCACACTCGATGGCTCCCACAAATCCTACTGCACGCCCGAATCGTACAAGGGAACGTCGGCCCGCCTCTGGCACAACCTCGGCAACGGCAAGTTCGAAGACGCCACCCAGAAAGCCGGGCTTTACGATCCAACCTCAAAGGGTCTCGGTGTCGCCATTCTCGATTACAACAACGACGGGTGGCCCGACATCCTGATCGCCAACGACACGCAACCCAACAAGCTCTACCTAAATAAAGAGAACGGCACTTTCGAGGAGCGCGCCGTTTCCGCCGGCATCGCCTTCAGCGAAGATGGCGTTGCCCGCGCTGGCATGGGCGTCGACGCGGCCGATTATGACCGCTCCGGCAGCGCCAGCCTGGTTATTACAAATTTTTCCAACCAGATGCTCGCGCTCTATCACAACGAAGGCAACGGCCTGTTCGTGGATGAAGCTCCTCGCTCGGAAGTCGGCCGCTCGACGCTCCTGACGCTGGGCTTCGGCTGCTTCTTCTTCGACTACGATAACGACGGCTGGCAGGACATCTTCGTCGCCAACGGCCACATTGAAGACCAGATCGAGACGGTGCAAAAGCGCGTCAGTTACGCCGAGCCGCCGCACTTATTCCGTAATCTCGGAAACGGCAAGTTTGAAGAAGTGACGACGAAGCTCGGAAGCGCTTTCGCCGCCCCGAAAGTCGGGCGCGGCGCAGCTTACGCAGATATCAATAACGATGGCGCGTTAGACGTGCTGCTCACGACCAACGGCGGCCCCGCGCATCTCTACCTCAACCAGGGAGGCACCAATCAAAGCCTGCGCATAAAACTCGCCGGGACAAAATCCAACCGCGACGGTATCGGCGCCGTCGTCCGGGTGAGCGCCGGAGGCGACAGGCAGTGGCTCACCATGAAGACCGGCTCCAGCTATCTTTCACAGAGCGAATTGGTGCTGACCTTCGGCATGGGATCGAGGACCAAAGCCGATACGGTCGAAATCGACTGGCCCAGCGGGCAGGTGGACAGGCTCGCAAACATCGCGACCGGGCAGACCGTTACCGTTCAGGAAGCGAAAGGCCAAATCGGGTCGCGGCCTTACGGGAAGAAGTAATTCGTAGTTCTCTACCCATCTTGGCATTCGGATAGAATCATCTCCGAACTCACAGTGACAACGACCAGGACGCTCGGCATCGCTCTCATTCTCGCGTCTCTCCTCGCGCTGCTAGCCGCGACTGCTCCCGCCCCGAATCCCATGGAGGCGGCGCGCCTCAACAACATCGGCGTCGCGTACATGAACCAGCAGCTCTTTGAAAAAGCTTTGAAGGCGTTCGAAGAAGCGGCTGCCAACGATCCGGCGCTCGAGGTGGCGACCGTCAATCGCGGAGTGGCTCTGCTCAACCTGCAGCGCCTCGAGGAAGCGAAGGCGCTGCTGGAGAAAGAAACAAAGAACAATCCGAAAGATGCCCACGCCTGGTATAGTCTCGGCCTCTATTACAAGAATTCGTCGAGCGCGGGGTCGGCCGTCGATGCGTTCCGTCGCGTCACTGAAATCGATCCGAACGATGCCGACACCTGGTACTTCCTGGGATCGACCTGCGCGCAACTCAAGCAGTTTCCAGAAGCGATCGCGGCTTTCGAGCATGCCTTAAAGCTCGACCCGCACCACGCGTCCGCCGAGTTCGGACTGGCGCGCGCCTACCAGCAATCCGGCCAAGCCGACCCCGCCCACGAAGCGATGAAGAAATTCCAGTACATCACGCAAAATAAGCTGGGCGTGCCTATCAGTTTGGCCTACGGCGAACAGGGAAAGTATTCGCGCGCGGAAGACTCGCCGGCAGCGGTGGAGAAGGTGGGGGCGGCGATTCCGGTGAAGTTTGTAGATGTGACAAATGATGCAGGGATCGCACCGACGCTCGGAGCGCAAACAGGAGGCTCAGCAGCGAGCTTACTTTCTCCGGGGGCATGTTTTCTGGATTACGACGGCGACGGCAAAATAGATTTGTTCCTACCCGATAACGGCACTCAAGGAGGGATGTCGCTGTATCACAATCTGGGAAACGGGAAATTTGAGAACGTCACGAAGAAGGCCGGCCTTGCGCGTTTTGCCGAAGTTTTTTCCTGTACTGCGGGTGACTACGATAATGACGGATTTACCGATCTGGCGGTGGTTCTTCGTGATCGCGTTCTCCTTCTGCACAATGAAAAAGACGGCACGTTCAAAGATGTGACCCAACAAGCTGGCCTGCCCACTGAGAGGCCCAAGTCCAAGCCGAAGGATACGGAGAGGCTGCCCGGTACGCCATTTATCGGGCCAGCAGAGGCCTTGGGCGTAACGTTCATTGATTACGACCACGATGGCGACCTTGATCTATACGTTACAAAACTGATTCCGGTGATGGTGCCGGAGATCCTGAAAGATGTCTGGTCTGAAACCGTGCCGACCGGCGGTGGCAATGTGATGTGGCGTAACAACGGGAACGGGACCTTCACCGCTGTCCCAGAAGTAGGTATGGCAGGCAATACCGGAAGCATTGCGGCCGTGGGAACAGACTATAACAATGATCGGGCTGTGGATGTAGTCCTGACCGGCGGGTCTAGAGGAGCGACAGTCTTCGAAAACCCGCGCGAAGGGATGTTCAAGGTCCAGGAGTTATGGCCGGATCGTGGACCCGAGTGGGCAACCGGAGTCGCCGTCCTTGACTTTGATCACGACGGTTGGATGGATCTCGCTTTTACCCACAGCACTGGCCCTGGCCTTACGTTGTGGCGAAATAATCACGGCAAGGGCTTTGAGCAAGTGAACTTCCCCTCGCCAGATTGGGCCCGCGCCTACGGCGTCACCGCCATCGACTACGACAACGACGGCTGGGTCGATCTGGTCGCTGTCGGCGAGACGAAAGACGGCAAGGGCGAAGTCCGCCTCTTCCGCAATCTCGGGCCTGATGGCTTCAAAGATGTCACCGCCGACGTTGGACTCGATAAAATTCAGCTCAAAGAGCCGCGCGCCATCATCGCCGGCGACTACGATAACGACGGTGCCGTCGATCTCCTGATCACGCAAAATCACGGCCCCGCGGTGCTGCTCCATAACGAAGGCGGCAACAGGAACAACTCGCTGCGCCTTGCGCTCAAGGGCCTGAACGATAACAAGAGCGCCATCGGCACGAAGGTTGAAGTTTTCTCCGCGGGCCTGCGGCAGAAGTTTGAAGTGTACGGGTCGTCCGGCTACCTCGGACAGAACTCGCCCTACTTGACCATCGGTCTCGGACAAGCCAAAGAAGCCGACGTCGTCCGCATGTTGTGGCCTACCGGCGTCCTGCAGGATGAAATCGGAGTCGCCGCCAACAAGGTGCAGAACTTCACCGAAATGGACCGCCGCGGCAGCTCCTGCCCCACGCTCTTCGCCTGGGATGGCACGCACTACGAACTCGTCGGCGACATGCTCGGAGCGGGCGTCGTTGGACACTGGATCGCGGCGGGCGACGGCAAAGTCGAGCGTAATATTTCTCGCCCCACTGAATCCATCAAGCTCAACCGTACCTCACTCCGCGAAAAAGATGGCAAGCTGAGCTTCCGCTTCATGGAGCCGCTCGAAGAATCGGTTTACCTCGATCAGGTGAAATTGCTGGCGGTCGATCATCCCGCCGATGTCGACGTCTATCCCAACGAATATTTCGCCAGCAATCCGCCCTATCCGCCGTTCAAGGTTGTGTTCAGTCGCGACGCGCGTCCTCCTGCCGGTGCTTGGGACGAGCACGGCCACAACATGCTTCCCGATTTGCTCGCGCACCGCTATTTTGGCGACTTCAAAGTGCTTTCATTTATGGGATTCACCGAGCCGCACAGCTTGGAGCTAGATCTCGGCGAGCCCTACCGGGGCGGTCCGCTGTGGCTGCTGATGCACGGCGAGATCGAATATTTCTCCGCGACCAGCATGTACGCTGCCGATCAAGCCCACCTGCGGCCGTTTGCGCCGTATGTCGAGGCGTTGGTCTCAACCGCGAGTTCGACCGGAAACGCCGGAAAAGGAAAATGGCTCCGCGTCGTCAATGACATGGGATTTCCCGCCGGCGGCGCGCGCACCATGACGGCCGATCTCACCGGCAAACTTCCGCCGGGCACGCGACGCATTCGCATCACCACAAATCTGCAGATCTACTGGGACAACATCCTGATCAGCCGGACCAGTCAGGACAATACCCAGGATCAAAGCGCGCGCCTTACGCCGGTTCCGCTCGCGCGCGCCGAACTGAATTTCCACGGATTCCCGTTGAAGATCGAAGACCAGCCGCCGGGTAACGTGAAATACATTTACGAAAAGGCAAGCGCCACCGGCCCTTACACGCGGCCCGCCGGCGCGTACACGCGCTATGGCGATGTGCGGCCGCTGCTCGAATCGGTCGACGATAAGTTTGTTGTCTTCGGCTCCGGCGATGAAGTTGCGCTTGATTTCGATCCGGCAAAGCTGCCCATCTTGCCGCGCGGCTGGGTGCGCGACTATTTCTTCGTCGCCAACGGATACGAAAAAGATATGGATTTCTACGCCTACCGCGGCGATACGGTTGACCCTCTTCCATTCCGCGACATGCGCACCTATCCGTATCCCAGCCAATCTTTCCCATCCGATGCCGAGCACCTGAACTACCTGCTCGAATACAACACCAGGTTCATGTCGGGGAATGAGTCGAGCGGGTATTCGTTCAATTACTCTAACTGACAATGCAGGAACCTACTGCACGTTCCAACCACTCACTCTCGCTACGGGGCTGCTGGCTCGACGGCTAGTTTATAATAAGAGATTCTCGCTTCCAGCATAGAGCAATCTAACGGAGTTATCCGACTATGATTCGACAGCTGCAAAATGCAGGGCCAACCCTGAAGATCATTCTGGGCGCATTGCTCGTCATTATCTGTGCCTCGATGGCGATCACCCTGATTCCCGGCGGGATCGGATCCAGCCTCGGCATTGGCGCGCCTCCGGCTGGCGTTCTGGCCACCATTGGCGACCAAACCGTGACCGTGCCCGAGGTGCAGCGTGAAGCCAGGGCTATGATCCGGCAGCAGTTTCCTCGCGGCGGACCGCAGGCCAGCATGCTGCTGCCCTATTTTGCCGGTCAGGCTGCCGAGCAACTTATCAATGAGAAGGCTTTGGTTGCCGAGGCGCACCGCATGGGTCTGCGCGTCAATGACGACGAGCTTCGCGATGAGCTCCAGCACGGGCAGCTTGGCTCCATGCTCTTTCCCGACGGCAAGTTCGTCGGGCAGGAAGAGTACGAAAACTTCGTCCAGCGCAACGACCTGACGGTTCCGCAGTTTGAAGGGCTGGAGAAGAACTTTGTTCTTGTTCGCAAGTTACGCGCCCTGGTTTCAAGCAGTGCCTTCGTGGGGGACCCCGAAGTCCGCGATGAATTCAATCGCCGCAACGTCAAGGTGAAGTTCGAATATGCCGTGATCACGCAGGCCGACATCCTGAAAGGGCTGCACCCCACCGATGAGGAACTGAAGGCTTTTTACGAACGCAACAAGGCGAACTACAACAACTCCATCAAAGAGAAGCGGCAGATTAAGTACGTCGTCGTTGATACCGCCACGGCGGCTGCGACGACGGTCGCCGATCAGGACCTGCAGGCGTACTACGATCAGCACCGCGACGAGTACCGCGTGCCCGAACAGGTGAAGGTCAGCCACATTCTGATCAAGACTCCTCTGCCTGCGCCCGGCGCCAAGGAAGATGAGAAAGCCATCGCCGATGCGCGCGCGAAAGCCGAAGGAGCCTTGAAGGAACTCAAGGCGGGCGGAGACTTTGCGAAGCTCGCGGAAAAATACTCTGACGATCCTGGCAGCGCCAAGAGCGGTGGCGAACTTGGCTGGATCGGCCGCGGCCGCACCGTGCCTGAATTCGAGAAGGCCGCCTTTTCACTCGGCAAAGGACAGACCAGCGACTTGGTCAAGAGCAGCTACGGCTTCCACATCATCCGCGTCGAAGACAAACATGACGCTCATCTCAAGACGCTCGCCGAGGTGAAGGGCGAGATCGAAGAGAAAGTGAAGCAGCAGAAGACGGCGCGCGCGACCGAAGCGGCAGCGAACGCCTTGCTCAGCCAGGCGCGTACTGACGGATTCGACAAGGCAGCTGCCGCCAAAGGTCAGGCTGCGGTCAGCACCGAGTTCTTCAGCCGAACTGATGCCTTGCCCGGACTCGCTGCGAATCCGCAGTTTATGGATGCTGTTTTCAACGAATCCGAGAAGGCCCCGCCCGATGTAGTGCAGGTCCCACAAGGCTACGTGGTTTTCCAGTTGCTCGGCGTAAAGCCCCCGGCTACGCCCACGTTCGAAGAGATTCGTTCGCGGGTCGAGAGCGAGTTCAAGAACGAGCGCGCCGGCTTTCTGCTGCAACAGAAGACGCAGGAACTCTCCGACCGCGCCAAGGCTGAACACGATTTGAAAAAAGCCGCCAAAGACCTGGGTGCGGCCGTGAAGACGAGCGACCTGGTTCTGCCCGATGGGCAGGTCCCCGACATTGGTTCCATGTCCAACGCGAGTGCGATCTTCTCCCTGAAGCCGGGCGAGATTAGCGGGCCCATTACCGCCGGCGGCAATGGTGTGGTCGCGCAACTTCTCGAAAAACAGGCGCCGACGGATCAGGAATTCACCGAGAAGAAGGACCAGATCCGCCAGTCGCTCGTCGAAGCCAAGCAGAACGATTTGTTCGGGCTGTTCGTTACGAACCTGCGCAAAGACATGGAAAAGTCCCACCGGCTCAAGGTCAATCAGGAAGAGATGAAAAACCTGACCCGCCAAGTTGGGCAAGAAGGTTCGTAGGGGGATGCAGTTCTCAGTTCCCAGTTCTCAGTCGATGCTGCGAGCTGGTAACCACCACTGAGAACCGAGAACTGACAACTGAGAACTGAGAACTGATTTTGCATGTCATTCCCGCGCGCCAGCGGAATTCTGCTTCATCCTACCTCGCTGCCTTCGCGCGGCGGGATCGGCGACTTTGGTCCGTCGGCGTATGAGTTCGCGGATTTTCTTGCCTCCGCACGGCAAGGTCTGTGGCAAGTGTTGCCTCTCGGCCCGCTCGGTTACGGGGACTCGCCCTATTCCTCCACTTCGGCCTTTGCCGGGAATCCGCTGCTGATCAGCCTGGAGCGGCTCGCCGATCGCGGCTGGATTGACCGCGCTCGGGTCGATGCTCTAGCCGGCGGGGTCGAGTCCGTGGATTACTCGGCGGTTTTCCACCAGAAGCTGCCCCTGCTGTTTGAAGCGGCGCACAATTTCGTGCGCTCCGCTGCCCCGAATGTCCGCTCCCGTTACGAGAGCTTCTGCCGGCAAAACCAATGGTGGCTTGACGACTTCGTTCTCTTCGATGGTTTGCGCGCGCGCTTCAAGCTGGAGACCTGGAACCGCTGGCCCCGCGAGCTGACGCATCGCGATCCGGCGGCGCTTGAGAAGGCGCACACGGAAATGCTCGACGAACTCGACGTCCGCCGCGCCGTGCAGTTCTTTTTCTTCGAACAGTGGCAGGCGCTTCGTGCCTATTGTGCGCAACGTTCCATTCGCGTCGCGGGCGACATCGCGATCTTCGTAAGTTTCGACAGCGCCGACGTCTGGACCCATCCCGATCTGTTTCGCCTCAATTCCGAGCTCGATCCCGAAGTCGTCGCCGGCGTGCCCCCGGATTTTTTCAGCACAGACGGCCAGCGCTGGGGTAATCCTCTGTATCGCTGGGACGTGATGAAGGAACAGGGATACGCGTGGTGGATCGACCGGATGCGCTGGGCCACGCACAATTTCGACTACATCCGCCTCGATCATTTCCGCGGATTTTCGCAGTGCTGGGAGATTCAGGCGGGCGAACCAACCGCGATTCATGGCCGCTGGGTTGACGGTCCGAAAGATGATTTATTCGTAAAGCTGCGCGAGGCCTTGGGCGGGCTCCCATTTTTCGCCGAAGATCTTGGATACATCACTCCCGACGTGCATGCCCTCCGCGAACGCCTCCAGATTCCCGGCATGGCCGTGCTGCAATTTGGTTTTGGCAATGTCGGCGCGCACGCCCATCTGCCACACACTTTCACAACCGAGAAGGTTGTCTACACCGGCACGCACGACAACGACACATTGCTCGGCTGGTGGGAATCGGGCGCCACGGAACACGAACGCCAGCAAGCGGAAGCGTACCTGGGCCGAGGTGAGGACGGCATCAACTGGGCGATGATTCGCGCTGCCACCGATTCCGTCGCCAGCCTTTGCATGGTGCCGCTGCAGGATGCGCTGGGGCTGGGAAGCGAAGCACGCATGAATGTGCCCAGCCGCGAACGAGCGAACTGGCGCTGGCGTTTTGGCGCCGAGTTGCTGCGCCCGGAGCTGGCAAAAAAACTTGCCGCCCTCGCCGAAATCTCCGACCGGATTCCGCAGCCGTTGCCGGCGACCGCACGTGAAGAGTGGGCGGCCTGAGTAGTGTCGGTGTTGGTTACATCGCAAGTAGGCTGCTGAAAAAGTCGATTTCCGATGCCTAGCCAACCCCGAAAGGGGCGTCTGATTGTGAAGAATTACGGCATCGCTAAAGCGAGGCCCTGATACGAAACCCGAGTGTTTCCGCAGCCTGCCGCTTCCACACCGGCGTCCGTCAACGGAGATCGATCTTCTTCTCTTCGCCTGGGGCTAGTCGGCATACTTGCACTGCATCCTCCAGCGCACGCGCCAACTCGTCTCCCAGCGATTTTAGTTCTTGCGACCGCATCCGCTTCTGCATGGCCTCGAACAGTTGTCGCTCTTCCTTGCGGATGTGCCCGGAGAGCAATTTCACGAACGTTTCCAGTTCGCCTGGATTCATCGTGCTCTGCTGGGCGTGGACAAAGAGGTCTCGCAATTGCCCGTGTTCGCCGCTGAGTTCCTCCACCAGCGCGGCGAGTTCCGGAAAACGCAGGGCGGCGGGAAACAGGACCTTTTCTTCCGCCGCGAAATGGAATCGAACTTCGTTCGCGTAATGCTGATGGATTTCCAGTTGCCACACACCCAGATCCACGGCGCCAGCTTGCAGCGCCCGCTCCAGTCGCACGCAGAGCGCCAGCGCGTGCTGGTGTTGGCGCGAAAGCGGGATCAGGCTCGGGTCGCGCAGCATGGACCCATTATCCGCCTTTGCTAAATCCGCCCGCCTGTTGAACAATGAATAGTTCCCCTGGCCGCGGCTTCCGCTTCCGATTCCGCTGGCGCGCCAGAAAAAACGCAAGGAGCCTTCATGCCCGCAACTGGAGAACTTATCCGCCTGATGAATTACATCGACGACATCGCCACCACCCTGCGCCGTATCAGCGCCAGCATCCCGGTAATGACCAACGAGGAGTGCGCCCGCCTGGCCGAATATATCCGCAAGTCCGAACCCAGCTATGAGAGCGTGGTTCAGCACCTGGAACTGGCGGGCAGAGAGCAGGCGGGCAAATAGTGGCTGAAGTCCACACGGTTGCCGTGATCGGCGCTGGCATCATGGGCCGGGGCATCGCGCATGCTGCCGCGCTCGGCGGCTATCGCACCATTCTCGAAGACCTTCTTCCGAACGCCCTGCGCAAGGCCGAGACGGAAATCCGCGCCAATCTCGACAAGGCTGTCGAACTCGGCAAGGTCAATGCCACCGAGGCCGACGAAGCTTTTTCCCGGCTGGAGTATGCCGGTTCGGTCGATCAAGCCGCGCGCGAGGCCGATCTGGTCATCGAGGCCGTTCCCGAGGAAATGGAATCGAAGATCGAGATCTTCACCATGCTCGACAAGATCTGCCGTCCCACGACCATTCTTGCTTCGAACACCTCCTCGCTCAGCGTCACCGAGATTGCCAGCGTTACCTATCGCGCTAAGAAGTGCGTGGGCATGCACTTTTTCAATCCGGTGCACAAGATGAAGCTGCTCGAAATCGTGCGCGCGCTCGAAACCGATGCCGACACGCTCGCGGCCGTCGTCGAAGTCGGCAAGCGCATGCGCAAGGAAGTGGTAGTGATCAAAGAAGCGCCCGGCTTCGTCACCAGCCGCATCAACGCCATGATCGGCAACGAAGCTTTCTACATGCTGCAGGAAGGCATCGCCAGCGCCGAAGACATCGACAAGGCGCTCAAGCTCGGCCTGAATCATCCCATGGGGCCGTTCGAACTCGTAGATCTGGTCGGCCTCGACACTCGTCTGCACATCCTGGAATACCTGCATAAATCTCTCGGCGAGAAATTCCGGCCCTGCCCGCTGCTGGTGCAGTATGTGAAAGCTGGAAGGCTCGGCCGGAAGTCGGGGCGGGGGGTGTTTGAGTATCCGGAGTCGGCGAAGGCAGAAAGCGCGCCTGGGCCCGATGTCGACAAGAAACTCGAGGTCATCCGCGGTGCCGCGCAATCCGCCTATCCCGTGCCTCCCAAGACCTGACTATTGATTGATATCCTGCTTCGACTCCAGCCGCTTCACCAGCCCGTCCACATAGCTCTTCTGATTGTCCGGAGCTCCTGCCAGCGCCACTTTCATCTCTTTTGCTGCGTCGTCAAACTTACCCTGCGAGCAGTAAATGCGAGCGAGCCCGGAATGCACGAACCACTGGTCGGGATGCTTCTTCGCGTTTTCGCGGAAAATCGCGAACGCCTCTTCGTTGCGCTTTTCTCCCTGCAACCCGCGAGCGAACATATGGATCTGTAGCGGACTAGCTATATCGAGCGCTTTCTTCTGCGCGGTTGCGGCCTCGTCCTTGCGATTGAGCGCCGTCAGGATTTTCGATTTGGTCAGCTCGTTGTCGTAGCGATCCTCATTCTCGATGGATTTGTTTGCATAGGTCAGCGCATCATCCAAAGCAATCTTTTCCGTGAGCAGGTAAACCGCCGCATCGTCCCAGCTCATCCACGTGTACTGCGAAAGATTGCGAAGTTGCTTCTTTAGGCTCGCCTCGACCACATCGTGCACATCCACCGCGACCTTGAACGGGACCGCGATCTTCTCCCATTTCAATTCCACCACCGCCGAATCCTTCTGCAGATCGTCGAAGTCGAAGGTTAGCGCGTTGTGCATATCCGCGGCCTTGGGCTTCAGTGTCACGCGGAGCGCATCTTCCGCCTGGTCGTAGGTGAAAGCGCCCCAGGAAGTGGAGTTCTTCGAAAAAATAACCGTCCATTCATCGGCGTTCGGGATCATGTGCAACCCGTAAGTCCCCTTGTCGAGCGGCTTGCCTTCGACCAGGACCGGATCGCTGAACGTGATCGTCGTGTTTTCATTCGCGCCCGCGCGCCACACTTTGCCGTAGGGAACGAGGTCACCCCAAACCTTGCGATCATTCACCAGCGGCCGGTGATACTTGATGGTGATGTCGGTAATCCCGATGCGTTGTGAAATCTGCGCCCGCTGGCTCTGCCGGGGCAGATCGAGGACGAACGATTGCGCCGGGCTTAATTCCGACATAGCGCCCGACATGGCTGCCATCAGCAGGCAGAACAAGAATGCTCGTAAAGCTGCACGAAACATGGGGAACGCCTCCTTCAATGTGCATTTTGTCAAATTTTGCTGAAACGGGCCTCCGATCGTGGCCCACCCTTGGTTGCCATCTTAGACGTGCCCCAATCAGGGCGGTGAGCAGGGGTGTGGAGTTTAAATCCATGCCGCCTTAGAGCGGTTTCACAGAAAGTGTAGTCCGGTTTACCCGGAGAGGGTTGCGGTAAATGAGAAAAGGCCCAACCACAGGGGCACAGAGGAACACAGGGGAAACACTAGATGCCAAGTGCTGGGGGTGAATCGTCGGCGGCAAAGTCAGTCTACGCTATCTATGCAACTGGCATAGCGTCTTCACCGTGCAGCTAACCGCGAAGCCATTATCGACGTCTAAGCCCACAGGTGAAGTGTGTTTTTTTTGGGAACCACGCCGACCCCGATCCCGTATTACACAACAGACTGCAGGGGCCAGGCTTCGCCTCCTACATAAGGCGGCCTGCCCAGAATCAACCATGCGGATGCTCATCGAAATCGTTCGCCAGTCGCTGGCCACCCTCTGGGCCCACAAACTCCGCTCGTTTCTCACCATGTTCGGCATTGCCTGGGGCGTCGGATCGCTGCTCCTGCTCGTCGGTTTGGGCGAGGGCTTCCGCAGCGGTCAGGCGAAGCAACTGAAGAATCTCGGCCAGGACATCATGTTCACCTTCCCCGGTCGCATCCCCGCCGTCGAAGGCAGCACTCAGTCGGGCCGCACTTACCATTTCACCTATCAGGATTACCTCGCCATCCGTAGCGAGGCCCGCTCCCTCAAGTATCTTTCTCCCGTACTCAACCGCGAGGACATTCGTGCGGTCAGCGATTACGGTTCCACCAACGGCCAGGTCTTCGGCATTGCGCCCGAGTACAACCAGATCCGCAATGTCCCCGTCGGCCCGGGCCGCTGGTTCAACGATGAGGACAACACCGAAACGCGCCGACTGGCCGTTGTCGGCTGGGAGTTATTGAAGAACATATTCCCCGGACGCCCAGCCGTTGGCTCGCCCATCCTGCTCAATGGCGTGCGCTTTGAAATTATCGGCGTGCTCAGCAAAGTCGGGCAGGACGGCAACAACGGTACCAACGCGCGTATCTTCATTCCCATCGAGACCATGCGCAACCTGTTCCGTTTGAAAGAGAAGAACAGCGAAGATGCCATCTCATTCCTGAACTACCGCCCGCTGACGCCCAGTGGGGACTTGGCGGCGAAACGGGAAGTCCATGACATTATTGCCCGCCGTCATGGCTTCGATCCCAAGCTCGCAGAATCGTTCGAAGACTGGGACACCATCGAGGACAACAAGCGCGTCGACAAGATCTTCGACGGCATGGATTGGTTCCTCGGCGTGGTTGGTGTGGTTACGTTGGCGCTCGGTGCGATCGGCATCATTAACATCATGCTCGTGTCGGTCACCGAACGCACCCGCGAGATCGGACTGCGCAAAGCGCTCGGCGCCACTCATCGCGCCATCCTGACCCAGTTTTTTGTGGAAGGCGCGTTTCTGACCGCTTTGAGTGGCGGCATCGGGCTGGCCATCACCACCGCATTGGTCGCGGTTCTCGCCGCCTTGCCCTCACCCGAAGGATTCGATACGCCCCGCATCGTTCCATCGTCGGCGGCCATCGCCATTTTCGCGCTCGCGTTTGCCGGCATCGCGGCGGGACTTTAACCG
>Ga0209117_1000251_pt1 | contig 28486 bp, 20 predicted proteins | sample BlaSpr_A8_OM2_M2_FD_187978 | JGI IMG/M metagenome (GOLD analysis project Ga0209117, IMG submission 187978) | Forest soil microbial communities from Thunder Bay, Ontario, Canada - Black Spruce, Ontario site 2_A8_OM2_M2 (SPAdes) (version 2) | ecosystem: Environmental > Terrestrial > Soil > Boreal... | reverse complement strand
TCACGCTGATTCACTATTGCGACGCGGGGAACCGGCCGCGCATGACCGGTAAGGTGTTGGCGGACGGCAAGACGGTCGAGTTCGAGCTCAAGGACATCAGCGGGAGCACGGAGGAGCATATGCACCATGCGGTGTTCACCTTGATCGACGCCAACCATCACACCGAGGATTGGACGTTCATGATGAACGACAAGGCGATCCACGCGCACTTCGAGCTGCATAGGAAGAGCTAGAGCGTGCAGTATTTCTGTTAAGGTCTGCTAAGGGCTCTCTGGAAAACAGAATGGATCGTGAGTGGAATGACAATCAGCCGATTTACCGCCAAGTGCGAGACCGCGTCGCTGCCATGATACTCGACGGGGTTCTCAAAGAAGGCGACGCGCTGCCCTCGGTGCGCAATGTCGCCGCGGAATACCGCATCAATCCACTCACGGTCTTGAAGAGCTATCAACAACTGGTGGACGAAGGTCTGGTGGAGACCAGAAGAGGTCTCGGAATGTTCATCAACAACGGCGCGCGACGTTTGCTGATGCGGGACGAACGTCAAAAATTTCTCACCGCGGAATGGCCGCGGGTTCAGGCGACCATTCAGCGGCTGGGCCTAACGCCGGAGGAATTGCTTGCCGCCCCCGCGAAACGCCGTTCGAAATCGAAAAATTCCGAGGAGGAGCGCTGAACCATGGCATGCATAGAAGCCCGCGGCCTTCGCAAAACCTTTGGCACAACCGTGGCACTGGACGGCATCAATTTACGTGTTGAAGAAGGCCGCATCCTTGGGCTGATCGGTCCGAACGGAGCGGGCAAGACCACCGCGCTAAACGCGATTCTCGGTCTTACCACGTATCAGGGAGAACTCAAGGTCCTGGGACGCGATCCTGGCACTGAGCGAGATAGATTGATGCGCGACGTCTGCTTCATTTCGGATGTCGCGGTATTGCCGCGCTGGATCAAAGTTTCGCAGGCGCTCGATTACGTGGCAGGCGTGCATCCGCGATTCGATCGCGCGAAGGCGGAAAACTTTCTCACAAAAACCACCATCGGTCGCGACAGGAAAGTCCGCGAACTGTCGAAGGGCATGGTGACGCAACTTCATCTTGCACTGGTCATGGCCATTGACGCCAAATTGCTGGTGCTCGACGAACCGACGCTGGGCCTCGACATCCTGTATCGCAAACAGTTCTACGATTCCCTCCTGAACGATTACTTTGACCGCAGCCGCACAATCATTATGGCGACGCATCAGGTGGACGAGATCGAGCACGTCCTTACGGATATCATGTTTATCAACCGCGGCCGCATTGCGTTTGAGTCCACCAGGGAAGAATTGGAGTCGCGCTATGTGGAGGTCACGGTCCATCCGGAAAAAGTTGCCGCGGCGAGGGTGCTCAAGCCGTTCCACGAACGCGAACTGCTGGGTCGTAGCGTTCTGCTATTTGATGGTGTAGATCGCCAGCAACTCGCGGAACTTGGCGAGGTCCGCACGCCGGGCATTGCCGATCTTTTCGTCGCCGTCATTGGTAATCAGGCCGGACCGGCGCAAGGAGCGGCTCGATGAATAGCCAATCGCAGGCCATTCCCAATTCTCCCAGAGGGTGGCAGGCTCTCTCAGACATCCCATGGATTCATCGCTTCGTGTGGTGTGTGCAACGCGAACTCTGGGAAAACCGTTCGATCTATATTGCGCCGCTCGTGGCCGGCGCGCTGGCTCTGCTCGGATTCCTGGTCAGCATGGTTTATCTGCCGGGGCGGATGCGTGCCGCACTGGCCGGTAATGCGGGGCACGAGTGGGAGTTGATTCAGCAGCCGTACACGTACGCTGCGCTGTTGGTCATGGGGGCCACTCTCATCGTTGCGATCTTCTACTGTCTGGACGCGCTGTACGGCGAACGGCGCGATCGCAGCATCCTGTTCTGGAAGTCGCTGCCAGTTTCCGATTTGACGGTAGTTCTCGCAAAGGCGAGCATTCCTATTTTGTTTCTGCCGCTGATTACTTTTGCAGTCACCGTGGTTACCCAAGGGATCATGCTGCTGCTTAGCACCCTAGTGCTGCTCGGAAACGGTTTGCCGGTCGCGCCTCTGTGGGCCCACGTGTTGTTTTTGCGGATGTCGCTGATGCTGTTCTATCACCTCGTCGGTATTCACGGGCTCTGGTACGCGCCCTTCTATGGTTGGCTGCTGCTGGTTTCCGCTTGGGCGCGACGTGTGCCATTTTTATGGGCCACGCTACCGCCGCTGGCCGTCGGCATTGTGGAGAAAATTGCCTTCAACACTTCGCGTTTCGCCGAGTTGCTTCAAGACCACTTCGGTGGCGGCCCGCAAGGGTTAGACTTCTCGCCCGAGAGCGTGTCGATGGAAGTAACGCCGCACTTCCACTCGGCAAGTCTTCTCAGCAGCCCGGGATTGTGGATAGGATTGGCAATCACGGCGGCATTCCTAGCCGGCGCCGTGAGGCTGCGCCGGTATCGCGGGCCAATCTGACGCGTCTTTTACGGCGCGTCGGGGTTGGGAATGAGAATATCCCGTACGATACCGTCCAGATCATGGCATGCCGCAATGAACTGCCGGAGCGTCCGGCGGGTTGCGCCATAGGTATCGAATTCGTTCGGCTGAATTCCGTCTTCTTCGTAGGCTCGCCGGAAATCTCCAAATTTTCTCAGTAGCTCTGCAATAATCTTGGGTTCGACGGCCACGTCTATCCGCGACTGAATCTTAATATCACTGGCGTTAAAACGAACCTGCCAGGAATAAGGTGGAGAAATAACCACATCGCCTCCGATAAATTCACTCCAATGCATATGATTCCGGAACGCCGCCGAAAGGAGGCGGGTACGATATCCACGCTCACGAAAAATTCTATATGTTTTTTTAAACACCGCTACGCCGGCCCACTCCAGGTAGCCTGGATCGATCGTTAAGTTTTCCTTCTCCGCGACAAGTTTTAACCAGTCGTCGAGGCGGCCCACCATAATTGTGCAGACCGGTCCCATGCCAGCGATTATTTTTCTCTCACGTTCCCTGCGCTGTAAACCTCGCTCTACCGCTTCAGCGACTGCAATGCACTGCGGCAGGGTGAAACAGACCGTGGCATTTATGCTGATGCCTTGGTAGGTGGCCTCTTCAATCGCAGGAATCCCAGCGCGAGTAGCAGGAATTTTCACGAGCATGTTAGGCGCGAGGCGGCTGAACTCTGCGGCTTGCGCCTGCATGGCGCGCGCGTCTCGAAATAATCGTGGATCCGTCTGAATTGACAACCTGCCATTGCGGCCTTGATGCCTTTCGAAAATAGGAAGAAGCAGGGCTGCGCTCTTTGTCGAAATTTCGCGAACCAGCCGCCAGGCGATTTGATCCTCGGTCGCTGTAGGCCACTCATCAATCAGCGATTGAATTCGTTCCTTCCAGGCGGCCATTTCCTTCTTGAATACGCTCAGCACGATAACCGGATTGCAGGTTGCACCCACTGCACCGTGTTCGATGGAGTACTTGAGTTCCTCTATGGACGCAGAATCGTTCCACAAACAGGTAGGGGTAGTTTGCGTCATTTCATGCAGCGGGCTTTTGTACGTCGCGCGGATTACTGAACCGGCCATTTCCACCTCTGGGTTGCTCAACGTTGAAGCACCTAACTTGAAACCCGGTACGGACGGGAGTTCAGGTGAGAATTTTCAGCGGCCACCGCAATTTCAAGCGCTTTCAGCCCATCTTCGCCGGTCACACGGGGCGCATCATCGGTCAACATGGTCCGAACGAAGTCCCTTACCTCGGCGACGTAGGCGTCGGAAAACCGCGTAAGGAAATGATCGGCAAGAATCTGGTTGCTACCCTGCGTTGAGAGAAATGTGGCCGGCATCTGCTGGAGGCTGCCGACAAAGATCGATCCCGTGGAACCAACGATCTCAGTACGGACGTCGTAGGCATACTTTGCTTGCACGTAGGATTCAACGTTACCGATAGCTCCGCGTGCATATTTAAGATTTACAACGCTTGCGACCACGTCCCTATACTTCGCGACTTCTGGCCGGATCGCGACGGTGGTATAAGAGTGCACCTCGGTTACTTCGTCCTGCATGAGCCAGCGCGCCAGATCGAAATCATGGATGGTATTGTTATAAAACAACATGCCATTGAGGTTTGATTGATAGGCTGCGAGCGGTGGTTCATCCTTATCGCGGCCAACGGATTTAAACAGAACAGGAATCCCGATTTCCCCCGCTTCGATGCGCTTCATTGCCGCGGAATAAGCAGGATCGTAGCGCCTCATAAAACCAATCTGCAGCCGGACGCGTGAGCGCTTAACCTCCTGCAGCGCGGCTTGGGCATCCGCCAGGTTGGTGGCAATAGGCTTCTCACAAAGAATATCTTTGCCCGCTGCTGCCACTGCGCGAATCCCCTGGGCATGAAAGTTGTCGGGAGTTGCGATCACCACGGCGCTGATTTCCTTGAATGCCAACAAATCTTCGAGGCTGGCGAAAGAATGTTCAATTTCAAGTTCGTCGGCAACTTGACGCGCGCGCTGGGCCGAAACGTCCGCTACAGCGAGCAGGCGCGCCTCGGGAACCAACCGGCGCAAGTTTTCAGCGTGCCGTTTGCCCATTTCGCCGACGCCGAGAATACCTATTCCCAACTTACGCATGAAAAATCCTCCGCAGAATCTTATACCTAACCGCTTAGAGGATAATAGTGGAGATTTGAGAGAAAGGTAAGGTACACTCACGACCCTGCCATGGCTCCACACCGAAAAAAGAATTTCGCGAAGGGCGCCAAGGCCGCGAGCATTTACGATGTAGCGCGCGAATCGCGAGTGTCGGTATTTACGGTTTCCGCTGTCGTTAACAACAAAAGCCATGTGGGAAATAAACTGCGCGAGCGAGTAGAGGCGGCTATTCGCAAACTGAACTACCGGCCGAACTTGTTGGCGCGCAGTCTCGCGAAGCAAAAAACGCACACTATTGGAATGGTCGTCCCCGACATTGCCAATCCTTTCTTTCCCATGGTGGTACGAGGAGCAGAGGACGCTGCCCAAAAGCGGGGCTACAATCTTTTGCTCTGCAATAGCGACGACAATCAAGCTAAAGAGGAAAGCTCCATCGAACTACTGCTCTCCAAAAGGGTTGATGGCATCCTTCTTACCAAAGCCACGTGCGGCATCAGCCCTTCCCTGCTGCAAATGATCCGGGAAATGAAAATTCCCATCGTGATGGTGATGCGAACCTTTCCCAAAATTTCAAAGGACGCGGTGATTACCGACGATTACCAGGGCGCTTATGAAGCGGTTTGTCACTTGGCACGAGCCGGAAGGAAACGAATCGCTTTGATTGGCGGCCCAATGAAAGTCAGCAACGGAAAGGCACGCTGGAAGGGGTTTCGTGATGCGCTGAAGGCCCACGGATTAACCTACGATCCTACGCTGGTGATCGAGGGGGATTACCGCACGGAGTCGGGTTATCGCGCGGGGCACCTCCTGCTTTCCCGCCGGCCCGATGGGGTGTATGTGGCGAACTACCTTATGACCGTTGGTTTTCTCAAAGCCGCGGAGGAGATCGGCCTGCATTGTCCCGAAGATTTTGGCTTGGTCAGTTTTGACGATTACCCGTGGCTCGGTATTTTTCGCCCCCGGCTCACGACCGTGGAATTGCCGAAATATCAGTTGGGATTTGAGGCTGGCGAGCTTTTGCTTGATCGCATCGCGGGAAAGAATGGACCGGCAGTTTTGCGCAAGTTATTGCCGGAACTCCGTGTGAGAGAGTCATGCGGATTCAAACTACACGGTTCGACGCCGTAAAGAAGCGAGGGGGGAGATCAAAGCATTCGAGTTTAAATCGTTTTCACGCAAGGAATTAAATACTTGCTTATCAAAATCAATTTTTTCAAACCGCTATTCGAAAAGGACAGGACACATATGATAAAGCGCTTGACAAAAGCCTCTTCCTAAATTAAAAGCGCTTAGAAGGAAAAGTGGTTTTCCCTATTCATCACTTCTCTGCGGTTGTCGAGCCGCAACTATGCGATGAGGAAAATGGGCAAGGGCGGTGCAGCCCGAGTTGGATAAATTCCTGGAGAAACGTTCTTCAAGGATTATGGCAGGGTGCATCTATTTTTTGTTAAAGGGGAGAATCGACATGGGACTACGCAGTCTTTCCTGTACATTTCCGGATCGCAAGGTAAACGTTCATCCGAGAACATCCGGCGGCGCTTTGCTGGTGCTGCTGGCCTTGACATTACTTATTTTGCCTTCGGCATGGGCCGCCGTGACCGCTAGTATCTCCGGAACAATAACTGATCCCAGCGGTGCCGCGGTCGTGGGCGCGACGGTGACCGCCACAAACGTGGATACGGGTGTCACGACCACGCAGGCGACCAACGGGCAAGGGTTCTATTCTTTCCAGTCTCTTCCGCTGGGCAGGTACACGGTGGACGTGCAACAGACGGGGTTCAAGTCTTATCGCCAAACCGGCCTGGTTTTAGATGTCGACGCGGCGTTAACTGTGGACGCCAGCCTGCAAGTGGGCCAGGGCTCGGAAAAAGTGGAGGTAACCAGCGAAGCCCTGCACGTGGAGACGACCAGCACGCAAATGGGCGAAGTGATCGAAGGCAGCCGCATGACGAGTGTGCCTCTCTCGACACGAAGCTACACGGATCTATTAACGCTACAGCCCGGAGTGGTCGCTCAACAATCACAGATCACCGGTGCGTTCGCGGGACCTTATACTTCCGCTGGGTTTGCTTTGCCGCAGGTTTCCGGCGGGCTGAACTCGGGAGCGTACTCGGTTAACGGCCAGCGTGAAGCGGCGAACGGATTCATACTTAACGGCATCAGCGTGCAGGAAACAGGGTTTTCTGGCGCCGGCGCGATTCCCAACCTGGATTCGATTGCAGAGTTTCGCATTTTGACGAACAACTTCGATGCGGAGTACGGAAATTACAGTGGCGGTCAAATCAACGTCATCACCAAGTCTGGGACCAATGGACTGCACGGTAATGTTTTTGAATTTCTGCGCGACACTTCTTTGAACGCGGGCAATTTCTTTGACCGGGGTCACCGTGGTACTTACCGGCAGAATCAGTTCGGTGGAACTCTAGGCGGTCCCATCAAGCACGACAGAATCTTTTTTTTCGCGGACTATCAGGGGAGCCGAGCCACCATCGGAGTAACACAACAGATTACCAATGTTCCCACTGACGCTTTCAAAGGAGGGGACCTCTCTTCCGTCGCCGCAAGTCTTGCCGGTCACGTGGTCCAAGGAACGGATTGGGCGCAGCAACTGACCAAGCAACTTAGTGGACAACTCGGCGGCAACACCGTGACCGTGGGAGAGGCGTACTATGTTCCCGGTTGTACGGCCAGCGGAGCAGGCGGCACGACAAAGTGTGTGTTTCCAAATCTAAAACTCAATCCCACTTCTTTCTCCCCAATCGCCTCTAATCTGCTGCCGTACTTTCTGTCGCCTGCGACGCCCACGGACATATCGAACGACACGTTTACCACCAGCGCAGGTAAGACAAAGCTGATCGACAACAAATTCAGCGGCCGAGTGGATGCGAATACAGGGTGGGGTATGCTGTCTGGATACTACTATTACGACAGATTCGACCGTAAAGATCCTTATTGGGCCTCTCCGCAGCCACTCTTCCCTGGTTTTAACGTAGACGGCAAAGGACAAACCCATAACGTCAATTTAGGCAATACAAAAACTTTCGGCTCCGCGTCGGTGAATGAATTTCGTGTGGGCTTCTTCCGGCTGGACGTAACATTAAATCAACCACTCGGTGGAACAGGTAAGAAGCTTACTGATCTTGGATTTGCGTCGGGAGCAAATCGCGGTCCAGGCATCGCGGTCCTAGCGCCCAGCGTGGAAGGCATTCCCGAGATTGATTTCAACAACTTCACGATCGGCGTCCCCAGCCGGCCGAACCATCTGATTGAAAACATTTATCAAGTTGTGGACAATTACAGCAAGGTCATTGGAACTCACACCCTCAAATTTGGGGTCCAATATCATTACAACCAACTAACGGAAAATCTGGTCAACGTCGCAAACGGAAATTTTGCATTTCAAGGAACTGAAACCGGAAGCGACTTCGTGGATTTTCTTCTAGGTGCGCCAACGATTTATACGCAGGGGCAGTCTTACCCTTCCTATGGAAGAAATTTTTATTTAGGTTTTTATGGACAGGATAGCTGGCGGGTCAAGTCAAACCTAACGTTCAACTACGGATTGCGCTACGACGTCAGCGCTCCCTGGCATGAAAAATACAATGAAATCCAGACCCTGATTGCTGGGGAACAGTCCGTCGTTTTCCCGGGAGCGCCGACCGGATGGGTTTTCCCCGGCGACCCAAATGTTCCTAGCACGTTGGCCCCAACGCGCTGGAACAATATTGCACCTCGTTTGGGCCTGGCGTATTCGTTCGGAGCTCATGAAGGTAAGATGGGCAAGATTCTGGGCAAGCCTGGAACAACGAGTATTCGTGTGGGATACGGAATGTTCTATACCGCTTTTGAGGGCGCGACGAATTTCAACGAAATTGGTGACGCTCCTTTCGGCAACTATACCAACCAAATCAGCTCCACGTTCGCGGCTCCTTTTACCACCCGTGCGACCGGCGCGTCGATTCCCAATCTTTTTCCGGCGCCAATTCCACCGAAAAATTTCTCGGCCAAAAATCCCGCGAACTTCCCGCCGTACGATACGCTGGCCAACTTCCTGAATGCATTCGGCACCATAGGGAGCTCGCCAGGTTTCTACTACAAAAACCGGCTACCCTACTCGGAGAACTACGAACTGTCCATCCAGCGCCAGTTCACGGGCTCGGATCTCCTGACTGTGAGCTACGTGGGAACACAAGGACACCGGCTGTTGTCGTCCTTGGAGTCGAATCCAGGCAATCCAGCTCTGTGCCTGCAGTTACAAGCACAAGGTTGTGGCCCGTTTGGGGAGAGCAATGTCTACACTCGTCCCGATGGCACTCAAGTTATGGGCACCCGAGCACCTTTCGGCATCAACTTTGGGAGCAATCATTATTTCACCACGATCGGCAATTCCGCATATAACTCCGCGCAATTAAACTGGCGGCATACGAGCGGTAATCTCCAATTGCTTGTCGGATATACGTTCAGCAAATCGATTGACAGTTCTTCGGGTTACGGCGAGCAGGTTAACCCTGTTAATCCGCGTATCACCCGCGGCCTTTCGGCATTTGATAGCACCCATAACTTTGTTGCGAGTTACAACTACATTCTGCCATTTGACAAGTTGGGAGGTCCGAAGCGTTTGACAAGTGGATGGACCATCAGCGGGATTACTCATCTTGCGACCGGCCTTCCGATCACTTTAGTTGAAAATGATGATCGGTCGCTGCTGGGCACTTTTTCTGGTGGCCCCATTCCCCTCACCGTGGACACACCCAATCTAGTCAAGCCGGTAAAGATTTTGGATCCTCGCTCGTGTCTGCCAGGTACAGGTACAGGTACAGGGAACCCATGTATAACCGGCTTTTATTTCGACCCCACCTCTTTTGCGCAAGTGGATCTTGGTAAGCAAGGCACTGCAAACCGGCGGTTCTTCCACGGACCCGGGTTGAATCAATGGGATATGGCAATCAAAAAAGACACGCGCATCACTGAACGCATGAACCTCGAATTGCGCATGGAATTTTTCAATGTTTTCAATCATGCGCAGTTCTTGACCCCGAGCGGCATTCTAAACAGCAGTTTTGGTCAAGTCACCGCTGCCCAACCTGGGAGAATCGGTCAGTTCGGGGCGAAATTTAACTTCTAGCCGCGAGACCGAAATATCTCGACTCCGTCCCTCGACCGATTTTCGCCGTCGTCCTTTGGATAGCTCGTCTAAAAAGGGTAAGAAATTCATGGCCAAGGAATCGTGTGTCGCTGCAACTCTGGTACGTCCCGGGCAATACGAATTACGCGAGTTCCCGATCCCAGAACCCGCACCCGGCTGCGTGCTCGTCAAAATGGAAATGTCTGGCATCTGTGGCACGGACAAGCACACCTATCAAGGCTTCACCACGCAATATGGCGACCGCAAGCTGGAGTTCCCCATTATTCAGGGACACGAAAACGTCGGAACCATCGCGGGCATCGGCGGTGACGGCAAATACCGGGATTTCGAAGGGCTGCCCCTTCAGGTTGGCGATCGCGTGGTTGTCGGCGCAAACGTCTCCTGCGGTGAATGCTATTACTGCCGCCACGATTTTCCGTACTACTGCTGCGAGAAGACCACGGATTACGGCAACAACCTGAGCGCAAAAAATCCTCCGCACTTGTTCGGGGGATGGTCCGAGTACATGTATATTTTGCCGGGAAGTTTTCTGGTGAAAGTACCGGACGATCTACCCTCGGAAGTGGCCGTGCTAACGGAGATTTTTGCCGTGTCCGTTGGACTGGATCGCGCGAAGCAAATGTCCGCTTTTCCCAATGAGTCCTTTCGATTCGATGACACCGTGGTGGTTCTCGGTGTCGGCCCGCTAGGAATGTGTTTTCTCATGAAAGCTCGCATGCTCGGAGCGGGGACAATAATTGCCGTTGATTTATCCACCTATCGGCTGAATTTTGCGAAGCGTCTTGGTGCGGACCACATCATTGACGCTGGCACGACCTCGCAGGCAGAACGCCTGCAAATCGTGAAGGATTTGACGCACGGCCGCGGAGCCGACATGGTCGTTGAATGCGCAGGTGTGCCGCAAGCCTTACCCGAAGGGCTAGAGATGTTGCGGGTTAGCGGCTTGCTTGTGGAGGCAGGAAATTTCTCCGATCTCGGAGAAATTTCTTTGAGCCCTCACCGTCACTTGTGCGCCAAAAATGCCAGAATTCTTAGTGTTGGTGGAGAAGAGCCTGCCGCATATGGTCCCAGCATGCGTCAGATGGCACGGTACATGAAGCATTACCCTCTCGCGCAATTTGTGACTCATCGCTTCGGCTTGCGGGACGTCGAAACAGCCATGCAAACAGCCATGGATCCGCAGTCCATGAAGGTGGTATTCGAGCCCTGGCGGTGAACGGTATTTATATATTTTGACATTTATGTATTTTTAGAAAAAAGGGGAAGACCATGAGTACGCTCAATGACCGTTTTTTGTTTGCCTGTGCTCCGGATAGCTGGGGCGTATTGGATTATCCCGGACCCTCGTGGGAGCAATCTTACGAGAAAATGCTGGATGAAATGGTGGCGGCTGGCTACACCGGAACGGAATTGGGCCCGTATGGTTTTTTTCCTACCGATCCAAAAATACTTGAACCGCAACTCGAGAAGCGTCATCTAAAGCTTCTTGGTTCTTTCGTCCCTGTAAAAATGACAGATCCAGGGTCTGGAAAAGCCGTTATCGAGCGGATCCGTAAAGTCGGCAATCTTCTAGCAACCCTGAAGGCTCCTTTCCTGGTAATGGCGGATGACCAGTCCACGGAACGCAACACTTTCTCAGGGAGAGTTTACGATGCCGGATGTCCTACTCTCAGCGCGGAGCAGTGGAAACACGTCGGCAAAATCGTCGAGGACGCGGAAAAAGTCGCCGACGAATTCGGGCTGGATCTTGTCTTTCATCCACACGTCGCCACTTACGTGGAAACGCCCGAAGAGTGCGAGCGCTTTTTCGACGCGACGTCGCATACTAATGTTGGTCTCTGTCTGGACACGGGTCATTGCGTCTACGGCTTCGGCGACTCCGTGAAGGAGGCGGAGAAATATAAGAATAAACTGCGTCTCGTGCACATCAAGGATTGCAACACAAAGGTTCTTGAGGAGGCGCGTCGCAATAAATGGACATTTGAGGAAGCCATCGAACACCTGGTTTTCACCGTCATCGGTCAAGGGAGCATCGACTTTCCGGCGTTCTTCCGCAAACTTTTGAAAAATGGCTATTCTGGATGGTCAGTTGTAGAGCAGGACGTGAAGTTTGACGCCACGGAAATTCCTCCAAAGGAGAGCGTGGCAGCGAGCCTGAAGTATTTAAAGGGGGTCGTCGGGCAATTGGGGACTGCGGCAAAGGCCTGAACTCGAGGGGGGCGACCGAAGCTCGGTCCCTTTTTATCTACGATTCACTAAAATCAAAAAGCTTCGGACGAACTCGGAACCATCGCGTCTTGTAGGCGGCGTAAACGAGTCCAAGCGCCAGCCACGCCAATCCCGCATACTTCGTCCAGGTTTGCAGGCTGATCAGTAGTAGAAAGCAGAATATCAATCCGAAGCCTGGCAGCAACGCGTCGATGAAAAAATTTCTTTGGCCGGCTGCTTCTCTGGAAAACCAGAAGTGCCGCAACGCCGCAAGATTCACTCCCATGAAGGCAAGTAACGCCCCGAAAGTGACGATTTCCGCGGATCGCTCCCACGGGATTGTCAGGGTACCAATGTATGCCAAGACTCCCACGATCCAGATGTTGTAAGTTGGATTGCTTCGCTTCGGATCCAGAAAACCGAATATTTTTTTGGGTAGAACATCGTCCCGTCCCATGCTGTATAGAAGCCGTGCTGCCCCGACGTGGCCAGCCAGTCCGCAAGCGACGCTGGAGACGAGGAGCATAATTCCATATGCCGCGAAAAGAAGTGGACCGCTTGCCATGCGCGCAACGTCCATGAACGCCGTCTCAGGATTTTCCAAAGTTGTGTAATCGGGCCAGACTCGCTGGGCAAGATAAACCTGTAGACCGCTAAACAAACCCGTAAAAACGCATACCAGAACCGAAGCAAGCAAAACATTGCGCTTCGGATTCTTCACTTCCTCAGCGAGTATCGACACTCCGTCGAATCCTATAAAGACAAGCGCTGCCAGAGACGTTCCGGCGGCGAGTGCTCGCAGGTTAAATGTCGCCGGATTGTAAATGGGTTTTATTGAGAACAGTCCCGCGAGGCTCTCGTGCAGAACGATATAGCGGAATGATTGCACTAGAAACGCCGCGGTGATCAAGACCATGAACCCAAGAAGTATTTCATTCGTCCGCGCCGTAAACTTTATACCTTGCACCGTGAGGATGGTTATGAACCCCACCGCAATCGCGGCAAGCAGCGCAAAAGGTATCTTGGGTGCCATCCGCTGAATCGCCAGGGCCGCATATAACGCGTTCTGTATTGGCTGAAACAGATATTCCAAAAACATCGCCCAGCCAACGATGAAGCCCAGGTGGGGATTCAATCCGCGGCTGACGTAGGTATAAACCGAGCCAGTAGATGGGTACACAAACGCCATCCGCCCAAAACTGACCGCCGTCACCGACATTGCCACCATCGCCAGCAGGAGCGTGCTCACGGTATGCCCGTGCGACAGCACTTGCGATTCTCCAAATAGGGGAACCGCCGCGATCGGCGACGTCAGAATAACCCCAAAATAAATTAAGTCCCAGAGGCCCAGGACACGCTGCAGATGTGGTTTGTCCGATCTTGCAGTCAGCACCTGCCCTGCGCCTTGTTCCACCCGGCCCTCTTTCCTCAACGAGGCACTGCGAAAAACTTTATAGCCACTCCGAAGGCCACGTTAGAAGAACAGACGTTCTTTTGTGAGCGCCTCTTCATATTTCTTCCTCGCCAGCCGAACCGTCTCTCTCTCGGAAACTTCCGCAATGGGAACGTCCCACCACGATTCATAACCGGGGACCCTGTGGTCGTAAGCAGTTTCCACGACTACGACGCTGGTTCGTGTCTGTTCTCGAGCAGTTTTTAGTGCTTCCATAAATTCTTCATGGGTCCTCGCGCGGACGGCCCAAGCCCCCAAGCTTGCCGCATTTGCCACGAGGTCCACCTCTAACAACTCACCATCGTACTTTTCGCCGCGGCGATTCCGGTAATTTGTGCCCATGCCTTCGTTTCCGCAACTCCGGCTGAGTCCACCGATACTCGCAAAACCATGGTTGTCGATGAGTATGATATTCAGTTTGTACCCTTCCTGCAGTGAGGTAACAATCTCCTGTGCCATCATCAGGTAGGAGCCGTCGCCCACCATTACATATACTTCACTGTTTGGCTTGGCCATCTTGACGCCTAGCCCTCCGGCAATCTCATATCCCATGCAGGAATACCCGTATTCCATGTGGTACCCGCCCGGTCGCTTGGTACGCCACAATTTATGCAGATCCCCCGGCAAGCTCCCCGCCGCGCAGATCATCACGTCTCCGGCGCGGCTCAGTGAGTTCACGACGCCGATGATTTCTCCTTGGCTGATAGGAGGCTCCTTGCGAAGCCCATAAATTTGGTCCACTTTCTTCTCCCAGTCTTCACGGAATGCCTTAATCCTGGCGCTATAACCTTTTTCGACCCGGTAGCCTAAAACCTCCTTCTGGAGTTCGCTCAGCGTGACCCGCGCGTCACCGGTCAGAGGAAGCGCCGCGTGCTTGTAGGCGTCAAACTCCGCCACATTGATGTTGATAAACTTGACGTTGGGATTTTGGAAAGCAGTCTTGGAAGCGGTGGTGAAATCGCTGTAGCGCGTGCCTATTCCCAGCACCAGATCCGCCTCTCGTGCCAGGATGTTTGCTCCGGGCGTTCCAGTTACGCCCATCGCGCCCACTTCTTGTGCGTGATCGAATGGAAGTGCGCCCTTCCCCGCTTGCGTTTCGCCCACAGGAATTCCGGTAGCTTCAGCAAATCTTGCTAGTTCCTCACAAGCTTCCGAGTAAAGAACGCCGCCCCCAGCGATGATCAGGGGGGTTTTTGCCGTCCTGATCCACTCCCCAGCCAGCTTGAGAAGGCCCTGATCGCATCGACTCCGCGGGATGATCCAGATCCGCTTGAGGAAAAATTCCTCAGGAAAATCATGCGCCTCGGCTTGTACGTCTTGGGGGAGGCAGAGTGTCACGGCACCGGTTTCGACTGGGGAGGTCAAGACGCGCATCGCTTCAGGCAGAGATGTCAAAATTTGCTCTGGCCGCTGAATTCGGTCCCAGTAGCGCGACACTGGCCTAAAGCAATCGTTTACAGAAATGTCCTGCGACGTGGCTGATTCTAGTTGCTGCAAAACTGGCGCAACATTTCGCCGCGCGAAAATGTCCCCCGGCAGAAGCAGCACGGGAAGTCGGTTCACCGTCGCTAATGCGGCTCCAGTCACCATATTGGTCGCGCCGGGTCCGATGGAGGTTGTGCAGGCCATCGTTCGTAGCCGGAAGCTCGCCTTTGCAAAGGCAGCAGCCGTGTGCACCATGGCTTGTTCATTCCGAGAAAGGTAGTAGCGCAGCTGTGTGCACTGCTCGAGGGCCTCCCCCATTCCCGCAACGTTTCCATGTCCAAAAATTCCAAAGCAACCCTGAACGAAACGCTGTTCTTTGCCGTCGCGCTCCGAATACTGGTTTTGCAGATAAGAGACGATCGCTTGAGCCACTGTCATTCGGCGTTTCATACGGCCTCTCCTTGGAGCAGATTACGCCATTCTATTCATTTAGCATGCGGGAGGTTTGGGAAAAGATGCCAAGTCGCTCGTCCGTTTCCTTCTAAGCGCTTATCAGAAGGAATCGGGTCCCGCCTCGAAAGGACACTTTGCCGGAAGTCCACCTCTGTAGCGATCTAGCGTACCAGGGGCAGCCGCGGATCCGTCTCTTTCCAAGTGGACTTTAGCCACACGTGATTGGGGTCTTCGGTAACTGCAAGCGTGCGAGATGTTCCCGCGAGAAAGTTGAGATAGTAGACATCGTAGCCGGGGCCAGCTACCACCGGGTGGAATCCTGATCGCACAAGCACTGCGTCTCCGTCCTGGGCCCGTATGATCACGTCGTTTGAATGGTCCGGCGAGTAGATGTTCTGGAGAGCAAACCCTTCCCTGGGGCGTTTAATTCGATAATAATAAATCTCGTCCAAGTCCACTTCCGCCGGTGGATTGTGCACATCGTGTTTATGCGGCGGATAACTCGACCAGTTGCCGCCCGGTGTATATACCTCGATGGCTACCAATTTGTCCGCCGGAAATTCAGGCCGGATGATATCCACAATTTGTCTCGAAGCGTTTCCACCGCCACGCAGTCCTGTAGTCACATCTTGAGGCGTGATCAGTCGTGGTTCAAGTTTCGCTTTGGAGGGAACCCGGCATTCCGCAATTTCGCAATTCGTCTCCGCCTCAAAAGTCACGGCATTTCCTGTCGGCAGATATAAACAGTATGGAAAACCATCAAAGACATTTTTCCGCGCACCGATGGATTGCGCCATGTTTCCCCAGTTCGCGCTGCACCGTCCCCCCAAAATTACAAATGCGGCTTCTTCTCCCTTCGTCGTCGCCTGGTAGGTTTCACCTGGATTCAGCGAGCGAACGGAAATACTCATCCATTCCCACTTCGCCTGCTCGCGCGTAACTGACAGTAATTCTCCCGATTTCCCGTCAGGTAGTGTTCTGGAACGAACCACGTTTGGCATAGTGCTCACAGGAAGCTCCAACTAAAACCTGAACTGCGTACTCGGCAGACGGGGCTACGTGAAGAAGCGTGAGGGCGCTTTTTCACACCCATGAAGCTGTGATGAAAATTTACTACGATCCTGATTTTTGCGAATGCGTATTCCGCTAACCGCCTAGAGTCTATCTCAGCATGGTCTCCGTTTGTCAATGAGCTGCTAGGCTTTTATAGGGAGGCGGTCGATTAACTCATGAACGGAGGGTACGCATGCTCTTCCAAATCATATTTTCTCAGCCAAGACTCGCCCATTCGCAAAGGGGGAATCGTTCGCTTGAAAAAATCAAAACGCTTGGAAATAGCTCAGTTTGTCGAAAGCGGCTTCACTTCTAGAGTGCGTAGCAACCACGGTATGATTACCTGCTTAAAAATTACCGGATCGGGCCACACTTTTTTCTGCCTTCCCAAATGGCCACCAGCCGGATTAATCCACGCATCTTTCGGAACATCACCTTTGCTGAGCAGCAGATAGATATCGGAAATCGGCACTTGGGTGTCAAGAACGCCCGCGAGTATCAGCATAGGCGCCATTGGTTTACCCAATAATCCTTGCTGGACGAGCGACATTTTGGGGAACACCGCCTCCAACTCCTGCACAGTATTTACGCCGTCAAAAATTGCCATTAGCGCTGGGATTTGATCGAAAAGATATTCTCTATTGCCCAAAAGCGAATTGTGAAGAAATTCTTTTTGAAAAAATGCATCGGTAGGAGGGGATTGTGCGCTGGCTCCTTTCAACCGTGCGTGCTCCACAATGGCCATCTTCGTTGCCCAATATGCTCCCCAACTTACACCGTGCATCGCCAGCCGGTTCTTGTCTATCTCTGGGCGGCTTTGCGCGTAATCAATCACCCGCGAAAGCATGCGATCCGATGTCGGCGTCACTTTAATGGGTGACTGCCCGGTCCCGGGGCCGTCTACCGCCAGAACGGCAACACCAAATGGGATAATGGCCGAAAAATATTCCGTGAGATCCTCTTTTCGACTGTCCAATCCGTTTACCGCGATTACCAGCGGCACGGGAGCTTTGGCGTTTTTCGGCAGACGTAAGTACCCGATGATTTCCGATCCTTCAAAAGGAATATGCACGATCTCGAGCGGCGGATCCCACGAACGCGCGTGAATCAGAAATGCATCAATCGCTTTGCTATAAGCTCGTTGCTTTCCTGGTGAAGACGGAATCGGCCAGCGTCCAAAAGAGTAAAGCTTCCAGGCGCGGACATAATCTGCGTCGGCTTTCGCTGGATCAGTCGAAGCCAGCGACTTCCCTTCCACCATATATTTATCCGCGACGGCGATAAACGCGGCCGCCCATTCGTCCTTATCACTCGTTTTGATCGACTTGAATGCTTCGCGAACGTCACCTGGGTCGAGCCCGATCATCGGATACATGCCCGTTTCCGCGCGGCTGATCGCTTCTGTTTTGATTTCATCCAGCGTTCGTTCGCGGCGTTCCTGTGCGTGACTCGGCCGCACCACTCCCGCAGTCAAAATACATGCGGCTGCAAACAGGATCAGACGGCTGGAAAAGAATCGTAAGCTACGCATGGAATCACCTTTTGTAATTGGTGCGAATTCGAATTTTTGGAAACAATTAGAAAATGAGCTTCAGCCCCAGTTGAACGGCTCGGCTGCCGCCCGATCCGATGACCGGATTGGAAGCAGCCACATCTGGCGTCGCGCAGGAACAGCCGAACGGTGGTGAGGACGGGTCGTTCTTGCCCCAACCATTCTGACCGCCAAAAGGGTTGGCAAAGTTTGGATGATTGAAAATGTTAAAAAATTCGGCGCGGAATTGCATGTTAAGACGTTCGCCGAAACGGAAATTCTTAGAGGTGGAAAAATCCACGTTGCGGAAGCCAAGATCCCTGAAAGTGTTGCGCCCCATGGTTCCGAAGGTCCCAATCGCAGGTGGCAACATGATGGAATTTCCAACGGCGTAGCAGCCAAATAGACCGAGCGAGGCCTGATTCGGTCCAGTTGCGCCGCCTCCATCCAGAGATTTAGCCTTCGCCAGGCACGCAGGACTCCCCGTGGGAAAGAAAGGAATTCCCGAGGAAATCATTGGCTTGAAGTCCGCAGTCCTGCCGAAGAAGTTCCAACGATCGGTCGCTTCTCCCGTTCCGCTGACGTCCGTACTGGTATCGATGGGACCCCAGGGCTGCGCGCTAAAAACACTAACGATGGTATTCACTTGCCAACCGTCCAAAAGCTGGGTCCTGTTCTTGATGCCGGGAATGTTGTAAGTCAAGGAAAGAGTGAAGCGATGGCGCATATCGAAATCACTGCTGCCATATTCACGATAAGGATGTAAGTTGTCCTGGGGCAACCCCGAGCCTGCGCCGAAATCCCAGTTGGCGCCCACGTTATCGAGTGCATGCGAATAGGTGTAGCCGAGCAGAAAGCTTAGCCCGTGATAATCGCGCCCGTTCAAAGTGAGCTGCAGGCCATTGTAGTTTGACCGATAGACATTGCCCATCTGATAGATTTGGGCAAGAAATGGAAATTTTGCATTGAAGGGACGAGCGCCCTGCTCATCCCCTGTAGGCGCCGTGCAAAGATTCGGATCGTAATTTGAAGCGATGCAAGGAGCCCAACCCGCGCCGACGGTCGGCTGGTTGATGTCGTGGATGCCCGCAAGCTTCGAGCCGTGGTTACCCACGTATGCGGTTTCCAGAGTTATTTTCGAATTAAGCGCTCGTTGAATGTTGAGGTTCCAGGTGTACACCAGGGGCGTTTTGAAATTTTGCGTGATGCCCATAATCGTGCAGGGATTTGCGCGACAGTCCAGGGGGGTATTGGGAAAAACGGTTGCACCGCCGGTCGCGTTCCATTTAAGGTCTGGAGGAAAAAAAGTAATAAGGCCCGTAGCAATGTCACCAGTTCCAGGGGTGACGTTGGCAGTACCGGCGGTGGGAATCGTCGACAGACCAATATTGTTATTGAGCGCCAGAAACGATTCCCAATTCAAAGTTTCGTAGATAATGCCCGCACCGCCGCGAATCACGGTCTTATTGTTTCCGGAAATGTCCCACGCGAAGCCAGCGCGCGGCGCAAAATTATAGGGATCGATATTGTAGGGTCCGCTGATTCCTTTGCCGACTTGTATGAGACCTCTTTGCGGATCGAAATTCGCGAGTTGGTTGCGAGAATCCTTGATTACCATACTAAGCTCGTACCTCAAACCAAGATTCAGCGTCAACCGGCTGGTTACGCGCCAGTCATCCTGGACGAAAAGCGCAAACCCCCAGTTATGGATATGCCGCGTGGGGTCGCCTATCAGCAGGCTGCCATTTGCTGGCTGACCCGCAAAGAAATCTTCAATCGGGGATGACGAGATGCCACCGTTGGTGAACGCAGTCCCACCGAGAAATTTGAACCGCCCTCGCGTCCCACCGTAAGCGCCACCCGTGAAACCGTCGCGGTGGAGTTCGCCACCGAATTTGTACCCGTGCTTGCCGATAGTGCGGGAAATATGATCAACAAACTGATAGCGGTCGTCTGGACCTTGTACTTTCGGCCAATTAAATCCGCCGATACCGCCAAGAGGAAAATTGAAAAAATTCTTCACATTTATGCGGGGCAGCCCACCGTAAAGAGGATTGGTGACGCCGGTGTTAAGTCCATAGGCCGTCGCCGCGACAGTATGATCATTCGGAAACGTAGGTTGGTAGAGCCGGTTATAGCCGAAGCGCGCTTCGTTCACCCATGAGGAGTTGGGCGTCCAAATCCAGTTCAGACCAAGAACTTGCGCACGAGTGTGTATTTGCGTGAGCCATTTGGTTTGCAACTGTTGAGCATCCTGCACCGTGCCGTTGTTGTTTCCGAAAAAATATAATCCGCTGAAGGAATTGTGCGAATTGACTTGGTAGTCGATTTTTCCGAGCGCACCGTCCACGCTTACGCTGTTGGGCAGGCCGAAATTTAAGGTCGTGGTTCCGGCCGGGTTGGTGCCATTGTTCAGCGGGATTCCTGTTCCGTCACATGAAATCGGCGGGCCCAACGTGCACCCGGCAATTTTCAGACTTGCCGCGCTCACAGAGAGACCAGCGGCCTGAACGTCCGCAATCGCATTGACGGCGCTGTTAGCGCAATCACCACCGGCCGCGCCCGTAAAAGCGCAATTGACTGTAGGTGGAGTTGCGAGGGTTACTGTGGCAGGCGTCGTGATCTGTCCCACATTGCCAACCGTATATCGCTGGCCCTCGTAGGTCCCGAAGAAAAATAGTTTGTCCTTAACGATCGGCCCTCCGAGCGTCGAGCCGAACTGTTTCAAGTTGCGTGGAGCTTTCTGAAAGGGGGCCGGGTTGTAATAGTTGCGCGCGTCCAAGGATGTCGTCCGAAAAAATCCGTATGCCGTGCCGTGCAGCGCGTTGGTGCCGGACTTCAATCCAACGTTCACCATCGTGCCGGGCTTCCATCCGTACTCCGCCGGGGGATTTTGGATGACGTTAAATTCCTGAATAGCATCGATGGGTAGTATTGTCGCGGAATCCCCTGCGATACCCGCGCCGTTGATAATGCTCTGCCCGGAGAACGGTTCGCTGTTGAATAATCCATCAACGAAATAAGCATTGTCTTCCGCGCGCAAGCCGTTGCTACTGGTCGTGGAAAAGCCTCCCCCCGGATAGCGTACGACTCCCGGGCGCAGTTGCAGTAAATTCTCATAGTTACGGCCGTTCAGCGGAAGATCGTTGATTTCGCGGTTACTCAGCGTTCCACCCAGCGCAGAGGACGTGCTATCCACCATCGGAACATCAAAATTCACGGTAACCACCTGCGAGGAATCCCCGGGTTTCAGCACAAAATCAACACGCGCGTCTTTTGCGACTTCCAGCAGGATGCCGGTCTGCTCGACGCTGTTGAATCCCTTGGCTTCAACGTGAACTTTGTACGTGCCAGGGGTCAAATCCGGCGCTAAGTACTCTCCTGATTCATCGGTCGTCAGGGTGCGTGAAACACCGCGCTGCACATCGGTAATTACTACCGAGGCGTTGGCTACCGCCGCGTCAGATTGATCGTGGACACTTCCCAGAATGCGCCCCGCCGAAGTTTGTGCAGCCAGCGGCGAACAAGCCACCAACGCACAAAGAATTGCCGTAGCGAGAAAAACCAAGGCGGCTGGGAAGCTAAACCCGCGAACACGATGGGAAACGGCTAAGTAAGTCATCCTGACACCCCCTGTCATCTGACCCCGCTGAAGCTTAAAGAACTTATGGTCTGATGGTACTACCACCGTATAAATGATAGTGTCAAGCATAATTTTCGATTGCTTGAAGCGATATTTATGGTATGGTCTGTGGACCACAGGTCGAGCTATACGCTTTATCCATGGCCCGGAGGCAGGAAAAACATGGCCATCGCTACCACTAATCCCGCCAACGGCGAGATTCTGCGCACCTTTGAGCCGCTGTCACCGGCGCAGATAGAAGCAAAATTGCGTCTCGCTACTGATGCCTTCGTCCGCCACCGCGATACGACCTTCGCGGAACGCGCTCGCATGATGAATAAGGCCGCGGACATTCTGGAAACGGAAAAAGAAGCTCTCGCCCGGCTGATGACTCTGGAAATGGGAAAGACTTTCCGCTCCGCGGTCGACGAAGCTGTTAAGTGCGCATGGGCGTGCCGTTATTACGCGGAAAATGCAGAAAGATTCCTTGCCGAAGAAGTGATTCAAACCACAGCGACCAGAAGCTCAGTCCGCTATCAGCCCCTCGGAATAATCCTGGTGATTATGCCGTGGAACTATCCGTTTTGGCAGGTATTCCGTTTCATAGCCCCCGGATTGATGGCCGGAAACGTCGGTTTGTTGAAACACGCTTCCAACGTGCCGCAGTGCGCTCTAAAGATTGAAGAGATCTTGCTCCAAGCAGGATTTCCGGAAGGCGTATTTCAAACCCTGCTCATCGGGTCCGACCAGGTGGACAGAATTCTCGACGATCCTCGCGTGATGGCGGCAACTTTGACGGGAAGTGATGGGGCCGGTGTACAAGTTGGAGTTTCTGCCGCGAAAAGGATTAAAAAAGTAGTATTGGAGCTGGGAGGAAACGACCCGCTCATCGTCATGCCCAGCGCTAATCTTGAGGAAGCGGTAACAATTGCTGTCAAAGCGCGTACATCCAACAATGGGCAATCCTGCATCGCTGCGAAACGTTTTATCGTAGACGAGAGCATTGCGGACAAATTCGAAGCCGCCTTTGTAAACAAGATGCGGGCCCTGAAAATGGGCGATCCCATGGACGAAAAAACAGAATTGGGGCCGCTGGCGACTGCGGATGCCGTGAAATCTCTCCATGCGGACGTGGAAAAATCCGTCGCCGCCGGCGCGCGAGTACTTACTGGCGGAAAGCCTGCGGCGGGCCCGGGATTCTATTATCCGGCGACCGTTCTTACCGATGTTCCGCAGAACTCGCCCGCTGGCTGCGAGGAATTATTTGGCCCAGTCGCTTCACTGTTTCGGGTACGGGGCATCGAGCAAGCAATTCAACTGGCGAATAACAGCCGATTTGGTTTGGGAGCGAGCGCTTGGACGAACGATGAGAAAGAGCGCACGCGATTTATTGATGAATTGCAGGCAGGAATGGTCTTTATTAACCAGATGGTGGCCTCCGACCCTCGGGTGCCGTTCGGCGGCGTTAAACGGTCTGGTCACGGACGCGAACTTGGAATCTACGGGATCCGGGAATTTAGCAACATTAAGACGGTGTGGATTAAATAAGGAGCTTGACTGGCGAAAGATATGGTGGTATGACCTTTATACCAATATTGGGCTTGCAGGAGCTGCTGAATGTATAAAACTATCCAGAATTCTCGCCTTTACGAGCAAATCGTCCTTCAAATCGAGGAATCGGTACAGAAAGGCGACTTAAAGGTTGGTGACCAGCTCCCTGCCGAACGCGAATTGGCCGAGCAGTTTGGGGTAAGTCGCACCGCCGTGCGCGAAGCTGTTAAGGCGTTGCGCGAAAAAGGTATTGTCGAAGCATTTCCTGGTCGCGGAACATTCATAACTGACGGAACATCCCATGGAATTCGTCAGTCGCTGGATCGCATGGTAAAAAACGGGCACCCCGATGGTTTTACCTTTCTAGTTGAAGTCCGCGAAATTCTGGAACCGGAGATAGCATCGCTGGCAGCGGCGCGCGCGCAGGAAGAAGATTTGGCGGCCATGCGCGAAGCAATCAGCGTGATGGACGCGGCGCGGCAAGATCCAGACGCTTATATTGAAGCCGACTTGGACTTCCACTTGTCCCTCGCGGAAGCCGCCGCTAACCCATTGATACTTTCCTTGATCGATTCCATAGTTGGCATCCTCCGTGAACAAAGGATAGGAATTTTTCGAGTCGATGGCGGGCCGGAACGTGGGCAGTATCATCACAAGCGCATTTTGCATGCGATCGAACATCGTGATTCACGGGGTGCGCGAGAGGCTATGAAGGCTCATTTGGGGCAGGTCCGGGAAGATTCGCGTAATTCAAATCGATAAGCACAGGCTCGCCTCAACCTAAAGACGAAAGAAACAGGAGCAAAAAACGGATGGCCAATCTCGGATTTGTGGGCCTCGGCGTCATGGGCAGCGAATTAGTCCTTCGGTTAATGGAGAAGGGCCACACCGTCATTGGACACAATCGCACGCGCGCCAAAGCGGAGCGCTTGATCAAGAAGGGCATGAAGTGGGCGGATTCGCCTCGCGCTGTTGCTTCGGAAGCCGACATTACTTTTTCCATGGTGACCAACTCCGCGGCACTGGCCGCGATTGTGGATGGCTCCGACGGATTAGTTGCGGGATTAAGCGCTGGAAAAATTCTCGTCGATATAAGCACCGTCGCGCCCGCGTATTCGCGTGAAGTTGCAGCGAAAGTTCGCGCCAAAGGCGCGGACATGTTGGACAGTCCGGTCTCCGGCAGCGTGATCACCCTGCAACAGGGAAAATTGTCGGTAATGGTTGCGGGACGCTTAGGGACTTTTGAACGCGTGAAACCTATCTTGCTCGACATCGGCCCCAAGGTGACTTACGTGGGTGATAATGGCCTCGCGCTAACTCTGAAAATCGCCTCGAACCTCAGCCTCGCGGTGCAAATGCTGGCATTTTCAGAAGGAGTTTTGCTCGCCGAAAAAAGTGGCATCAAACGCGAAGTTGCCGTGGACGTCCTGGCTCACAGCGCGATTGGTTCGCCGATGATTCAATATCGCGGCCCTTTTGTCCTGAAACTTCCTGACGAAGCCTGGTTCAACGTCAACATGATGCAGAAGGACATGCTTCTCGCACTCGATTTGGGGCGGCAATTGAATATTCCTATGCCCACTACAGCGGTCGCCAACGAATTTCTGACCGCCGCCCGCGGGATGGGTCTGGTGGAAGAGGATTTTGCCGTGGTGTTCGATGTATTGGCGCAAATGTCCGGAGTGAAGCGATGACCACCACCACCGACCGCATGAAGCAGGATTCCCAACAAGACGTGGAACAGTATTTGCGGATGTATAGGCGCATGGTGATGATTCGCTTGTTTGAAGAGCAAGTGAATGAGCTTTACACCCGCGCTCTAATGCCGGGGTTGGCCCATCTCTATGTCGGCGAGGAAGCCGTCGCGGTCGGCGTGTGCGAGGCGCTACGCGCGGATGATTACATCACCAGCACACACCGCGGTCACGGACATTGCGTTGCAAAGGGAGCTTCCCCGGATCGCATGTTTGCGGAATTACTGGGAAAAGAGGCGGGCTACTGCAAGGGCAAAGGCGGGTCGATGCACATTGCCGACCCGGCCACCGGAAATCTCGGTGCTAACGCCATCGTGGCAGGGAGCGCGGGAATCGCGACGGGAGCGGCTTTCTCTGCAAAACGCGCGGGTAAGGGCCAAGTCGCTGTTTGTTTTTTCGGAGAAGGCGCACTGGGACAGGGCGTCGTCTATGAAGTAATGAATCTCGCGGCTCTGTGGAAGCTACCGGTTATTTATGTTTGCGAGAATAATCTTTACACCGAATACACGCATTGCAGCGAAACGCTGGCAGGAGATTTATTGCAACGCGGAACCGCCTTCGGGGTTCCCTCAGAGGAGGTGGACGGCCAGGACGTACGCGCGGTATACGCCGTCGCGAAAAGGATGGCCGATCGCGCTCGCTCCGGCGAAGGTCCATCTTTTCTGATTTGCAACACCTATCGCTATACCGGACACCACGTAGGCGATATCAATCGCGAGTATTATCGTTCAAAGCAAGAAGAACTTCAGTGGAAGACCGAGCGCGATCCGTTGAAAAATTTTGCGGATTGGTTAAGCAACCAAGGACTGACCGACGCGGCTGCCATGGATCGAATTCAACAAGAGGTTCGGCAGGAGATGAAAGCAGCAGTGGAGTTTGCGATCGCCTCTCCCTACCCCTCACCTGACAAAGTAGAGCAGGATGTATATGCCTGAACCTGCCACACGTGAACTGACGTTTGCGCAGGCAGTGAACGAGGCGCTCGCGGAAGAAATGCGCCGCGATCCCAATGTCTGCATCCTGGGAGAAGATGTCGCCGAAGCCGGCACGCCTTTTAAGGTGTTGTCAGGATTGGTGGAAGAGTTCGGCGCAGATCGGGTGATCGACACGCCCATTTCCGAAGCCGGCTTTACGGGCATCGGCGTGGGCGCGGCAATGACTGGAACGCGTCCGGTGATCGACATCATGTTCGGAGACTTTCTTACGTTGACTATGGACCAGATGGTGAATCAAGCCGCCAAGGTTCATTACATGTCCGGCGGGAAATGGAAAGTACCCATGGTGCTGCGCACCACGCTCGGGGCAACGCGCCGGTCCGCGGCACAGCATTCACAATCGCTGCACGCCTGGTTCAGCCACGTTCCCGGGTTGAAAGTGGTGCTGCCATCGACTCCTTACGACGCCAAAGGCTTACTGAAAAGCGCGATTCGCGATGAGAATCCGGTGATCTTTTTTGAAGACAAGATGATGTACAAATTGAAAGGCCCCGTGCCCGCGGAAGACTATACAATTCCGTTCGGGGTCGCGGACATAAAGCGCGACGGGGATGACATCACGCTGGTAGCCACCAGCAGCATGGTGCAAGTGGCCTTAGGAGCGGCGGCGCTTCTGGAAAAAATTGGCATCAGCGCGGAAGTTATCGATCCCCGTACCACTTGGCCTCTGGATGAGAACACACTGATCGAATCCGTAAAGAAAACTTCACGCGCCATTGTGATTGATGAAGGTTACGGCCGCTACGGCGTAACGGCGGAAATCGCGTCGGTGATAGCCGAGGGAGCGTTTTTCGACTTGGAAGCTCCAGTAAAACGAATGGGCGCGATGCATGTTCCCATTCCCTTCTCACCGCCATTGGAAGATGTGACCGTACCCACGGAAGACACGGTTTTCAAAACAGCCAGGACGCTTTGCGGCAAAAATTAAGTGTAAAGAGGAGGCTCATCCGTGGCACTCAAGACGTATGGCCCGATGGCGGTGGATTGGGAAAATCGCATCGATTTTGACCGCCTGCGCACAGAACGCCTGGCGCGCGCCAAGGCGCTGCTCGCCAAATCTGAAATGGGGGCTTTGCTCTGCTTTGACATGAATAATGTGCGTTACATCACTTCCACGCACATCGGTTCGTGGGCCCAGGACAAAATTAGCCGCTTCACATTGCTCCCACAAAATGACGAACCGATTTTATGGGACTTTGGTTCGGCGGCACGCCATCACCAGCAAAATTGCCCGTGGCTTGGCGAACGTTCTCGGCCCGGAATTCCTCTCCTGAGAGGAGCGATGTCTCCTGAAATGGGCCGAGCCGAAAACGTAGCGCGAAAAATCAAGATTGAACTGGAGCTCCGCGGGCTGCACAAGCAGCCTTTGGGAATTGACGTTGTCGAGCCTCCGATACTTTTTGCCTTACAGCGCGAAGGCATCACCGTCGTTGATGGCCAGCAACTGATGTCTGACGCGCGCGTGATCAAAACGCAGGATGAAATCTCGTTATTGAACCACTCCGCGATGATGGTGGACGCCGCTTACGATGAGCTGTACCGCGCCATGAAACCCGGCATGAGCGAAAATCAGGCGGTCGGCCTCGCAAGTAAAGTGCTCTACGATATGGGGTCAGAATACGTCGAAGCCGTGAACGCCATATCCGGCGAGCGTTGCAGTCCCCACCCGCATGTTTTCTCCGATCGCGTGCTTCGCCCCGGCGATCCTGTCTACTACGACATTCTTCATTCCTACATGGGATACCGCACCTGTTATTACCGCTGCTTTTCCATTGGTTACGCCTCGCATTCCATGATCGATGCGTACAAACGCTGCCGCGATTATCTGGATGCGGCAATCTCCTTGGTTCGGCCTGGCCGAACGACCGCGGAAATTGCCGCCGTTTGGCCCAAGGCGCAGGAATTTGGTTTTCCAGATGAGGAAGCGGCGTTTGCTCTGCAATTTGGTCACGGAATCGGACTTGCCATCTGGGAAAAACCGGTAATCAGCCGCATGGTTTCTCTTGAGCACTCGCATGAAATCAAGCCGGGAATGGTTTTTGCTTTGGAAACTTTTTGGCCCTCCAAAGATGGATGGAGCGCCGCGCGTATTGAAGAAGAAATCGTGGTGACAGAAACAGGTCATGAAGTGATCACGCGATTCCCTGCGGAAAAATTAATGGTAGCGGGAGCGCATTATTTCACCGTCGACGGACCTCTCTCCACCACCAGAGAAAATGAATCGGAACCCAGTAAGCACGTAGCGGAGATGGTTGCAGCCAGCGCCAAAAAGTCACGAACAGGAGCCGCGGATTAGCCCAGCGTTTTCTGGCCGCGATAAAACTATATGGCCGTCAGCGTCGTAATGCCTGCTCTCGAAATGGCGCAGGAAACCGGAAAACTTTTGGCATGGCGAAAACAAGAAGGCGACCGCGTGACCAAAGGCGATGCGCTTTTGGAAATTGAAACCGACAAGGCCGTCGTCGAAGTCGAAGCTCTTGAGGATGGCATTCTCGCTGGTATTACCGCGCAAGTGGGCGACGAGGTCCCCGTAGGACAAACGATTGCGTGGATCGTGGCGCCGGGCGAGCAACCTCCTCGAGTGCCGGCAACGCCAGCCCCCGGCGCGCGAACAACTACAGTGCAAGCGCGCCCAGCAGCCGCC
>Ga0209117_1000250_pt1 | contig 28493 bp, 22 predicted proteins | sample BlaSpr_A8_OM2_M2_FD_187978 | JGI IMG/M metagenome (GOLD analysis project Ga0209117, IMG submission 187978) | Forest soil microbial communities from Thunder Bay, Ontario, Canada - Black Spruce, Ontario site 2_A8_OM2_M2 (SPAdes) (version 2) | ecosystem: Environmental > Terrestrial > Soil > Boreal... | reverse complement strand
CGCCATGCCGCGCGCCGTTTACGACGCGCTCAAGGGCTACGCCGACACCTGGGCCACGCGCGGCGTGCGCGCCTGGGAAGAACGCTGGTGGATGCTGGCTCTGGAGGTCGGAAACGAACTCGGCGCGCTGATGAACGCGCCCAAGGATTCTGTCTCCGTCCATCAGAATGTGACGACCTGCCAGGCCGTGGTCGCTTCCTGTTTCGACTTTTCCGGCAAACGGAACAAAGTCGTCTACAGCGACCTGAATTTTCCGTCTGTCATGTATTTCTGGGAAGCGCAACGGCGCTACGGCGCGCGCGTCCACATGATCAAGAGCGACGATGGCATCACGGTCCCAACCGAACGCCTAATGGACGCCATCGACGAGCGCACTCTCGTCGTTCCCATTTCCCACGTGATCTTTCGCAGCGCGTACGTGAACGACGCCCGAGCCATCATCGAAAAAGCGCACCAAGTCGGGGCGCACGTCGTGCTCGATACGTTTCAATCGCTCGGCAGCGTTCCCGTCGATGTCCAGGCTCTCAATGTGGATTTCGCCTGCGGCGGGGTGCTCAAGTGGCTTTGCGGCGGACCGGGCGTGGCGTACCTCTACGTGCGTCCCGACCTGGGCAGAAAGCTGGAACCGAAGCTGACCGGATGGTTCGCCCATCAAGACTCCATGGCGTTCGAAACTGGCCCGATCCGCTACGCCGATCCACCATTTCGATTTATGAACGGGACCACGCACATCCCCGCACTTGAAGCCTGTCGTCCGGGACTGAAGATCATCCGCGAAGTACGGGTGGAAAGAATCCGCGAGAAGTCAACACGCCAAACCACCCGTCTGATCGAACTCGCCGATCAGCACGGCTGGCAGGTGAACACGCCGCGAGACGTCGAGCAGCGCGGCGGTACGGTTTCCATTGATATGCCGGACTCGCAGCAGGTCAACCGCGAACTGCTCGCCCGCGATATTCTTGTCGACTGGCGACCAAAAGCGGGAGTGCGGTTTTCGCCGCATTTCTACAATACGGACGCAGAGGTGGATGCCGCCATCGCCGCGGTCGACGAAATCCTGAAAAGTCGCCGTGTTGCAGTCTAGGTCCTCAGAATGTCCTGACCCGCGCCAAGATCGGAGGAGCTTGAAGATACTGCCTGCGCCGCATCCCATGGGATGTAGTCACCGAAGCGAGCCAGAAGTCGGCTTCGGGGAGATCAGCATTGATCTCCTCCAAGCCCGTTTCGGGGCAACAACCGCTGGATTGGTAGTGGGAAAGGCGGCGTAGCGGTGTCTGGCGATAACCGCCCATCCACCGACGAATCATGTGGCGGTCTCAAGTCCGGTTACTGTTCCCGATTCGGCGAAAACGGTAGCTCAAAACGTTCAACGGCTCACTGATAGAGATCAAGTATAATCAACGAACTGTAGGCCTTCCGTCGCTTTTGCGACGGCAAAAAACATGTCGCGCTCTGCGGCTGTGGTGTTGCCCAGGTGGCTTGCAAGATAGGGCCGAACTCTACCGGGCCGTCCATGAACTATGCGGGCAATAAGCGATACGACGCATTCATCAGCCATTCGCATGACGATGCGGATTGGGTACAGCGGCTCGCTCAAAGACTGGAAGACGAATGCGGTTTCAAGACATGGCTTGATCGTTGGCTCCTCGTGCCTGGCGGAAGTTGGCAGCAAGAGATGGCACTCGGTCTAGATCAGGCTGTAAGCTGCGTCGTTTGCCTGGGTTCATCCACACCTTCAGGCTGGTTTCTTCAAGAAATCGAGAGGGCGCTGAATATCCAGGCTGCTGATGCAAGCTTTCGTGTGATTCCAGTGCTTCTACCGGATGCGCCAAGCGAAAGTGTCCCACAGTTCCTTGGCTTGCGGACATGGGCTGATTTTCGAAACGGTAAGGATCTAGAATATGCGTTTCACATCTTGAAGTGCGGGATCATGGGCACGTCTCCCGGACGTTGGCCCCGAGACGCTGCCTCGTCAGTCCAAAATCCATCTATTACGGTCTACGAACGGAAGCTCCAGGAACTTCAGCGCCTTCGTAGGTACGACGTGCGCGACGAGGTGCTTATCGAGTACCAGCGTAAGATTCTCGAACAATGGTTCGAGGAATGAAGGAGATCGAACAGTGATGGTATTTTTGAGTCATTCATCCGAGGACAAGGTCTATGCGCGCCAGTTGCAGCGCCGCCTTGAGGAGTCGGGCCTCCAAGTCTGGATAGATGAAAACCTCCTAGTTCCGGGCGCCAGGTGGCTTGAGCCTGTAGAAGATGCCATAAACAAGGCGGACACCTTTGTTGTAATGTTTGGACCCCGCCAGCTAAGTCCCTGGGTGCGGAAGGAGGCCTCAGCCGCGTTGGTGCGAGTCGCGGAGCAGCCAGGCAGATTGCGGATCATTCCGATCTTCCTTCCAGGCTCTGACCCCACGAGCGCGCCTCCATCGCTCCGGAGCCTTCTTGGTCTTGATCTGACAAAAACGCAGGACGTCGACAGGGAATTTGGCCGCCTCGCTCAGAACCTTGCTGCAGATACTCCATGGTCAGAAGGGGACAGCCTTCGACAACTCGGTGATTACGACGGAGCTATTCGTGCATACGAGTCGGCAGTGCGAACCTTGCGAGCGGAATCCGCGCACCCTGAGGAACTGGCCACGGTTCTAAATAAATATGCAGCCACCCTGCAAGCCCTCGGCCGGATTGATGACGCGATCTCCAACATTAAGGAGGCATTGGAGATCTATCAACGGTTAGCTGCTCAAAAGCCTGATGCGTTCGAAGGCGACATCGCTCTGTCCTTAAATAACTACTCCGCGGCGCTACGCGATATGGGCCGTTACGAGGAAGCGCTTGCCGCATCGGCGGAGGTTCTAGCCATCTATCGAAAGCTCGTCCGTAGTCGGCCGGAGATGTTCCGCCGAGATCTCGCCTCGTCGCTTAATAACTATGCCGCGATGCTCGGTGACCTTGGGCGACACGAAGAAGCTCTCGCCACTTCGTCTGAAGCCCTAGCGATATACCGTGAATTGATGGTCAATCAACCCGACAGGTTTGGACCAGATTTTGCCTCGGCGCTGAATAGCTACGCCGGGCTGTTAGCGGACCTCAGACGATACGACGAAGCCCTCGCCAGTTCTTCCGAGGCCCTATTGATGTACCGAAGATTGGCCGCGAGCCAGCCAGACAGGTTTGGACCAGATCTCGCCTCGTCGCTTAATAACTATGCCGCGATGCTCGGTGACCTTAGACGATACGAGGAAGCCCTCACCACTTCGTCCGAGGCCCTATTGATGTACCGAAGATTGGCCGCGAGCCAGCCAGACAGATTCCGAAGGGATCTGGCACTTTCACTTAGTAGCAATGCGGTCATGTTGCGGAGCGTTGCGCGGAATCACGAAGCCAGTGAGGCTGCGTCGGAGGCGCTGGCCATCTTTCGAGAATTGGCTAGCGCCCAACCAGAGCTCAACAGGAGAGATTTGGCAGTTTCACTAGCTAATTACTCAGCAATCGAAAGGTCTCTTGGGCACTATGACGGAGCTCTCGAATCGGCTTCCGAGGCACTGACTCTGCTGCGGAGCACTTTAGGCGAGACGCACCCAGATGTTGCAACGGCAATAAGCAACTGCGCTGGCCTATATCGCGCACTCGGCAACCAAACACAAGCTGAACAACTGTATCGCGAGGCACTAGGTATTCTTGATTCGACTCTTGGCTCCAACCACCCGTCGTACGGAACCGCTCTGCACAATCTCGCCAGCCTTTACGCCGAGATAGGGAGATTTGAGGATGCAGGAACCCTTTACGAACGAGCGCTTCATCTCTTCGAGACGCTCGGCGACCGCTACTCTGAGGCCTCGACGCTTCGGAGCCTGGGCGGGCTCCTTCAGCGTCAGGGGAGAATAGCTGAGGCGAAATCTGCATTCCAAAGAGCCGCGGCAGTCTTCATCGAACTTGGTAGCGTGCCCGCCGCACAGGAGATACGGGACGCTCTCAAGCGGCTGGAAAATGAGGGCGGGACCGAGAGGTAGCGTCGCTTTGCTGCGCTTCTCGCTGGGCCTCTGCGACGCACCTCAGACCTGCCGCGCCTACTGCACTCAGCGCGGCGATCCGCACAGGTTGGGATGAAAGAGGAGTCGGACGTTAGGGGGGACACTATTGCAGGTTCGTCCCGATGAGCGCATCTCGTCGGTTGGCGTAAAACACCAAGACCGGTGAGCCGGATGCAAGCCAGTAGTCGGCTTCGAGGAGATCGCCATTGATCTCCTCCAAGAGCGTTTCTGGCCAATCAACAATCGTTGACAGTTCGGTAGCCACCCGACGTCACTGCCAAGGTTGTCATCTATGAGGCGTTCGTCGAAGGCAAATTGGAAGCCCCCAAACACCTTGCCCGCTCCGTGCACGACCTGTATTTCAGGCGCTTGCGCCGGATCCAGTCGCTCGCCCGACCGCAAGGCGCCAATGCCTATTTTGGAATTGCAAAGGAATGAGTGCTCTCCGCGCAAAATAATATTGGCATTGGCGGTTGAACCGCAGTAGACTTGATCCAGTTAGGAAGCACTCTCTTCCCCGTTGGCTTAGTTGTCTTCCTCCGGTAAGGAGGCCGAAATGTTCGGTCTCAGGGGATCGCCTCGACATCCGAAGTTTCTCTTTGTTAAGACGCACGGGACGCGGCCGCATCGTTGCGCCGTCTTGTTGGAAACTTGCTCGGTACTTGCTGCAGCCAAGCCAAGCATTGCGCAGGCGCGGAAGAGGCGAGCGGAGGGTATGTCTGAGGCGGAAACAGGTCCAACCGTGCGGTTGGACTCGGGAGCGTAAGGTTATGACCTACGATAAACACATCTTTATCAGCTATTCCCACCTCGACAACCAAGCGTTAACACCGGAACAAGAGGGGTGGGTTAGCCGGTTTCACGAATCATTGCAGAAAATCCTTACCATGCGTATGGGGCGACCAGCAAGGATCTGGCGCGACAAGAAACTTTGTGGCAACGACTGCTTCGCCGATGAAATCGTGGCCCAATTTCCTACGACCGAGATACTCATCTCCGTCCTAAGCCAGTGCTATGTGGAATCGGAATGGTGCCAACGCGAAGTGCAGGAATTCTGCCGACGCGCCGGGGAAATTCGAGTTGGGAACAAATACCGCATCGTTAAGGTCATCAAGTTACCCCCCGATACCGCTGGGTCGCTGCCATCTTTCATGAAGGAAATGTTGGGCTACAACTTCTTCACGTATCAAGATACAGAGCAGGCCAAAAATCCCCTCGAACTGGACCCGCTCTATTTTCCGAAGCTGGCGCCCTTATATATCACACAGCTGTGCAAGATGGCGGACGATGTCATTGATGTGATCAAAACGCTGGAAAGCTCGCCGGCTGATGTCGAGCGCAAGTTGCAAAGCGCATCGCGGCCGCCGGTGTTCCTGGCCCAATGCAGTTGGGATCAGAAGGCGGCTCGTGAAGCGGTGGAAACGGACTTGCGGCAACACGGCTATCCCATCTTGCCCGACCGTCAACTGCCCACGCAGGAAGCGGAATTTGTCAGCGAGGTCGCTCAGTTTCTCGCCCAATCTAAATTAGCCGTTCACCTGGTCGGCAGTTCTCCCGGCTTTGTTCCGGACGGCTCGAGTCGAAAATCAGCGGTGGTCCTGCAAAACGAGTTGGCAATTGCCCTCGCGAAGAAGAACTCCCTGCGGCGAGTGATCTGGCTTCCTCAGGGTACGGTTTCGCAGGACCCCGAGCAGAACCGGTTCATTGAGGCCCTGCAGAGAGATGCGTCGATCCAGTTCGGTGCGGAACTCATTACTGGGGACTTGGAGGCCTTGAAGGCCGCCGTACACTCCGCTCTCGGAAGCATTGAAACGGCGGAGCCGCAAGTGATTCGGCAAGACGATGAAAGCGACGCCGAGTTGATCTACATGATTTGCGACGCCAAAGATCGGGAAGCCGCCCTGCCTCTGAGAAAGCTGCTGCATAGCAAGGGATTCGAAACCAGAATTCCTCTGTTTGAAGGCGCCGCCGCCGCCGTAGATCGCGCGAAGCAGGAAATGCTTACCCAGTGCGATATGGCGCTCGTGTTCTACGGAAAAGGCGATGAGGCGTGGAAGCGTGCGATCGATAGTGACTTGCAGAAATCCAGAGGATACCGCACCAACAAGGGTCAACTAATCAAACTCACGTACCTGTCTGAACCCACGACGACAGAAAAGACCGAGATGATTGAATTGGGCGAGCCCAATCTCGTGAACGGATTGGCAGGCTTCTCAGAAACTACCGCCAACATTCTATGGGAGATGCTCCAGGCGAAAATGCGCCGGGCAGCATAACGTTATGAGCCGAGTCATTGATGTTCAAGTGCGCAACCCTTTTCCTGGATTGAGGCCCTTCCACGAAGGCGAAGAGCATCTGTTTTTCGGACGCGAGAGCCAAATCCACACCATGATCGACAAGCTCTCCGCCACTCGCTTTCTGGCTGTGGTGGGCACTTCCGGGAGCGGAAAATCCTCGTTGGTCAACTGCGGTCTCCGCCCGGCTCTGCATAGCGGATTGATGGCCAAGGCTGGCAGCCTGTGGCGAGTCGCCCAACTCCGGCCTGGTGGAGATCCGCTGCACTCGTTGGCATACGCACTCTCGCGCGATGGGGTTCTTTTTACGGATTTCGATTCCAGCACCCTGGCCTTGGTCGACATCATCGATGCGTCGCTGCGAATGAGCAAGTTGGGCTTGTCCAGGATTTACCACGACGCCCGCTTGCCCGAAGACACGAATCTTCTGATTGTGGTCGACCAATTCGAAGAGTTGTTTCGCTATCGCCAGATCAAGTCAGCCTCCGCGGAGCTGCAGCTACGAAACGAGGAAGCGGTCGCTTTCGTCAATCTGCTGCTCGATGCCAGATCGCATTCCGACATTCCCATCTACGTGGTGCTCACCATGCGGTCTGACTTTCTAGGCGATTGTTCAGAATTCCCCGGTTTGCCGGAAGCTATCAACGAAGGTGAGTACCTCATTCCACGCTTGACGCGCGAAGAACGAAAAGCCGTGATCACAGGCCCGGTGGGGGTGGGCGGGGCCGATATCACTCCTGTACTGCTCACCCGGCTGGTCAACGACGTGGGAGACAATCTTGACCAACTTTCAATTCTGCAGCACTCGCTGAATCGCACCTGGGCGTATTGGGAAAATGAGGATCACTGCCGCGGGCCGCTCGATCTTGGGCACTATGAAGCGATTGGCACCATGGCGCACGCGCTCGATCAGCATGCCGAAAAGGCTTATCGGGAATTGCCCAGCGAGCGCCACCGACAGATTTGCGAAAAGATCTTCAAGACCTTGACCGACCGGGGGACCGATCCGCGTGGCATTCGGCGTCCGACGAAATTCGGTACGCTTTGCCAGCTCGCAGAGGCGATGCCGGGCGAGGTGACCGAAACGCTCAAGGTTTTTCGCAAGGCCAGCCGGTCCTTCGTCATGCCGCCTGTGCCGGAAGATCTCGGCGGGGAGACGATCATCGACATCTCACACGAGAGCCTGATGCGAATTTGGGCGCGCCTCATCGCTTGGACCCACGAAGAGGTGCAGTCAGCACAGTTATACCGGCGTTTGGCCGAGACCGCCAGTTTGAATGCGCAAGAGAAAGCGGGGCTGTGGAGCGATCCCGACTTGCAATCCGCGCTTGACTGGAGGGCCAAGGAGAACCCGACAGAACTCTGGGCGGAACTCTATGGCGGTGGTTTTGCGCAGGCGATGAGTTTCCTGCAGGCGAGCGAAGACCTGCGCAATCGCGAGAGACACGAAGAAGAGGAACGCCGCCAACGAGAACTGCAGCAGGCGCAGGCCCTCGCCGCCGAGCGCGAGCAGAGACTTGTAGAGCAGGCACTGGCAACGGCGCGGCTGCGAAAGTGGCTCCGAGCTCTGGTGGCTGCCTCTGTCTTGTTGGTTTGCGTTGGCGCCGTTGCCTGGTGGGAGGGGCACAAAGCCGGTCGCGCCCTAAACAAAGAGAAAAAGGCTCTGGAACTTGCATTGTCGATGCAGGGAGAGGCACAGGCTTCACAAAGACAGGCTAAAGATCGCGCTTTCGAAGCCGATTTGGCACGCCACGAAATGGCCTTGGAGGCTTTACGCGTACGCGACGTGAATCTCCAATCGCAGACCAATCTGGTCAATTTGACTGATTCGCTGCTTCAGTACGCCGACCCGCAACTGTCTGCCCGCTGGCTACTGGTCAGGGGCAACGCGCTAATGTCGCAGGGTAAGTTCGACGATGCGAATGATTCACTTTCCCAGGTAATCGCGTCCGTTCCCGGAGATCCCGACGCAAGAACCGTACGTGGCTACATGTCCATGCTGCGCGGCAATCCCCAAGACGCACTGCAGGATTTCGAGTACATTCGCGATAACCTTGACCGCGTCTCCCCAGTCAATAATCTCAATCTCGCAGTTACAAATGCAGCTCTGGGGAAAGATGCAGTTGCCCGAGCCTCCCTCAAAGCAGCCATCGAAGGTATGCGCGTCCGAGACTCCGAGGGCGGGAGCGAAGCCTTCGTTCCTCCTGAGATCACCCGGGCTACCGGTCGGGCTACGCTTGACGCCCGAGGGGCGACCTTTGAGACAGCCCTTTACTACATGCGAGCGAATCTCGAAGCCTACGCCGGCAGGGATGTCGGCGCGTTGGAGGCCGCACTCGCTGATGCGGACCGAAAAGCGCAGTCGCTTTCTCCGGTCGCAAGAAAGGATGCGCTGTTCGTGGCTATGACGTGGGCGTGGTTTGAGTGTCCGGATGCCGAAGCCAACTGCAAGTACTACGGGGCCTTCGCCAGCCAAGCCGCTCTATGGAAGAGAGCGGAGTACAAAGATTGGGCGGGTTGCTATTACGAAAAATTCCAACAACAGGACGTTCGCTTGCACGACCAGCGATATGTCCAACTCGCCAATTGGGTGGACCAAAACAAGGCCGCGCTCGGTTCGGGTCCATCGTGCCGGGACCTCAAGGAGACGGAACATGACGCCCTTGCGCTGGAAGTCGAGGCCCGCGAGGCTGTAGCGAGGAAAGACTTCCCTAAAGCAAGACGCCTGCTGAATGAAGCTTTGAGCAAGTGCGGCGCAGCCGAACGCAATCGGTTACTCCTGGCGAAAGCCGACGTTTTGTTGGCCGTCGGACGAGATGAAAGGCACATGGCTTCCGAGCAGACTACAGCCGCGGACTCTGCGAAACTTCGTATTGACCAGTTGAACCAGGAGAAAGAAAAAGAAGAAAACGAACAGCGGAAGCTGGAAAGCAAGGATTGGGCTGATACTAAGAAGAAGATCGACGAACAATACGCGCAGAAGATCGGTGCCGCGCGTTCCGATCAACAGAAGGCCCAAGCATCCTCCAGCTCGCACAAACAGGCATCCGAGGCTGCGCTTGAAGAACTGAAGAGTGACTGCACGGAGATTCTCAAAACCAACAGGAAATCCGCGACGGCGCATTACTACAGTGCGCTTGCCCAGGATTGGCTCGACCCCAACTCCGTGCCATTGATCCTCGCGGAGCTTCACAAGGGCCTGCAACTCGATCCAGGAAATTTGGAATCGCTGAGCTTGGTTGATGAGCTAGTCCCGGCGCACGAGCCCGAACAAAGCGAGTATCTCAGAGCCAACCGCCAATATCTGGAACGTTTCTACAAGATGTACCCGTACCAGCCGTCGACGCTCGAACATCAAGCGAAGTTGGCGATTATGGACAAGCGCTACGGCGACGCTCTCAATCTCGTTGACAGAGCGATCGCCATGGACCCCGCTGGCTCCTCTGACTTCTCTCTTTACAAATTGCGCGCCGAGATTCAGCAGGCCATGGGGTTTGACGCGGTCGAGGTCCAGCGCAATCTGGCTACCGGCTATCAGCAAGCCAGATTGATGAGGAAGATGCGTAAGAACGCCTATCCGGAAGCCGCAGAAGCCAAAGCCTGGGAAACTCTTGCTGACCTGGCTAAGAAAGGCCCCAATGAGCGGCTTCGATGCGATCCCGACGTTACCATCTGCAACGTCACGAAGACGATTGAGGTGCACAGTGAATTGATAGTTAGCAGCATCCTCGAACTCCATCAGGATGGTGGCAACGTGAAATCTATTGTCGCCAGGATCGATCGGGGCAGGGAGGATGGGATCGTCGTCGGTTCTAGTGGTCACGTCTGGTCTCAATATTCACAGAGCTACGGCCATGAACGCGAGTTGGCGCAACTCGGCAGCGGAGAAGTGTTGTCCGTGGATGCCCATTCCTCTTTAGTTCGAATTCGAGTGGATCACCCAGAAGGTGATGGCTTGGTGCGCGAACAAGACTTGGTGAGACTGAACGCACGTGTCCCATTGCGGTCCGATCGTTCGTCGCTGTGGTCGGCCGCAAAGTTCAACATCACGTTTGTTGATGCCAATGATCAAGCGTTCTTCGACTACGGATCCTTGTATTCCGGCGAAACGCCTGACTCGGATTCCAAAGTCCTTCAGCGCATGGTCGACGATATTCACCGGGCCGCACTGGCTTATGCCGATCAGCTGAAACCGCTAGACAAAGGCGCGTTTGCGGGGAAGTCTCTGCAGCAGGCAATGGAGACTGCCGATACCGCGAACCTTAATCGGCTCCTCGACTTCGTGGTCAAGTATCCGAGGGATCTGGCGGGCGAGCGACTTAAGCTCTCCGCCATTTATGCGTTATGGCTCCAGAATGGCACTCCTTAGGAATGATGATTGAAGCAAGTCAGCCCGGCTGGTCACTACCCGGCATCGATAAGGGAACTGCAACGGCGGAATCTCCCCGGGCGCGCATTGAGAGGAGGTAAAATCGCCAGCTATGAGTACGCCTACCGCGAAATTGCCTGACTCGGATCCCATCATCGAGCGCCTGGAGGATTAGCTTGCCTGGTATGAACGCAAGAGCACTGCGAGCCAGCGGCCACACAGGCGGATTAAGGTTGTCGAGATTCTCGCAGCGGCGATTATTCCTTTTCTGGCGGCTCTCGGGCGTCCGCACATCGCCATGGTGACGGGCAGCCTGGGTGTAACTAGTCACCGTGCTTGAAGGAATGCTGCATTTGAACAATACCAGCAGAATTGGATCACCTATCGTTCCACCTGCGAAGCATTAAAAGCACGAAAAATACACCTACCTGGGCAAGGCGGGACCCTGCGCCAATGTTCCCGATCCGCATGCACTCTTGGTGGAACGCATCGAGTCCCTCGTATCGCAGGAGCACGCCAATGGGCATCGGTTCAGCAGCAGGAACCCGCCAAACAGCAAAGCAGATGAACAGGTCTGGGGTTCGGGAAGTTTGGTTGTCTGTGAGCTTTCGGCAAGCCTGCGTACGAATTCCCGCGCCGGGCGAGATTCAGAGAATCAGGTCATTTATGCACCCGGAAGGGATATTGGCGAGGCCCAGTTGGAGTCCACGCCGTACGCTTTCGAGGCTGGGGCTGTACCCTTCCCGGAAGATGTAGAATTGCCTTGTTTCAGTGGAGGGCGTCTTGCCTCAGACAGCGGAAACACCAACACTGAGCGCAGAAACGGACGCGAAAACTGTTGTTGTCAGTGGGGACTTCACGCTGGATTGGAACCTGGCGCGCAGCCGGGGGCTGGAGGCGCAAAGGGGTGTTTGGGAACCGGAGGTCTGTTCCCGGCTGAGGTGGCAGCGTGGCGGGGCCGCACTGCTGGCTGACTTGATCGAAGGTGTTGCGGGGCAGATCCGCGACCGTGCCGTTTTCGGAATCCGCCAGCCCGATACGCCGCGGCGCACCGGCAACGCCGCGGAGGATGCTCAGGTCGGCCCCGAGAACCCGCGCTTCCATCACTCTTATGCCTCCTGGATGCCTTTTCCGTTCGCCGCCAAAGGCTCCGAGAAGGAAAAGCCGGCATGGCGGGTTGCGGAGTTCCTGGGTATCAACCGATGCTCCAGTACAGAGACAGCTGCCAACTGGGCGCGAGTGGTGAATGACAGCTCCAGCGCGCAGCTAGTTGTGCTCGATGACGCCGATTTGGGGTTTCGCTCGAAACGTGAGCTTTGGCCTGCCAGCCTAACAGAGCCCGGCAGCCGCCCCTGGGTGCTGGTGAAGGTGAGTCGTCCGGTTGCACAAGGAGAGCTTTGGGACTACCTCGGCGAGCACCACGCCGAGAAACTCATTGCCGTCATGACGGTGAATGATCTACGCCTCACGGAAGTGCAGATTAGCCACGAGCTTTCCTGGGAGCGCACAGCCCAGGACTTGGTTTGGGAGGTTATCTACAATCGCGATCTGCGTAGCCTGGTGCGCTGCGCCCATGTGGTAATTTCCTTCAACGCGGCAGGCGCATTCCTTTATTCACGAGACAGCGACCGCGAACTGCCGTGCCGGCTGCTCTTCGATCCCGAAGTGGTGGAGGGCATGTGGGAGCAGGGCTACCCAGGGCGGATGGCGGGCTACACCTCCTGCCTTACTGCCGGTATCGCTAAGGAAGTGATGCTTGCTCCTAAGGAGCCCCATATCCAACAAGGAATCCACGCAGGACTTTCGGCACTCCGCTGTTTGCATCGCGAGGGCTACGGTCAGCGCGGCACCTCGGCAGCCGAGGTCAACCTCGAGTTCCCAGTCAGCACCGTCGTCGACGCACTGACGGCCAGCGACACCCCGTTTCAGGAAACGGCCGTGCCGATGCGCACCGGCAATAAGTATTGGACCATCCTTGGGGACCGCTATCAGAGCAATCTCGAAGAGGTTGCGCGCGAGGTGGTCTTGAAAGGGCCGGAGCGGGTACTCAGAGGAGCGCCGCTCGGACGTTTCGGAGCCCTGCTGACCGTGGACCGGCAGGAGATCGAGAGCTTGCGCAGCATTCGCTCCCTGGTTAGCGAATACGTGGCTCAGCCACGTCCCAAGCGTCCCTTGTCAATCGCGGTGTTTGGTCCTCCCGGATCGGGGAAATCGTTCGGAATTACACAGCTTGCGCTAGCGCTCCGGCCGGGCGAGATCGAACCCAAAGAATTCAACCTGTCCCAGCTCAGGTCTACCGACGAGCTACTGTCGGCTTTCCACCAGGTCCGCGACATCGGGCTCGGCGGGAAAATCCCTCTGGTGTTCTGGGACGAGTTCGACAGCGCTTACGAGGGCAAGTTCGAATGGTTGCGCTATTTTCTCGCCCCCATGCAGGATGGCAAGTTCCAGGACGGGGATCTCGCGCATCCCATCGGCAAGGCAATCTTCGTGTTCGCGGGAGGAACAAGTTGGACGCTTGATAACTTCGGCAAGAACCTAAGCGAAGAAGAGAAGCGCGCAGCCAAAGTCCCGGATTTCGTCAGCCGCCTCAAGGGCTATCTCAATGTACTTGGCCCCAACCCGCAGGCAGGTCAAACCGATCCGTATTATGTGCTGCGGCGCGCCATCCTTCTACGCTCGATGCTCAGGCGGGACGCCGGGCATGTGCTGCGCAACGGTGAGGTGCAGATAGATTCCGGCATACTGCGGGCCATGCTGCTGACTTGGAGATACAAGCACGGAGCCAGGTCGATGGAGTCCGTCATCGCCATGAGCCAGCTTGAGGGCAAGACTCGATTCGAGCGTTCCAGCCTACCGACCAAAGCGCAATTGGATTTGCACGTAGACGGGCAGGATTTCCTGGCGCGGGTCCAGCAACTCGAACTCGATGGCGAGGTCCTGGAGCACCTAGCAAAGGCCGCGCACGAGGTCTACTGCGACGAGCAAACTGCCCTCGGCTGGAAATACGGACCTCACAGGAACGAAGCCACCAAAGAGAACCCCTCCATGGTGGAGTTCGACCAGCTTCCTGAAGATGAGAAGGAGCAGAACCGCGGACAGGTGCGCGACATCCCCAGTAAGTTGGCTTACGCGGGATGCTACATGGTCCCGGCGCGCGGAGGCGAGCCGGCCTTTGCCTTTCCCGACGACGTGCTGGAGGAGCTGGCTTCCATGGAGCACACGCGCTGGATGCGTCAAAAGACAACGGACGAATGGCGCTATGGTCCCGAGACCGACAAACCGCGCAAGCTGCACAAGTGCTTACTGCCTTGGCGCAAGGGGGACCTGTCCCCGTACGCGGGCTTTGCCGAGCACCTTGGAACCGAGGAGCTTCCCGAAGAAGAGAAAGAGAAAGATAGGACAGCGGTTCGCGAGATTGCCGCAATTCTAAATCACGCCGGCTACACAATCGTGGGGGCGCGCAGCGGGGCCGGGCGGGCCCGAGGCACCGACGACGGTGATTGTCATGAGACAGAGGATCCTCTATGGGTTATGACCTGTTCATCTCCTACGCCTCGCCAGACTTGAAATTCGCGGAAGCGCTGCACAGCCGTCTAACCGATGCGAGGTTCTCGGTCTGGTTCGACAAGGCCAGGCTGAATCCCGGCTGCGACTGGCACAAGGAAATTGAGGCCGGCTGCGAGGCGGCCCGCGTAATCCTTCCCATCCTCACGCCGCGATGGAAACAATCCGAATGGACGCGCTACGAAACATACGGCGCGGAAGCCGTCATTCCGCTGCTGGTAGAGGGGAAATGGTCTGACGTGTCCACGCCTCCGCTCACGCCATTTCAGAATTTCTGCGTTCCGGTCCCTTGCTCGACAGAGGCCGACTGGCAGCGGCTTTTCGACTCGATTCGCGAACTGTGCGCACGTAAAGCTCCCCAAAAAGAGGAACGCGTGCATGGCCTGCGCTATCTTCCTGCGAAGCATTTTGTCGGCCGGGAGAAGGACCTCGACGAGATTCACGGAAAGCTCTTCGTCAACCCAACGGCGGCGCTGACACAGGGTCATGTGCAGGCCATCGCGGCCATGGGTGGCGTTGGGAAGACGACGCTGGCGCGGCAATACGCCGAGAAATTCTGGCGCTGCTACTCGCAGATGTTCTGGGCGGATTGCCAGGCGGGCCTGGAAACGGAATTCGCCGCCATTCACGACATCCTCCGCCCTGAGCCTGTGTACGCGGGGCTCTCGAATAAGGACAAGGCGGGATGGGTGCGGTTTGAGTTCAGCCAGAGCGCGAATCGTCCGCGGCGGCTGCTGATTCTGGATAACGCGGAGGACGAGGAGTCGGTGCTGCAATGGATCCCCAAAACGGGGAATTGCCATACGCTGATTACGTCGCGCTTCACCGGCTGGAGTACGGGAATCGAGACCTATCGTGTCTGGGTGCTGGACCCGGAACCGGCGCGCGAGCTTCTGCTGCGGCGTTCCGGAAGGGCGGATACACGCGTGGAACGCGAGGCGTGCGACGCGGTGGCAAAGAAGGTGGAGTATTTGCCCCTGGCGTTGGAACAGGCCGCCGCCTACGTGGGCGCGCAGCCGCCGGGATGGGGATTCGCCGAGTATCTCCGGCTCTATAAAGAGAAGGAGCGGGCATTTCTGATGGAGAAGACACCGGGTGCCACCGAATACCCCGATTCCGTCTATCTCACATGGCGCGCCACAATAGACAAACTGCCGCAGGGCGCGCGCGCGGTTCTCCGGATGCACGCGTTCCTGGCTACTACGCCTACCCCTGTGGCGATGTTCGTTCGGGGAGTGGACCGGATCGCCGAAGCAGGAAGGGTGATCGCGGGAGAAACCGGAACGCCGGCGGATGAGGACATCGAAGGAGCGGGCGAGTTCGCCGTTCGCAAGTGGGTTTCCTCTCTGGCGAAGTACTCGATGGCGCAATTGCAGCCGGACGATTCGTTCTCAGTGCATGGGCTGGTGCATGCGGTGGAGTGGCACGCGATGGGGGAGAAGAGGGCAGGTGCTCTCGAACGATCAACCGGTCTTTTTCTCTCTTTTGCCGAGTCGCCGTCATGGGAACCGGAAAGCCGAAGGGCGTGGGATGTGCTGCTGCCTCATGCGGCGGGGTTGAACGAATCGGCGAAAAGGTTACAAGTTCCGCCGAATATCGACCTTTTGGATCGCATCTATTCTGCGTACTCTAGGCGGGGCCAATATGGACAAGCGATACCGGTTCTTCGGGAATGCTGGAGCATGCGTAAAACCCATCTGGGCGAGATGCACGCTGAGGTACTCGAGACACAGGATACGCTCGCCTTCTACTTACGTGCGAACGGGGAGTATGAGGAGGCAGAGCGATTGCAGAAGGACGTTGTCGCCATTCGACAGCGATTGCTGGGAGACAGTCACATCGATACGCTCGGAAGTTTTCACAATCTGGCTTTCATTTATTGGGAGAGGGGGAAATATGACGAGTGTGAAGCGCTTCTACGCAAAACTTTGGCTGGCTATGAAAAGGAACTTGGGTCGCAGCACCGAAACACACTTACTTGCATGCAAGACTTAGGGGTTCTGCTCGCAGATAAAGGGGATTATTTGGGTGCTACTCCGCTGGTAAAGAAAGCCTTGGAAGGCTTCGAAAGAACGCTAGGCCCGGACCACCCCGATACTCTGATGAGCGTCGGCAACCTCGCCTCGCTGCTGGACAGCAAAGGTGACTACGCTTCGGCAGAGCCCTTGTACCGGCGCGCGCTGGAGGGGAGGGAGCGCGTGTTGGGACCCGAGCACCCCGATACGCTGCTGTCGGTCAACACTCTGGCTGCCCTGCTGAACAGAAAAGGCGACTACGCGGCGGCGGAGCCTTTGTACCGGCGCGCGCTGGAGGGGAGGGAGCGCATGCTGGGACCCGAGCACCCTGATACGCTGAAGTCGGTCAGCAACCTGGCCGTCCTGCTGGGGAGCAAAGGCGACTACGCGGCGGCGGAGCCTTTGTGCCGGCGCGCGCTGGAGGCAAGGGAGCGCGTGTTGGGACCCGAGCACCCCGACACGCTGAAGTCGGTCAACAACCTGGCTTTCCTGCTGAAGAGCAAAGGCGACTACGCGGCGGCGGAGCCTGTGTGCCGGCGCGTGCTGGAGGCAAGGGAGCGCGTGTTGGGACCCGAGCACCCCGATACGCTGACGTCGGTCAACAATCTGGCCGCCCTGCTGAAGAGCAAAGGCGACTACGCGGCGGCGGAGCCTTTGTACCGGCGGGCGCTAGAGGCGAGCGAGCGCGTGCTGGGACCCGACCACCCGGATACGCTGACGTCGGTCAACAATCTGGCTAATCTGTTGCAGACCAAAGGGGCCCTGGCTGCCGCCGAGCCGCTTTTTCGCCGGGTGCTCGATGCTAAAGGGAAGACTGCCCGGACCGAGCAACAACCGCCCGATGCCGGAGTGACGGGACATCATCCAAAAGAAGCAAACTCTCGAGACAATTCCCGCTCGCCCCGATACCAGCGCGACCTGAAGGCGGGCTCAGCTCGCTTTGATTTCCACATAGCGCATCAGCATCAGCCAGTCCTGCGTCTCGCGAAGCATGATCTCATCCACCTGTTGCAGCAAACTCTCAAACCGTTCCGGATCGGTCGCCGACGCCATCTGCCTGTTCAACCGCTCCAGTTGCGGCCCCATGTTGGCGCTGCGTTTTTCCAGTCGCAGGTGCTCGCGATGTGCCTCCATGCCCGCCAGCGACGCAGCAATTGCCGGAAACAGCAGCGCAATGAACGCCAATCCTTGATGCGCCCAGTGAATGGATTCCTCCGCCGGGCCGGCCCTCAGCCACAGCAGTATCAAATGTAGCGCAGCCGCTACGATCGTGGTTAGGAGAACGATGTTGCCGGCCTTCGCGAGACGCTTCCGATCGCGCCCTTCACGCTCCTTCTTGCGGGTGTGGAAATTCACTTGGTCGCCGATCCATGCTTCCCGCACATAAGGATTCAGAATCAGGCACTCCCCGTGACTGCACCCGGTGAGCGGCGGCAGCCGGTCCCAGATTTCGTCAAATACTCGCACGGTCCAATCATTGACTGTCTGCGAATGGCCCATGTACGGGAGCACTTCGATCGGCCTCGGTTCCACGCCGCAGATGGCCATGAAGATCCCGCAACGGATGCGTTCGGCGAGAAACCGGTTCTCGATCCAGCCCTGGTGAGAATGCTTTTGGCGTGCCTGCAGTAAGGTGAACGAGACAATGATCAACAGCACGAGTTCCGCGCTGAAGCCAGCCCCCGCCAGCGATGGAAAAAGCACGCCCAGCGCGGCGCATCCGACTGCCGCCGCGGACAATGCATAAATGAACTTGCCCGCCCGGTAAAAGCGCTTCTGACTTTCCTTTGCGAGGATCGAAGCCTGCGCGTAGTAAGGGAACAGGCGACGGTTCGCTAATTCTCTGACGCTGGCCGGAATGTCGCGGGCTGTTTTCGGTTTCTCGAAGTGGTCATGGTCGAGGTTCCTCGCGTAGGCACCCCTCCGGTCGGGCGTGACGGCCTGGCAGTTAAACCGGTCGATGCCATCGAGCGCGGAGGCATCGAGACCATTGTTTTTGTCGCGGTTTAGCACTTCAAACGAATCTCCCCACACGCGGATGATCGGGCGATTCTGGTCTTGGGCGTACTGAACGATCTCGGCCGTTCCCCCACGGCCGCGCGGTGGTTGGCCGTCCCAAACGGCAACGAGGACGTCGCAATGATCCACCACATACTGGCCGACTTGCTTGTAGGCATCACGGCGCAGCTCGGCCTGGTCACCCGGATCGCGGCGGTCGTCTCGGATGCGCCGCGTCCGCAGAGGAACCGGCTTTCGGCAACGGCCAAGCAGTTCTCCAAACTCCTTCCGGGACTCTTCGGTCGCAAAGTCTTCGAGGTAGTCTTCGAGCGCCAGGGGAAGAACGACATCAAGACGCGCGTCTGGATTAGAAAGAACCGCACGCGCCACCACGCGATCCGCCCCTTCCGCCAGCGGACTCAGAACGCGAAACGAAATCGCAGTCGTTCCCGCGCGCCGGACGCTCTCGATCTTCCGTCTCGACTCCTCCGGAAACAGCTTCTCGACTTCGGCGTCGATGGCCTTCTTGACCAGCGCCTGCATCGCCGCCGGATCGTCCAGCTTCCGATGGCCGGTGACCCCAATGCGGATGCGGTACGGAATTGATTCGAAGTCAGCCATCTGTACTCCCATGAGCTACATTCTCTACCACAGCGATTATGACTTTGGCGGCCCAACCTGGGCGATCTACCCAAGACGATGACGGACATCATAGAACGCGACTTCAATGGTCGAGGAGATGGTCGCATAAGTGCGGTGTTTGGGGAATACTGTGTATCGCGTTTGGGCCGGAAAAATGGTCACGACACGAAGCTGACGCATTCTTCGACTGCTCTAAGTCGGCTAATCGAAACATTGTTCTTGTCTTGGAGCGTTTCGATGTCTTCCGATGTGCCATACTAGTGTAGTGTTTCATAAGTAACGTGACAATAAGTAAGATTCGCAGTATAGTGGGTAGCTATGTGGGAAGCTGCCAAACCTCTGCGTCTCAGTAGTAAAGAGCGGGAACTGCTGGAAGGTTTCGCGCGGGCGGGAAGCACGCCGCAAAAGATTGTACTTCGCCTCCGCATTGTGCTGCGCTCGGCCGAGGGAGTGGCGAACCATCGCTTGGCCGTGGAACTGGGCACCAGCCGACCGACGGTCTTGCGCTGGCGGCAGCGTTTTGAGCAGGCGGGGCTGGAGGGATTGCTGGAAGATGCGCCTCGACCTGGGCGCAAGCGACGGCTGACGGCAGAAAAAGAAGAGGCGATTGTGAACGCCACCCTCTACAGCCGGCCGACGGGAGCCACGCATTGGAGCGTGCGCACGCTGGCCCGAGCCCAGCGGGTGAGCCCGGCGACGGTCCACCGGGTGTGGAAGACGCATCGCTTGCAGCCGCACCGGGTAAAGAGTTTCAAACTCAGCCCCGATCCCAAGTTCTTCCACAAGCTGCACGACATCGTCGGTTTGTACCTGAATCCTCCGACGCAGGCCCTGGTGCTGAGCGTGGATGAGAAGAGCCAGATTCAAGCCTTGGACCGTACCCAGCCGGTTCTGCCCATGCGTCCGGGAATCCCGGAGCGGCAAAGCCACGATTACACGCGCCATGGGACCACGACGGTGTTCGCCGCTCTCAACGTATTGAACGGCGAGGTGCTGGGGGGCTGCATGCCGCGCCATCGCCACCAAGAGTTTCTGCGCTTTCTGGAGCGCATCGAGCGCAGCACGCCCCGTCGGCTGGCAATTCACCTGATCCTGGACAACTATGCCACGCACACTCATCCGGCCGTCGAAGCATGGTTTGCGGCACACCCCCGCTATCACCGGCACTTCACCCCCACCGGCGCTTCTTGGCTGAACTTGGTGGAACGCTTCTTCGCCGAGATTACCGACAAGCGCATCCGGCGGGGAACCTTCCGCAGCGTGGGCGAATTGGTTCGATCCATCCTCGACTATATCCGCCGCCGCAATCGCAGTCCCCGACCCTTCGTCTGGACTGCTTCCGCGCGCTCGATTGCTCGCAAGGTTAGACATTGTAACGAAGCGTTAGAAACGGGACACTAGCGGCCTCCCACGCCGCGATCAGTATGGTCGTGCAGTTGGATGCTCATGGTCTCGAAGCCCGTTTCTGGACAACTTCCTGCCCGTCGACCAGTCAAGAGCCAATCGCTTCGAGGCGCGCCATGGGCGTTCCCCGGTACAGGTTCATGCAGTCGGGCCGCACCGAGGAAAGTGCGAGGCAGTTACGGAACATGGCGGTTGAAGTAGGCTGCAGCTGGAACCCGATCGGCTCAATGGAGATTCAGGGCGCGACTTTGTGTTCAGGGTCGAAAACGTTGCTTGGGCAGACGGCTCGGGCGATCCTCACCCAGCGTTTATCACTAGAGAGGAAACAGTTCGTGCCCTGGAGATAGATAAAGCACTCGGAATCACCAAGATCGTTGGGTTGAGGTGAAAAGTCAGTCGCACAGCGGATTATGTATTCGACATACGCGTCCAAGTAGCATTTGATCTGAGGAGCGGCAACGGCGTACTCCTCGTCAGTCATCCCACGCGCTGGAAGGTCCTTCGCCAATAGTGCCCGATTGAAAATTGCTGTTGCCAACATCCGTTTGAATTCACTCGATCTGAGCACCTTCTTGCACTCCGGCTCATCCTTCGGATCGATGCTGATGCGGGTTCCACGCTCTCTAGCCTCCTTGTACCCTGGACAGTGTACGTCCAAAGCGTCGACGACCGTATCACGGAAGCCCATCCAGTGCGCATTCCGCATAGACTTCATCAAAGGCAGGTTGACGGATATGCGCCGCTCCGTCGTGGCGTCGACGACGCCCGTCGTTATCTCATCGACTGACGACGAGTGCGCGACTGCCAAAACAATATCCCTCCAGTCAATCTCGAGTGTTCGCGGCTCAAGTCCCCAGAGGCGAACGAGATGTGATTCGGAGTCCTCCAGAGTCTCATCCGCATGGTCCAAGAGAGTTTGTGCTGCCGCTTGTCTCTTGCTGTAATTCGTTTCGTCGATTTCAGACACAATTTCGAGGATACTGATTGGGTGAGCGATCAGGCGATTACCTCCTGCTTTCAGAACAGCTGGATCGCGCCGTCCGTCGCTGATCCAGTACCAAACATTTGTGTCGGCAATCAAATTCATGGTCATCCTGTCGACGCTCGGCCAGCCTCGTTGTGAGCACCACGAACGATCGTCAAAAGAATATTGGACAAAACGGCTTACCCCGTTCTCAATCACAGTAGCGTGGGGCGTGCAAGAGAGAGCATGTAGTGTTCCGACCAGCGCCGGACATCGACCCTTTGCTTAGCCTTAGGTTGCGGGGACACATGCTCGGCATTTCAGCAAATGTTAGTATCAAGTATCAAGCGCAGCGACGATACTAAACTGGGCCAATGTGCTGATCACTTCCTCAGCTACCATACATTTCTCGGGCCACTGATGCGACCATCTTCTTTCAAGAGGCGCTTGAGGGTGCCAGTCTTTCGCCCACAGTGCCTTCGCCAGTGCCTCGATGGCTTCCCAGTGCGTCGCGACAAGTTGCTCGGAACGTTTCCACAATTCTTGTTTCGCCTCGAACCAAACATTTCGATCCGAGTACATCTCGTCCAACAGTGCATTTATGTGGTCCGTGTCGCAATAAGCACCGGAGGTTGCGCAGTTCGGGTAAAACTTGTTCTGGGCAATGTATCCCGCATTCGTTGCGATTATGCTCTGCTCTCGCAAGTGAGTCCGGGCCGAGGTCTTTCGAGCCATCGGCCTTCTTATCGCAGTAGGAGGCGAGACCTGCTCCCAATCGGTCTATGCGTAATCCACGCCTGCGCAAGCGGAGGCCCTGCACCGCTGCGACAACTATGTGCCCGGCCTCGTGGTAAGCCGTGCTCTCTACGTACCTCTCGTCTATGTCGAACATCGTAATTCCATTTTGGACCACCGGTAACGCCCAAGTTTTACACAACCGATGCTGAAGGACGTTGAGTAGGGCGCTCGCTTTGCCGCCGCCCCCAATACTATATTTGCCTTCGATATTGTTCGGCTTCTTTGCTATCTTCATCCGTAACATTCACGGGGGAGGTACGGGAGGTACCTCGCGATGTCGAACCGTGAGTACAACGAGATACACCGCACCGACTTCATTCTGGAGGGAGGATTCCGCAGTGCTCGTTGCCGTGGTCCCCGCCAGAAATGAGGGTCGTCACATTCTCACTGTGCTCGCCTCCCTGAAGCAGTTTGTTGATCTAACCCTCGTAGTGGATGACGCCTCGGAGGATGACACCGATGAAATTGCTATGCGTAGCGGCTGTGTCGTAATACGCAATGAATCTCATGCCGGCTACGGAGCTTCCATTCGCAAGGGATTGGAGTGGTGTTGGAAAAACGGAGTTTCCGTTGTTGTCACAATCGATGGAGACGGCCAGCACAAAGGCGAATGGGTTGAAAAGGGGCTACTGCTGCTGGAGGATGGAGCCGATGTGGTGCTTGCTAATCGATTCAGCAGTCTGGAGGGTATTCCGCAAACGAAGCTACTGTCGAACAATTTTGCTTGGCATTGCGTGAAGAAGATTCTTCGGAAACCCCCGGCTTGTCGCGATGTCAGCTGTGGATTTCGGATGTACGGTCGGCGCAGCCTGGTGCCCGCGCTCGAAACTCCCAAAAAGGCCACAGCAGGCTATGCATTCACTCAATCTACGTGCACTGAATTGCACAGAGCCGATCTGCGACTAGCCGTGCTCAATGTTCCGGCAATCTATCCAGAAAACGTTCGAGGAACTGCTGCGTCTGAACTGCGTGACTTCCTACTTTGGCTCGTGCAGTGCACTCCATTGCATCCTGAGGCGCAGGGTTGGTTGGAAGACCTTGAGTCAGGCGCTCGCTTGACTCTGGAGTTTGACTGTTGGCAAACAGAGGATCGACTGATCCGTGCGTTCGCGACACGAGCGGATGGCTTTCTGCGGTTTTCCGAGACCTAAACACTCTCGCAGCCAGCCTGGCTGTCTGGGTTATCGCGTTCATTCGGCTTCGTGGACTTTATCGGATTCCAAAGGGCATTTGGCCGACGGCCACATAGCCATTGCGAGAGAGCTATAGTCGAGAGCGCGCCATCTATGAGTAGTGTTGGCAAATGGCGCAACGCGGACAATCTAAGCCGTCTCAACGCAAACCCACCAATCCAGAGCGGAACATTCCTAAATGCGTCGCCTTCGAGCATCCTGAGTTGAATTCGAGCCATTCGGTTGCGCAGTTTCTGGTCAAGATAGTCGCGAAGGGTCTGCGGATAGAGACCATAGGCGATTGCATTCCGCAGGTATCTGATTCGAAGCCCCTTCGATTGTGCAGAAAGGCCAACAAACACGTCATCTGACATCAACTCGTTCGGCAAGTTCGTCCATGCAGACGCTCTTACTGCAAAGAGTGGACCGCAAACAAGCCACAAGCCCGAGCCGTCTGGCAACCCTCGAATGGTGTCCAAAGCTGACGCAGTCCATGCCCCAAGAGTCGTCCAAAGCCGACTGGTGCCCTTAATGGGCACCATCCTCCCATAGGCGACTGACAGTGACGGATCCTCCGCGAATGCCTCCGACAAGATTCGTAGGGCCTGATCGTGAAGGATCAAGTCTGCATCGATGAATATGAGAATCTTTCCACGCGCCCGCTCCGCTACAACGTTGAGCCCTGCACACTTGCTCAAGCGCTGCGGTCCGTCCACCAACTGAATAGTCGGCGAAGTTTCGACAACGCGTCGAACCTCTTCCACTGTCTGGTCAGTGCAACCGGAAGCGACTACGATCAATTCGCTGACATTTCCCAGAGGTTGGGTAGCAACAAGAATGGATTGGAGAGATCTTGCGATTGACTGCCCTTCATTAAAGGCCACAGTTCCAACGGTGATCGCAGGTGTGGCCATACACCTTACCCTCCTCTCACGCAAGACACCCAATAGCAAAGTGGCAGGTAACGATTTCCAGACCTGCTCACTGCGGGGAAACCAGATTCAGCAGACTCTCCAGTTTCCGAACTCTTTGCAGAGTATGGAGCGCGCCGACTTTTAAGCATTCAGTGTGAGCCTCGCTTAGAAATGCCCCAGCCATTCCGAACTCATCTTGGGCTATAGCGAGCGCCGCAGCGTGTCGAAGCGTGTATGGCAGGGATTCGTTGGAGTGGCGGGCCTCCGGCAAAGCCGCCGAATACAGAATCCTAGCTGCCTCGTCGATGTCACCGCGATCACCTGAAGCGGCGATTGCCATAGCAAATTTTGACTGAGAGTATGGCTTTGGCTCGGTCTCGGCTACCCGCCTGAGCCATTTGCGTGCTGACCTCCAGCGTCCCGAGCGCATTAGTATGCTCCCCGCAGAATCAAAGTAAACGGGCAATAAGTAGTCGTAGGTCCGAATTGCTGGGATTAGCCCAAAGAAGTTAACGCTTTTCGCGTTAGGCTGTCCTGCCATGTTCAAGATACCTGATAACGCTCCGATCTGAGCGTACATTTCAGACCACGATCTGAGCTCAAGCAGACATCTGACGCTGAGCTTCCCGGCAACAATCGCTCGATCATAGATAGCCCGGTTCGCTAGAACATTCGCACACTTTGCTAGGACGTCGGCGTACAAACGCTTGGTTCTCCTAGAGAGCCTAGACACCATGACCAACGGAACCCGCTCGGCATGGCACTCGGCGTCCCAAAGCGTGTCTGCCGAACACATGGAATCCAAATTGGCTTCCAACGAACCAAGCTCAAGCTCCGCTGATGGCACAGTCGGGTCCGTATAGCTGGTTGTCAACGATTCCTTGAGCTTCGCAAGTACGGCATCCTCAAGTTGCGATTCGTCCCCTAGGACTTTGGCATGGTCCGGAAGGAGAAGTGGGTCCGCCAAAACGCTGAGAATGCTTGCAAGGCTCGCCTTGTAGTTGTGCCCGACGACGTAGAGATGAACAGGCTTACCTAAACTGCGTGCGTGAGCGATCTCGAACACCGTTGCGTGAAACGGCTCAGTGGGCATGCGGTCGAATGCCTCAGGTGGCAGGTAACTTCCGGCGCGGTTCTTAAAGAAGGAAACCACAACATCGCATTGCCGGATCGCTTGAACAAGAATCTCCGCGTCCGACCAGCCGAGTCTGGCCTTTGCTTTTTGCCCGTCCTTTTCCCACGTCCAAGGCCTGAATCCCGATGAGCGTAAGCAGTCATACAGTTGCTGACGTACCATCCATGAGTGTCCCCGCGGCTCACTGAAGGGTGAGCTGAGGAAAACCTTGCGTAGAGGTTTCGTGGTTCGAGGCGTGGCAAACATCGCTGCCCCCCTTCAGAAATTGTATTTCGTGGGTCGAAGTTGCGCTCTTATCAATTACCTAGTGGCACTTTAGCGAGTCTCAGTCGGATCGGGCCGTTATACTCTTCGCAAATGTCCGAAGGTACCTCGCGTCGAGACGCCCCCGAAGTCGGCTTCGGGGCCGCCACCCCGTCAGGTGCATTCTATTATAATCCGAGGTTGTCGTTTACCGCTTGGCTGAGTTTCTGCTTGCAGCCAAGATAGCGCTCAGTTGTTTGAACGGATGCATGCCCCAACAAGAACTGAATCTGCTCAAGTTCTCCGCCCGCTAGATGGCATAACCGTGCGCAGGTGCGACGCAAGTCGTGGGGAGCAAGATTCTTGATGTCGGCACGTTTGGCGGCCGCTTTCACCACGTGCCAGATGGCCTTGGGCGTGATGCTGTCGCCCCAAATCTTATCCAGTCGACTCACTCGACGGAAGATCGCTCCAGCGTTGATGCCAGCCGCCGTGGTCCACTCATCGACGGCGCGTTTCGCCCATACTGGAACCGGAACGGTGCGGATGTGTTTTCCTTTGCCAATCAGGTCAGCGATTACGCAGTGCTCCTCACGGATCTGGAAATCTTCCGTTTCGAGTCCAACCAGCTCGGCCCGTCGCAGGCCACATCCAATGAGGAGCGCCAGAATCGCACGATCACGTTTGCCTCGGAGACTGCCTGACGGTTCACCGAGCAAGGTCTTGGACTGATCAACGGTCAACCAGTTGCCGATCCGTACGCCCAGACGCTTTGCGCCTTTGACGCGGCGGATTCCTGCGGCTAGGTCAGGACTCAGAAGTCCAGTATCGGAGGCTTCATAGGCGAGCCGCCTCACAGCGGCTAAGCGCACATTGATCGTTGAGGGCGCCAGGTTGTTCTGTTCGAGAAAGAACCTGTAGCGAAGGACGACAGTTCGGTTAAAGGCCAGACGCGGTTCGGAACAATACCATCCGATGAATTCGTCGATGGCATGACCGTATGATTCTTGCGAACTGGCTGCGCCGAGTGAGTGAAGAACCGCATTCTTCGACTGCTCCAAGTCGGCTAGCCGAAGCATTGCTTTTGCCTTGGAGCGTTTCGATGTCTTCCGATGAGCCATACTGGCGGCCTCCCACGCCGCGATCAGTATGGTCATTCAGTTGGAGGCTGATGGTCTCGAAGCCCGTTTCTCGGTCTAATCTGCCCGGATCAGCCAGAACCTGGCTTCAGGGGAACTTCACGTTCCTGCCGGGCCAAAAGCACCGACGCGATCCAGTGTCTGCCTTTCGCTTGGGGTTGATCATTGAAAGCCACGATTGCTCGCCGACGATTTAGGGCCCAGGGTCATCGCGGTCGCCATGTAGGACTGACAAAGAGAGGTTTTAGCGAAGTTTTCGCATCATTGCTGGTGATGCTTCCGAGCTTTAGATTGACATCATCATTTCGCGGTCCTATAAAAGACGTGGTCAGATGCGCAGTCGGACTCGCGATGGAAGAGGGTTATGACATGCAGGGCCTTCCAGAATTAGGGTCGAGACTAATCACGCAGAATCTTGTTATGTCAGCGGCCTCTGCTCAAGAGGCAGAGAAGCCCGACTGGTCCTCCATATACGATCTTGCGGTCCTAATCGATTTATTCTGCATGTACGATTCGGCAATCGTACTGGGGCGTCCCGTCAATTCCGTAGCTGGATCTGCCATCGGTAACTTGTTGCTTCGTACCGGGTTTTTGAAAATTGCATATCCGGAGAAAGAGAGCGTCCGAACTATTAGTAGGGCTGCGAAGGGCCATCTCCTGACTTATCTCGGCCAACATGACGTTGGTGGACGCTTTGACGAGGTGTTGCGCTTCGCACTTTCTTTCAATCAAGCGGCCCACAGCTTTTGTTCCGAACCTGACCGCCAGGAGGTAATTGAGTGTGGCGATATGTGGCTGAAGACCGCGCCCACAACAGAAGACCTACTCCAACAACTCCAGCGTGAGAGCGAAGACATCGCCTGGGGAACTACTTTCCTCGTTCGTTCCTTTCTTTATATTGGATACGCGGAGGTAAACGATCTGATCCTGGTGCCCGATGCAATCCGGTGGATTCCCTGGTTTGTGGGGGTCTTCGTCACGCCCTCTGGTGTTGAAGCAATCGACTGCAGCAATTGTGTCCGAACCCCGTCTTCTGCCGACACGACGCCGCCCACAACTGAACTTCGGGACAACAGCAGCTAGCGGCGAGAAACGCTCCGAACTAGAGCCTTTGCGAAAGCGATTGCGTGAAGCAGAGGAAAAGATTTTCTATGGCAAAGGAAATGAGGTGACAGATGCGGCGAACCGGTGGGGGATGGTTAACGACGAACTTGCTAAGAGCTTCGGCAAAGATCCACACCTGGTTAGCCTGGAGAGTGTTTTGAGGTTTGGTGGCAACATCGGCGATCTGGCGGACGAACCCACAAAATCAAAAACCTGGATGGCTGTTCTCCTCGGCCTTCCTTTCGACATCCTTAAGAGAGTTATCTTGCGGCGACCGGCGATAGAATTACACAGGCTTAAACGCGATCTGCCCGGTACCGGCCGACTCAAGGCTGCTCTGGTGAACATGTTCGGCGCAAATATTGCTCCTTCCTAAGAAAATGCGAGCGTGCTTGGGACGCATAGCGCTCCGGTGCGGCTCGATGTTGACCAAACCGATGGTCGGACAAGAAGGGAAATGATCCAAAACTAAGCCAATGTCGGATTTGCGCATGTCGGAGGCGATTCGCTAGAAATAGCACGTCTTTCGATGTTTCCCAGACGACGGGCTAACCGGAGGTTACGCTTTCACGTTTTCAGGCCGACTCCGACGACGTTGTCCAGAAGTCTTAGTGCTGTATCTGAAGCGCCCCTGAGCGAAGAGCTGGGAGTTGAGACGCTGTGTAGGGGGCGCTTCAGATACAGCGACTTGAAGGAAG
>Ga0209117_1000249_pt1 | contig 28555 bp, 24 predicted proteins | sample BlaSpr_A8_OM2_M2_FD_187978 | JGI IMG/M metagenome (GOLD analysis project Ga0209117, IMG submission 187978) | Forest soil microbial communities from Thunder Bay, Ontario, Canada - Black Spruce, Ontario site 2_A8_OM2_M2 (SPAdes) (version 2) | ecosystem: Environmental > Terrestrial > Soil > Boreal... | reverse complement strand
GCAAGGCCCGCATTAGCGGCTTGGAAGGGCTTCTTGGTGGGGAAGTTGGTGGAATCGGTCGACCCCGTCACATAGGCATTGCCCGAGGAGTCTACGGCGATCCCTTGGCCCACATCGTCAAGGCTGCCGCCCAGATAGGTGGAGTAAACAAGAACGCTGCCGGTGGGACTCAATTTTGTAACAAAGGCATCCTCGAGCCCGCCATTAGCCGCTTGCACGGGGTTCTTGGTCGGGAAGTTGGGCGAAAGTGTATTACCCGTCACGTAGGCATTCCGCACGGAGTCCAGAGCGATGCCGAGGCATTCCTCGTCGCCGCTGCCGCCCAAATAGGTGGAGTAAATGAGTGCGCCGCCGGTGGGATTTAGCTTTGTAACAAAGGCATCCTCGCCCCCGGCGTTAGCTGGTTGGAGGGGAGTCTTCGTCGGGAAGTTGGTTGAAAAAGTTCCTCCTGCTACGTAGGCGTTTTTTGCGGAGTCCAAGGCAATGCCCCGGCCCGAGTCGTCAAGGCTGCCGCCCAGGTAGGTGGAGTAAACGAGAGCGCTGCCGGTGGGATTTAACTTTGTAACAAAGGCATCCTCGCCCCCGGCGTTCGCTGCTTGCAGGGGATTCTTCGTCGGAAAGTTAGTCGATAGAGTCCCCCCGGTCACATAGGCATTGCCCGAGGAGTCTACGGCGATCCCTTGGCCCACATCGACGAAGCTGCCGCCCAGGTAGGTGGAGTAAACGAGAGCACTGCCGGTGGGACTTAGCTTTGTCACAAAAGCATCCTCGCCCCCGGCGTTAGCCGCTTGGAGGGGATTCTTCGTCGGAAAGTTGGTTGAATCGGTCAGCCCCACCACATAGGCATTGCGCGCCGAGTCCAGGGCAATGCCGGTGGCTTGGTCCTCGCCGCTGCCGCCGAGGTAGGTGGAGTAAACGAGAGCGTTGCCGGTGGGACTTAGCTTTGTCACAAAGGCATCCTCGCCCCCGGCATTTGCTGCTTGGAAGGGATTCTTGGTCGGGAAGTTGGTTGAGCTGGTCCGCCCCGTCACGTAAGCATTGCGTGCGGAATCCAGGGCGATGCCTTGGCCGTAGTCGTCGTCGGTGCCGCCCAAGTAGGTGGAGTAAATGAGTGCGCTGCCCGTGGGATTAAATTTTGTCACAAAGACATCCGCAAGGCCCGCATCAGCGGTTTGGAAGGGATTCTTGATGGGGAAGTTGGCGGATTCGGTCGATCCCGTCAGGTAGGCGTTGCGCAGGGAATCCAAAGCGATACCGAAGCCGTTGTCGTCCTCTGCACCACCCAGGTAGGTGGAGTAACTCAGGGTGGGATCGATCACCAGAGGCTTGCTCCGATCATAGGCGGCCAACTCGAAGCTCACCCGGTTCTTGCCTTCCAGCACGTAGCGGCCGTCAATAGCGCCGCGCATTTCGCCGCTCCTCCGGGTGGGGTCATGGCCTCCGGTGAGTTGATACAGCACCGGCTTCTGGAAGCGGACTTCGCCCCCCTCGGTACTCAGCAGCAAATCGCCCTCCGCCCCCACCTTCACTTGGTCCGCTCCCTGAAAAGCCAGCCGGATCAACTTGGGGTTCGCCCCAGGGGCCACCACGAAGTCGTATTCCAATTGGCGCTGGTGGCCGTAATACACCAGGTCCACGCCCGGATAGATACCTTGGTATTGCACGCGAGCATAATTCGGCACATCGGTACGCCATTTCGTGGGGTCGTTGCCAATAAAATAGTTGCTCTTGCCCGCCAGTTGCTCCAGCCCTTTGACCTTGGCCGCGGGATTGGCGCCCAGCAGTCTCATGCGCAACACGGCACTGGTTGGTGGCAAGTGCTCCGTGGCCAGGCCAGCATTGCTGATCTTGGCCTTCTGATTTTCGCCATTCGATGGGGTCTTCTGGAGCGCCAGCACCGCTTCCTTCGCGGTAAGGAATAGCGTGTAACCGCTGCCTCGGGAGAGGAACTTCACCCGCCCATCGCTCTGGCCCTGATTGGACTCGAAGCTCAGCGGCAGTTTGCCGTAGCTCGCCATGACGCGCCCTCGCGCGGCGGGATCGGACTCGGCAGTTAGGGGAGCAGTATGGACTAGGGCGTTTTGTGCTTTCGGGAAGGTCGAGCCCTCCCCTGCGAAGGCGGGAGCCATCAAGCGCTTGGTGGTGGCGACCGGAACAAGCAGGACGCCAACGCCAAACCAGACGAAGAACATTGCCGCACAAAGCATATACGCACGGCGGGAAAAAGATTCTTTCGTTTTCATGGTAGCCCTCCAACACAGGTGTAGGACGAATATTTCTTTACCGGATGGGGACGAACAGTATCACTCTCCTATCACTCTAATGTCGCAACGTCAACACAGACTCAAAGTAATCGCTTGCCTTTTCGCCTCGGGTCATGCCACAGATGCGGACAGAACTTCGAGACATAAGAAATGGTCTACTTACTCCACGGCGTTTGCCTGCGCGAGCCACGAAGAAGCTGCGCTGCGAACCGACTCATCCGCGTCCGCCGTAGCATCCTGAAGGAGCGGAAGGCCCTCCTCGTTGTGGGCTACAGCCTCGATGACCATCATCTTCAGCTTAAGATCTAAATCCGGAAAAGCTTGGCGCAGGTAATCGATCGACTCCGGCACGCCGCGCGCTGCTAGAGCCTGGACTGCGTATACCTTCACCCCCGGGTCTTGGTCACCGAGCGCATCGCGGAGGCCCGACAAGACGATGCCCTCGTCAGCTTCGCTTACCTGATCAAGAAGCTGCAGGGCCTTCAGTCGTGTCATAGGCTGATCACTTTTCGCCGCGCCTGCGATAGCCTGTTCCGCTAATGCGGGGTCGAGTTCCGTCAGGTTCTGGAAGGCCACCGTCGCCACCGTAGGATCTGGACTCAGGAGGGCGTTACGAAGCGCCGCTTGATCTCCCGTAGCTGCCGCCGCGCCGATCGCGGCGAGTTCTTGCTGTTGCCTTTCCTCCTCAGCCGAGGAGCCAGCTTTCAGCTCAGGAAGAGCATCTCGGGTCTGAGTCGTCGTCGCTTCCCACACAATTAGTTTCTCTGTGCAGCAAGGGAGGGGTGTTTCTTCAAATGCAAAGGAAATCTTACGCGAAGGCGGTTGCGCGACAGAGCGCAAGGTCGGCGTGCTGGAAGGCGACATGTTCGCCGACATCGGTGGCGACGATAGCGGTTTAGCTGAACCGCCACCTCCGGCGCATCCATAATTGCCTCCACTCAGAACCACACCACTAAAGATTGCGGCCAGCGAAATGCCATTCTTCGGTCTCATCACAAGCCTTCGGACTGTGCGAGCCATGCTAGCGGGATCGGTGAACTGCGCAAATAGCTCTAAACTTCCGCGGGGGAAAAGGAGACCTCTGGTCGTGCGCAGTCAGCCGAATCGGCATGGCCAGCGCGACGAATATAGTCAATGCGCTGATGGATGTCAATCTCCTGCATTGCCGCGGGCTCTTTCCCAAAGCGAATCGAAAGTGTGTGGGATGGACGGATTGCTCCTTTTTGTAAGACCTTGAGAGCTGTTGGTCTGTTGGCCAATGATCTCAGTTTCGCAGCTGCACCGTTGCGCCGTGAAGTGGATCCCGTACGCGCCCATCATGATTGTCCAGGTCGTGCTCATTGCTTTGTTAATCGAAAAAGTGGTGCTCCGAGGCTTGTAACGACCGCACCCAACTCAATCTACCGGGTACGTCGAGGCACAACCACGCAAGTGGACGATAAGTTTGAATGTATAGGTCAAGAGAGGAGCGCATGGTGTAAAAAAGCTGAACTCAGCGATCGCGCTGATTCAGAAACACCAAGGAGGCTCCCCCATGCAGACTATGTACTACACTTGGTTTGGATGTTCACAAGAGGACGATCAGCTACTGCGTGAAGGATCGCAGTGGCGCGATTCACGCCGAGGGAACGATTCTCGCGACACATTTTGACCTGGACCGCTGGATGAAAACAGTGCCGCAGCCGTGGACGGCGGCGATGGAAGCCACGGTTTTTTCTCCTGGCCTGCTTGCTCCGGCGAATCCCAGCAAAGTACCACACAGTTAACTGTTGACAATGTAATAATTTTCTGCTACCGTAATCCATGCTTCTCCCCGCCCGCCTCCCAGCCCCAACAGCGGAGCTATCCTTCATCGTCCGAAAACTGTCAAGGACTCAACTCCTTTCCTTTGATACATCTATGCAACGCCACACCAGCAACTCCTTTGCTTTGATACATCTACAAAATGCCTTCCAGCAACCCCTTTCGTTTGATACATCTATACTACCCCCGGGGTACCCCCCTCCCCCAAAGGAGCCAACTTCCCATGAGTCCTCCCGTCAAAATCCTTCCTTCCATCGCCCTTCGGCACTATTGCTACTCTTGCCCCTTGGTGCAACAATGCTCTCCATCCGGGAAACATCTCCGCTCGTCCCGGTGTCTAATCAATTGAGCGGACCTCCGGCATCTACTTTTCCCGGAGCATTTAGTTCCCCCGTTCTTCGCGAACGGTGCCATGTGCAGGGTGGCCCTCCCAGCGGGGCCGGAAAGGCACATCGTGTCCGATTGGGCTAGCGCTTTATCTTGGGGACGGGACGAAGCCGAACTCGTTACCGAGTTGCAGTCCGGCTCCGAAACCGCATTCGATTGGGTCGTCACTCACTACCACGCCCCTGTCTATAACCTGATCCTCGGCATGCTTGGCGATACCGCTGACGCCGCCGACGCTTCCCAGGAAGTTTTTCTCAAAGCCTTTCGCGGGATACATCATTTCCGCCAGGGCAGTTCGCTTAAGACTTGGCTTTACCGCATCGCCATTCGAGAAGCGCTGAATCACAAGCGCTGGTTCAAGCGTCACCTGCAAAAAAATGTTTCACTCGATGTCGAGCCGGAAGAAGGGCATCACGCCATCGAAGTTGAAGACCTTGGCCCCAATCCTTTCGAGCAGCTTGCCGCGCACGAAATTCAAGTTGCCGTGCAACATGCCCTCGCGCAAGTCCCGCACGTCTTCCGCAGCGCCGTCATCCTTCGCGATCTCGAAGGCCTCAGCTACGAAGAAGTCGCTGAAGTTCTCGAGTGCAATGTCGGCACCGTCAAGTCTCGCATCTTGCGCGGACGGCGACTGCTCAAGGAAATTCTCCGGCCGCTACTGGGTCCCGTCCACGCGAGCGATCTTGGTAGCCGCCACGAATCAGAAGCCGCACAACGGCGACAGCAGTATCTCGCCGCTGAAAACGAAAAAATTCATCACGGTTTTGCCGGCCCTCACGCGGTAAAAGTCATGGCCGAGCGAGTTTCGAGTCATGCACGGTTGCAGGAAGGTTTTACGCAGCAAAGGCTTGAGGAACTCCAATGAAGTGCACAACTGTTCGCGCAAAATTAGCTGGTTATATGGACGACGCCGCTAGCGGTTCGGCGCGTGTCCGCGAACGCGCTCTGGTTCGCGAACACTTGGAAGTTTGCGATCCCTGCCGCAGTGAGTTGCAGCAATATCGCAAACTCTCCGTCCTGCTTTCGCAGACCCCCAAAGCGGTTCCCCCGGCTGATCTCGCCGTGCGCATCAAAGTCGCCGCCGCGCAATCCCTGCCGCAACGTGATCTGGCCTCGCGTTGGCGCGCTTTCCGCGACCGCGTGGAGATTCTCTTCGATAACGTGTTTCGGCCACTCACGGTTCCCGCCACCGGCGGATTCTTTTCCGCCATCGTGGTGTTCGCCATCGTTTTGCAAATGATTGGGCCCACCACCACCGTGCAAGCCGTTGGCAGCGATGTGCCCACCAATCTCCTTCGTCCCGCGGAAGTTATTTCGCTTTCTGAATATCCCGAAACCTGGGCCAATGGACAACATGATCTTGAATTATCATTGCCCCACGGTCTTCTCGTTGACGTTACCGTCGGCGCACAAGGCACCATGCTCGATTACCAGATTATCTCCGGGCCATCCAGCCCCGAGCTTCGCCATCAACTCGATCAACTGCTTTTCTTTTCGCGCTTCCGTCCCATGATGAGCTTTGGACGCCCCACCACCGGCGGGCACGTCATCCTCAGCTTTAGCGCCGTCCACGTCCGCGGTTAGATCGGCCGCTGCAATCCGGCAGGCAACAATGCCGCCCGGTTCCGCGAACCGCGATTGGCAAGAACGCGGATTAGACATCGCAAAAAAATTTTCCCCTCCCAAAATTCCCCGTCAAAAAACCCGCATTTTTATTGATTAATTTTATACCTGTACCTTTCGCTTCCGTTCGCCCTGTTCTCCCGGTCAGTAATCCTCTTTCTCCACCTGTCCTTCTTACTTGCAGCATTCTCCATTCCCGCGCTGTCTAATATTCCTCAAGACTTTAGGAGTAAGCTTCATGATCACCCACTCCAATTCGATCACTTTTGATTCGCATACCACTCCTCATCCACGTAGAAGTACACACATAATCCGCATCGCCGCATTGTTCCTTGGCGCATTGCTTGGTTTTCTAATTTTGCTTCCTGCGGCTCACTCCGCTTCGCCTCTGGACTCTTCGCCTGAGCGCATTCTGTTCGACGCCGCCAACCGTGAGCGCGTCGCGCAGGGCCTTTCACAACTCCAGTGGGATGCGTCTCTCGCCGCCGCCGCCCGCCAGCATGCGCTGCGCATGGTTCAGCAGAACATGCTGTCGCATCAGTTGCCAGGCGAACTTCCGTTGCAGCAGCGCGCGTCGCAGGCTGGCGCGCGGTTTCGCGTAATTGCTGAAAATGTCGCCGAAGGCGTGAGCGCTCCGGGAATTCACGTGCAGTGGATGAATTCGCCGCCGCACCGCGCAAATTTGTTGGATCCGCAACTTTCCGCGGTTGGAATCGCGGTAGCACAATCCGGAGAATATTTATTCGCGGTTGAGGATTTTTCTCAGACGGTGGCGAATCTGGAATTGGACGCGCAGGAATTTCAAGTCAGCTCGCAACTCGCCGCGCGCGGTTTGCGCATGCTGGGTGGAACGGAAGAAGCGCGCAAAACTTGCGGCATGGACCGCGGATTTGTTGGGCTGCGTCCGTCCTTGGTGATGCGCTACGAAACCGCGGACTTGCGGCAAATCCCGCGCGAGCTTGACGGAAAATTGCAAAGCGGAAGGTTCCAGGCAGCGGCGGTCGGAGCTTGCGAAGCGAATAAAAATTCGGGATTCGCAAAATTCCGGATTGCCGTTTTGCTTTACTGATTTATCCGCGCGGATCGATTCGTTCTGGTATTAAAAGTTCTAATAACGCAAATAATAAACACAACTGTTGAATCTTTGCGGCAAACTGACTAGACTAGCGGGCATGAATTACGCCGCCTACTCGTATTGGTTTCGATTTACGGACGCACCCATGCAGGTGACGAGGGGCCTTTCTCGAAGTTAAGCAGACCAAAGAAAGTTTTAGCCCACTCGCACCGAGTGGGCTTTTTTGTTTTTGGGCGGGAAATATTTTGAAGGGAAGACGACGACCATGATTATTTCCATGAAGCTGCATTCCACACGCGAAGAAATCGATGAAGTATGCGCAATCGTTCGTCACTACGGTTACAAGGTGCATTCCATCGAAGGCGAAGAGCGCGTGGTGATTGGCGTGGTGGGCGTCGGCGATGTAACCGCGTGTTTCGAGTCCGTGGAAGCCATGCCGCAGGTGGACAGCGTTACGCGGATTTCCGCGCCCTACAAATTCGTGAGCAGGGAATTTCGCAAGGAGAAAACTCGCATTCGCGTGGATGGAATCGAGATCGGCGGCGACGAATTCGTGGTCATGGCTGGGCCGTGCTCGGTGGAGTCGGAAGAGCAAATCATGAAATCGGCGGAGGGAGTCGCGAAAGCGGGAGCAAAAATCCTACGCGGAGGAGCGTTCAAGCCGCGGACTTCGCCATACGATTTTCAAGGGATGGAAGAAGCGGGATTAAAGCTGTTGCAAAAAGCGAAAAAGGCCACGGGGCTGGCGATTATTACCGAAGTGATGAGCGAGCGTGACGTGGAAATGATCACGCAATACGTGGACATCCTGCAGGTAGGCGCGCGAAACATGCAGAATTTCATGCTGCTGAAGACGTTGGGAAAATGCGGGCGGCCGGTGCTGTTGAAGCGCGGCCTGAGCAGCACGGTGAAAGAGTTGCTGATGTCGGCGGAATATATTGTGGCGCACGGAAACGCGGAGGTGATTTTGTGCGAGCGCGGAATCCGGACGTTTGAAACGGTGACACGCAACACTTGTGATATTGCGGCGATTCCGGCGCTGAATGAATTGACCCATTTGCCGGTGATTCTCGATCCGAGTCATGCCACGGGCAAACGCAGCCTGGTGCCGGCGCTGTGCCGGGCCGGCGTGGCAATCGGAGCCGATGGATTAATCGTCGAAGCGCATCCCGCGCCAGAGAAGGCCGTCAGCGACGGCGCGCAGTCTTTGGATTTGACGCAATTTCAGAAAATGATGGATGAGCTGAAACCATACATCGCGTTGTGGCAAGAATCACGCAAAAGGGAAGTAGCCACTGCGGCCACCCGTTAGATCTGAGAGTTCGCAGCAGGATTATATACCTCACTCAAGGTTGGGGCACAATCCGATTGCGGTGCAAAGTGAAAAACTTTGCCTACCAAGAGGAAAGGGGGTGGCCTGCAATGCGTCCATGGGAAAAGCGAACCGTTAATCTTTGGAATAGCACTCCAGTCGCTGTTCTCTTGGCTGTATGCGGCACGATTGTCGCAGTATGGGCGGCAATTACTGGTCCGTCTCCGGGAGTCTCAATCGGCTTGCTTGGCGCTGGGGCTGCGCTCATGAGTTTACGAACAGAGATGCGACCTCTAGAAAAGGTAGCGTGGATTGTCATCATCACGATACTTGCGACTACTGAAATTATTGCCATCAACAAAGGTGATGAAGCTAACCTAAGGGCGCGGAAAGACCAAAATGATCGGTTTGACAAGGAAGAGAAAAAGCTAGACCAGCTTCGGGAGCAACAGAAAGAAGAATTCAACAAAACGGCTGAAGGATTAAAGGCGGCCATTGATAAGAGCAATAGAATTTTCGCGAGAACCGAACAGGGTTTTCAAGCCGTAATAAAGCGTGAGCAAGATATTGCCAATGTCTCCAACTCAGCATTGGGGCAAATTACGGGTGGAGATCAGTACTGCTATCTCGAAGCACTATTCGGCGGAGGTGGATCGGCTCAGTTAGCGGTAATGAACTCAGGCCCATTGCCACTGCAAAGGTGCCACATAGTTTTATCTGAAATTAAAACTACTCCCCCTGTTACTCCACAAGATTGGGATAACTTAATGCGTCCACTGGTGATAAGAGAGCTTGGCCCCCTCTCTCCCGGAAAGAAGGGGGTCATGACTGATATTGTCCTAGGCGGTGGTACTTACTATGTTCAGATTCAGACGCGTAACGCTGAGTTTTACGAATTTCTCGTTATCCATGGTGACTTCCCAAATCCGCAAAAGAAAGAAGGGCTTGCTACCGTGGAAGTAAGAGATAGCCAGTGGAAGCTAGTGTATTCGTCTCCGCAAAATTAAGCTGCTCGCGTTAGTTCTTTGTACTCGACATTCTTTGCAACCAGCATTTTGAGCAGCGTGTCGCGAAACAGATAGGGGTTCTTACGATTATTGAATCTCCAAGTCATTTCATCCAAGTAGGCCGACAGGTGCTTTGCGCTCACGCGATGCCATGTGCCGATGATGCCGCGTTTCAGCAGCGAGAAGGCCGATTCAATCGTGTTGGTATACACATCCCCGCGAACGTATTCCTTGCGCCCGTGATTGACGGTTTTGTGCGGAACCTTGCGGTATTGTGTCTGTGTAAAGTTGTAGAGCCGCGATTCGTCGGTAATGATTACGTCGACGGTCTTGTCTACGTTACGGGCGATGATGTCATACATCTTGTCCTGATCGAGTTGGTCGCCCTTGATGAAGTGCAAGCAGCCGCCACGCTCACGGATGCCGATTACTGGAGTGCGCTTGTCCCATTGCGACTTGTGATTGTCATGGGTCTTGCCGCCAACGTATGTCTCGTCAATCTCTACCGTTCCCTTGAGTTTGTGGCCTTCCGTTTCTTTCATGGCCGCTCTAATGCGATGGCAGAGATACCACGCGGTCTTGTAGCTCACGCCCATCATCCGCTTAATCTGATTCGCGCTCATGCCCTTGCGGGACTCACACAGCAGATAGGTAACAGCGAACCACTTGTGCAGCGGCAGATGCGTGTCATGGAACATCGTGCCAGCGAGAACGGAGAACTGGTAGCGGCATGAATCGCAATCAAATGTTTTGCGCTCATACACGCGGGAGATTTTCTCAGACTTGCATTCAGGGCAAGCGACCTTCTTTGGCCAGCGCAGAGACTCTAGATACTCGCGGCAGTTCTCATCGTTTCCGAACTTCTCGAACACTTCGCAAAGGCTGGTTGGCATGACTAAAACCTCAAAAACGAAATCTAAGAAGCACCCGATGAAAATGACTACCGATGAAGCCCTTAACCATCTGTTTCATCCGAAGATCGTAAAAGCCTTGAAGGAGCACGTTGGTAAGACGCAAATAGCTAAGAAGAAACGCGCTTAACTACTATGAATAGAATTGTACGGAAAGGGTTGCCTTGAGTCAAGTATATAATATTGGTTCGCACATTGAAATCATGAGCGAGTGGCGTTGAAAGTTCTGGAATAGATAGGACATGCAAATGCGAATTGACCTGCAAATACTGGTAAAGCCGTGCGCCGGCGTGTTGATTCTTATTGGAGTGATCTTCTTGCAGATGGATCGGCCTGCGGCGGCGGAGGAGGCAGTTCCCGAGCGGAAGTTGACGGCGCAAGAAATTGTGGAGCGCATACAGGGGCATGTGGGAGTGCCGTGGAAAACGGAGACGGTGGATACGTTCAAGGCGGGCGATCCGGGAACGCGGGTGACGGGGATCGCGGTGACGATGATGGCGACTATGGATGTGCTGGAACGCGCGGCGGCTTCGGGAAAAAATCTGATCATCACGCACGAACCGACTTTCTACAATCACGAGGACCAGGGGGATACGCTTCCACAAAAAGAAAACGATGCGGTTTTGGAGGCGAAGCGCGCGTTCATCAAGGAACACGGATTGGTGGTGTGGAGATTTCACGACCATTGGCACCTGCGAAAGCCGGACGGCATCGAAGCAGGAATGGTCAAGGCGCTAGGATGGGAAAAATATCAAAATCCAGAAAACCAATATTTGTTTACGTTACCGGAAACCACCGTGGAGAAGCTGGCGGCGAGCGTGAAGAAGAAACTGGGAACGCACACCCTGCGGGTTGTCGGCGACCCGGGCATGAAAGTGACGAAGGTAGCGCTTTCGCCGGGAGCCGCCGGAATGAGCAGAGAAATCACAGCGCTGGAACGGAATGATGTCGAAGTATTGGTCTTGGGTGAAACGCGGGAATGGGAAACGGTGGAGTACGTAGACGACGCCGCAACGCAAAAGAAGCACAAGGCGCTGATTGTTACTGGTCACATACCATCGGAGCAGGCCGGGATGGAAGAATGCGCGCGGTGGCTGAAAACGTTTGTGACGGAAGTTCCTGTGGAATTTGTGCGCACCGAGGAACCTTTCTGGATGCCAAAAGAATAGCGTGACGTGCGAGACGTGACTTATTTTTCCCGCGCGGAATCCTTTTTGAATGGCGCGAGCTTGAGGATAAGGACCTGGCCGTTGGAGTGAAATGTTCCGCCAGTGGCGGTGTGCGCTTCTTTCAGCGGGTTATCGGGCGTGAGGTGGCTGACTTCAGCGACCTGACCAGTGCTGAGCAAAGTTTTTTCGACGTAATCGCGTTCGAGGTCGATATCGGGATCAATTTTGTGAGTAACGTTGTCGTTGCGCTGGTCGCGCTCGAAACCGATGTCGTGAGTAGCGGCGCCGACCCAAACCGTTTCTCCGTTGACCTGAAATGGCGCTTTCCAGACGCGAAGATGATTGCGCGTGGAGACGACTTTAAGCGGTTCGGCGTGCGCCCAACCGTAATCCTGCGGGCGGCCGAAAAGATAGAGTTGGCTCATGGGCATGGTGACATAGGATTCTTTGGAAAGACTTTCGATGATGCCGCGAAGGAAACTATCTTTTGCGTCGGCATCGACTTTGACCCACCCCGCGCTGGTGAAAATATTTTTCATGGCGTCTTCCGAGCCAAGAATTAGAAAATTGACCATGTCCCCGGGTTTGCCATCTTTATCGGCCACGCGTCGAGGTATTTTCGAGAATAAAGCGTTGTCAACTCCCGCGATGGATTTGACGGTCTTTGTCACCACACTCTTGTAAGCAGGGTCTGGCGCGTAGATTTCAATACGAATTTTGTAAGTACCTTCACTGAGATCGTTTTGGGACTGATTAATTCCTACCGAGAACCGCCCGCCTACCGGTGCTACAACTTCACGTTGCGCGCCCAGCAGAAATGGTTGCGCGGTTTCAGCGTCGCCAATGCGACCGATCAGCGCGCCACGACCGGACTGATTCAGCGGCAAGATACGAATAAGATCCTTAAAGCCACGCGGCAGTCCATCGGGACCGCTGTCTTCTTTGGCGTCGAAGTAGCGAAGCTTGCCGGTGGCAGTGGTGACGATGTGTTCGCCGGGCTGGACGTCGATCGCGGTGTCTGACCAGAGCCGATCGCCGGTGATTTGAACTTCCTCCGAGGTGCGGAGTTTGCCGGCGGGCGTTTTGCTGGAAGAACTGTTGGCGGCGTCCTGGGAGTTTGGGGATGCCACCGCAGGAGCGCCGGGATTATTTTGCTCAAGCTGAGCGGCAACACGCGAGGAAAACCCAGCAGCCAACAAGGTGGCCAGCATGGAAATGCGGAATTCAGCGAAACGCATCATAGGTCAAGCCATCCAAGTGCTAGCTGGGACGCATCCACAATTTAGGCAGAAGCGGATGGTCGGCGCAAGGGTTGCACCGACTTAACCACTTCCTGGCGATGCACCCACAACGATGGAACACAACTTAGCCAGAGGAGTTTCGGGGTTCCTTGACGGAAGCGGAAGGCGGCTGTAAATTGACAAGAGGGGCGGTGAACAGCAAAAAATCAGTGCGTGCGAAACAAACTTCCAGCGAATCCATAGAATCATCAGTAGACCGTACAGAGAAATAAAGTTGCAACGGGATAAATGAAAACAATCCTTCAAAGAATGCTGAGAGCTGGTTTGTGCCTGGCGAGTATTTGCGCACCGGCACTGCGCGCGCAAAGCCCGGCGACGCTGCAGACGCCTCCGGGAGCCGCGGACAGGACCACGAGAATACAAAGTGCGCGTGAACTCAGCGTTACCGTGGATGGCCGCGAAGCGATGTTCACCACCATGTGCGCTTTGCTGGCGTCGGGATATGAATCGGATGTCAGCGCGGACAATTGGTCGACATTTCGCGCGCAGATGCGAGAGAAATTGCAGCATCAGGAAGGCCCCGCGGTGGATGCAGTGCGCGAATTTTTCAAGCAGCATCAAGTAGCCGACCCGGCGGAAACACTTTCCCGTTATATCTGGTTTGGTTTGGTATCCGGCCCGGCGCCTGGATTTAAAACCGCGCTGCGGCGCGACGAGTTACCGCCCGAAGTGGTGGCGCTCGAAGGGTTCAACGAAGTTCTTGCAAATTATTATAAGGAACAGAAAATAGGGCAGCTCTGGAAACAGGTGCAGCCGATCTACAACCGGGAAATCACGCGGTTGCATGACCCGATTTCTCAAGTGGTGTTTGTGAGCAACGCGTATTTGCGGCAAATAATGGAACCTGCAAGCCAACGAACATTTTCGATTGTGGTGGAGCCGCTGGTCGGACGAATTACAAATGTGCGAAATTTCGGCGACCATTACGCGATTGTGCTCAGCGGTGGCGAACAAATTCCGGTTGACGTCGTGCGGCATGCGTATCTGCACTTTCTGCTGGATCCGCTGCCGTTGCGATACGCGCACACTGTCGCGGTGAAAAGGCCGCTCTATGAAATTGCCGCAAAAGCGCCGCGGCTGCCGGCGGATTTGAAGGATGATTTTGCGTCTTATTTCGCGGAATGCGCGGTTCGCGCCGTGGAGTTGAAACTGAAGAAAATGGCTCCAAGCGAGCGGGAAGCGGCCATGAACGCGGCGGATGCGAATGGCCTGGTGCTGGTAAGGCCGCTGTACGCAGCGCTAACGGGATATGAAAAGTCGGAACCGTCAATGGCGTTATACTTTCCGGATTTGGCGAGATCGATCGATTTAAACGCGGAGTCGAAGCGATTGGCAAGTATATCGTTTGCCGCGGCGGAACGAACCGGCGATCCCACGAGCGAAGAAGTACGCCGGTCGAATCGCCCGATGTTAACGACGGTGCCGAACGATCAGGAAGCAATTGCCGCGCTGACGGAAGGTGAGCGGCGAATCGCGGAAAAAAATCCCAAGGCGGCGGAAGCGTCGTTTCGGCGCGTTCTGGAAAAATATCCGGAGCAGGCCAGGGCATGGTACGGAATCGGATTGGTGGCGCTGCTGGAGCATGACGCGCCGCGCGCGAAACAGGTTTTTAGCAGGTTAACCACAGGGGAGCACGCCGCGGAGAAGGATCCGATGGTACTGGCGTGGTCACATATATATTTGGCGAGAATTTTTGAAGACGAAGGGCAGATCGACGTAGCGAAGACCGAGTATCAGGCAGCATTACAGGTGCCAGGCGGTCCGGATAAGGCGCAGCAAGCGGCGCAAACGGGTTTGTCGGGGCTCAACGCGGAAAAACCGGGTGCGCGGCCGTGAGAGTTCCGAATTGTGGAGTGAAAAGAAATCGCTACGCGCAAAAATACCAGGAGAGAAAGATGATCGCGAATTGCAGAATATTTTCGGGGATGATTTTGACGGTTGCGCTGGTATTAACTGGCGGAACTGCGAGTATCGCCCAGACACCAGGGAAATATCCACCCCCGGCTCAGCAGGACAAAGATAAGAAACCGGCAACTGAACCCTTAACACTGGAGAATGCGACAACAACTCCACCGCCGGTAAACGCCGAAGAAGATGCGGCGTTCAAAGCGTTTTCAGACATTCCGACAACGGACGCAGAGAAGAAAATCGCGAGCGGCGAAGCATTTTTACAAAAATATCCGCAGAGCCGCTATCGTCCCGTAGTGTACTCGCCGATGGTGGTGTCGTACGTGCAAATCGGACAAGTGGATAAAATGGAAGCCGTTGGGGATAAGGCAATCGAGTTAACCCCTGCGGATTTGGCGACGCTGGCGGTAGTCTCATCGACGCTGCCCCGGGCAATTACTTCCACGACCGTGGAACCGGATAAAAAACTGGCGAAGGCGGAGCGTTACGCGAAGCAAGCGATTGAAGTGGCTGCCACGCTGCCGAAACCCGATGCGCTTACCGACGAACAATTCACGAAGGCGAAGAATCAATATCTGGCGATGGCGCATAGTGGGCTAGGAGTGGTTTATTTTCGGCGCGGCAAACTCGCGGAAGCAATTCCGGAGCTGGATCAATCCACGAAGATAGATCCATCGCCTGACCCAGTAAACTTTTATTTGCTGGCGATGGCGAATCAGAAAACTTCACACTTCGACGATGCGGTTGCGGCGTACGGCAAGTGCGCGGCAATACCTAGCAGTCTGCAGGCTACCTGCAAGGACGGGATGGAGCAGGCAAAGAAGCAGGGTGCGACGCAGCTGAGCGCTCCAAAGTAAAAACGTCGCAGAACGCGAAATAAATGACCGGCAATGACGACTCTCGACTCGAAGAGCGCTTGGAATATAAATTTGTGGAGCGGGCGCTTCTGGAAACAGCACTGACGCATAGTTCCGTATTGCCCGATGGCCGCCAGGCTGGGGAAGTTGCCGTACCGGCAGAGGCTCCGCCATCGGACAGTCGGCGCAACAGAAACAATGAGCGGTTCGAGTTTCTGGGCGACGCGGTGCTGGAGTTGTTGGTGAGCGAATATCTTCTGGAAAGATTTCCAGACTGGAGTGAAGGCCAGCTGTCGAAGAGCCGCGCACGACTCGTTGAGGCGCGCTCCCTGGAAGCGGCCGCGCGGCGACTTGGCCTCGGCGAGTACCTGCGGTTGGGACGCGGCGAGGAGAAAACGGGTGGACGAGAAAAACCCGCGCTGCTAGCCGATGCTTTTGAGGCCGTGCTCGCGGCAATTTATCTGGATGGAGGATTGCGGGCGGCGCGAGAAGTGCTGCGGCGAGTTTTGCTTCAGCAGGGAGTAGAGCAAACTGCTGGCGCGATAGCAGAGGCGGACAATAAATCCGCACTGCAGGAATATTTGCAAGCTAGGGGTGAGTTACCCGCGCAATATGAGTTGGCCGGACAACGTGGGCCGGATCATCGAAAGATTTTCGAAGTGGCGTTATTGTTGCGCGGAGAGAGATTAGCCCAAGCGGAGGGCAGGACCAAGAAAGAAGCGGAGCAAAAAGCAGCGGGAATCGCACTCGAACGATTAAGACAAGCGGACACGAAGAACAAGGCGGAATAAGTGCAGGAAACAGTGGTCCACGAGGAACAGCAGACGCCGGTACCGCATCGAAGAGTCTCGCGCGCGGACCAGACCACGTTGTCCGAATATCTGGAATCACTGCTGGTTACCGTGATTCTGGCGCTGTTTGGCACCAGCTTCATCGTTCAAGCGTTCAAGATTCCCTCATCGTCGATGGAGAAGACCCTGCTGGTGGGCGATCATTTGCTGGTAAACAAATTTATTTTTGGTGGCCGCGGGGCATGGTATGAAAAGTTCCTACCGTACCGGCAACTCGAGCGCGGAGACATTATCGTTTTTAAATTTCCTTACCAGGACCATCCGCATTTCGTGAAACGTGTGATTGGATTGCCGGGCGACCATCTGAAGATGGTGGATCAGAAGATATATATCAACGGTAAGCCGCTCTTTGAGCCTTATGTTGTGCACGACCCGGCCGCTAACTACGATCCGCTGAATTACTCTTTTCCTCCCGTGGAAAACGCGCTTTTTTCGTCGCGCTTGCAACCGGAGTGGGCCCATGATTTGCGAAATCATGTGAAAGGCGGCGAATTGATAGTGCCGGAAAACAGTTATTTCGCGATGGGCGATAACCGCGATCAGAGTTCAGACAGCCGTTACTGGGGATTCGTGGACCGCGACGCGATTATGGGGCGTCCGTTTTTAATTTATTGGTCTATTGAAGCATCCAGCGCAGATTATGGACAGAGTTCATTCCGCGAACGCTTGAGCGGGGTGATCGATACTTTGGCGCATTTGCCTGCACGCACGCGCTGGGGCCGGATGCTGCACAGCGTGCATTAAGACTTTTCCCGCGATTCGGTGTGCTTCTCCGTTCAAGCCAGCCGGTATGAAAAAAATAACAACAATATGACGCTTCACAGCAAACGCGTGAGAGGCCTGGTGATTCTCATCGCATTCGTGGTTGTGGCGCAGGTCGGCGTCATGGGAATCGCGCGCACGCAGCGGGTTCATAATTACCTCGTGGAGCAACTGGAGCGGGCATTCGGAAGGCCTGTCGAGGTGGAACATTTTATTGTGCGCCTTTTGCCGATGCCGGAACTGGATGCCGAGCGGGTAACCATCGGAGAAGATCCGGCGTTCGGCAATGAATATTTTTTGCGCGCGGAACATCTTGACGCCAGGTTGCGCTGGTCCGGATTATTGCGCGGCCACTTTGAGTTTGGAACGGTTTCGTTGAGCAAGCCCAGCCTGGTTTTGACTCGCAATGCAGCGGGCAGATGGAATCTTGAAAGTTGGCTGCCCCCCGAGAAGGAAGAGCCGGGCAAAAATCCATATTTCTACGGACCTCAACCGGCGGCGACACGTGGAAATTTTCTGCGAAAGATTAACGTGGACGACGGACGGATAAATTTCAAGATTGGCGCCGAGAAATTGCCATTTGCCTTTACCGGCGTTACTGGCAGCGTGGAACAAATCGCTCAAGGACGTTGGAAATTGCAATTAGAAGCACAACCTTGGCGGAGCGGCGCGCAATTGCAATCAGCAGGAACCGTTCGCGTGTCAGGGGATATCGCAGGCACTTCGGCGCGGCTGCGACCCGCGAAAATTAGCGTTCATTGGGACAGAGTATCGCTCGCGGATCTTTTTCGGATGGCCACTGGCGCGGATTTGGGCCTGCGCGGAGAATTTGTGCTGGACGCGACCGCGAATAGCGGATCTGCGAATGACAGCGCCAACACTGCGGCCGCAAGCGAAGGAGAATGGACATTTGCGCTATCGGCGCGAGTAAACAGGATTCACCGCTGGAATCTCACCGAGCGCTCGGACAACCCGAGATTCAACGTAAATATGAATGGGCGATGGAATGCCGCTCTCGGCACGCTTACCGCTGAAGATGTAAAAGTGGAAATGCCGAGATCGAACCTTCGCGGAACGGTGGTTCTTTCCGGTGGACTGCCACCATCGTGGCAGTGGCGCGTAGATTCGCTTGGGGTGCAAGCCACGGACTTATTGGCGTGGTATCGCGCGTTTTATAACGGGGTGGACGAGCGAGTTACCGCGGAGCAGTTCTTTACCGGCACCATGGCCATGGACGGGTGGCCGGCAAATTTGCAGAGTGCGGCATTTTCCAGCACCGGCGGTTCGATAACGATTCCAGGCATTGCAGGATCACTGCGCATCGGACCAATGCGTGGCGGGAAAGACCGAGAAAAATTTGTGCTTGAGCCGGTAAAGATCACTATGAGCGATGACGGGATTCGGAGCCCGGGGAATACGCGCGCCCCGACGCCGAATCCGAAACGACGCACGGCGACCACCGGGACGCAAAACGAAATGCACCTGGCGTTAACCCAGGATTTCGCTACGCATTCGGGAGAAATCACACTTTCCGGTCAAGTCGATGAAGTTGCCGAGGCCTTGAAAATATCGGCAGCCTTGGGACAAACGCTGAATCACGGCTGGGAATTGCAGGGGCCAGCATCGGCGGCAATGCGATGGGAATGGACCGCCGGGCAGGATCCGCAAGGGCAATGGACCGGAACAGTGAACTTGGCGGGCGCGGAAATGCAGGCTGCTGGACTAAATCTGCCGGTGCGCATGGAAGAAGTGCGGCTGGAATGGAATGAAGGCAACCGTCGCGCCACTATTGCGAAACTCGCAGTTTTGGGCGCAAATTGGTCTGGGGAAATTGCCGAGAGCATATTGCCGGCAGTCAACGAAGCGCCGCGCTGGAATTTCAAGTTGCATGCGGACCGCCTGAATGCCGCGGAATTGGATCGCTGGATGGGTCCAAGAGCGCGGCCGGGCTGGCTGGAAAATTTATTGCCTTCGCTGCTGCGTGATGCCGCGCCGAAAGCGATGGCTTCGGAGTTGCTGCGGCGCGTGAGTGCGGAAGGGGAAATGCGCGTAGACGAGTTGACGATCGAACGGCTGAAACTCGCGAATTTGCGAGCGCAGGTGACCATGCGCGATTTACAATTGGATGTGAAAGAGGCGGAAGCTGAATGGGCTGGCGGAAAAATTCGCGGCAAAATGCGCGGTGTGTTTGCGCCCACGCCTAAATATGAAATTGCCGCCGAACTGGAAGGCGTGGACCTCGCGCAGATTCCGGCAGGGAAATTAGCCGACTCCTTTGCAGGAACTGTAATGGGCACGTTACAGCTGAGCATGGAAGGGGTTGGCCGCGAGCAACTTCTGCAGACGCTGGCAGGCAAAGGCAAACTGAAGCTGAAGAATCCGGAATTTCGTCGAGGGGATGTGAGCGAACGCGCGGCGGATGGCGCTCCGGCCAGTGGCGTTTCCCGATGGACAACGGGAGAAGGCGCGTTCACGGTGGCGGAAAAAATTGTGAAGCTGGATGGATTGCAACTGGACGGAACGAATGGGCGCACCACGGTGCGCGGCACGGTAAGTTTCGGACGTGACGCCAATTTGCACATCGAAACTAAAATCAGCGCCGGCAAGGAACCGCGAAATGCGGCCGCGCCGACGGGGCTACGAGTCAGTGGACCGCTTGACGAACCTAAATTCACTCCGGAAAGTTTACAGGCAAAAAAGTCCGCCAATTGAGAAGAGCGCGATGAAGATCGTCTGGGGATGCGCTGCGAGTATCATGCTCCTTTGGCTGACGGCGACTTATTGCGTGGCGGCTGCCGCTAGCGCCGGCCACGACCGCGTGCGCCTGTTTCCCAGGCTGCGCGCGGGCGAAGTTTTCACCTATCAGGTGCGGTACCAATCCGAAAAGAAAATAAAGACGGAGAGCGCCGTGGCCGCTCCGATGGCGCCTGATGGCGGCGAGCTCGACACCCAACGACGGCTGCGAGTCGAAGTGCTGGAGGCAAGCGGCGATGGGCGTAACGTACAACTGCGACTGCGCCTTGTTTTGACTCCCTTGGAAGAAGCCGCAACGGAAAAAACGATCGAGCTTACGCTGCACGGCGATGGGCGAGTGAGCGATGAGCATGGAACGGAGACTTTGGCGATCGAGGACCGGACGGCGATCCGCGCCTGGACTGCGCAGTTTGCAATGGCGGGAATTTTTCCAGTAGCAGGCGTGCGTCTCGGAGAAAAATGGAAGGGCACGGAGGCTGTAGCTAACGCCGGGCTGGCCGGATTAATCTGGGAGAAGTTGTATACCTACGTGCGCGATGAACCATGCCCGGTCTATGTACGCGAACACGATTCAAAAAGTGCGAACCAGGAACAGAATCAAGAGCAGTGCGCCGTGATCCTGACCACCGAAACGCTGAAACAGAAATCTTCCGCAAAAAACGCGACACCGGATGATTTCAAAAGGCGCAATTTGCGCACCGCCGGAAACGCCCACGGAACTAACGAAATCGTGACCTATATCGCGTTACGCAACGGCGTATTGGCCAGAGGCACGGAAGATGCAAAGCAATCGATGGACGCGGAAGTAGCTTTGGCAGATCGCGAAAATCGTGTGCATTACAATATCGATGCGCATAGCCATACGGAAGTGCTGTTGGTCGGTAATCCAGAAAAAAATTAAATTACGGCGGCAAGTCTCGCAACAATTCCCCCTCGATTCAAGCGGGAAGATTTCCATTTGCGCGGTGGAGTATAATGGAGGTTTACGCAGACGTTCGCAAAGCGTGCAGAAGGCCCATATATGGAATTCAAACTGCGCAGCCACTACCAGCCAACCGGTGATCAGCCGGAAGCCATCGAACAGTTACTTCGCGGCGTTGAAGCGGGTGATAAACATCAGGTCCTGCTCGGAGTGACGGGTTCCGGCAAGACCTTCACGATGGCGAAGCTGATCGAGAGATCGAACCGTCCCGCGGTAGTTCTGGCACACAATAAAACCTTAGCCGCGCAGTTATACCACGAGTTCAAAAATTTCTTTCCCGACAATGCGGTGGAATACTTCGTCAGCTACTACGATTATTACCAGCCGGAAGCTTACGTTCCTTCAGCGGATATTTTCATCGATAAAGAAGCCACTATCAACTCGGAGCTCGACAAGCTGCGCATGAGCGCAACGCGCTCCCTTTTTGACCGGCGAGATGTTGTGATTGTGGCGTCGGTCTCCTGCATTTACGGTATCGGGTCGCCCGAAGCGTATTACGGGATGCTGGTCACCCTGGAAAAAGGGCAGCAGATATCACGCGAAACCATGCTGCGCAGGCTTGTGGACATTCAATACGAACGCAGCGAGGACTTAAAGCGCGGAACATTTCGCGTGCGCGGAGACACCATCGAAATTTATCCGCCGTACGACGACGTAGGATTCCGCATTGAAATGTGGGGAGAACAGATCGATACGATGCGGCAGATCGATCCATTGACCGGTGAAGTGCGCGCCGGACAAGAGGACGTGAACCGCATCTCGATATTTCCCAAGACCCATTACGTAATGCCGACCGCGCAGCGCGACCGCGCTATCGTCACGATACAGGAAGAACTGTGGTGGTGGAAAAAGGAGCTGGAAAAACAGGGAAAATTCGTGGAATCGCAGCGCGTGGTGCAGCGAACAATGTTTGATATTGAAATGATGCGCACCATTGGCTATTGCCATGGCGTGGAAAATTATTCGCGGCATTTAAGTGGACGACTGCCAGGGGAAGCGCCGCCAACTCTGCTGGATTATGTCCCTCAGGATTATTTGCTGTTCGTTGATGAGTCGCACCAGACCATTGGGCAAGTGCGCGGAATGTTCAACGGGGACCGCGCTCGCAAGCAAACGCTGGTGGATTACGGTTTTCGCATGCCATCCGCGCTGGACAATCGCCCTTTGACATTTGAAGAATTCGAGCACCGCATGAATCAGGTGATTTATGTTTCAGCGACGCCCGGGCCATACGAACTCACTAAATCGGGCGGCGTGGTGGTTGAGCAAGTGATTCGTCCAACGGGACTGGTCGATCCCCAGGTGGAGATTCGTCCGGTTAAAGGCCAGGTAGACGATTTATTGGAAGAGATTCGGGTCCGCGCGAAGAAAAACGAGCGCGTGCTGGTGACCACGCTTACCAAACGGATGGCCGAGGATTTGAGTGAATATTTTTCAGAGATCGGCGTGCGATGCCGCTACCTGCATTCGGAGATAGAGACGCTGGACCGTATTAAGATTTTGCGCGATTTGCGGCGAGGCGAGTTTGACGTGCTGATCGGCATCAACTTATTGCGAGAAGGGCTGGATCTTCCGGAAGTGTCGCTGGTGGCGATTTTGGACGCCGACAAGGAAGGATTTTTGCGGAGCACTACTTCGTTGATTCAAACGATGGGGAGGTGCGCGCGACATGTCGAAGGACGCGCGATTCTGTACGCGGATAGAATGACGGGGTCGATGACCGAAGCGATTGGTGAAACAAACCGCCGACGCGAAATTCAGGCAACTTATAACCAGGAAAATAATATTACGCCGATGTCCATCATCAAATCGTCCGATATGGAGTTGGCGCGGATTGTGGAAGCGGATTACGTGACCATACCGATCGACGACGTCGCGCTGGACGCGGCGGAAAACATCAAAAGCGAGGCGCAACTCGCGGAAGTGTTGCAGCAAATGGAAACGCAGATGCGCACTGCCGCGAAGAAGTTCGAGTTTGAAAAAGCGGCGCAATTGCGCGACCGAATCCGGTCGTTGAAGGACAAGGATTTGGCGGGATTATTTTCAGCGGATGCGGGTCAAGCGGCGGCTGAGCCGGGCGCTTAAACTGCTCCGCGTTTGAGATCTTCAAGTGGATAAAATGTGCCGCGCCAGACAATGCCGCGCTGCCGGAGCGTGACGAAAGTGGACCGCAGCAACATATAAGCAAAAAACAGCGCGCCGAGCGGATGTGTAAGGCAATAAAGCGGAGAAACGCGCATGGTGAGGTCCACGCCCACGTGAAATGCCAGCGCGATAAGCACCGCGACAGCCGAAAAAATGCGGATCCATCCATGGCCGAACAGCAATCCGAAGAAGGGAAGCACGTTCATGGCGAGCAGCACGATGAGTGACATGGCGACGGTGGGAACGCTGAATCCCGCGCCCGCAAAAAAGTTTTTGGTCACGCCACGAACGAGATTGCCGATGCCAGCGTGCCATCGAACGGATACTGCGTCCTGGGCAATCCCCGCGCCAGATTTAAAACCGGATTGTTTGACAATTTTTCCCAGCTTCATGTCATCGACCACTTCCATCGCAAGGCGCCGATGCGTGCCGGAGCCTTCATAAGCGTTGCGTTTAAGCAGTTGAAAAGCGCCGACGCCGACATAAGCGCGGGAAGTTGGGTTGCTTACACGCCCGGGATCCGAAGCCATGTTAAAAGCCATTCCAAAAAAAGTGATCAGCACGATTTCCCAGAAGCCTCGCATTTCCACATCACACAAAAGTGTGAGGTGATCAAGATTGCGCTGGTGAGCAAGAGTTATCGCGCGACGAAGTGCGTCCGGTTTGAAACGAACGTCGGCATCGGTGAAGAGCAGCCAATCCCCGGTTGCGGATTCGTAAGCCTTTTGAAGCGCGTGGGGTTTACCCAGCCATCCGGGAGGCAGTTCAGCAACGTGCACGGCCCGGAGACGCGCATGGGTGGCGGCAAATTCATTAAGGATGCGAGCGGTAGAATCCGTGGAGCGGTCGTTCACTGCGATAATTTCGAGATGCGGATAATCGATCTCCATCAACGTGGCTAGCGCGGCTGGAAGTTTTTCTTCTTCATCGCGCGCCGCAAAAAGTAGGGAAATACTGGGACACGCCGCGTCCGGAGCGGGCGCAAAGTTTTTCAGCCAAGGCAGGCGAATAGCGCCGAGAGCAACGCGGAGTCCGTGAGTAAGCCAGAAAAAAGCGATAAGACCGAAGGAAAAAATTGCAAAAATATGCATGAAGGTTGGTGTCTTAAGCGGCCCTCGGGTTATGCTAGCACGAATGAACAAGAGCCTTTCGATTGTTGGTGCAGGCCGTGTGGGAAAAACGTTGGGGCGCAAGTTGCGAGAAGCAGGATGGAAAATTGCTTCGGTCGTCACGCGAAGTGATTCGACCGCGCAAAAGGCGGTGCGATTTATTGGCGCCGGCAAGCCACAGGCAAAAGTTACTCCCGATGTGGCGAGTTCGCAGGTGATCCTGGTGACTACGCCGGACGATGCGCTGGCCGCCGCTTCTTCAGTGCTGGCGAAGGTCTGCGGGAAAACGCTGCGTGGGAAAATCGTCCTGCATACCAGCGGAGCGAATGGCTCAGATGTGTTACAGGCAGCGAAGAACTGCGGCGCAGCGGTGGGGTCAATGCATCCGATGCAGAGTTTCAGCGGAGTGAAGGGACCTTCGTTGAAAGGCGTGCACTTTGCGATCGAAGGCGACACTGCGGCAGTAAGGGTTGCAAGGAAAATTGTGAAGTCATTTGGTGGCATTTCTTTGCGTGTTAACTCTGAAAAAAAGGCGCTGTATCACGCGGCTGGCGTGATGGCAGCCGGACACGCGTTGGCGTTAATGGAAGCGGCGACGCGGATGTTGATGGCGTCGGGACTTAAGCGGCGCGATGCGTTGCACGCGTTGCTTCCGCTGACCCGAGAAGTACTGGATAATTTTGAGAAGTTGGGCGCGAATTCAGCGTGGACCGGGCCCCTGGCGCGCGAGGATTATGAAGTGATCAGGGCGCATCGGAAAGCGTTGCGAGAATTGCCGGAAGAGTTCGGCGCGGTATACGATGCTGCAAATCGGCTGACGGCTTTACTGTTTGCGAAAAATCCGGATGCCGCGATACGAAAACTCAGCCGGAATTAAAACAAAATTTGGACATGACTTGGTTTAAAACTGAAACAGGGGGCGAGAAGTGAAGGGATTGCAAATTGCGATACAGAGTACCGCGCTAAAAAATGGGCTGCGAGTGGTTGTTGCGCCCGATAACAACGCGCCGGTAGTGACCGTCGGCGTGTACTACAAGATTGGCTTTCGCCTGGAGCCGAAGGGGCGCAGCGGATTTGCGCACCTTTTTGAACACATGATGTTTCAAGGGTCGGCGAACGCGCCGAAGATGCAGCACATCAAACTGATCAATTCGAGCGGCGGCGTCTTGAACGGCTCCACGCAATACGATGTGACAAATTATTATGAAGCGGTTCCTTCCAATGCTTTGGAGCGCGTGCTTTGGCTTGAGGCCGATCGCATGCGCGCGCTTAAAGTTGACGACGAAAATCTAAAAAACCAGCGCGACGTGGTCAAGGAAGAAGTGCGCGTAAACGTGTTGAACCAGCCGTATGGCGGATTTCCCTGGCTGGATATGCCCCCGGTAGCGTTTCGCAACTGGGCGAACTCGCACAATTTTTACGGAGATTTCGCGGACCTCGATGCGGCAAACCTTGTGGACGTGCAGGAATTTTTTAAAACGTATTACGTGCCCAACAATGCGGTGTTGTTGATGCTCGGCGATGTAAAAGCGGATGAAGGTATCGCGCTTGCCGAAAAATATTTCGGAAACATTCCCGCGGGTGCGGCGCCGCCATTCGGCGATCCGGGTGAGCCCGAGCAAAAAGAAGAACGACGAGGGCACGTCGAGGAAAAATTCGGGACGCTGCCGGCGATGGCCATTGGCTACACCATGCCGGCGCGGCGAACCAAAGACTGGTGCGCGATGGCCTTGCTGGACCAAGCGTTGCACGGTGGAAGAGCGGGGCGCATGCATCGCGAACTGGTGCTCGAAAAACAGATTGCGGTGGAAGCCGACGGCGGTATCGACGATATCTTTGGATACAACGGGCCAACGCAAATGACCACACGAATTTTGCACAAGCCGGAAATCAGCAGCGAAGCAACACTGGCGGCTTTCGACGCGGTGATTGGCCAGGTGCGGGAAAATGGCGTCAGCGCTGACGAGCTAGAACAGTTGAAAGTAAAGTGGCGGTCGGATTATTACGCGACGCTCGAGGGCGGCCGCGGCGGCTACATGCCTAAATATGGACTTATGCATCTGCTTGCGTGTTTCACGCTGTTCGATAACGAGCCGCAGCTGGTGAATTCAATTTTGGACGGCTTTCTCGCGGTGACTCGTGAAGAAATCCAGGCAGTGGCCAAAAAATATCTGGTGCCCGAGAAGCGGGCCATCGTATTTCGCACGCCGGTGAGCGCGGACGCGAAGGAGGCTGCGTAATGGCGACTCGGACGGTGGAAATCTTAACCGGGGTGCCGGCACTGGCGGCGGAAAGATCCGTCTCATGGCCAAAGCGAACAAAGGCAAAGCTGGCAAATGGCCTGGAAGTGGTGCTGGCGGAATCGCATACCATTCCGAAATTTCACGGAGAATTATTTTTTCGCTCAGGCAATGCGGCTGTATCGGACCGGGCTCCGGGCTTGGCGGAAATGACGGCCACAATGCTACGCACCGGCACGACGAAGCGAAGCAGCCGGCAGATTGAAGAAGATTTGCGCCGGTTGGGCGCGGCGCTTTCGTCGAGCGCGGGGCAGGATAACAGTGCGATCGCTTTTACAGGGCTTTCCGAGTTTGCCGCGCCACTGCTTGAATTGGTGAACGAATTGGCGCGAGATGCGGCGTTTCCCGAGGGAGAATTTGAACGTGAGCGGCGGCAAAAACTTGAAGAAGTAAAATTGGAGCGCACGCAGCCGGGTTTTTTGGCGGGTGAACGATTGCGCAAGGTTTTGTTTGGCGCGCATCCGTACGCACAAGTTTCTCCAAGCGAGGAGCAAGTCGCGGCGTACAAAAAGGAAGAATTGGAGAAAGTTTACCGGGAATTTTACACGCCGGAGAACGCGCTGCTGGTGATGGTAGGCGACTTTGACTCCGCGGCGATGATGAAAACTGTCGAGAAAGTTTTTGGTGCGTGGTCCGGCAAGAAGCCGCCAGCGAAAATCGCGGCCCAACCGGCAAATCCGCGAGGCCGGAAAGTGTATCTGGTGAACGTGCCGGAAGCGGTGCAGGCACAGGTCCTGGTGGGATGCCACTCCATTACGCGGAAGCATCCGGATTGGGTGAAGCTGGGGTTGACGAATAGTTTGTATGGCGGAGCGTTTAATTCGCGGCTGGTAATGAATATCCGCGAGGACAAAGGGTATACCTACAGCCCGCGAAGCGGCGTTCATCCGCTGCGCGAGCTTGGATTTTTTTCCGTTTCCGCAGCGGTTCGCAACGATGTGGTAGCGGCTTCGTTAACGGAGATATTTTACGAAATGGACAAGCTGCGCTCCGTTCCGGTTCCGGAGGCGGAATTGGCGGATGCACAAAATTATGTGAGCGGCGTGTTTTCCATGGGATTGGCCACGCAGGATGGATTGTTGTCGCAATTTTCCACCGTGGCGCTGTATGAATTGCCCGACGATTACCTTGAAACCTATCGCGCGAAGGTGCGAGCGGTGAAACCGGCGGATTTGCTTGCGAGTGCGCGAAAGTATTTTGACGCGGCGAACATGCAAATCGTAGTGGTGGGAAATCGCGCGCAAATTGAGGAACAAGCAGCATTGTTTGGCGACGTGGAATTTTACGATAACGCCGGCAAGCGATCGGCTTCGTAACACGTAATATTTATTGATTTATAAACAGCATCAATGCATTATAGGGCCGCGATGTTCAGGCGGCCTTTCCTTTTTCCCCGTTCCATTTTGTTGCTGCTAAGTGTGTGGCTGGTTTTTGCGTTAGCTGTCGAGGCTAAGAAAAAACCCCCCGTCAGGCCGATCAATCTAAATACCGCGAGTGCGGCGGAGTTGGAGCAGGTTCCGGGAATTGGCCCGTCCACTGCGGGAAAAATTGTGCAAATGCGCAAGTCGTATGGAGCTTTCAAAAGCGTGGACGATTTGCTCGCGCTGCGAGGAATCGGCAAAAAGCGTTTGGACAAGATGCGGAAATATTTGACAGTCGGAAAGACTGTGCCGAAAAGTACGACGCCTCAGAAATCTGTAGCAGCCAAATCTTCTAGTGTTTCAAAAACCCCAGCAAGCGCGGAACACTCTCCTCCAAACAAGCAGCCTTAGGCCAATCGCTTATCGGGATTGCGTGGTGCGAGCCGGCGTCGCCAGGTTCAGGGGAACCTGTTCGGCGATGCGTATTCCGTAGCCATCGAGCGCGACAACTTTTTTGGGGTGATTGGTCAGCACGCGGATGTCGCGCAGGCCCAGATCGATCAGAATCTGGGCACCGATGCCGCTTTCGTGCTGCAGCAGGCGCTGCCGAGCAACGTCCTTGTCCAGTTGTCCACGCGAGTGATACAGAATATGAGGGAGTGCGCCGGGGGCGG
>Ga0209117_1000248_pt1 | contig 28883 bp, 12 predicted proteins | sample BlaSpr_A8_OM2_M2_FD_187978 | JGI IMG/M metagenome (GOLD analysis project Ga0209117, IMG submission 187978) | Forest soil microbial communities from Thunder Bay, Ontario, Canada - Black Spruce, Ontario site 2_A8_OM2_M2 (SPAdes) (version 2) | ecosystem: Environmental > Terrestrial > Soil > Boreal... | reverse complement strand
CGCTTCGTCCGCCCAGGCAGACACGTGCCGATAATAAGCTTCGGCAAAATCGCGCGGGCATGAGTCCATTTTGATTTGTCTTGCCTGATCAACGTAGTCCTTGACAGCGGCGGCGTAGTGGTCCAAGTCTTCGTCTGTGACCGCATTCTGCTTACTTCTCAATTGTTTTGATTCTGCCTGCATTGCCGTCGCAATGTGACTGTCCTGTCTAATAACAGCTCGGATCGCGTTAACATCGACGAACTTCTGCCGCCCGCGAGCGACATGGAAGAATCATCCGCAATGAGCATCAATCACGGTCCGCCGATACCCGCGCCCGATCCAGAAGCTCCTTCTTAAACACGAGCTGTTCGATTACGCCGCCCACTATGGCTGCGATCGCCAGAGCATCACCCAGCCTCTCGAGCAGTTCAAGAATAGCGACACGCCATGGAGAAGCAGAAGGCTGAGTATGTACCAGAGTCGCAGAAAGTACTGACAGGATCAGCCCCAAAATAACTAACACAATGAGCCGGAAGGTTAGCTTCGACATGCTCGTCTCCTGTTCTTAACCACTTGCGTTAATCGGCTACCCTTGCCACCGGTCGGCACACTCGAAGCGCCTTGAAATGTCAGCATCGACACTGCAAGCGTGATTACCAGAAGAGCCCCGGTGCCAAACCCTCTTCTCATTCCGTCGCCGTCGGCTCGTTATTCGCCGTAGGTTCCACTGCACGCCGAACCACTGGCCCTTAGTGGTCTATCCCCTCTTTGGTGCCCTGATTTTCGCCGCTTTCTTTGGTCTCCTGGCCGCCTTCTTCGAAGCTCTTGGTGAGGTTTTCTTTGTCGATTTTTTCGCGGATCGAGTGGGCTTCTTTCTCGCCGGCCCCTTCTTTGCCCCCTTCTTCTTGGCAGGAGCTCTTTTAGTGGGGGAAGATCCGGCTTTCTTGGCGGCGCGACGGGCGGCAGCAGCCTGCTTCTTGGCTTCTGCGGCTGCGGCGAGCCCTTTGGCTGCGCCTTTTAGTTTCGGATTCGGGGCCGGAGCGGGGATGGGCATGCCTTCGGAGACCCAGAACAGCCGTTCGCAAAATGCCGGGCGCCAGTTGTCAAAGTACCTCTGCTGCCAGTTCGGGTCTGTGCGCGGATCATAATCGGATGGCTTTTGGTGGGCCGCGATCCAGCGCGAACGGTAGTGCTCGAAGATGTCCATGACGTGGGCAGCGTAGGCGGTGGCTATGCCTTGGTCGCCATGCATGATTAGCATGTTCTCGTCATTGTTTGAAGAAGCCCGGTAACCGAGATTGTGGCTGCCCGTGATCACGAAGCAATCCTCGCCGAAAGGATCTACGACAATTGTTTTGTCGTGAATGATGGCGTGGCCGTACTTGTAGATTTCCTTGCGCCAGGCCTTGAAGTTGCGGAATATGCCTTGGGGTGAGGAGATCATGGCATTTTCGCTGTCGCTCACGTCGAGCGTCTTCATGTCGAACTCGTTGGCGAGGCCGGGATCGCTGACCGCCCCGCGGATGAAGAGAGACTTCTTGGCGACGGCGATTTTCGCGAGTTCTTGCAGGAAGTGGGCGCTATTTTCCGAACCCGCTTTGCCGGGCATGAAGGCGAGGAACAGCACGGACTGCCTGGCATTGCGGAGTATCTGATAGACCTGACTCATGTCGACCGGCGTCGGGCCGACGGTCTTGCCTTGCTGTTTTGCAGTATTAGGCGAGTACCAGGCAGTTACTTTCGATCCCGTATTGAGCGGTAGTTCCGGGCGCTGTTTGGCGCACGCGGTTCGGAGCACCTTTCCCTGCAGCCCCTTCGCAGGTTCTGGGGTATCCGGAACACCAGCGGCCTCGGCGTCGGACTTCAGGTCGTTCCAGTATTCCAGGTACTGTCCAGCGAGATCTGTGGATTCGATGATGATGGCATTGTTGGACTGAGTGCAAAGGCCAGTTGCGGTCCAGTTGGTGCTGCCCGTGAGAACCGCTCGGGGTGTTCCTTGGTTGTCCTTGTACACCATGAACTTGTTGTGACCGATGTGGCCCGAGGGCATGTAGCGGCGGATGAGTTCACTACTGCGGCGGCCGGCGATCGCAGCTGCGATCTTGGCAGCCCCAGGTTGATTCTTGCCGTCGTACTGGTTGCTGCTCGGGTCATCACTTTCGCTGCCGTCATCCGGGCTTCCGTTGTTGTTCGAGAGAATCAAATGGAGCTCGTCGCAATCGCACAAGCGAGCAATGAGAACCGGATCGGTCAACTCATAGAGAGACGCCCAGCAGGAGCCACCGTCCCTCTTGGCGCGATCAAGAAGCGTGGTGAGTGCGGTGAACAGTTGGCCAGAGAGCGATTTCCTTAAGGCGCTGTTGGGGTCGCGGATCATTTCGGTGATCTTTGCGAAATCGGGCTTTTCCCGGCTGGGGTTCCAGATCTTGTCTGCGACCGATTGGGAGCCCAAAATGCCTCGATTAAAATAGACCTCGACATTCGCGCCCTGCTTAGGCGTGACATTGACCCAGTCGGCGGTAACAGCCGGGGCGATGCCCTGCAACGGTTGTTTGGGCCCTTGCAGCGGGACCACTCGGTACTTGTAGCGGCCGCCGCGCTTTTCGAGCACGTCACGCCAGTTGTATTTGCGGATCGGCTGGTCTTCGCAACTAACCTTCACGCGCTTTCCGTTGGCATCGCGGTCAAAGACGGGCAAGGGATCGCCCTTGTCATTTCCGCCGTCGGTGATGCGGTAGACGGCGAAACCGCCGCAATTGGGGAGTAACTCTCCGAAATCCCATGCAACGTGTACGTAGTCATTGTTAGCGATTGCAAACACCTTTCCTTGTGCCATCGATTCCGAACTCCCTTCGTTATTGATTGCGTCGCTCTACGCCAGAGCGTGATGATCCGTTCTTGGTGCGAAGCTTGCTCCATCCTTCAGTACACCCGGGGCGATGGCGGGCATAACGATGTCGCCGTAATTGCGTCCGAGATGTTGCAACACGCAGACCGTGCCGCTTCAGTTCTCAAGACACTAATCCTGTATTTGGGGAAATCGGCGAGTAGAAGCCCCCTCGGATGAGAAGCCAGGAAAGCGCTTCATCCTTCGCTTCGCCGAATCGGGTTAAAGATATGCATCGGAACTGAGAATGTCAATGACTACTTATTGGCCTCGGATCCTGGCGGCGACGTCAATTCGGAAATATTGTCGCAGGCGTGTTCACACCGATCCTAGCGAAACACTCGAAGTCGTTCTCGCTCATCGACTGCATCTCGGTCGGCGTAGATCGAATGCAGCGCAACTTCGAGCCCATGCGAAGGCAGGTAGAAGCTTGGCAGAGAAGTGAACTGACGGACGTCACCGCCAAGGTGGTCATCTACGAGGCGTTTGTCGAGGGCAAGCTGGAAGCTCCAAAGCACCTGGCTCGCACGGTTCACGATCTGTACTTCGAGCCGAAATACGGCGAGTTTCGGCCGAGGACGATCTGGAGTCTCTCGAACGCCTTCACTTCGGCATTCAAGGAACTTGATCCCATTCCTCAGTTCAAGGTGACAGCGAAACTGGGAGAGTTTCTGGAGAAGAGGTTCTCACAGTCGTTCTAGTGTGGCCGCCGAGCTTGAGCCTTGCCACACTCATCCGGATCTTGGCGGCACGTTAACAAGCTCATCAAAAGTCAAACCACTAGAGCCTTCACCGCGGCCAGTCTGTTTCCGGACGCGAAGCCAGGCATACACCTGACCCGAAGTCCAGCGCGTTCGCTGAAACGATTGCATCAGGCGCGCGCCTGCGCGTGGCACTTCTTCTTCATACACAAAATACGGGATCGGCTTATCCCGATCCAGGCCTTCGCGCAACAAAACGGTTCGCGGGCGAACCTTTACCGGAGGATCGGGATCACCCTCCAGAATTCGCGGCATCGCCGCGCGTTGCAATTGGATCTGACGATTGTCGCCGTCGATGTGAACCGGGATAAAGGGGATCCAGTTTTCGGGAACCGTACTCATGACCTGATAGCGAATTGAAGCCTTGGCATCTGGCGGTGCCGAAGGCGCAGCACCCAATAATTTCTCGAAAAAGGTGCGCGTTTCGCGGGCCGCTTCGAGCCCGCGTTTGGCTTCGCCGGTCGGGAGTGGAATCATCTCCTCGATGCCCCAGACCATGTTCGCAACCTCATCGCGCACGAGATGGATCTCTTCCGTGGGTGGACTCTCATGGATCTTCGGTACCGTAGGAAGAACAAGCAGGCTCGTGTCCGCTGGAGCGTTTTGCTTGCCGCGAACATTGATGGTGAACATACTCCATCGCTGCCAGGCTGAATCTGGGCCCTGATCGGCGCTTGGGATCGAGAAGCGCTCACCGAACGTATTGCTGACAACGAATCCACGAATGGTGGCGATCGTTCCGCTCGGCAACGTGTACGGAATGACAAACCAATCATTGGCAAAAACGAGCGCGTATTCGATGAAGAGTAGCTTTGCCAAATCGGTTGTACTCGCATCGATGTCGCCATAATTCGTTTTGCGATCCTCAAACGACCACCAGCGCGTATTGGGCATGCCGGAGAAGGTCACGGCTTTCGGGATCATCGTGCGCGGACCATCCGGGGGCAGGCCGGTTATATTCGACCCCGGCAGTGGAGGGATGGTGGCTCCAGATTCATCCACATCCAGGCTGTACCAATCCAGTCGGCCTTGGTAGTACTCGTCGGCGACGTAGACCTTTTCGCCTCCGGGCACGGGTGCCGAAGCCGAGAACTGATACTCGAGTCGGTCGGGGATCCAGGCGTTGTCTCCAGTCGGGGGGGGTTGCAGAAACTGGCGTTCAAACCAAGCGATAAACCGGTCCCGGCAATCGTCGAGACGGCCCGTGTCTCCTGGGTCAACCACGATACCGTCGTAAGCGTGGTGCGAGGGATCGGCTTTCAAATACAGATACAGCTTGCCTCCGTCCATCGCCCGGCCGGCCACAGCCGCGAACCACTGCCACGCCTCCGGGTGCGCGCAAACGCTGGCATCTTCTTTCTTGGTCGGATCCGGCGGATCGATCGAATACGCATCGATAAATTTCTTATCGTAGTTCCCAATGCCGTTGATCAAAGCCAGCCAATAGCGGCCCATCATCAGGCGCAGGTCGAGGGCGATGGGCTGGCTGCCTATGTGGAAGGGCAATGGGCGGCGTTCCACTTTTGCTTCCAGGGGCACGTCATTTTCGAAGAGTTGCGGCGTTTGGGCGTCAGGCTGGTACATAGTTAAACGCGTCGTGTCAATCTGGACCTTCGCAAACACTGGAGAGCCGGCGTCACTGCCGCGGAACTCACCCATCTGCGACTGTTTGGCAAGCATCCACAGAGCGTCACGAACTTCGGCCCGCAGGGCACGTTCGAAGCTAACTGTGCGAGGGCGGCCTTCAAGCCGATTCCACATCGTGATCGAGGGAAACTGCCGACGCTCGAGCGCGGCACGGACATCGAGGATTTTCACGGAGCTAGGCATGCGTGCTCCCCACAGAACGATAGACTCCGTTCGCGGCAGCCAGAGTGGTTGTGATGGAGATTCCGTAGAACGTAACCGCCATGACGGTGGCCGGGAGCAAACATGAGTAGGAAGTTAAGTCGAGCTGAGCCGGTTCGACCAGACGCTTCTTGGCAAGATCGAGCGTTTCGTTCACAGCGCCCACCAGATCCGCCCAGTTCCATTCACTGGTCGAACTTGCCGGTGTGACTAGGAGCAGCGCTTGCGGAGCCTCATTATTGGGCCGAGCAAAATTGAATGTGATCCCGGTCGTGCGATCGGCGGAAGGAATCACTTCCGTCCACTCATCGAGCAAAAGGCCACACTGGCGGGCGTTCTTGTCAAAAACGGCGGGGTAGTAGGCTGTATATAAAAGATGATCGCTCGTAGGCGAAGAGTCGGAAGGATATTCGAGTGCGAGCCAGGGAGCTTCCGGCTCATAAGGAAATTGAGCGGGAACCAGTTCCAGGGAAGGCCGGTTGAACACGTCAGTCAACATCACAACCTGTTCCCAGGAGCGCATGTTCGGACGGATTCGTGCAACTCCATAGAGCCATTCGTCGACAGGGAAATCGATCTTGGCTGTCGTGGTCAGGTATTTGGTGAGCGTGCCGCTGTTATAAGCAGCGATAGCATTGGCCCATTCATCGGCTTGTCCAGCGGAGATCGAGAATTCAGGGAAAATACGGAAGTCAGGTCCAAGCAGAGATTTGGCGGCTTCCGAGAGTGCCTCCACTTGGTCAGTTGCGGCCGATGCGTTTTGAGCGTCGCTCAAATGTCCTTTCGTTGCTGAGCTCCGGCCTTGAATTTCCTTCTGATGCCCCTTGAGATTGGCCGCTAGATCCTGCGCTATAACGATTGTCCGATTCTCGAATGCAGTCAGATCAAAGGGAACGGGGTCAAGATCGGAAGTAGCGATTGCTTTCGTGTTCGCCAGCAGTGTGGAAAAGGAAGAGTTACCAGTGTTGAGGATCGTAACAAACTGATTCAACCGCGCCAGGAATGTCGCCCTCTCGCCGTTCAGATCATTGCGCAGCGTTAAGGGAAGCGGCGGCAGCGGTTCTAGGCTCGCGACAATCTCAAGTTCAGCGGCCTGAAGAAGCGCAAACCGCTCGTTGTCGGACGTCGCTGCCGGAAGAAGGTCGTAGGCGGTGATTTTCTGGTCGAATGCGGTGAGCTTAGCCCGCCAGCGCGTCACCCGGTCGGTAATCTTGGCCATCAGATCGAGAAAACCCTGGTGCTTCCACGCCAGAACGAAGCCCCATCCTGAGCTTCCAATCTTGAATCGGGACGAGCGCTCAAGGAGATCAATCGTAGTGTTTAGAAATCCGTCAATGCCGGCAATTATTGCCACGCGATTGTTGACCGGATCAGCAAACAGAGGATTGAGAGTGGCGAGAAAGCCGGTGATATCGGAATCAATTTTGTCGAGTGGCGTCAACAGTCCAGAGATCCGCGTGCTGTCCACGAACACTTGGTTGTCGTCCTCCGGCGAGGCCTCGTTGTGCAGCATCACGTCAGTCGCACGGAGAGGCCGGGAGCGCGTCACCGCCATCTTCAGGCTGCGTAATAAAGGCAGAACCTGGAACACACTGAGGTGCGTGGCGTCGCTGGTCATGTACTCAATCGAGAGCGTTGCATCGGGTCGAGGATGTCTTTGGCCCATTACATAGCTCAGGATGCGATCGTCGAGTTCGGTCATGCTCTGCGCTTGATCAGGCTTCACGAGATCTAGAAGATCGATAGGAGCAATGTCGAGTTTGTCCAGAGTGACGTTTTGTGACTGATCGCTGCCATCGACGGGATTCTTCCAAGCGACCCTGCACTGAATCTCATCGAGGGTTGGCAGGATTCCGGCGAGCCAATCATTGAGCGCAGGCTCGACAGTCGCCCCTGGAGTGGAATTGGCGGCTAGGGCCAAGCCCGATCGGAAGTGTACACCTACGCGGTGTGTCAATCCAATGCCGCTCGGCGGCGTTTCAATCACCTCGGGTTCAGGTGGAAAATTGCCTGTCGTGTAGGCGTCGAGGGTAGCTGCGATGCGCTCGAAATTGCCCTGTACGGCCTGGTGAACCCCCTCGGCGAGCGCCAGGTCAGCGATCGCGTCGTAGCTGTTGAGCAGCGACGCAGCTTGATCATTGATTGCCTTCGCCTCATCGTTGGAAGCAGACGGTAAAATTGCACTGATCGGTGGCTGGTCGGCTCCGAACGGATAGGCGGAGGTGTTGCTCGCGCGAATCTGTTTGACCAGTTTGAAACCGTCCATCACGTTGCGTGCCTCGATAGCCTCAATCGGAACATCGGGTGTAGTTTTTGTGGTCGAGATGGAATCTGCCGCGAGGGGAAAGGCTTTGCGTAGCGGGTAAATGAACTTATCCACTTCAACCAGGCCAAAATCGTCGTGCAACCCGCGCTCGAATTGATATCCGAGCAGCGCTCCCAAGCTCTGGCCGTTACGGATGCCTTCGAGTATGGTGAGCGCTGCACGCACGCGATCCGACGAAAGATTAATCGAGAGCGTGTCGGGGTTTTTGTTGCTGGCATTGGCTGAGTAACCGCTGCGCAGAACCGCTGCGGTTTCCGCATGAGCCATTGATGGCGCGTGAATGTAGCCTGCGTTCGTGGGATCTGAAACGAGGGGCACCGTTCCCGAGAAATTCTTTGCTAGGTCGTCGGACAGCCGTACTGGCGTGAGCTTGACGGTTGACGGCCTCAAGTTCTCGACCCAAGCATAGGCACCGAGGTAGACACCCTTACGGGACTCCTGTCCTTTGGCGCCAGTCAGGTTGCGCATGCTCTGCAACTGGTAGTGCACCAATCCGAGCAGCCAGGCGTCGTATCGATAGGTGCAACAGTCGATATGTTCAGCAAAACTCCGTTCCAGGCTGGCCGTGGATGCGCCGGCGAGGCTTTCGAGGCATTTGATCTGGTCGTTCAGGTAGGAAGTTGCGGAAATCGTGCCCAGATTGCGCGTGATGTAGTCGGAGACGAGAAGAGTTGGGCTGGCAGTAATACGTGATTCGGTCTTGTAAAGTGCCGCAAACCGGCTCTCGCTCGGAGCGGAAGTTTCTGCAACATGAATAAAATTCGGCTCGGGCTTCATCGCCTGCAGTTCCGTCGCGGAGAGGAATCCAGCTGACCGGTGAAGAAAATAGCTGGAATCGTAGTAGCCAAGCATCAGCGCGTGCCGCAGGTAAAGGTAGAGCAGGGCTTCCGGAGTCTTGTTTCCAGTAAACCCCTGTTCTTGGTAAATCGCATCAAGCGAAGTCTTCGCCGCATTAATCAGCCACTCGATGTAGTTCTTCTTATCCTCGGTATAGGCACGAATCTGAGTGGATTCCGAAAGCGGCCGATCATCGATGACAGTTGGAATCAGAGCTGCGTCGCTCAGAAAAATATGGTTGAGCATGTCGGGCATGGGCCCGCCGTAGCCGAGTCTGGCGAGAAGCTCGAGCGCGCCCCTGTCCAGATTGAGCGCGATCCATGCTTTCCAGAAATCAGGTCCGACTCCGGAGAGATTGACGACGTTGTACAGCTCCGTCAGGCTTTCCGCATACCGGGAATAGAATTCGACGGATGCGGGGTGGAGACCGATGATATCGAGCAGAATCTGATGGGCATCCGGTGACCGACCGAAATCGGATCTAGCGATATCGGAGACATTCTTGCTAAAGGCGGTCCAGTCGATATCGATCTTGCGCAGGATGGCATAGAGCCGTGCGAGGAATTGGTTGCGCGTCGAAAAGACACCAATCTCAGGTCTCTCATTCAGCCATTGGATGCGCGAGAAGGCGGTCGTCGGCAGGACGCCATAGGGTTGGCCGCCGATGCGGACGGCGGGGACTTGACCGCGGCCACTGACATAATTCGTGAAAAACCAGCGAGCGTTGTCGACGGTGGCGTCGTTGAAAACTGGCGTGAGCAGTTTATCCATCCAGTAGCCTAGCGTGGCTGGCCATAACGCGCATTGCATAGCGCGCGCCTGGATTTGATCGTCACCGTTGCTGCCATGCACGGTCTCAAAAATGGCAGGATCTACACCCAGGAATTCCGCGACCCACTGTCCGTCACGCTTGGCGAGCGGATCGTTCGTGAGGTTGAAAAGTGGCGCATTCTTGCGGTCGTCAAAGCTCTGATCGGCGTTATCGAGTTGCGTGTAGCCGGTTCCGACGCCGGCGGTGTTGTGGGTCGGAGTCCCCTGTGGCACGAGTGACAGACCACTTCGGCCATAGTGATGATGCTCAAGAAGCTGTTCCAGAGCTGCCTGCGCGTCAATTTCCGACGAACTGAGTTCCACTCCAAGAACGAGAAGGCGATCAAAGCCGGTCCTGGCTTGCTCGGCGGATATGTCGATCTTCAAGCCCATGCCGGCACTTACTGCGCTGTCGAAATCGACCAGCCACTTGAGTTCGTCGGGAACGAAGAGGTCAGCGCCATTGGGGTGGATGGTGGCGTTCGGATCAGCGCTGGGATCGGGCCCGACATAGAGAGGCAGTTTGACCAGTCCTCCAATTGCCTGCATCGTGAGTGCGGCGCCGGTATATCCAAGCACGATGAAGCGGTCCGCGAGATGGTTCACCACTGGCGCCTGCGACCAAGACGATTGTTTGGTCGCCGGGTCTGGTGGAAACACCACGAAGGCCGTGGACAGGGAAACATCGGATTTCTTGTTCGGAGGGGTGGCTTTGTCATTCAGGTTGTAGGGCGCATAGTTCTGAATGAGTTCTGCTGCCCGACCGGACCCCACAGCCGCTTTCAGCGCGACTTCCGCGGCACTGGCTTTGGCGCGATCGCCGTCGGCAAGCCAGATTTTTTGCCAATAGTCGGTGATCGCGGCCTCTTCCGCGGCTGACAGTGCAGTTTGGGTCGGGATGACGAGAATCTCGTCGCTTGCAGCTGCCTTCTTCGGGCTCGGCAAGTTGCTCGGCGTGTAATGATCGACAATCCAGGATGCGCGCCCCGAACCGTGAGCGCCAACAAGACCTCTCCACACCGCGCGCTCATCACCCTCAACGCCGCCAGCGCGCCAAATTCCTTGCCAAAATAGCTTGACGTTCGCGAGTTCGCTCTCTGAAAGCGTTTCTTCAAATGTATCAATCGAACAGTCATCGGGATAAATGCGAACCCAAAGCTGAGGCTGTTCGCCGGTGCGGACAAATCGGGTCTCGATCCGAACGGGCATGAGCAGGAAGGGTAAGGAGGCGTTCAAGTTGCCAATATTCTTGCGCGGATCAGAAAACTCCTCGAATCCTCCGAGCACATGGTCCGCGGCCTGTCTTGCAGCGGAGAAAGCATCCTGCTTTGCTTGTGCTTCCGCCGTCGCCTGCTTGAGTTGTGCGTCAAGTTTCGCTTTGCGTTCCTGGGCAGAGCGATCGGTTGGATCGCTAGTGCGAGTGACCTGCTCTAGCTCGACCGCGACTTTTTTCTTTGCTTCTGTGGCTTGGGCGGCAGCGGCCCCTGCCGACGCCACCACGGCGCGTGCCTTCGTGAGTTCGGATTGGCTCTGGCGGAAAGGCATATCAGGATCCATTCCCAAGCATCTCGTCGGCATGCACTGCGACCATCACCGGAGCTCGAAACAGAAGATACGCCCAACGTGCGGCGCTGACTTGGGCCGCATCCACGGTTGAATCGTCCTGCCACTGGGCCTGCTTGTCATCGGCCGCCGGTGGTTTGCTGAGCGCCACGGCAGCCAGATTGTCCGTGTGCAGAAATGCACCCGGCTTGATTCCTGCGGAGGCATCGTCCCACGTAACCTCGTCAAAAACCTCCGGCTGCGGGACAGACCGCGTCAGTTCGAGTCCGAAGCGCGGTTCTCCCGGACGCTGCTTGATAACAAAGAACCATCCGGGATCATCGTTCGGGTTTCGGCCTGAACCTCCTTTGGCTTCCTCAACGGTCAGATCAAATCCGAAAAAGTAAATGTCGGGATCAACCTTGGCTTCGTAGAGCGGAGTGCGCACGATGGTTTGCGGCGGATGGTCTTCAAACGCTGCGTCGATATCCTGAAGGCTGCGAGCCTGCGACAGATCAATTGAGTTGTCGGGTTTCCTTGCCCACTGCGCGTGATGCGCATAGATCACTGCGGTCGGATATTTTTTCAGCAACTCACCACGAATTACCAGCACCGCCTGCTCGCCCGTGTGGCCGGCCGCCTCACGGTTGTTGTGCTCGCCGAGTTGTGAGTCGAGCGGCCACTGGTGAAGCTCGGGGATGTCATAGAGCTTCTCTTTGAGTTGGTCGGGGGGCAAGTTGTCAACGTTGAAATATCCACGAACATCCCAGAATTGGCGGAAATAGCTGCCGCGCAAGTCGGTGGGATACTCACGCCACAGCAGCTTGCGCGCAAATTCATGGTTCAGCCCTACCATGTAGGACTCGACGAATTTCTGATTCGTCTCGATGAGCGTAATGCTGTTCGACGGAATGAGGTTGATGTTGGGGAGAAACAATTCATCGGAAATGGCTTTCAGCGGCTCATACATCGGCAGATCGATTTTGGGGTAAGCCATGACTTCACCGAAATCATCACCGATTAGCTTCCGGACCCAGTCGGGAATGTTGATCATGGCCATGCCGCGCCGGGGAATCGTGATCTGTGGATCGACAGCCGTCACCATCGTTGCAGTAAGTCCAGGGAAATCAAGGGCAACGGGCTCGGGGCGCACAGAAACGTCCCGGGTCGTGGTCAGCAGCGCATATGAATCCCGGAGCGCAGACTTGAATCGCACACTGGTGGGACTGTCTGTCGTTCCCGGAGTTGGGCGGATGTTGGAACCGGGATCGCTTAGCACAAACGTAGGGTTGTTCGGGAGTTTGGCGACATAGCCAGGCGTCTGATTGTCCTCGCGGATACTAAGCGATGGCGCAACTGCGGTTTTCCACTTCTCGAGCAAGGTGAATAGGATTGCTCCACTGGCGGCGATCGCGATTGCGACAGCAAGACCGCCGGGCACAAGGAAAAACAACAACAGGGCGATAACGATGGCGACCAGGACCACGAGATAGGGGAGCGACGGATACTTCGCCAACAGATTCAGGATCCACTTCGGCACTCCCGGTGGCGCAGTCGCGTCTGCGGCCTGATTGACCGTCGGCACCGCAGGTGGCACAACTTTGGGAGGTGCTGGACTTACGTCTCCGCTATTCACCCGGGCCAGCAGGTTCTGTGGCGTAATCTCTGCCGAAAACGGAAGCGATGACATCAGCCGGGCCTGCGGCCGCATCACACGTCGCATCACAGCGGATGTGAATACCGGAGGCACAAGACTCTCTCGCGCTAGCGTTTGCACAGTGGTCGAGCCCTGCAACACGCGCCGCGAAACTGGGGCTGTCCACATCAGGGCGCGCTCGGCATTGACAGCGGAAAGTGGTAGCAACGACTGCGCGTGCCAGCGCCAGGAAATTTCCTTCGCCAGGACCAGACGGCGGATCCGCGCGTTTGCCGCCAGCACATCCCCGATCTGCTCCCAAGCGTCGTTCATATACTCTTCGGCGTTGGTTTCGACGACATCTGTGCCAAACGCTTCAGACACCCGGAATCCGGGATCGAGATTGAGGCGGTGCACCCAGTTCGTGGTATTGTCGGTGGATGATCCGTCACGCCTGAAAAGCAGGCGCTGCGTCAAAGCGTGCCATCGCCCGTAAAGCGGCGAGGTGATGATGGGATCCGGATCGTCATCAATTCCGGGACCAATGCCACTCGCGGCATTTGCAGCATCGGCCGCCTGCGCCGCGTAGTCATCCTGCAGATTGATGAACTTGGCAAGGGCAACTTCGAATTTGTGTGGATAGGGCTGGTCCCAATCTTCGTATTTCTTCCGTTCCTTGAGATCGTCATCCGACAGATCCGCATCGGGAACACGCAGCGCTCCACCCAGCTTCAGGATTCCGCCGAGCGCAGCATCCGTAATTCCCGGGAGGTTCGACCCTGGATCCTGAACGTCCATATCGCGAGTCCCGACGCGCTTGTCAACGGGCTGCGGTCTGAGTAACGACACCAGGTATTCGAAATCCCCATGCGAGCCGGTTCGGAAATACCAGCGGAAATAGAAAGGATAGTTTGTCGCCTCTGCCTTGGCGGCGTAGTTATCCCAGGCGGAAGTTGTGGCGCTCGGGGCGCCATCGGGTTTCAACCCCAGACCTGCCAGACGGCCGGTTTCAAACACGGGTACAAGAAAGATGTGATAGCCGGTATTATCGTCGAGCCGCCGTGGACAGAGAATGCGGGAGTATGCCAGATCCGGATTTTGGCCAAGGATTGCCTGCACTCGGGGCAACACGGCGCCCATATCAGGGGAGACAAGTTCGCCGGCATTCGCTGCCAGGCTCTGATTGAAATGTATATGTGCCCACGCCCACAACTGGTCGGCCGGTGGGAACACCGTTGCATCCGGCACCGTGATGAATGGCAGCGGCCGCTCAGCGGTCACCTGTCCGTCCGTGAATTCTTTGTCGGTTAGAGCAACCAGCGCGATCCACGGACGAAGATGAAGGCCACTGCCATCGGGAGCAGCCGGAGTGTATCGCCAGGCAAAATCTTCATCGTAGAAATCAATCGCCGGCAGATAGTTGGATTCGAAATTCGTAACCCAATTTCGCGGCTCCAAGCGAACGATAGCTCGCGAATCGATTCCGATTATGTCACCGGGCCCGTAGAGCAGTACGTTCTGCGAAACGGACTGCGTTAGTTCGGGAGAGCCGCTCGTGACCGGGTCTCCCGAAAGTTCGAGCGTCACATTGATGGCGGCCCTAGTCTTGACGGCTGGATCGCTATCGGCTGTCGTAATGGTGTTGGCGACGCCTTGGCGTAACCAGGGAAGAAACGAGTAGGTTGCAATCGTTTTCATCCCGCCACCTCGAACTGGGGAAGCACGTGCAAAGTTCCGGCCAGCGACGGGTCCTTCGCGACCTGACGCGCCAGATAGTCTTGCGCAGCGGCGTAGCTTGTGAACCCCGCGGCAGCCGGCGATTGCACCGTATTATCTGTCTGCGATGCTACGGCGAAGGTTTCCGGGCCCACGGTGACCTTCTCACTATAGGGCTGCATCTGGTTCTTGCGGTAGTTGGAGAATGCAGAGCGCGCTACGCTTGCGCCTGCCAGGAAATGATAGAAAAGAGCTCCCGTATAGGTGAAGAACTTGCGGAAGGTCCGGCGGAACTTTGTGTCGATAACGGTCAGCTCGTAACGAACATTGCGCGTGATGGCTGTGCCCGAAGCGTATACGTGGCCGCTCGCCGTCATCGCGATCCCGCTGTCCATCGGGACATAGGCATGCTGCGAGAGCTTGGACGCATCGTCCATGTTCTGGAACTGGGCGGGAGCAAACTGCTCTTGTAGGGTTTGAATCTTCGTGAGCGCGCCCGCCGCGACAACCAAAGTGAAGCGGTTGGCGTCGTTTGGCTGCTGGTTGCCAAATTTATCGAGAGTGAGATCGAGCGGCACCGCGCGTTGACTCACGTTAAGCGTACCCACCGGGTGAAGCACCATGCCGGCTTCGCTCTCGTCGAGCTTTCTCAGCGACACAAGCAGGTTCGAGCCCGAGGGCAGTATTGCCCGCCAGTTGCTCGCCTTCTGCAATTCACCCGCAGCGATCGGCATGACGGCGACGGGCGGGAGCGTGGTGTTACGGCTGTCACCCCAGGTGAAGTCGATTCCGATACCGACGGAGAAAAGGAAGAACGACAGCGATGCGGTTCCGTGTGCGTGCCACGGTGTTGGGCCTTCGAGAGTCAGATCAATGTCGATTCCATAAACCCCGAGCCCGAACACAGTGACCGAGAATGAGGTCGAGATTTCAGCTACGAAGTGGAATGGGGAAAACTGGATCAGCGCATCGAACCCGGAGTGCCCCTGCACACTGAGCGCATCGAAACCGAAGAAGTATTCGGAATGCGAGCCGAACTGGACGGTGTTAGTCGTGACCGCGAAGTATCCCTCGCAGCGGATACGCGCGTAGGACTCATTAATAATGTCGACCTCTATGCGGTGGGGAATGGGGAAAGGCAGTGGGGGTGGATTGAATTGAGGATGGAATCCGCCCACTGAGATGACAAAGTTCGCATCCGCCCCGTAGGCCATGAGTACGCCCATCTCCCCTTCTATCGTGATGAAGAGGATGTGCGAGTCGAATAGGGAGGCGAAGAAATACAGTCTTTGTTTGTCGAACTCGAGAGCGCCCGCGAAGTTGACCTGCAGTACAAGGACAGAAATGTCGTCCGCGGGAAGCGCGAGTTTGAGCACCCCGAGAATTGCAATGTCGCCGGGGCCGATCTCGATGATTACGCCTAGGGCCAGACTGATCAGTGTGGGCTCACCCCACCCCAGCTTGGCCATGGGACCGATCAGAAAAATGCCCTCCTGGGGCGGGAAGATGGCGCGCAGATCGCTCAAGATGCGGGTTGCGTTGGCAACCACATCATGCGGGAACATGATGCTCTCAATGGCATCAGTTCGAATCCCATCCATGAGCGGCTGGAAGAGCATTGCGCGGTTGAGCCCAACGAGGCCTCCCACGGCAAGCAGTGTGAATCCGAAGCCGAGCTGGATGCCGGCGCCAAAATCGGCGGTAATAATAATGAGCAGCGAGAAACCACTGCTCCCATCCGGCATCTTGGTGGTAATCAATCCGATGGCATGAAGGGAGAGGAAGTCCGCGAACACTAGTTCCAGCGCGCCAGCGTATTCCCCGTGTTCGGCGTCGATCGAAAGAAATCCTCCGCCTTTTACTACCCCAGCATCGATCTCAAGCCCGACACCTGAAGGAGGTTTGAAGCGCAGCGACAGATCGAGGGGACCGAGGTTTCCGCCCTGATCTGGGAAGGAGAATGCGGCCGTGAGGCCGATGTTTTGCACCGTGGCGGCCAGAGGACCGAGATCCGCGGTGAAGGTAGCCCCCAGATCGATGGGTATGGCTCCATCTTTGGGATTGGCGGCGATCGTGAGCGATTGCACATCAATAGGGCCGAGTTGGATATGAGCGGGAACCGAGATTTCCAGATGTGAGGTACCGCGAAAATAAAATCCTTGCTGGTGGGAAATGCCGGCCGTCAGATCGAAGCCCATCGTTGCACTGTCGGGCAAGATTTTCTGGATAAATCCGTCCGCGTCGGATGGCTTGAAGACGAATTCCAGCCCCTTCAGATCGGCTTCCGCGAACACATCGGGGGACTGGTTGGCGTCCAGCCTGATCCCCGCTAAACCGCCTAGTTTGCGATATTGCAAACGGGTCGAATCGGGAGAGCCGAGGAGCAGGATCGGAGAATTGTCGACTTGAGAACGTTCGACCTCAACTTTCAGCGAACCCGTGGCGTGAGTGCCAGCGCCGCTGTTGAAGCCAAGCGCCATCTCGATTCCCGCGCCGGGCCTGACCAGCAACCCCACTCCGCCCTGCAGATCCATATCGCTGCGGAGTGTGACCGTGAGGTCGGGGCTCAACTGCATGCTGACATCCAAGAGGCCGTTGAATGCGGGCATGATCGCAAAACCTGGTTTCTTGCCTGCATCGGCGGGCAAGTAAAGAAGCCGCACGTCGGCGCTCATGCGTCCCGAGTTACGAGCGCGCTCAAAGAACACTAGTTTCAGTGTCTTCCTTATTGGATTGCCCTCAATGTTGACGTTGCCTTCGAGCGTCGCGGCAATTTGTTGTGGAAGTTCGGGAACGGAGGTGTCGACCCCGAGGTGCCAGAGCAGATTATCAACTTGCGAGGCGAAGGCCGGAAAATCGAAGTCATCGCCACCCCAGGCGAACGCATTCTGCAATACCGTACTGGGATCTTCGAAAACTTTGGGCAAGTCCGAAAAATCGAGAGAGTAATCGACATACGGCAGTCGATTCCCGGCGGGAGCGGTGTATCGGGTCTTGACGACTCCCAGGGCGCGGAATGCAAATGCCCAGGTGGACTGATATTTCGTCAAGTAATTGATGACAAGAAAATCAATCAGCTGTTTCGGAAACTTAGCCTTGAAGTTGTCGGCGATGAGTTGTGCCGGAAATGCGGCGTCCGGGGCGGCAACCAAAGCACGGATTCCATCAATGACCTGCTTGACGCCGTGGGCGAGGGCCATGATGTCGTTCGCGTCGATGGAAGCCGAAGCAGAATCCGAGCCGAGGCTGACAGATCCGTCGAACGCCAGACCGTTGCCCAGGAGTTTCTGCAACTGAGAAAACAATTGATCGATGTCGGTTCCCAGATCCTGCAACGGCTGAGGGATGGCGCTCGCCTGCCAGCCCAGTTTCTGCATAAAAAAAACGAAACTATCCGTAGAAGAGACGGCATCTCGCAGCGGGAGCAGGCCCTTGCCGACCTCTCCGAGGATGGTCCCGAAAGTGTCGGTGTTAGCCATTCTTTTTCGCTTTCGGGTAGTACTTTTTGTCCATCAGCGCGTGATTGCTGGGATCCACGCGGTTAACAATGAGATATTTGCAGACGTGACAAAATTCCCCCTCGTCGGATCTTCTCATCTTGCACGCGCCCGCAGGTCGATACACCATACCGGTCCATCGGCCGGCACCTTCGTATAGCCCGACCAGTTTGTAGGACTTGCATGGCGGCTTGAAGTTAGGAATGTCTACGGGATCATCCGGATCCGTGTTGAGATGCTGCGTGTCAGTGTCTTTGTTCAGCGGTAAGTGGCTTGCATTGAGAGCGTCGATGACTTTCTTTTCAACCACGAAGACGAGATTGTCCGAAGAGTCTTTCTTGGCGACGAAAAGCAGGGAACCTGCCGGGAAGACCGGAATCGGAGAGGGTGGCATTTCACCGCCTCCGAGCAAAATAGTGCTATCGGCGACATTCACCTTTTCAATATCAAGATTGACAAGATAGTGGGAATCCCCCACAGGGAACGGCAATTGTTGCCCGTCAGGAGCAATTTCAATTTTGCGCAAGTAAGCTTTTTTGTTCTGTTTTTGGGCCTCAACCCAGCGAGGAATGAACCGCTTGTCAATCGTGACCAGCATATTGCCGCCGTCATCCTCTGAATCCCGAAGAAGAACGTCGGCCAGTTCAATTCGAGGCAGGTCGAACCATTTCACCTTGCCGGGATCGATTTGACGGCCGTTCTGCGGGTCAACATGAATCTCGTTCAAGACACATCGATTGTCGTACTCGCCCGGATCATCTGGCTTGTCGCCGACGAACTCCTCGTATTCATCATCCAGGTGAAAAGAGTGTCCAAATTCGTGGGCCACGGTGTTGATGATCTCGTCGACACTGTCATCAATGGTATCCGGAGGGGTCCGGCGCATGATCTTCTCTGTTCCAGCACCCGCGTACTCGAATCCGACAATGGTGAGGTTATTGAGAGTCGTTGTTGTGGTCGTCAGTTGGTTGAGGTTGGCCCCGCCGTCCATGGCATCGTTCGCGATGAGAGCGATAAGTCCCCGGCTTCGCTTGAAGACGGCCCCAGTTGGATCCGGCACCCACTGCTCGCCCACGTTGGGATCGGGTGCGAACGGGCTCTTCAGATTACGAATGTAAGCCCAGATGGAATTACCGAGATTTTCTCGATTGCCTGCTTGCAACTCGGGTGGATGGCGTCGTGGATCGACGAGCAACAACCTTGCTGCCTGAGTATCAAACCACTCATACATTCGATGGATAAACGGCGCGAGCTTGGCATCGGTAGCATTATCATTCGCGGGGGGTACAACCGGGTTGCTACCGTCGGAGAGACGATCCCCGGGTCGACTTCCCAGATACAAACCGAAAAAGGTGTCTCTGGCCTCGAGAATTCCTACTGAGTTCTGTACCTTCCAGGCGGCGACAAGATCGTCGTTCACCTTACCGGCATCGAAGTTGTTCACCCAAGTGTTGGTCGTGGGATCGAGTCTTTGCAGCGATTGTGAACCCCACAGGTTCTTGAGATCGGCGGTCGAACGGGATTCTCCGCGCAAGGGGAGTCCAACAATGCGGACCAATTGGCTGACTGCGTAAATGTTGTTGTCATTCGAGACAGAGTTCGGGTAGGGAATGAAATTACCCTTCGAGAGCGAGCCTGCGGCGGCGTCATTCACTCGGTACCCGCAGGTGACGCAGTGTTGGACCGAAGGTTCATAAGCTTTCCAGATATTGAAGCTTCCCTGCAGGAGGTTGTAAGGAGCGTGGCGAGGCTTGGTCAGCATCTCATCAACAACTTTGGTCACGATCTTGTCGAACTTGTCACGGTCGTCCTGTCGATCACGGAAACCCTCTGCAATAAGAAGGATGTTATGCATCGTGTCCAGATGGTTGACATCCGGAATTTGTACGTACTGGAGACTCATTCTCGATTTGCCATAGTCGACGATCTTCACCTTTAGCGTCTTCGTCTTGCCGAGGAAGGTTCCAGAGAGAGTCTTATCCGTGCCTTCCTGCAATCCCTGCAACCGTCCGTCGGCATTGACCGTGAAGAAGGCTGGATCGCTTGTTGCCAGAGGCACGTAGCCATGGCCGGTAATGTCGCCGACAAGGTCGGTCTTGCTTGGATCGTCAGTGAACAGGGCGCAGATTGACGGCTGGGCATGAGCGAAGTTGGCATCTTTGGCGGTTGTGATTGAGGCGTTGCCATACCACCAATCCAGGATCGTATCGTGGACTTGAATGCGCGCAACGATGTAAAAACTCCCGTACCGCACTTGCAAGAAATTAATCCCCACGGCTACTGGTGTGACCGTGCCGGTGGCAGGATCAATGTTGACAAAGTGTTGTAGCCGATTGCCTACGGGGTTGTAGGGAGCAAAAAGATCGAACGTACACTGATCGGTCACGGGCTTCAGGTTGTACTTCATGTTCCCGGCGTCTAGCTCTCGAGTCATGACGCGTAGACGCAAGTTTGGCGCGCCGTGGATCGCCACATGGAGATCACTGTTGGGAAACAGAACGATGCCGATAGGGTCGCTCATTTCACGTCGATCCCTTTCTTTTAGAGACCGGCCCGTCTTTCGGGGAAGATGCAGGGGCCGCGAAGGCGAAGCTCAGGAATTTGAGTCGATCCAGCGGTTCCGGCCTGAAAACACCATCAGGAACCGAGCTTGCCGGAATTCGCATACTGTGACTCAGAACTGCCGGGTCCAGCCGGCAAACCCGAGGACGCTTTCGACAAACAAAAGCCAAGATGCGGAGCCCAGTGACGAATCGGGGAAGAGGCCGCGATTATAACGCGATTGGCGGACGAGTCAAGTGGAAAAAGATTCGGCGATTTCGGTAATAGGCTATTTTGAAAATTGCAAGGATTCTAAGTGGCGAGAGGCAGATCCACGAGACCGTTACTAAAAATCCGATCACATCGATCTTCGTGCGACTGAAACGTCATCGATAAACGTCAGGAAGCCGCTGTCTTGCGGCCTCTGCGCGTTCCGCATGCTGCGTCTCTCCGGGTATCACCGTCAGGCCAATACTCGGCCCCTTCACCGGTACGGCCGTGCCAGCTATCGATAGGCATGCATCCGAATGGATGGTTTGCCGCAGGATTACATTGACAATCACAAACCGGGTGCAGACGGCAAAATCCACATCACGACCAACTATCCCGATCTGTTCCCAGTACTGAAGTTCGCAAAGTTGGACTGCCTGGAATAGCCGCGCGTATCCAAAGAACGCGGATGTACTGCGAGACATGATGCAGGCGCGCCACGACATCGCAGCGCTAGAAGCGAATGGTCGCGAAGCTCAAAGCCATCAAGGCCGAGCTTCAACGCCGAAAGCATCATCGTACGACCGTGGTCGGTGCATGGCTTCGCCAGGTGGTGCTGGGTTACTACCAATACCATGCAGTTCCGGGGAACTCGATTCAGTTGCGCATCTTTCAACGTCGCGTTTGCTGGTTGTGGCGGAGCGTTTTGGTCCGTCGCAGTCAACGCGCACAGGTGCGATGGGCTCGTCTCTGCCCAGTCTTCAACCGGTGGATTCCACAACCCCGCATTCTGCATCCCTATCCTGACGCTCGCTTCGCCGCCAGTCATCCACGGTAAGAGCCGTATGCGTAAACGCGCTTGTACGGATCTGTGCGGGGGGGGACCAGCGATGGTCGTCCCTACCGCGACAGTTGGACCACCGCAAGCAGGTCGGGCCATAAGTCTCAGTGCTAAGTCGGCTTCTGTGAAGTCAAAATTTATGGGAATTTGGCAAAATTGTCCCAGGCGTGTTTACTCCCGTGCTCGCCAAACACTCGAAGTCATTCTCGTTAATCGACTGCATTTCGGTGGGCGTCGATCGGATGCAGCGGAACTTCGAGCCGATGCGAAGACAAGTAGAGGCGTGGCAGCGAAGTAAGCTAACAGACGTGACCGCCAAGGTAGTCATCTACGAGGCGTTCGTCGAGGGCAAGTTGGAAGCACCGAAGCACCTTGCACGCACGGTTCACGACTTGTACTTCGAGCCGAAGTACGAGGAGTTTCGATCAAGAACAATCTGGAGTCTCTCAAACGTATTCACGTCGGCATTCAAGCAACTGGATCCTATTCCTCAGTTCAAAGCGACAGCCAAAGTGGGAGAATTCCTTGAAGCACGATTCTCGCAGTCGTTCTAGCGGGCTGGGGCGGTACCGACCGGGCCGCCCGCTCCTGCTCAGACACGCGTCTCGACAATAACTCTAGAAGATCGACACGAGAGGCGCTTCTGTGGGAGCCGAGGATAATCAATGTCCAGTCGAGTGATCGCGAGACCATCAGACCACTTATTTTTGACCTCAAGTGTTCTCAGTGGGTCAAAGAAGGATACAGGCTAAGAGCCGTATCGTGCAGGTAAGCGTGAGCCATTTCCATCGCTTTGACTTCCGTCACTTCTCCGGCGGAAACCATTTCGGCTAAGGCACCGGCCAGCGCCCGGCGAGCCGAAATATTGCCCAGCCAGTAGCTTTCTTCAGCGCCGAGCACATCGTTATATGGGAAGCAATCGGTGCCAAAGGTGATCTTGTCTGGAAAAGTCTCCAACCATTGCCGCAACGAATTCTTGAACTCAGCCGGGTACATATCGATTTCCTGCAGCGACGAATCCATATAGACATTCTTCATGGCGGCTAGCCAGATGGCTTCGCGCTCCAGTGGATATCCCCCGTGAATCATGACAAACGTGGTATTGGAATACCGCGGGTCGCGCAGCACATTTTCGAGCTGCATGATGTTGCTTTCGGAGATGTTGAAATAGTCGCCGATACCAACTGCCGAGTGAACGTGAACCGGGAGTTTTAGGCGTCCGCCTTCGGTGATCAGATAGCGGAAGATATAATCCTGAAACGTGCGGTACTCAGGCTCCGTGGGCACCCCACCTTTGACATATTTCGCGTAGATCGCCTCAGCCTGCTCGCGCGTCGGATCATTGAAATGCAGCGGGCGGAAGTACGCGACCTCGAATTTCATGGCGATGCCGCCTTTGTTCTTCTGATTGTCCTCCAGCACCTGAGTGATGAATTTGAGGTAATCGCCAAAGCTCGCCGGCAGCGCGCTGAGCTTTTCCTGTTGCATCCATCGCTTCAGCATCTTCTCCTGCAACGGGATATAGACGCGCTGATCACCATTTCGATTCGCCTGCTGGGTGTTGTCGAAGGGCCACATAAACGAGTCGACAAAGAAGACCCAGGGAAAGCGTTTGGGATCCAGATAGTCGGCCATCATGGCGCGGTTGGCGACTCCGCGATCGAAATTCATCTTATCGAGCAGCATGTTGAAGTAGGTCGTGCCGGGATTTTGCTTTTTCATCTCGGCTTTTTTCTGGACCAGCCACTTCGCATGCTCGGGAGAAAAATCTTCGTAAGGATATCCCCAGAGAGCCTTGGCCGCGGCGACGAGTTCGGGATTGGTTTCGCGCTCGCGGAAGGCAGCGCTGCCCGGAGGCGAGGCCATCGCATCGACATCTGGATCGTCGGCAAAGCCGGGATGGGCGTGATGATCGAACGCGGGTATTTTATTGATATCCGCCAGGAAGCGTTCGTAAGTTTGCGCAAGCTCGGCGCCAGGGTATGGGCGAGCCTGTGCGGCTCCCATGCTGCTGACAGCAGCAAGAACGTAAGCGATCAGCAAAATATTTCTGGTCATGAGGAACTCGCAATCCAAGCACAGTTAATTTACTGAAGGCGCTACACACGAACGCTCTGCCATGCCACAGATGCTTGCTGAATGCGCGCAATCGCGTCCTTAAGGATGGCCGTGGAGGATGCGAACGAAAAGCGCACGAAATTCTTCCCCAGATCGCCGAAAGCTGCCCCGGGAATTGCCGCTACGCCGCCATCTTCCAGCATGATGCGACAGACCTCTTCCGCGTCGAGACCGGTTCCCTCGATGTTCACCCATGCGTAAAAAGCGCCTTGGGGTGGCAAACTGCGGAACCCAGGAACTCGATTCAGGTCCGCGACGAACTGGTCGCGGCGTTTCTGGAATTCAGCGACCATGCGCGGCGTGGCCCCGGTCGAGTCGCGCAGCGCTTCGATGGCGGCATACTGAGTGAATTCGGCGGTACAGGTATAGCTGTTCACAGCCAGCATCACAAGGTGGGGAACAATTTCAGGTGGCGCGATCGTGTAGCCGAGGCGCCAGCCGGTCATGGCAAAGCTCTTCGAGAACCCGTCGATGATCAGCGTACGCTCTACCATCCCCGGATAGCTGAGCATGGAGAAGTAATGCTGACCATAGACCATGCGCGCATAGATCTCGTCCGAGAGCACGTAAAGGTCGTGTTTCACGGCCAGTTCGGCGATGCGCCGCTGAACTTCGTCTGTGTACACGGTCCCTGTCGGGTTGCACGGCGAATTCAGGACGATGGCCTTGGTGCGCGGTGTGATTTTTGCGGCGATCTCGTCCGGATCAGGTTGAAGGCCATTCTTTTCCAGCAGCCCGAATGAAACGGGGATTCCCCCAAAGCCGCGAGTGATTGAGGCGTAACCCGGAAAGCCGGGATCGGGCCACAGAATTTCGTCGCCCGGTTCGACGATAGTCATCAGCGCAAAAAAGAGCGATAGTTTGCAGCCAGGAGCAACCACCACGCTTTCGGCGGAAACGTTCAGATTGCGGGTGCGATGAAGATAGTCTGCGATTTCCTGCCTTAGAGCTGGAACTCCGGCCATCGGACAGTAACGGTCTTTGCCATCGCGCACGGCCTTCTCGAGGGCGGCTACCACCGGCTCAGCCGGATGAAAGTCCGGCTCGCCGAGTTCGAGATGAATGATGGAGCGGCCCTGACGTTCGAGCTCCAGGGCGCGCTGATATACCGAGAGGGCACCCTCGCCGGTCAGGACGGATAATCGAGAAGCCAAGCGTCGCATGGGTTGTTATCTTAGCTCATCCTGTGCAGCGCGACGCCGAATGCGCTTTCTCGAAGGCGGCTGCCTACTTGCTCCCTCATTCTCTGTTGCATGCATTCGGCATCGCAGCTGATAGCATTCTTCGCGCTAGAAGGCGTACCTCAGCTGGAACTGGATCAAGCGCGGGTTGCCGACGGTGCTGTTGATCTTGCCGAACGGACTGTTCGGTGCCGACAGGCTTTCGACGTCATTGATTGCCGGGTTGCCGAAGTTGGGATGGTTCCAGAGATTGAAGAAATCTGCCGTGAAACGGAGAGTTTGGCGCTCAGTGAGCCGGAAATTCTTGATCGCGGAGAAGTCCCAATTCTGTTGGAATGGCCCATGATAAATATTGCGGCCGAGATTACCGAAATCCGTTGTGCAGAAATTCGGATCGCTCGCGCACTGACTTGGATAGAGAAAGGGTGCGGTCGTAAAGTTGCCGTTATTCAGGTAGCCATTCGCGATCCGCTGATGCAGGCTACCATGACTGAACCCATTGGCAACCGAACCTCCTGGAGCGAGTTCTCCCCCTAAGGTCGACGGGGTAAACCCGGCGCCGATAAACGCGGTGCCAGCTCCTGAATCAGTTACAGAGAAAGGCGTTCCCGACTGGAGGGTCGTGATGCCGCTGACGCTCCAACCCGCGAGGGCAGCTCTTTTGATACCGCTGGCACGAGCGAAGAATGGTAAATCGTAGCGGTAACTCGCTACAAAGCGATGCCTGCGGTCGAAATCAGACAGCCCGCGCGAGGCTTGTAACGTCGACTCATCATTGAAGGCGGTGTTGAAGGCAGTGTTACCGCTGGAAGTAGCATCAGTGGAGCGGGCAAACGTGTAGGCTGCCTGGAAGTAACCTGCACCCCAGCGCCGCGAGAGAGTCGTCTGCAACGAGTGGTAGTGTGAATACGCGTCATCTGCGAACAACTGCATGCCACTGTATCCATTGATAGGCAGTGAGCGTGACCGCGCCGGGCCGTTATTGATCGTGTTGAATTGCACGTCGTATGGAGTTCCGTTAAAGGTCAGAACCAGCGGATTCTGTAAGCTGACGCGCTGTGCCTGGAGGCTGGTGCGAGTCTCACGCAGATGGATTGAGTGCGTACCAACATAACCGACTTCAAGAATCCACTGATGTCCGAGATCGTGTTGCAGCGTCAGATTCCACTGCTGCGTGTTAGGCGTTACAAAGCGGCGTGGCACCACAAGGCCGAAGATGAACTGCGATGGGAGTATACCCGGGCTGCTGGGGGCGCAACCGAAATTTGCTGCCTGGTTCGTATCGCCGTTGAATCCCTGAAACTGCGCCAGGCAAGGGACGAACGATGTCGAGATGACGCCGCCTGCGGGCAGAGCATTGGGGTTCGGGCTGGGGGAAAAGCAAGTGCTATTGGCAGAAAAGAACGTCGCCATACATCCGTGCACCCCACCGCCGAAGGCAACGGGCAATAGAGGAGCCTGGAAGCTGAGCTGATCTACGGTTCCCACATCCTCACGGACATAGTACATGCCGAAACCACCCCGCAATGATGTGTTGTGGTGCCCAAGCACGTCCCAAGCGAAGCCGAGTCGCGGTCCCAGGCCGGTGGCATAATCATTGTGATAAGTCGTGTTGCTCCCCGTCGGGCTCAACCCGGCAACGTTCAATCCCTTCACACATGGGCCGTAAATGAAGGGATACTGCCCGGCACTGGCCAATGCGGGGTCGAGATTTCCGATATGGCAGTCGTTGTCATGGAAGGCTCCGAGAACTTCCACGCGCAATCCATAGTTGAGCGTAAAATCCGGGCGCATCTTCCACTGGTCTTGGCCGTAAAAAGCGAAATCATTGGTACGGTACTGGTGGTTGTAAACGCCGCCTCCGCCGAAACTGAATGGTGGCGCGCCAGCAAGAAGTTGCTGGAAATCGGTCAGAAACCCGAGAGTGGGATCGAAAGCATCAATCCCGTTGGCGAAGATCAGCTGCCCGTTAAACACCTGCGGAAACAATTTGTCGAGATTCACACGAGTGAATTCTCCGCCCCAACTCAGGGAGTGCGGCCCACGAACCCAAGTCATGTTTTCGACGAAGTTATAGTTGTTCTGAGTTTGAAACTGATCGGCTTCGGGACTGGGTCCAATCTGGAACCCTGAACTCCCAAGAGTGAACTTGTAGATAGACGTGGTGACATTGTTGGTCGGACGATCGATGCCCAGCAGACTTGCGGTTAGCGGGCCAAGCGTTGTCACGGGCAGGACATTATTGAGGCTGTTCTTGATATGGTCCAATCCGAAACGGAAATCGCTGACCAGGGCGGGTGAAAAAAGGTGGGTCTCACCGATCGATAGAAAGCGAGCTTTAACTGGCAGTTCAAAGGGGAAATCCAGGTCAGTCGCGTTGATACTACTGCCAAGCGTCGCGCCGAGGGAAGCTTGCAATCCTCCCGCCCCAAAGGGAAGATTCTGATGAGAGTTGGAGAAGAAGAAGCGCGCCGAGAGCTTGTCGTTGCCCTTGCGGAACTCGCGGTCCCAGTTGGTGGTGAATTGATCATCGGTGTACTTGCCAGGCTTACTGACAACGTATGTCCCGGTATTGACAGTACCGTTGGTAAGGCCGGGGGTGCAGCCGACCGTGCAGCCCGGACTCACGATCCCGGACGGAATTAGATATCCATCTGCATTCGGAAACTGATTGCTCTTAAGTTGGAGCAGCCCCGTTCCCGCGGCGTTGGAGATGATGGGGTCGGGCAGAATTCCATTCGGCAGTTGGAACACAGCCGCCAAGTTTGCAGGAGAGCGGTCGGTCGGGAGCAGCGGCAGCCCTGGATTGTCAATAGCCGTCCCCGGCGACAAACCGCTGCGTTGCCGTGTCCCTTGGTAATTCAAAAAGAAGAACCCGAGTTTCGCACCAGGTCCGAGCGGGCCGCCCAAACTCCCGCCGAAGATGTTTTGCTTGACCGATGGGCGCAGCTGGGCTGCGTGATTCAGGAACCACTCGTTGGCATTGAGTACGTCGTTGCGGAAGAATTCGTAAACGTCTCCGTGGAACGTCTTGGTGCCTGACTTGAGGATTGCATTGATATTACCGCCGCCGTTGCGACCCTGGCTGGCATCATAGAGCGAAGTCTGGACTTTGAACTCTCCGATGACATCCGGGTTGGGCAAGGGAACATTCGTGCCTTGGGCGACGTTGTAGTCGGTCGCGCTAATGCCCTCAATTTGATAGTTGTTGTTGTCCTCCCGCTGGCCGTTCACAAAAACCTTCGTGGCTCCGCGTCCCAGGTTCGTCGATTGGTTCAGCTCACTCTCTACACCCGTGGAGAGAGTCAGCAACTGCTGAAAATTCTGGGTCGCCAGGGGCAACTCCCGGATCGTGGCGGATTCGATTGCCTGACCCGTGGTGGCGGAGACAGTATCCACCGCCTGAACGAGAGCCTGGACCTCGACTGTCTGCATTACTTTTAGGGGAGCGAGCTTGGCGGTCAGACGCGTTGTTTCGGTGATGCGTACGACGATGTCCTTGAACGTGCCTTCGCCAAAGCCGGGCGCTGTGACCTTGACCGTGTACATCGCTACCGGCAGTAGCGGGGAAGTGAAAGCTCCGCTCGCATCCGTTTTCACAGTGCGAGTCGTGATGCCGGTATCCAGGTTAATGATCTCTACTTGAGCGTTCGCGACGACCGCTCCGCTCACGTCCTGCACGGTGCCGCTGATCGCGCCCGTGGCACCGCCCTGCGCCCAAGCCAGGCTCGTCAAAGCCAGTATCCCTGCCAATGCTGCGGAGAATCGCGACCTCAAGATAAATGCCCCCTCAGAAGCTCGTCTCTGTTGTTTCTAAGAAGATAGTTTCAGAATTGCCACAACATCGTGAGACCGGAATTCGGTCATTCGGGGAGAGATTCGCCACGCCGGCTGAGCCGACCGGCATTCGATCGATCAGTTGGTCTCCCACCCGCACCCGGAACAAGTTTTAGGATGTGACGAGCTTACAGAAGAATAGTCGAGTTTTGCAACTCAGAAAACAGATGGGTATGTGGTCGCCGCTGTTGAGGTGATGGCGGCTGATCGGTGGAAGTCACCGGCACCCTCGTTCTGCGCGGCGCGAAAGGCAAGCCCGTCTGGAGTTGACGTACAACCGGCCGCACTCAGAAATCGAGCGACACTCCCGCGC
>Ga0209117_1000247_pt1 | contig 29079 bp, 22 predicted proteins | sample BlaSpr_A8_OM2_M2_FD_187978 | JGI IMG/M metagenome (GOLD analysis project Ga0209117, IMG submission 187978) | Forest soil microbial communities from Thunder Bay, Ontario, Canada - Black Spruce, Ontario site 2_A8_OM2_M2 (SPAdes) (version 2) | ecosystem: Environmental > Terrestrial > Soil > Boreal... | reverse complement strand
CAAGTGGCTGAAAAAGCCCGGTGACAAGGTCCAGCGCGACGAACCTCTGTTCGAGATTTCCACGGACAAGGTCGACGCCGAAATCCCCGCGCCCGCCAGCGGAGTCCTTCAGGAGATCAAGGTTTCCGAAGGCAACACCGTTCAGGTCAACACTGTCGTCGGTGTGATTGGGGACGGTAGTGGCACTTCCGCTTCCGCCCCCGCCAAGGCCGCTGCTCCTTCTCCTACTCCTGCCGCACCGGTATCGGCAAAGAAAGAGGCTCCGGCTCCGCCCACGCCTGTCGCCAGCGCTTCCGAGGACGAAGAAGATTCCGACGTCCGCTCTTCCCCGCTCGTCCGCAAGCTCGCCCGCGAGCACAATGTGGATCTGGCAAAAGTGAGTGGCACCGGCACCGGCGGCCGCGTCACCAAGCAGGATGTTCTCGACTTCGTCGAGCACCGCACGGCTGCTCCAGTTGCGGTCCCCGCGCCCCGTCAAGCCTCAGCCCCTGCGCCGGCTGTCATTCCAGGCGACCTTGTACCCATGTCCCAAATGCGTAAGATCATCGCGCAGCGCATGATCGAATCGCGCCGCACCAGCGCTCACGTCCACAGCATGTTCGAGGTGGACATGACTCGTATCGTCAATTTGCGAAACAAGCTCAAGAACAGCTTCGAGCAGCGTCACGGCGTGCGCCTCACGTTCATGCCGTTCTTCGTGCGCGGTGCCATCATCGCCCTGCAGCAATATCCCGTCGTCAACAGCTCGCTCGAAGGTGACAGCGTCCGCTACCACAAACACGTCAACGCTGGCATCGCCGTCGCGCTCGATTGGGGACTCATTGTCCCCGTTCTCAAGAACGCCGACGAACTCAACTTCCTCGGACTGCAGCGCGGCATCACCGACCTCGGCGAGCGCGCCCGTTCCAAGAAGCTCATGCCGGCGGACGTCGAAGGTGCAACCTTCACCATCACCAATCCCGGACAGTTTGGCGCCGTCTTCGGCTTGCCCATCATCAACCAGCCTAACGTGGCCATCATGGGCGTCGGCGGTATCACCAAACAGCCCATGGTGATCACCGACAAAGATGGCGCAGATTCCATTGCCATCCGTTCCGTCGTTCACCTCACGCTGGGCTACGACCATCGTATTGTCGACGGCGCCCTGGCCGACCAGTTCATGGTTGTCGTAAAGAAAACTCTTGAAAACTGGAATGAAGAAGTCGGCTAGCAGAAATCGGGTCATCTGATCATCGGGCCATCAAGCCATTTAAGTTCAAATACCAAAGCCTTTGATTTTCAATCACCCGATGACCCGATTTCTCGTACAGCGTCAAACTAATGGCGCTTCCCCGAGCAGCAACGGCCCATCTTCCGAGCGTTCGATGAAATATCGAGCCACGTCATCGCGGAGTCCAGGTTTGTTTCCTGTCCACCGCCACAATCCCTGGTAGTCTCGCGCAATGTCCGTTGCTGGATTGAAGTCCCACTTCTGCAGCAGCGCCCACCGCTCGCCATACGCGCGCAGTGCTTTGCTGCCGTGAAAAGCGTGAGTGGCAAAGTTGTCGATGCACCCCATCGGGGAACGGCCTTCGATGCGGTTCAGTTTCGCGGCGCGCGCCTGCCAGTTCAGTACCGATTCCACATAAGGCTGCGTGCAGCGCTTCATTTCTGCCGCCACGTTGGTCGCTTGCACAAGCCCGAAGGCCATATGCCAGTCCGCGCTGCCCAGGACGCAGGTGTCCAGCATCCCGCCCACCGTATCGAAAGCATCCCGGCGCCATGACCACGCGCCTCCAGTCGCTCCTGGCGCAAGGCCGAAGGGGAAAGTTCTTGACGGCTGCAGCGGCGCGTAGTAGGTATCCGTTCCGCCGCCCCGCGCTCGCGCTTGCCGCGAACTCAGGAATTCAGGTTGGTGCATGTAATTCCAGGCAAAACTCGTGCTCATCCGATAAGGGCGGTGGCCGAGATGGCTAGTCGACGTTTCGCCGGTCAGGTCGGCATAGGTGCTGAACAGCTGGACAAAGCTATGGTGCTGGAGCGTGTGGATCGCCTCCAGCGCCCAATCATGTCGTGTGAAGTGGAAGTCGCCGTCCACATAGCCGCCGTATTGCCAGCCGGGCGGGAACCGGCGGACACCTTCATTGATAGCGCATTCCTTGATCCAAAGGCTCGAATCGGTCCGCAGCTGCAAATCGAGCGGATTGTCGGGGCTGGTGACTTCGTGCGGCCGGTCTCCGAACGCAACCTCGACGGCATGCAGCACGACATTCGGACTGGTTTCCATGTGAAACCGAAAATCGTGGAAAGCTTCTCGCCTGCGCTGCCAGCGGTACGGGTTTGAATACACCGAAACAACGTGCAACTTCTGAGTCTCGGAGTATTCCACGAACTCGCGATGCACGTTTGGGTGCTTGAATGTCACAGCGTTTCCTTTCGATCGTGTGCCGCCAGCCAGTTTGCGAAGCGTGTCTCTTGATCGGGTCATCTGACCATCGGGCCATCGGGCGATCTGAGGCTCCTGATTTTCGATGCCCGAGACCCGATGACCCGATCTCTGTAATTCCTTATTTCCAAAAGTGCAAAACGATCTGCGACATAATCACCACAACTCCGACCATCGAAGCATAGGCTGCGGTCCTTCCCGCTTGTTCCCCGCGCACAATTTCAAGATTCTTTACCCGTTCCGCCAAGTTGGTGTGCTCGCGGTCATACATGTCGCGGCGCAGATATTCTGCACGCTCCTGGTTGATTTGCTCGCGAAAATTATTCATCTCTTCCAGGCGGCGCTCGAGGTCCTTGTTTGCCTTGTATACTTTGTCGTCTCCGGCCGCATGCCGCAGGTCGTCCATCCGAGAGTGCGCTTCCAGCGCGGCATCGCAGCGTCGGAATTCTGCTCCTACCGACTTCCGCTCGATTTCGAGGGTTCGATCAATGAACTGAACCAACGGCAACGAAGCAAACAGAGTTGGATTTGAATCGTTCACGCTCGTTGGCTGTACTTTCTCTTCGATCTCAACATGGGACTGTTTCATAGGGGATAGTCAACATGCAGAGCTGCCGAATACCGCGAATACCTCGGCGGCCCACTGCCGTCATAACTCCTCAAGAAATAGGTTTGCCCCCGCGCATAACGCGTAAGAGTAAAACTGCTGTTCGCGAACCGGCCCACCAGGTTGCGGTTGTTATCCACTCCCCACCCCGCGTCTGTGTACCGCACTTCGATACCGCCTCCCGCCGGAGGAGTGAATCCCGCGTCCACCGTCACCGTCGTCGAAGTCACATTGGTGACCTCCGCGTTGGTGAGATCGGCAAGATAAATATTCCCTACCGCGCTTACATCGATTGGCGCCAGCAGCTGTGTCTGCTTTACCAACGCCGTCACAAAAGCAAAATCCAGCGAGGGATCTCCCGCATCCACAAACCGCACAGTGTAGCGGCTGTTTTCGCCGGCAATGTCTGCAATCGCGACGTCCACTTCGCACACGATCGCTGCGAACGACGCCATTCGCGATGGAACATTCACCGCCAGCCCATCTCCAGGAAAAATATCCGCTGCCCCGCCAGGCAGGAACTGGCTCCACGCCTGGTATTCCCCACTCCATCCCTGCCCGGAGTCATCCAGCAAGGCCAGCGCCGCCGTTTCGCAATCCGAGGAAGTGCGCGGAACGGGCATCCCAATCTCGCGCACGTTCCCGCGCACCCCGTCGTCGCCGCCTCGCTGATGAGCCGCAATGCTCGCCGAGTTTGTCACTCGCGCCATCGCATGGCCTTGACCGCGATAACTCACCTCGATGGTCTCGTTCGCCGCCGGTATGTACTCCGGATAAAATTGCAGCGCGGGCTCGTTCGACACGTGGCACTCAGCTCCCTCCCGCAACGATCCCGTCCGCCTGGTCCGCGTATTTTGCCCTGGCAATGTGCTGCGCACCAGCGCATCGACTGCCAGCCATATGTATGTAAACGCTACCGAACACTGAATGCTGCCGGCATTGATGAGCGCATACGTGCAAAACCCGGGCGCGTTGGCAATGATGCCGTCATACAACACGGTAGCCGGTGCGATCTGCGTCGCCGGATTCGTCGGATCGATATCATGCACTTCCAGCACGACTCGTACATCGCAGGCGACTGCGCCGCCGCCGCGCTCCGCTCCACTCGGATGCAGCGAAGAATGAAACACCTGCTCCACCCGGTACACCTCCGTCGGATACAACTGCGTAGTGAAGACGTAATGGTGTCCGGCCTGTGTGGTGAGCGCCGTGCCCGTGACGGAGCCTGCGACCAGCGCCTGTATGTTGCAGTTGGCGCCCACGGGCGTTACGCGAAAGCCTGCCAGGCAACCTGCGATCGAAACCGCCCCGGCATACAGTCCGCCGATCACTCCATCCGACGCCGCATTGAACACGACGTCGCCGTGCTCCAGCACCGTGGCCCCGCCCAACTCGATCTTTTCGATGAAGTCCAAGAGCGTTTGCCCATCCGTCCCTGTTCCTCCCCCAACCTGTAACTGGGCGTTGCTGACCGTAATCGCATTTTGCGGATCGGTTATATCCCAATGCGTCGGGTCTAACTCCGAGTAAGTCTCATCGAGAATCGTGCGGTTATACAGTGGGATCTGATTGCTGCGAGTGAACGGCTTCTGCGAAAGGTAGAACTTGGTCGTGAACCCGTCGCCGACGAAGTAATCCTTCACATGCGCATTCGGCTCCAGTGGCCCCAGTATCGTCAAGTCATTGACCAGCCGGTTCACGCTCTGCAATTGCAGATCGCCCGGAGAAAACGTCTCTGCATTTTCCGCAAGCGCGTAGGTGTTTGCCGCCAGCGGCACAAAGAACAGCCTGCCATTGTCGTCCCGGTAAGAGCAGCGCGCCGCTAGCGCAATCTCCGCCGCTGATGCAGTCCATTTTTTCGCTGGGTTGACGCCGTAATACGGAATCGGATCGCCTGCTTCGACGCCGGTCACGTCAAACCATCCCGGCAACGCCTCCGCCGTCAACTGACGGAAAGCGTCACCAGCGTTCCGGTCCACAAACGGGGCATGCGGGGGAGGTGCCTTCTGATCCATCAGCATGACGTCGCTTAGTGCGGCTATCTCGTATCGGTAAACCAACCCGCGATCTGCCCAGCCCAGATACTGATATGTCGGCGCATGGACAACGTAACCGGTGAACAGATCATTGCCGTTGCTCAAGGTCAGCGTAACCCGAGCGCCAATCACCGGCACCACCAAACTTCCCTCTCCGGCTACCAGGCCGATTTTCAATTCGGCCGGGCTGTTCAGCTTGCGCACCACACTAGGACTCTTGCCCGAGTCCACGAATGCCGTGTAGTCCTGCGCCCCAAGACCGTCGAGGTTATCAATCAGTAATTTCATGGCTTATCGGAAAACTCCGCCGTCCCTGTGTCCCTCTGTGTCCTCTGTGGTTAAAGCTCTTGCTCTTGCTCTTGCTCGTTCTCTCCTCCGGACCCGACCGTCACCACGGGCTCCTAGTAAACCGCTGCTCCCCTCGCCGGGAAATAACTTCGGTAACACAGCACCACCGCTCCATCGTTGCCGTCCAGGGTTGGCAGCGCCATAAACGACGCCTGCAACGCCAACTCTCCGATCGGCTTTTGAATCTCGATCAGACTCTCCCGTTCCCATTCCGGCTTCACCGTGCACGGACTCAAACTCGGATAGAAGAAACAGACACGCCCACCCGATTCCTCCTCCGCCACGAATAACCCTGACCACTGTTGCAGAAACGCGCCGCCTTCGCGGTCCACAAAAGCCATCACCTTCTGCACCGCCGCCCCGGCCGCTGGCACTCCCCCCGGCAATGCCTGCGTCAGCAGCAACGACGTCGCCGTCACCTGTGCGACTCGCCCCACGTTGAACGTAACCCGCCGCACATAGTTGGCATCCTGTCGCACGTCCCCTGGATTCTTCACGTACGCGGCCGTGATGCCGGTGCCCACATAGCCAACTTGCTGCGCGTAATCCACATCGCATGCCACCAGGTCTTCAGGTTGGAATCCGGCGATGGCGCCTGCTCCCAACACCAGTTCCCCAGCGGTCGAGCCCGCCAGCAAAGGCACGGCCGCCAGCGGAATTCCACCTGATCCCGCTCGCGATGCGCTCGGATCCGTGGCCAGAACATTCATGTGCTCCGCGCCTCCCGCCAGAGCCATCTGCAACTTTCCCCACTCGCGAAATTCGAAGTCAACTCGCGCTCCCAAACCGTGCCGCGCTTGTGCCGACACTGCGCCTGCTGTTCCGCCGATCAAGGCCTCGATCTGCGATCTGCTCGTGCGCTGAAAGTTTTCAATCCATCCCAAGTCGATCCACGGCGCCGGAGGAGCATCCAACTGGAAACCGCTGTCTTTCGACGGATCGAAAATCGCCGTGGGCCCATTCACTCTGTCCACCGGCGCAAAATAGGCGCGCGTTTGCCGCGCGATTGGCCGTAGCCCCGCCCGTGTCATGCTTGCACCTCGGGCAGAAAGAAATAGAGTCTCAACTGCGCATACCGTTCCACCCGCGCGGGGCTGGCGCTCCATTGCTGTTTCTGGATCGAGACGTCTCCCGGCGCGTTTCCCATCTCCGGTACTGTCCAGAAAATTCCCGACCCTAAGTCAGCGCTCGGAGTCTGGCTGTAGTCGCGCATTCCGGTGTGTGGGGGATCGCAGATTCTGAGTAACTCGTTATCCATCTCCGCCAGTACCCGCCCTCGGTCCACTCCCGTTCCGCCACTGCCTTCGCTCGCGTACCAGATGTGGCAATCCACTCCGAGCATCGGACGCGTGCTCTCCGCGATCAAAATGTCGCCAAAGTCCACGTAAAACGCTCCCGGCTGCGCTTCCCCAAACCGCGGTTCCATGTTTTCGCGGACCACGATCGCCGGCAGCGTGACTCCATCGATCACCATGGTTCGTGCCGGATTCAAAGCTGCCAGCCGCTCCCGCAGCGCCATATAAAAACTGTCTTTAGCCGCCTGCATACTTCCCCCTGCAATTTCGTCTGCGTTATCCCTAACCCCTGTCATCCTGAGCGGAGCAAAACAATTCGCGAAGCGAATCGGTGTGCGGAGTCGAAGGACCCCTACCCAGAAAATGCCTACTCTCTAAGCTCAAGATGACAGTCCTGCCACGGTTTTAGCTGAGAGCTAATAGCTGACAGCTCCTAAGACACCGCCGCCACCCGGTACAGATAGGCCACACCCGCGAGCCGTTCGACGACGAACCCTTGTATGTGGAACACTTCCCCGTCGTACACCAGCCCCAGCGCCGTTTCGAACAGCACGTCCGCCGACGCCACGTTCCGCTGACTTACCTGCTCCGCCATCGCCGACACACCCGCCAGTAACTCGATTTGCCGACGCGGACCGTCGCTTATCCGCGGCCGCAGACCACCGCTCTCCATCGTGAACTCCCGGACAATTACCGGGCTAATTGCCGCCTGCACAACTCCCGGATCCACCAGCCCAAGTCCCGCCACCGCATCCGCAGGCATCCCCGCTGCCGGAAACAGCAGGATCACTTCTGTGCCGCCCATCGTTCGTATCATGGCATCCGCTGCCCGCGCGGCCGCTGCTCCAGAAATTCCAGTCATGGCTCATCCAACTTTCTGCGCCACATAAGGCGCCAGCAGGGCTTGCACCGTTTCATCCAGCAGCGAATCGGAGAAGTACATCAGTTGCATTCTGTCGGGAAACACATTTCTCTTCACATTCAGCGCCGGGGTAGCCTGCGCATTCTTCACCAACTGCGCACACGCTACCTTAACCGCGTCAGGAAACGGATCAAGCCCGGCCGTATACACGATCTCCAGTTCGGTGAACGCCCACCCCAACACATTGATCGGAAGGGTTACTTCCCCCGTCTCCGGAAACACGTCCAGGTCGGGTACGTTCAAGTTCACCCACGTTCCCGGAATTCCGAATGCAAGTGCCGCATCCCATACCATCTCCTCGTACACCAACTCGCCCCGCCGTGGCGTCGCGTACCGAGCCCGCGCCGACACCATCGGTGATGTTGCCGGCGCTACTGCAGACAGCGGCAGATACGTAAGCCGCACCGGCCTTTGTCCGTTTTCCGTTCGCGACCGCTCCGTGTACTGAGCGATCGCCAGCGTGGCCCTTCGGCAATGCGCATCCACAATCGCCGATGCCGCCGTCACCCACGCCAGAGCAGTCGTCGTTTCCAGCCCATACGCCTCATATTCCGATGGTTGCAAATAATTCATGATGGGTTCCCAGTTCTCGATAGTCATAAGCTGGGTGCCCCACTCATCGCGCACTTTGCGATGAGTGGGACCTCCCCGAGCCTTCGCCTACCGGTTCACTTTCACTTCGTAGTGCGCATAGGACGCGCCCTTCACCACCACGCCGCCGAACTTCACCACGACGCTTTCCGTCATCAGCGAGTTCGGCAGCCCTAGCCTGAATACCCGTGGGTTCGAGTCCGTCAGCCAGTGGTACTCGATCATGTCCTCGCTCACGATGTAGGCCGGCAGCACCGCACTGCCACTGCCCGGTGTGCCCGTATAGGGGAGAGCCCACTCCGGAATCAGCGGCAAATCGCCGGCCTGTGTGCTCAAAGTCTTCACGGTTAGTCCGCCAGTGATCTGCGCCGTCGCGAGTACAACGTTGAACTCCGCCTTCATCTCGCGGTCGATCAGGTCGAGCAGCACCGGATTCGCATAGATCGCCGTCGGCCGCACCTCGTACGACGAACTTGAGACCATCTGCGCGATGGTGCTCTTCAGCCCGTCCACGATGCTGGCCGTGGTTGCGATTGTGGTGCTGTTGCCTCCCGCCTCGATCTGTCCGATGGCGCCGAAATACTGCGCCGTCGTCGGAGCGCTCAGCGAGGTGTCGTTGCCGTTCCACAGCGCCACGTCGTGCGTGCGCAGGATCCCGTCCACCGCATCGGCCAGATCCTTGGCTTGTAGATACGCGAACTGGCTCTGCTGTGTCCCCACCTCCATGTCAAACAGGTTGTAGTTGATCTGCGAGACCAGCGCCTTCAGCGGAACGCTGCGCTCCACTCGCGTCGGCGCTTGCAGCGTCGGCTGAATGTTGCGCGGATCGACGAACGCCTGCGCCGCCGTGGGCGAAGCAATCGCCGTTTCCTCGAAAAACCGCGATGGATGTCCCGTCGCCGGCACCTGCTTCATCCGTTGTCCGAACACTCCGCGCCGCCGCACAATGTCCGTGATCTCGGTCTGATACCGGTCAACCTCGACCGCGCCCGGCCCCAGAAAATCCGCTGCTGCATGCAAATCCAGAAAATTCGCTTTCATGTCTTCTCCTCAATTGAGTTGTTACTGCTCGTTCTCTTTCCGATTCCCGGGTGCCCCACTTCTCGCGCACTTTGCGAAGTGGGTTTCATTCACCCAAACAAAAAGGGGCGCGATCTAACTTGCGCCCCAACCACCAATGCTCCAATGACCAGCGTCGAACGACGAATAACGCCTTACTCGATCATCCCCGCCCGCGCCAACTCCGCTTTCACGGCGATCCGCTGTTCCACGCTCAGTGCTGCCAGCGTCTTATTAAGCACCGCAGGGTCTAGCCGTTCGCCTTCGATCTCGTTTTTTCCGATCAGCGCCGACACCACCGGTGACAGCGTCTTCCGGGCCAGCCGCGACGCCTGTGCTTTCAGATCTGCATTCGACTTCTCCAGCTGCACAACCCGCTGCTGCAAGTCGGTTCCAGTTCCTTCCGCCTGGTGCCGCTCTGTTGTTTGTGTGACGCTCTCCTCGACCGCCGCCACGATCCGGTCCACCTTCGCATTCAGCATCTCCTGCTGCGCGTCCAGTTTTCCCAATACTCGATCAAGCGTCTCCGTGGCTGCCGCCAGTCGCTCCGCCGCTGCCATCATCTGCTGCACCATCTCTTCGTTCATTCCTCTTCCCTCCCTGGTTTGCCATGCATTTCAATTTATGACCCTGACCCCCGGCGCCTGAGCCGGGCCCCAAGCCGAGCCAAGACCCTGCCTCACCCACCGTCTCCGGACTGCTACTACTTACCCCAACTCGATCCACGTCGAGCAATACGCCGCTTTATCCCGCCGCAGCACCGCTGCCCCCGTAAAGGTCACCCGGTTCAGCACCCACACCGTCGCCTTGATGTCTTCCACCAGCGCATCCGCAATCTCGTACGACATTCCAAGCCCCGCGCTCTCCGGTCCCGCGGAGACCGATGCCCCCTTCCGCCTGGGCCTGCCGATCTCCGCCACGATCTCCGGAAAATCCCGCGCATATAAAAATCCAGCGACTTCAATGACGCGCCCCACAATTTCAGCTCGCGTGATCACCCCAATCTTCCGCCGCGCGTCGTGACGATCAAGCGCCGGCGAGTAATCCAGCCCCATCCCCATTAGTGACGGTATCGCCGCCTCCGCTGCCCGCCGAGTCAGCAGCACTCGATGCCCCCGCGCGCCCGACGGCGACTTGTCCGATGCAACATCGACGATCGTCAATACTCCCCGGAACCCTGCCCGGTTCGGATGCCCCTTTACCGCCGGCATCTCAATCGCCATCGACTCCAGTGACAATCCCATCTTTGCTCTCCTCACTTCGAACCGGCTGCGACAAAAATCAAAACTCCGCTGCAACAAAAAAGGAAGGCCGCACCGCTAAGGCTCTCCCCTGTGTTCCTCTGTGCTCCCTGTGGTTCAAGGTTCTACTCCAACAATCTCGGCCAACCCCCTCGCTCGCCTTACCTCGTTGACCGTGACCACCCCATTGCGCAGCAGGATTTCGTCAATCTGCGCCTGCTCCATCTCGTCCTGAGCATCGACGTCGGTGAATACAAACTCCAGGTCCGTCCATCCCACCTTCTTGGCAATCGCATCCCGCGTCAGATATTCGGCCACCAGGCGCGCCGTCGGAACAATCGCCGACCGGAACGCCAACTCACTCATCTCCGCTGCCGTAGACCGGTTCACATCCCGCTCTACTCCCAGAAACTGCGCTGGCAGATCGAATGCATCCGCGATCACCCGCAGCAGAAATTCCTGCCACGCTAACCGGAGGTCCGCGTCCGTTCCCGCCCCGAACCGCAGCACCTCCGGCTTCGACTCCGCTGAAATGATCGGCACCCGCCCCGTGCCCTCAATTTCGTCCTGCCACCACCGGATCAGCCGCTCATGATGTGCCGGAGTCAGACCCTGCAGCCAGAGCGCATACTGCACCACCGAATTCGAAGCCAGCCGCCCCGCATACCGGTACGCGCTCAAGAAGGCATTGATCGTTTCGAACGCCACCTCCACCCGCCCCAGCCCGAACGGCGTGTGCGTTCGCGGATTCAGCCGTATGTAACTCAGCTCGTCATCGTTCAACACGATCTGCCCATTCGCTCCATACAACCCCGTCACCTGCGCATACCGCGGCGAGTCGGGACGCCCATCCCAATCCGTCATGATCCGGATCGTTGCCCCGTCCACCGGCCACATCAGTAGAGGCAGCTTGATCGCGGAATCCGCGGTCCACCCCTCAACCAAATCGAGTTCGATCGCCCCAAATCCCCCAACAATCACATCCTCCAGCACCTGCTCCAGCAGCGAGCGGAACGAATCATCCGGATTCGGCGCCTCGAAATTCTCGGTCAGCGTCTGCACCCGCCGCGCACCATCCGGAATCTGCTCCAGCGCCCGCCCACGCCGCGGCTGGATGCGCCATCGCATCCCTACAATCCGATCCTTAATCACGTTGATCGCCCGCCGCGCCACCGGTGTCTCCGCGAACCGTCGCAGATTCGCCGGCGTCGGCTTCAACACCAGATTGTGTGGCGCGGACACTCCTGTCCGCGAAAAACTCGGCGAAGAGAACGGGGCCAGGTTCGACCCCGCTCCCGCCGTCCGCCGTCCATCGCGCCCGGCAAACAAATTCGTGGAAAGCCACTCCCGCAAAGACACTTCTCCCACCCGGCGCATCGCGCCGCGCACTCTCTCTCGAATGTTCATGAATCTCCCCGTCTAGTGTGGCGCGGCCATTCCAACCCGCGAACGGCTTCTTCCCACCTAAACCACATTTACAATTGCTGTACCCTGCTCGTGTGGGGACGGGCGTCCTCGCCCGTCCAAGCCGAGCGCAGCTCGACAGTTGCTTGCGGTCACAGCAACTCTGGATTCGCTATACGTGTTACTCCGGCCCCACGCTCTGCTCAGCGTTTCTGCGGTAACGGTGTTCACCACAAACAAAACGGCACAGCTTTCGCCGTGCCGTGTGCTCACTCCTCAGCCGATATCACTTCTGCAATCTAACTTCCGATCTTCCCAATCTCACGCCCGCAGTTCCCGCCGCACCTCGCCCGCGATCTCCGCCATTTCCCCTACCGCCCTCACCCGCACCGAGTTCTGCTCCAACATCCCGATCGCGAACCGCGTTTTCTCTTCCAGCAACGCCATCCCCTGGTCCACCACCGCGGTCAAGGAAGCCTGCAGCTGTTCCCGTCGCATCCCTGCCTCAACCCGCGAGTACCGATATGCCAGCGCCAGCGCCTGGTCCACATTCGCTGCCACCGAAACCGCGTGGAACATCTTCACCGCGTTCCCCACTCGATATCCAAAATCAATCCGGAACGGATCTCCCTGCCCCGTGTACTTCACAACATCCATATCTCTTTGCATCAGCTCCAGCACTCCTGCCTTGGTGAAGGCCTCTTTCATGGTGCTCACAATCGCCACCCGGCCCGTGCGCTGCTGAGTTCGCTCACCTCGTCCCATGGAAACTAGGTACATCGAAGTCAGCACTTCCATCTCTTTTGCTGGATCCTCTGTCAGCACCGCCTTCGTCGGTGCCACATCGATCATCGTCCCGAATCGTTCGTTGATCAGCTCCAACAATTCCTCGCGCCGCCGCAAGTTCCCCAGCCTTCCGCGGATCTCGCTCTCCACCATCTCGAACCACTCCAACTCTACATCCGGAGCCACGCACTGTAGCATCCTCCAGTCGCGCGTAAATCGAACCTCCGCAAACCCGCCATCGCTCTCCAGCAGCAACAGTCCGACCGTAACGAAATCGTCCCGCAAAGCATGCGGCAAAAATCGCAGCAGGTAAAGTTCGAGTTGTCGCTTCTCAGCCATCAACCCTCAGCCCAATCGTCCCCTGCGTACCTCTGTGCCCCTGCGGTTCAAGCTCTTTTCTGCGACCTCGGCGTACTCTGCGGTTAAAAGACGGTAGCTAAGCTTCCTCCCCCCACTCCGGAAACGGCCTTCGTGGTGACCCTCGAAACGCAAGAATCAACTCCCGCACAATCGTCTTCCTCTCGATCAGCCGCTGCACCAGCGCCTCCAGCTCATCCCACGACCCCCCATACCAAGCTGGAGGAATCTCTCCCGCCACTCTCCAGATCGCATCTTCATCCAGAACCTCGATGCGCGACAACCACGGCTCGAATGACTCCCACCCGTTCACTCGCGCGTAAACTTCATTCCGCGGATACACCCCGCGCAGCGGAAAATCCGGAAACGTCCACTCTCCCGCATTAAAGCAATACCCCTGATCGATGAACGATGCCGAGTATTTCTTCTCCCGCATCTTCCGCCAGAATGCCGCCTGCCGCCCATCGGCATTGCACGTCCATTTATCCAGCGCCAGAATTCCCGTAAAAGTATCCAGGTTCCGCACCCGTTCTAGCATCTCGGGAGGCAAATAATCGAACACCTGCCCTTCCACCGGACTCACGATATATCGCGACCCAAACTGCAGTCCCGCTTCCACCTGAATGGTGTGGCTCCCCAGCAGAATGGTAAGGTCCGCCGTGTGCTCTACCAGCCACGGCGGAACTTCCACAACCTCCGTTGCCGGTACCGGCAGCCCCACTCGCTCGGCAAGCCGCGTTGCCAGAAACTCGTTCGCCAGCACCCGCTCATGCTGCGGATTATTCCGAAACTTCACCACGTAGTAGTGCCCATCGTCGCAGCGCATCAAGTGGCTCTGCGCTCCGCCCCGCATCCTCTTGACGTGTTGGACCGCGATAGTCGGCATGAGTAGCGTCGGCGTTCGCCAGCTTTTCCTTCGTGTACCTTAGTGCCCTTTGTGGTTAAGCCCTTCTCCGAGTTAATCTGCGTCGATCCGCGGAAAGCACGTTGCTTTATCGGAAATCCGAACTCCGACGCTCTGCCCTCTGCACTCTACCCGCTGCCCCAGCTTCCTGCCTGTGACCGCCACCACATCCGAAATGTTCACTTTTCCGCCAGACTGTCCCATCCCACCGGATGTTTCGCATCCCGGCCCGCCTCCGCCATCCGCACCGCCCACGCAATCGCCATCGCCATCACGCGGTCGTCATGTGTCCCCGCAGCTCCACCCGGCCTCCCATCCCGATCCCTCACAAACGTCCGGCACTCGTTCAGCAGCCGCAAACTCCGAAACGACCTCGGCGACACCACCAGCGCCTCCTCCAGTTCCGCAATCATCACCGGTCGGCTGTGTGCCGAAGTCAGCCACCCCTCTAGCCCATTCTGCTCAAATACATTCTTAGCTCCCCAGGTTCCCAAATGCGCCAGCACCGCCTGTCCGTGATTGTTTCTCTCCACTGCCAGCAGCGCCAAGTTATATTCCTTCCCCAACTCCATTACCATGGCCGCAAACTCCCGCACCGGATAATGCCCGTTCAACTCCGCGCACTGCATCCCCGATTCGCGATCAATCACCTCCGCGCACGAGTAATCCCCGTCCACTCCGCCGCCCGCCGGATCGACTCCAATCACATAGCGATGTCCCGCTCGCGCCGGCAGCCAGATCATCAAGCGCCCGTTCTCGCGCGTCTCCACCGGATCGCCCGCCCCCTCCAGCGCCGCCTCCACCGCCGTCAACTCGAACACACATTCCCCCGACGCCCGGAAACACGACACCGCATCCTCGGCAAATTCCTGTGCCGCCAACCCGCGCAACGACGCCCATTGCTGCCGCCGCCACGCCATCTGCCCCGCCGTCAAACCATGGTCCTTCGCCAGTGCTGTCTCTTCTTCCGTCAACAGCAGCAACGACGGCCCCGTCTCCGCCACATAGCTTTCCTCGTACCACCACGGAAAAAAGTGCCGCGTGTATCCCGTCTCCTCCGCCCGCTGCCACTCCTCGTAGAAAAGTCCACCCGCACCGTTCGGCGTGGACTCCAGCACAATCTCGCCTCCCGGCACCACTGCTGCCCGCAACGACGCCAGCGCTTCCTCGCCTTCTCCGCCCCACCGCGACACTTCCGAGCAATGCAGATTTTGGATCGTCCGCCCTCGTCCCGCATTCTCTGCCGCCGATGCCAGACAGTACTCGCTGTCCAACCGCGGGAACACTAACTGCCGCGCGTTGCGGTGCGAAGTTCGTAGATAGCCTTTCCGCAAGTCATCCGGCATGTTCTCCCAGAACCGCCGCACAATCCGAAAAATGTCCTCCGCCGATTCCCTGTCTTGCGTGACCTGCATGCTCAGCGTGCCCGGCTGCGAGATCGTCTGCGTGAAAAATCTCGCCGCGATGTACGTCGTGATCCCAACCTGACGTGCCTTCAGCACCACATTTTTCTTCGAATTCTCCTTCGTGCACTTCCAGGAATACTCCTGCTGCGCACGGTTCAACTGGAAAAAAGCTCGGCTCATCGTCTTCGTCCGGATCTTCAGAAACGTTTCGATGAAGTAATCTCTTTCGGTCGGTTCCTTCCCCGCCTCCACTTCCCGAAGGTCATCCAGATGTTGTCCTAACCACTTCAAATCGTCCGGCGTCAATTCTGGCGTCACAACCGCCATCCCCAAACAGGTTGCGGAAACACTCGATGTCGCACTTGATTTTGGGTGGCGCAGCGGTTCACCGCTGCGGGAAGTGCCTTCTTTTCAGTTTCGGCTTTAGCCGCTGAGGTAAGACGGCGCCGCAGAAAATACTTTTCCCGCAGCCTGCTGAAGAGTCCTATTTCAATGCGTGGCGCTGAAATTCTCCGGCACATACGCGTACGCCCCAATCTCCCACCCCGATCCAAACGAGTTCTGATTGATCCCCAGCAGGTCGTATTGATACTCCGCACCCAGATTCGTGGCCACATCCCTCACTGGCGAATTCACCGTCGGCCGAAAATCTCCTTCGGCCCCACCCCCGGCACAAACGTAATAGCTGCCCGGCACATAGCCCGACGGCACCACGTCGTTCGGCTGGCACGACAACAGAAGGTTCACCATCTGCGTGTTCGATTCCAGCGTCGCGCCTCCCTGAACCAGCGCGTCCATAAAGTTCGCGACTTCATCCGGCCGCAACTCGTTCACATGCCAGAAGTATCCGATCGGCCTTCCCCACAATGCGTTCTTAAATACATCCTGGCTAATGCGATTCCGCATCTGCTGATAACTCAGGCCCTGGTAATTAGGCATCACGCCCTGACTTAGGATGTTAAACACGTCATAGCCTGTCGCCAGCGTCGTATTCGCTCCGCAGCATGGTTTCAGGCTGCCGGTTCCTCGTACCCCGACATATCCCAGGCTGGCGGCAATATTCTCGGTCACTGGATCTTCATAGGTCCCCGGCATCACGTACACGCGTTGTGCGGGCAGCCCGGTGAAGTTCAGATTCATCCACCCCTGCGCCCAACTCATCTCTTCCGTTTCCATCTGCGTTTCGTCAAGATCCAAGTTCTGCGCCGAACTCTTAATGTCCATGTTCGTCACGTTGGCAAGCGATATACTGCGCGCCGTGCTCTTCGCATTCGTGTCGAGGCTCACAGAAAACACGCCGCGCTGTTGCAGCGTGTATAAGATTCCACCGAGCGTGTCGAGCCCGGTAGAAGCCTGCCCCGGCGCCGCCGGCGTCACATCCCAGTTAATATCTGCTGCCGGATCGTCTGGACTCGTAGTTACCGTGAGCGTCGCATGACCCGGCGTAGGATGCGTAACATTCAAGGTCACGCTTGACGCGATCGTCCCCGTGTAGTGCAAGTTCGCAAAAACGTGGCACGGAACCGGAAACGGCCCATTCGCCCCACAACTAGCCGCCGGCGGCTTCCAATACTCATGCGATATAGAGTGCGTGTTGACGTCCCATCCTGCATTGATCCAACCCTGCACTTCATTGACAATCGACTGCGAATAACTCCCACCCGTAACGACCGCAATTGAGAGCGGTATCCCTTTGGCTGTCATAACAGGTAGCAGCGAATTGATATAGGTATCGCTGTACTGCACCAGTCCGGGATCGTCGTAACTCACCGTCGTATATGCCGGCCACCGGTGCCACTCGCGGATCCAGGGCGGCGTTTCGGCAGCGACATTATGCATTCCCGCCGTCGGTCCGGGAGTTCCCGACGTATCTACCGTCAACGCCGTCGCCAGATTGTTCGCGTACAAGTGGCAATAGTCATAACTCACCGCCCCCTGCACGTTATCCACAATCCCGTATGCGCGATTCCCGTATGCGCGACAGTTCTTGATCTCAAATGCGCACCCGCCGCCGCCGCATCCATCAAAACGGTAACCCGCATAATTCATGTTCGCGTCCGTGTTGTAAAGATGGATGTCCACCGGCGCACCTGTTGGTTGCACATAGAATCCCAGCGGCACCGCGCCGTTCTCCACTTCACTGTCAGCGGCCATATTCGCAAGCCAAAGATGGTCGCTCGCTCCCTGCACCTGCACTCCGTAGCCATCGAACCAGTCAATTTGCAGATGCTGAATTTCCAGCCACGAGACGCCATTCACATTCAACACGCTCTCTCCGCTGAGCGCGATGGGCGCAACCGTGGAGTAATGCGCCGCTGGATTGCCGCTGGCGCTGTACACATACAGGATGTAATTCGTCGAGTCGTACCAGAAGTCCCGATCCTGACTAAGGGCCGTCTGGCGCCCCTGCGCCGTCCCCCACGCCGTGCCGAACCGCACATACTGTAACTGAGAGGGCGGCTGTGTTAGACAGTAAAAGCCCCGGATGCCGCACTGCACCACATTCGCAAGCCCGCTCGTGGACGAATACAGCGTCGCCGACCAGACGTTTGTGCTCCCCACCTGGGTCCACCACCCAGCTTCGATCGGCAAATAGCCAGTCAAGTGTGGCGGATGACCATTGCCATAGCTGTCGATCTTGATTAGTGAGCCACTGCTCCCGCTTGACGGCGGAGTCAGCGTTTCGTTCCAGGTACAGTCCCGCTTCAGGTTGATCGTGTCACCCGGCTGAAAGGTGGAGATCCCAACTTCCAGAAGAGTGCGCCACGCCTGTTGTGGACTCGTGCCCGCATATCCGTTCGACCCGTAATTACAATCAACGTAATAGTCGGAGGCACACGCCAGCGGCGCTCCTAGTAATAGAAGCAATAACACTTGTTTGATCATGGTGTCCTTGCAAGATTAATACACGATCAGGGCCGGAATCGACGCGCCCGAACTGAAACTGTCCGCGGGCAGCGTCACTGTGGAAGGCAACGCCGCCCCGCCCGTGCCGACACTCACCTGAACATTTGCCGCCCACGTCACTCCCGAGCCCGAAGTTCCCAGCAGCGCCGCACACGTCGATGCACAGTTACTCGTGAGCGCAATGTAAACCCGCCCAGCGGGCACAGTGAGATTCGAAGCGTTCCAGGCAATGTGCTTGATTCCAGCCGATGGAGAAAAAGTCGTTCCGGCGGTTGACGCCGTCGTGGCAACCAGCGTGCCCGTTCCCCCCGAAACTCCTGCGTATAGGCCGAGTGCATAATTATTGGACGTGTTATCGGCTGTCCCCACAACGTATGCGACGTTGTTAGTCACGCACGGGTAGGGGTTGTAGACACCCCACACAATGGCTTTGTTGGTTCCTGAGAACGCGTTGCCCGAGCCGCCCTGCGTGGGCACCGTGATCCAAGAGCAGGTAGGCGCAGGCAGCTGAGCAGTGGGCAGTGTCCCAGTTGTGAGGTCGGAAGCCGACACTGTTACGTTCGACGAGAGCGCGTGCCCATTGACCGTCGTGCCGGTCGGCACATATCCCGGAACGAACGGCGTGCCCGTGAAAGTAGGCGACGCCAGTGGCGCTGCTCCTGTAACCTGCGCGACCGAGTAATCGCCGCTGCCAGCAACTACCGCGCCCGTCCGCCCGAATACGCTCGCGACTGCGCCCACAGACATACACGACGCCCCGCTCGATAACTGGCACTTGAACGTGTTGTCCGACCCAACACCAAGAGAGAAGTCCATCCCGTTCGGCACTGTGGCCGTCGTTCCCGCCCATTCCTTCCCCGACCACTGCGATGGCCCAGTTCCTGTCTGGTTGATATTCCCCGCTACATTCAGATTTCCGCTGAGCGTCACGTCGCTGGAAAATGTCTTTGCCCCACTAATCGTCTCAGCGCTCGCCAGATGAACCACAGCGGAGTCTGCAGCGGCCCCCGTAACTTGCGATACAGAATAGTCGCCGGTCCCTGCCGTTACTGCGCCGGTGCGGCCAAATACAGAAGCGACGGTACCGCCGCCGCCACCACCCTGCGGCGGTTGTAAGCTGACCCGGATGCCATTCGTTTGTCCAGATACCGCATTAGTAACATCCACATAGCCGATCAGTTGTGCTGAAGGTTGCGTCCCCGACCCAGTGTCGTGACAATTGCCCGCCGTGCTCGTGCTGGCAATAACCGCGTCCCCAGCCGTTGTGGCATTGTCGAAGATGCAATATGCGTAGCCGCGCCAGGTAATCGCTGCGTTCCCGCTCTTGCCCGCGCCACCTTGCACCAGGCCAATCACTCCATTAGTCGATGACGTACTCGCCAGCGCCGCTTGCGAAGGACTGTTCGTGTTGAACACCGCCAACTGGTTCAACACTGTGCCCGTCGAACCGTCATTCGGAATCTCGAAATCATTTCGTCCGTATAGAACCGAGTTAAACGATGTTTTCGCGAAGATGCTCTTCACAGCGTTCCCGGTGTCGCTGCCGAGGTTGAATTGATTGTCCCCCGTGGCCGCCCAGGGCTTCAGGTTGCCGGACGCGTCCACCACCCATTTCAACCCGCTCCCCACCCACAACCCCAACCCGGGCGCCGACCCCGATGTCGCGTTTTCACTCCGCACCACGGCATAGTTGTCCGCCGCATCAAAGCCCAGCGACGTTCGCTGCCAGGTTGTGTTATTCACGAAACTGGAATACACGCGCATGCTCTGCGCCGTGCTTCCGTTGCGTTCTTCCAGATTGTCCGCGGCATCGCCGCCCGGATCCGAGTTAAACAGGTTAGTCATCCCCAACTGCGTGACTTGCCCGTTGTTCTCAATCACTCGCGGAGTATGGGTGGCTGAGTCAAACCAGAAGACGCCCCAGTTAGGAATCCCAGCAGGCTGCGTGGTTTCAGACAACTGGATCACATTGGGCGTTGTGCAATTCGCGTTCCCATTCGCCGCAATCCCCGTGGCAAACGATCCGCTGCACTGCGTCGGAATTGCTGCCAGGGCGAGAGCCGAACCCGCCTGTCCGCTGATATTCGAACTCGTAAAAGCAACTTGGTGCGTTGTGCCACCAATGTTCACCACCGGCAACCCGGCAGCTGTATCCAGCCCAATGCCGCCACTCGCGGGAATGAAGCCATTCCCCTGCGGCAATAACAAGTTCCCGCTCGCCGTGACATTGCTTGTGAACGTCTTCGCCCCGGCAATCGTCTCGGTGCCCGTGTTATGAACCACCGATGCATCCGCCGCCGCCCCTGTAACTTGAGATACCGTGTAGTCGCCACTGGCCGCTGCAACCGCTCCCGAGCGCCCAAACACCGAGTTAACATTCCCTCCAGTACCGCCAGACCCGCAAGCGCTTCCAGTGGATGCAATTACGCCGGACACAACATTGAGGCAACCATTCGACAGCCCGGCGAGCGTAACACTCTGATCGAACTTTGCCGGAACGTTGAACTCTTTCAGCGCCGCGGTCAACCTTTCCAGCCACCCGGAATTAGTAGCTCCGGTATTGGCGATGTAATGGGAGATGGAAACCGGAGCGCCAAACGCAAGCTGCCCCAGATTTACGAAGTTCGCGCTCGCTGGTTCATCCGTTCCAATCCACGTGTCGTTCGCGCTCGCCGGCGGCCGGTATCCGGTCGTTGCCTGCGTTAGGCCAGGCTGGGAGTCGATGAGGGTGATGATATGGTGCGGAGCCACATAAGCGAGCGGGGAAGCGGAGAAATTCAGCTTGCCCTTGGATGCCGACATGCCGCCATATTGATACGGCCCATCCGACAGGAGCATGGCGGTTTGGTTGGTGATGCTGGAATTTGCCGGGATCACGCTTGATAGGCAAGTGGTATAGCCGCCCGACGCGGAGGCGCCGAAATTCGAGCAATTATTCGCCACTTGCAAGGGATTGCCGTTCAGTCCGATACCGATACCGCCCTGTTCATGGTCCACCGTAACCGTGTGATTGACCGAAACGACGGTCGCGGGCCAGAAGTTCAACAGCCCAGTGTAGGTACCGGGACGAACCGCATACCCGGAAGTCGTCGAGGATCCCGTGTCGGTGAAGGTGCAAATCAGAGTGCCCGCGCAGGCGGTGGATTGCGAAAGTCCAGTGGCGACCGAGCCGCAGATTCCGCCAGCCCCGCCGGGACATTGGCCACCAATCCCCGCGGTATCCATAACGGGATAGATTCCGCCCACTCCCGAGGGACTGGTCATGCGGATCACATCGTAATTGATCGTATCAGTCCCGTTGGCCACTCTCGGCCAGCGAATGGGGATGGAATCGCTCCCCGTCGATACCCAATTGAGGATGGGCATAGGAGAAGTTTTTGTGTTGGCGGTCGTGTCGTTGGCAATGACGTAGTAGGTATAAGGTGTCGAACCGGCTCCGGCGGAAGGAATCGCTCCCCCCAGTGTGCCATTCCCGAGAATCTGAAAACTCGCCGCCCCGCTCGATTCTCCGGCAATCAAGCCGGCAATGCCAAGACCAGGAAAGGGAGACCGTGGAGGAGAGAGCGGGTTGAGAGCAGGGCTGCTCTCCGAATAGATGTTCTTAAGATAGGCTCCCGCGTAGTTCCCCGTGGAGTTCGCGGAGTAAACCTGCCAGGGACCAGTCGCCTGCATAACGGTGTTTTCAATATAAAGTCCGTTAGAGTTGTAGTCCGTCACCCCGTTCGAGTAATTCGCTGTGATGGTCGAGTCGCGCAGCGTGATGACTGGAGCGACTTGGTGGCTCTGGTTTCCGGCCGAGAACACAAACGCTCCTGTCCAGTTCGCGTTAGCGTTCAGGTTTATGCCATTGTTGTTGAAGTGGTCGATGGTGGCGTTCTCATCATCCCACATGTCGAAGAAGTTGTTGAAGTGCCCGACTGCGCCTCCCTCGTCATAGTTCAGATCGGTAAGATGAGTGCCGTTGCTGTTATCCAGGACGGCGGAGTAAGCCAGTGCAACCACCCCGGGGGTGGTTTGCGAAGCCACGTCTCCTCCCGTATGGCTGTAGGTGAATGTGGTGGAAGATGAGGTACAGGTCCCCGCGCAGCCCGTGACCACCGCATCGCCCCAGTAGATATTGTTATCGGTAAACAGGATCGTAACCATATCGCCAGGGCGGAAGTTGTGAGGTGCAGAGGTGGTGACGGTCGCAACGCCGCCCGTCCTGGAAGTGCTGACGATGTTCACGCCCTCATACGCCGAGTTGGAGGAGTAGTTCACATCCGTGCGAAAGTTGAACCCCGTGACCGTGTTAGCTACGTAATCATTCGTGTTCAGTAGGTCGCCAACCTGGATGCAGGCTCCACGCCCTATGCAGCGCAACTGTACGCCGTAGCCGCTTAGAACCGATTGGTTGGCATGGAGGAAGATAGTGCCGTAAATATTGTAGGTGTTCGCCCAGCTGCCTCCAAGGTTGGCGGGGACGGTCACGTTGCATTGCCCATTATTAGCCCAGGTACTGCTGGTTCCGCACGCTGCGTTGATCGTTTCTTGAATGCCAGAAGAAGCCGAACTAATGGTGTATCCAGCCGCATAGGAGTAGAACGGGGTAAACTTAATCGTTCCTGACGTCGCTCCCGAAGTACATCCCCCGGGGCCTGTAATTACGCTGACAGCTTCACTGCTTCCTCCTCCGGAAAGAAGAACCTGATAACCGGCTCCGCTCGTTGTATCAATGCCAACCGGACATGGAGTAAGCGTAACTGTTGCCTGCGATCCGCCTGCTAATGAGCTGGAAATAGTCTGTGTCCAACTCAGTGCCGTCGTGGCATAAGTAATCCCGGCCGGTGCGCCACTACCACAAGATCCCCACGTGGAATTGCCGGTTAAACAAGTAGCTGCGCTCGCAATTCCCGCTCCCAATTCGCCGGGCGGAACCGTCCCGTTCACCAGGTCCGCTTTCACCGAAAGCCCACTGTCCACATAGTGCCGGTCGGCAGCCTGGTTAGGTGCGGCCGGATCTGCGGGCAGGGTTAAGGGACCAGTCATAGTGTCGCCCGCCTTGGAGACGTACGCTCCCGCGCCTACGTTCGCCACGGCCGCATCCACATAACCCTTGTTCGTGGCGTCATTGGCTCCGGCCGGCGCCGGAAGCGCCGGCGACACGGCAAACTGCTTCGCGCCGGTGATCGTCTCCGTTCCCGCCAGGTGCACCACCGTGGCGTCGATCGCCCGATTCGCTACTGCCGCATTCACGTACTGCTGCGTCACGGCCAGGTTCCCGAGCCCTGTGCCCGGTGTCGTCAGTACCGCGGCAATCGTCGTCGGCGATGTCGCCGGAACCGCCCAATATTCCGTCCGGACACTTCCGTCATCCAGTTGGAAAACCACGACGTAGTATGTTCCCGCCGGAGACGCGCCCACGTTCGGAACCAGTTGCGCGGTAAACGCGCCTAGCGGCCCTATCGTCACAGCCAGATTGCCCGCCGCCACCGCGTCTCCCTCTGCCGTTTGGAACGACGGCCAAGAAATCAGCACCGTACCCGATGCGGCGGTTCCGTCAGCCCGATACACTGTGGCGCTGATCGTAGTAAGCGCTGGCCCTTGTGCCTGCAAGTTGGTCGACAACGACAACGCCGTCAGCAGCGCCACCCCCAGGAAAATCACCACCTGCGCTGCCGTCGGGAAACGCTTGTTATTCACCGCAAACCATCTGGGCATCTCTTGTTCTCTCCTCGTGAGCGCACGCGACCCCAATTCGGGCCAATAAGAAAGCCGCTCTGCCGAGCGGCGCCCCTTTCGCATATTCCCTCCCCACTCAATTCCGGTTGTCAGTCTGAACTCCGCGGCTTGCTCTCAACTCCCAATTCCAGAAATCGCCGCACGCTCTCAACATACACGTCCGCGAAGTCCACCACCGGCCTTCGCGTCTCGATCAGCACCATGGCCGCTTCCATTTCCCACTCCATCGCGCATAATACCGCCAGCGTCATCATCGGAGCCCGGTGCACCCCGGCGGCGCAATGAACGTAAAGCCGCGCCTCCGGATCGTCCAGCGCCTCCAGCGCAAAATCAACACCGCGTTTCAGCAGTTCCGGGGGCTTCGGCAAAAAATCGTCATCGGTCGGATTCCACAGCACCCGGACCCCGTGCGGCTCCGCCAGCGGCCGGTCATCGAACTCGATCTGCATGTTGAGCACGTGCGTTACTCCGGCTTGCGCCAGTTCTTCCATGTTCCGCGCGTTCCAAATCCCACCGCCCAGCGCAACTCGTTCCGTCACCCAGGTCATGTCCATGCAGCGTTCCGTCCGCCTCCCCGACCCAATCCTCAGCCTGCGTCTTACGATTATTCTGATTCTACGTCACCTTTCCCATCCCACCCGGCGCTAGGGCTGGCTCTGCCCGCCCCTAAATAGAAAAAGGGCGCGATTTGCGTCGCGCCCTTAAGAGTTTTTATTTTTTTTGACTCTTAAGTTTAGGATATCAAATCGGAGGGGGGTGGATGGACAAATTTTCGACATTTATTTTCGCCTTCCTTTGAGTCACTTACGTCGAAATTGTAACTTTTACCCTCTTGACAAGTTTCCTGACCCTCGTCGCCGAAGGCAATTTATCCATCAAACCCCCCGCCAGCAGTATCCGCGAGAGCTGATCGAGCGCATCCGGCAGGAGCCGTCGGACCGTTTTGGGGTTACAACCGAGCAGCCGCGCGACCTCGTCTACGGTATGTTCCTCCAGAACATTCATGGCCAGCAGCTTTTTTTCCAGTGCGCTCAGCTTCTCGATCGCCTTCTCCATGTCGGTCACAAAGATCACGACGTCCTCAAAGTTCCTCATCGTGTACGACGTGACCCGCGTCCGGAAGAACTCGCGCCCCAGCAGCGATGGCAGCCTCCCCACCTCGACCGAGGCCCGGGCATACCGCCGCAGCAGCGCCACTGTGCGCCTACGGTAGGGCCACAGGTCCATTTCCGTTTCGCCAAACACCACGGACGGCGGCAGCTCCGTCTGGCCCATGAGACTCCATGTTAGCGAGCTCGCCGTTTGCGCACTTGTCATACCCGCACCTCCATCGTCGCCACGCCCTGCAGATATTCAATGCAGGGCGGGCTCTGAAAATTTTCTCTTTGAATGTCCGTACCTCGGAGGTCCGTAACCCGCACGCGCGCTTTGCGGCGAGAGCGGGCTTTGCGGGGCGGCGCCTCCCCTGGGTTTTGCCTTGCTGCCACGCACACACGGCAACTGGCGCAATACACTCCATCTGCTCCCTGCAGACGCAGCCACAATGCGCCGCACCGCTCGCAATACTTCAGTTCGACTTGGATTTCCTCGCCTTCCATGCTGCTTATGAAGTTCATGATTGCCTCTCTGTATGAAATGAAAAACTCGCAATCCAAAAAAAAGCCCTGGTACCGATTTCTCGGTCCAGGGCTCGTTTCTCTTACGATGACCTGCTTTGCTATTTAATTAACACTGAAGCAGTTACTGCAGCCTGGCGGCTATCCCAGGCTCCTGTTGCCGGAAGTAACCCTCCTCGTACCCAGACTTAAGCACCTGCCCGTTCTGCACAATAACGCTCAAACGCCCGTTGAAGTGAAGAGTCTGCAACAACCGCTGCACGGCTGCCGAGAGCACCTCCGCCGAGCGTACCTTCCGGCGAAACTCCCCGAAGCTTCTTTCTTCGTCTTCCGAGGATTGTACCTCTATCATGGCCAACAACCTTTCTTCTCAAAATAGGTGCAGTATGAGACATATTATCAGGTCATATTATGGCTGAAATACTGCTAAGTCAAGAACTTTATTGCCTTATAGATGTTGCATTTCTAATAACAATAGCTATTAGCTATTGTCACGACTTATACTCCAGCCATGAAATTTCGCATGCTTCAAGAAAATCTCCGCAATATCCTTTCGGAGCGCATTGACGGAGGAGAACTTACCGGCCTTCGTCTAGCGGGGCAAACCGGCTTCAAGCAAGCCCACATCTCCAACTTCCTTAACCGCAAGCGTGGCCTCAGCCTCGAAGGCATGGACAAAGTTCTCAACGTGCAGCATCTCTCAGTGCTCGATCTCATCGATCCCGCTGAAGTCAGCAAGCGCGCCTGGATCCTCCCGCCGAGCGAGGATGAGTTCGACAACGTCGTGGTCACCGACTCGCGTATCGCAGCTTTCGAACCGCTGATTATGAGCATGCACGTCAAGGAGATTCTGAAGTTCAAGAAGACCTTCCTGAAGCGCCTGAAAGAAGAAGTGGACGGCGACCGCCGCGCCTGGGAACGCTTTGTCATTGTCAAGGCGGACGCGCAGGAAGGAATGAGCATGTATCCGCGCACCATGCCCGGCGCCACCCTCCTGCTCGACCGCCACTATAATTCGTTGATTCCCTACCGCAAGGGCGAAGATAATATGTACGCCGTGCGCCGAGATGGGGCTTGCACCATAAAGTACGTTGAATCTGCGGATCGTCACTTGATCCTGCGCCCGCACAACCCCGACTACCCGATTGAAGTGATAGCCCTGAAAGACGGTCAGAAGCCCGGCGACCATATCGTCGGCCGCGTGTGCCACGTGGGGATCGAAACGTAGGGTGTGGTAACTAGAGGGGGTACAAACGGGGTTGTACTAAAGTAGAGTATCCGTCGGCCGAAAGGCTGGACAATTGCCTGCTGAACGATCTCGCGTTGGTTGCGTACTGCAACTTCTGCGGCGCGCTGTTGGCGGCCGTGCCGACGGTGCTGACCGGTTTGCTGGCCGGGCAGTGGGAACTGGATGGGCGAAGGTTGAAAGGAATCCTGCTGCTGCATCTGCTCTCCGGGTACGCATCGCTGGTGCTGATCGCGTCGGTTTGGTGGGAGCACTGGAGGTTTAAACGCGGGACGCGCGATAAGCCTCCGGCGTCCCGGTGGGTGCTGGAGATTCTGGCGGTGGCGGTGGTGGCGATGACTGGGCATCTGGGAGGATTTCTTAGCGGGGTGAATCACCCGTAGCGCTACACCTGCGATTTTTTTCTTAAACTTCCCTAACCAACGCCCCGTACTTACGTCTGACTAGCTGGATCGAGGTGTGTCCACGTGCCGGAGAACTGCCACCATGCGCAAAGTTCGCCTGCCTTTGTTCGTTTCCGTACGCCGCTTCACCCCATCCCCATGGCAGGCAGCTTCGGCAGTCACGACATACATCGCAAGATGAATGGCGGCGGAACCCGCTTGACCGTGCACACCGGCGACGGGTCGGCGACGCTGGATAAGTTTTGAACTAAGCGATAGTCTCAGAGAGCAATTTCGCACCTTAAAACCCTATGAACTGGAAAATCTTCGCTCTGATTTCGGCGGCGCTTTCGGCCGCTGTGCCCGCCTGTGCCCAACACTCTTCCTCCGATCCGGTGCTGGATGTTTCCGCCATGGATAGAACCATTGATCCGTGTGTAGATTTCTACACGTACTCCTGCGGCGGGTGGATCAAAAAGAATCCGATACCGCCCGATCAGGCGAACTGGGGCACATACGGCAAGCTGGAGGACGATAATCGCGCGCAGTTGAGGGCGATTCTGGAAGAGGCGGGAAAAGCGAACGGCGCGCGGGATGCTGTGAAGCACGACGTCACGCACGACGTGTCACAAAAGATCGGCGATTACTACGCGTCATGCATGGATGAAGCGGCCATTGAGAAGCTCGGTGCCAGGCCCTTGTTGCCGGAACTGGAGCGCATCGCGCATCTGAAGTCGAAGCAGGATCTGGCTGAGTATGCCGCGACTACACAGTTTCCGCCCTCGCTCTACGGCGGAGGCACGCTGTTCACATTTCGCTCGAATCAGGACTTCAAAGATTCGACGCAGGTGATTGCCGAGGCCGATCAGGGCGGGCTCGGCCTGCCAGATCGTGACTACTATTTGAAAGACGACAACAAATCCGAAGAACTGCGCAAGGCTTATCTGGCGCACGTCGCAAAGATGTTCGAGTTGCTGGGAGACAAGCCGGCCGATGCGGCCACGGAAGCAGCGACAGTGATGCGCATCGAAACGGCGCTAGCCAAGGGCCAGATGACTCGCGTCGAACGGCGCGATCCTCCGAAGCTTTATCACAAGATGAGCGTGGAGGAGCTACAAAAACTGGCGCCATCTTTCGGCTGGAACATGTATTTCACAAAAACCGGCGTGCCATCGCTTGCGTCGCTCAACGTGGTGACACCGGACTATTTCCATGTCATGAGCGAAGAGATCGAAAAAGAAAGCCTGGCAGACTGGAAAATGTATCTGCGGTGGCACGCAACGCACGATGCGGCCAGCGACCTTTCCGCTCCGTTCGTGAATGAGAATTTTAGTTTCTACGGCAAGACTCTGCGGGGACGTGAGGAGTTGCCGCCACGCTGGAAGCGCTGCACAAACGATGTCGATAACGACTTGGGAGAAGCGTTGGGCCAGGTGTATGTAGCAAAGTATTTCAGTCCCGAAGCGAAACAGGCAGCATTGAAGATTGTGAGAGAGATCGAAGCCGCCATGCAGAGCGAGATCCAAGCGCTGCCGTGGATGGGAGCGACGACGAAGGATCAGGCGCTCACCAAGCTGCACACGATCGCGAACAAGATCGGTTATCCTGACACCTGGCGCGACTACAGCGCTCTGGAAATAGTGCGCGGAGACGAAATCGGGAACTCGGAACGGGCGTCCTGGTTCGAGTTTCGCCGCTGGCTCGCGAAAATCGGCAAGCCGGTCGATCGCAACGAATGGGGCATGTCGCCGCCCACAGTCAATGCGTATTACGATCCGCAGAAAAACGATATCAATTTTCCCGCGGGAGTGCTGCAGCCTCCCCT
>Ga0209117_1000246_pt1 | contig 29091 bp, 18 predicted proteins | sample BlaSpr_A8_OM2_M2_FD_187978 | JGI IMG/M metagenome (GOLD analysis project Ga0209117, IMG submission 187978) | Forest soil microbial communities from Thunder Bay, Ontario, Canada - Black Spruce, Ontario site 2_A8_OM2_M2 (SPAdes) (version 2) | ecosystem: Environmental > Terrestrial > Soil > Boreal... | reverse complement strand
CACAAAGGCAACGGCACTATGTTTCAGATCATGAACAACTGGCTCCAGAATCCGGTCAACTCCATCACCATCAATCATGTCACCGCTTTCCCGGATCCCAACGGCCACCTGATGACCATCGGGAACACTAACTACGCAACTGCGCCCATGTATGGATTGGTCTTCACCAACAACCTGGTGATCACCAGCCGATACCCGGTGTGGAACACGGGAGGCACCACCAGCTGCGCCTATGTCGACGTGCCGATGACCACCATAAACAAGTGTTTCACCACGGTTACATTCAGCAACAACGCGGTGATTGCGTCTCCGCAGGCGTTTCCCCCGTCGAAATGGCCGTCGAACAATCTGTTCCCGGCAACCACCAATGATGTCAAGTTCGTTAACTACAACAACGGCAATGGCGGAAACTACGAGCTTCAGGCGAACAGCCCTTACAGGAACAAAGGCACGGACGGCAAGGATCTCGGAGCCGACATTGTTGGGCTCAACGCAGCGCTGGCTGACGTCGAATAAGTTTTCAGCTTCGACGGATTTTCACCTTCCCCAAAAGGGCCGGGGCTGCCCGAAGGTCGCTCCCGGGGGTCGGTGCTGCTTCCGATGTCCGTGATTTGGGCGCCGACATTGACGGCGTCGAAGCCGCAATTGCCGGCGTGGAATAGAAATTCCAGTCGAAGCCGTATCAAAGCCTCTGGTGACTTCCGTAACTCCAGTTTTGACAAGCGTTTCAAACGGGCCCATGCCGCTTTGTGTGATAGAATTTTTAGGGTGCTATGCTCAGGCGATCGCAAGCATTCTCCTGTCTTCGTGATAGACCGGGTTCCGGTTTTGAGGTCAAAAGGAAATCCAGCTCGATTCTGCCTGAGCTACTTCTTTGTTCTTGATATACAAGTAAAGTGGAGATCGGGCGGAGCCCAATGTCGGCCAAAGAGGTGGACCAACTGCTCAAAGGTCAAGCGCTATTCGATGGCTGGGAGCTAGAGTGTGTCGGGAGAATACAGGCTACTCACTCGGACATTTTTGAGTATCACGGTAGGTCCAAGGCTGGCGACGAGCAGCTTGCTGTAAAGCATATTACTGCCTCTTCTAATCCTGCGGAAACGGTCAGTCGCGAGTTTAAGGCGATCCAGATAGTATGGGCACTCGCCGGACAACGTCTTGACGGCTTGCCGAAGCCCTTGATGGTCTTGCCCGAAGCGGGACTAATGGTAACGGAGAAGGTATCCGGTATCCCGTTGAGCAAGGTGTTAGCGCGACAGACTAATTGTGTGATGGCGGTGTTCCGCACTGCGAATGTGTGCGATATTGCCCGCAGGGTTGGAGGTTGGCTAAGTCAATTTCACGAGGCGACACGACAACCTGCCCTGGCGCATGACGCGAAGGCGTTTGAGCGTGAGGTCACCTCTCAGTTGGAGGGCTGCGTAAGCAGGGGTTTAGGAGCAGCAGCGGCGCAAGAAATTTTCCGAGCAGCATCGAAGGCGAGTGGGCTTGTTGACGGAAAGCCGCTCCCTGCCGCGGCCAGGCATGGGGACTTTACGCCGCGAAATATCCTGATTGACGACGAACGGATTGGCGTTGTCGATTTTGAGAACTTCGTCGAGCGCGACACCATTTACGAGGACCTGGGTAAGTTTGTAGCTTATTTAGCCCTCCTCCAAGGACGACCTGGTTATTCTCGGGCAGCCATAAACGCAGCCGCACGATGCTTTCTAAGTGGTTATGGCAGCTCGGATGACGGCAAGTTAGTTGGTTTGTTTGCTCTTAAAGCGGCGGTACGAATGTTCGCATACAGAGGGACAAGGCGAATGGCTAACTTTCTTGGATTTGACTATTTGTACACAAGGCAGCTCATTAGGCTCGGCGCAGGCGCTGACGAAGCTTTAAATTATTTCTGAGATTCCGGAGTTCAGGTTATCATAGTTATGGCGAAGAGCCCTGAGCACAACTCGACTAGCGAATTCGAAGTCGTGGAATACTCCGTGGGGAAACAGGGTTTCCAGGATGTCGCGAATTACGACCGGAGGCGGTACGGGGGTCCCGCGAGCCAATACAAACAGACGGTCATGATGAACGCAACGATGAAGCTCATCGGGCCTCTCGAGGGCAAACGCATTCTGGACGTCGGGTGTGGTACCGGTAGAGGAGTTGTTAGGTTCGCGCAGTACGCCGCCAATGCCGTTGGGAGCGATTATTCACTGGACATGCTGTCGTATGCCCGGCAGAAGGTAGGGGAAAAATCAAACTGCTCCTTTGTACGGGCTATCACCCAGCAACTTCCATTCCCTGAAGCGTCGTTTGATGTAATCACGGCCTTGAATTTTCTTCACTTGTTCGACGTCGGGACACAGCGAGCAATGATTGCCGAGATGAAGCGCGTAGTCAGACCCGGTGGGATCATCGTCCTGGAATTCGACAATGCGTTGCATGGCTTAGTCGTAGGTCCCTACAAAAGGTGGTTCAGAGACGAGCGTGGCTCCTTTCCGTGGGAGGTTCGCCAGGCGATTGGGGGAAATTGCCGCATCATCAAGCAGTACGCGGCGATATTTCCGATACTGTGGCGAGTGATGTACCGCTTCCCCCGCCTGTTCGTTCCCTTTGAGCGGATAGCTTACTTCCCGCCATTCAATTATCTACTTCATCGAATTTACTGCAAGATAATCACGGATAGCCCTTCCTAGCTCAACATCAGCAAAGATCCAGGCTCTGCCACGCACAGGGGCCGGGCTGCCCAAGGTCCCTCCCGGAGATGCCGCTGCTTCCGATGGCCGTGACTTGGCACCGACATTGACGCCGTGGAAGCCGCCGTTGCTGGCGTGGAATAGGAATCCAAGTCGCGGCCGAATCAAAGCATGGGGTGACTTCGGTAACCCCTGTTTTGGCAAAAGGGTTTCAGACGGCCCAGGTCGCCTTGCGTGATAAGATTTTGAGGGTGCCCACGCCCAGCCCAAGCGATCGCAAGCATTCTCCTGTCTTCGTGATGGGTTGCCACCGTTCTGGGACGAACCTACTGTATGACATGTTATTGTCCTCCGGCGGGTTCGCTATCTACCGGGGTTATCTGCCGATTTACAAAGCCCTAATTCCCCGCTTCGGCTCCATGCAGAACCGCGCGAATCGCCAGAAGATCCTCGAGACTTTTCTTCGCAGTAAGGGTTTCCGACGCACCGGGCTCGATGCCGAGCAGTTTTCGGCGCGCATCCTTAACGAATGCCAGAATGGGGGAGACTTCATCCGCGTCGTCATGGACTCGGTCGCCCGGAGCCAGCAAGTGCAGCGCTGGGCGGTGTACGATCCCGACAACGTGCTACACGTCGAGCGTGTGAAGCGCGACATACCCAATGCGCTGTTTGTGCACATCATCCGCGACGGACGCGACATTGCGCTCTCGCTCAAGAAAATGGGTGGCTTCACTCCTCTACCCTGGGACCGCGGCCAGACCGAGAGCCTGGTGGCGACTTCGCTGTATTGGGAGTGGATGGTTCACCAAGGCCGCGCCCATGGCCGCAGGATCCCTGCCGACTACATCGAGATCCGCTATGAAGATCTGATCACGAACCCGCGCGAAGCGCTCGGCAAACTCGGCGGCTTCCTCGATCACGATTTGGACTCCGATCGGATTCAGCGCGCCGGCTTGGGCCGCCTGTCGGAAACGAACTCTTCGTTTCGCGAAGAAGGCGCGGAAAAAGAAATCAATCCGCTCGGCCGCTGGAAAAAACGTCTGGCGCACGCCGATGTCGCCGCCATCGAAGCGACCGTGGGCGCGTGCCTGCAGGAAAATGGCTACGAACTGTCGCTGCCTGCCGCCGAGCGCCGCCGGAGCTTGCGGCAGTTGTGGATGCGCGGAATGTATCCCGCCTTTCTCGGCAGCAAGCTGTGGCTGAAACTGCATACGCCCCTCGGCCGGCTCGCCAACATGTCTGCGCTCGAACTCGAAGAAGAACCGGTGCAGGTGGCGGAATCGGTCCGGCCCTGAGGGTCGTCATGAATTCCAGAGTCATGGAAAACGCCCTCATCGAACATCAGCCAGCAGGCTGCGGCAGCGCCGGGCGCTCGTTCGCATGGGCATTCCGGAGCCTGAGGCAACGCTTCCCCCGCGGTGATTTTATTCTTCGGCCGGACCGCGTTCGGCGGTGGAACGATTGCCTTGCAGCCATCCGAGAAATTTTTGCTTGCGCGCAAACATGTTGCGAGCCTCGTTGCGCAACGCGCCTACGATCTGATAACGAGACTTAGTGAACCAGGGCACGCGGTGCGGCGTGCAGCCGTACTTTTCCTTGTAAGTGCCTTCGCCGCCCCAGTCGAAAATCGCGGCGCCGCGCTTTTTCCAGTAGCGCATGGCGTACCAGTGGCAGGCTTCGTTGGGACGCAGGCTCTGATGCGAACGGAAGCTGGCGTTGCCCCAGAACTCGGCGATCTGGTTGAAGCCGGGATAGATTCCCGTGGCGATGCACTTCCCTTCCGGATCGCGCGCGCGCAGCAGCAGGATATTGCCGGCCGGCTCCACGTTGCGAACCAAGGCGCGGACGCGCTCCACGGAATAGGTGGGGACGAGCGACTGTTTGGCAAAAACGTCCTGGAGTTGTTCGTAATATTGGTCGGCGAAGGCGAGGTCGTGTGCTTCTTCGATTTTGAGGCCGCTCTTATCCGCTTTGCGAATGCAGCGGCGGCAGGCGCTTTCCATGCCGTTGAACAAATCTTCTTCCGAGCGGGTGAGGTCGGTGCGGTAGGAAGCGTAGTACTCGGCTTTGAAGCCCGCGGCCTCGCCGTCTTTGAAGGTGAAGTTCGGATCGGAGATTTCCAGATGCAGGCACTTGAGATCGTCCCAGGCAAACTTTTCCAGGGCCTCGAGCGCGGCTCGACGCGGGACGGCGGGGTTGAGATTGAAGCCAATGTAAGGAGTCGTCCAGCCGGGAAAAGAACTGCCCAGAACTTTCATGCCGAACTTCGAGAACGTCAGCCCGGTAAAGTATCCGAGGACGTCGCTTGCTTCGCGCAACTCGGCCAGCACGGGCAGCGCGTTCTGCGACTCGGCGACGAATTGCAGCCACTCGCGCGTCTGGAAGACGGTGCGGTCAGCGAACCGGTCGAGGCGCTTCCAGTCGGCGGCTTTGATGTCGATGGGATAGAACTTCATTTTTTTACCAGCTAAGTCATGTAGAGACGGGGCTTGTCCCGTCTCACTGTCGGCTGAGACGCGGCAAGCCGCGTCTCTACAGGAAATTTCTACCAGCAAATTCCTTCATAGGTCTTGGCGCCTTCTGGACGCCGTGTCTTATCCAGGTGGATGAGGTCAATCACTATCTGTTCGGGCCGAAGGTACTTGGCGAGCTGAGCTTTGCTCGCCGATTTGTTGCCGAGGATCACGACTTCGGCGGTGCGCAGTACGCCTTCGAGGTCGGCAGAAAGCACGGATCCGATATGCGGGATGACCTCTTCGATGTACTGGCGATTGGCGCCGGCGAGGCGGCCCAGCGAGACATCTTCGTCCCAGACTTTGACGTCGAGGCCCTCGCCCAGGAGGCGCTTAATCAACTGTACTTGCGGGCTTTCGCGCAGATCGTCGGTGCCGGCTTTGAAACTCAGCCCGAGCTGCGCAATTTTCTTTTTGCCCGTGCTCATCACCATTTCCACGGCACGATTGACATGCTCGGCGTTGCTCGGCATGAGGGATTCGAGCAAGGGAAGCTTGAGATCGAGTTCCTTGGCCTTGTAGGTGATGGCGCGCAGATCTTTCGGCAGACAGGAACCGCCGAAGGCGAAGCCCGGGGAAAGATATGCGGAAGAAATGTTCAGCTTGGTGTCGGAGATGAAAATTTTGGTGACCGCGTGCGCGTCGACGCCGAGATGCTTGCACATGGTTCCCATTTCGTTGGCGAAGCCGACTTTCAGCGCGTGATAGCAGTTGGAAAAATACTTGACCATTTCGGCGACGGGAATGGTCGTCTCGTAGAGCGTGCCGGGAATGTTCTTGTAAAGTTCGCGGAGCGACGCGAGGTGGCGGGAGTCGCTGGCTCCCAGAATAGTATAGGGCGGGTTGAGGAAGTCGGAGACTGCGCTGCCTTCACGCATGAATTCGGGGTTGTAGCAAACGGTGAAATCCTGGCCGCACTTCTTGCCGCTTTCCTTTTCGAGGATGGGGAGCACTACCGTTTCGGTCGTGCCGGCCAGCACCGTACTGCGCAGAACAAAAACGTGCGGCGATTTCTTCTGGCGGATTGCGGCGCCGATTTCTTTGGCAACGTGCTCGATGTGGCTGAGGTCGAGCTTGCCATTTTTCAAGCTGGGCGTTCCGACACAGACGAATGAGACTTCGGAATTGAGCACGGCTGCTGTGGCGTCGGTGGTCGCGTGCAGGAGGCCGGCTCGGTTCGCTTCGGCGACCATTTCGCTCATGCGAGCTTCGATGATCGGGGTGCGGCCCGAGTCCATCATCTCAACTTTGGCGCGGCTTACGTCGACGCCGATGACCTTGTGGCCCATGGAAGCGAAGCAGGCGGCCGATACCGAACCGACGTATCCCAACCCAAAAATGCTAACCGACAAGCCCAAGCGAATTCTCCTGGCAATCGAGTATCTGGGGGCTACTGCGTGGCACCATTTCCCCACTTCGAACTATACCAACCCGCCGTTTAAGCGGTAGCAAGCCGTTCTCCCTCTTGGCGCTGACGGCCTCAAACGTAGACAACAAGATGCCTGTTTTAAATAGGTTACAGAATATCCCTTAAGAGCCACTGGAATCCAGTCCGGCGGTGGGGCAAAAAGATGGACAACTTTTTCCAGCGGCTGGAACTGCGATGGGGCAAATTGCCGCAACCTCAATCGTACCGCGACGGGCGAGTTGCGCGGAATGGCGAGGGTACCAAAGGTAACCTGCGGTCGAGAGCGGCGTTTTCATCAATGTAAGATAAGGGCATCTGATGGCTTCTGGATCGCAAAACAAGCTGGCGCGCATATCCCGGATGGACTGGGAAGAGGTGCGGGTGCGCGCGGGGCAGGAATTGCACAAGCGGCGCGATCTGCTCATGCACTGGCTGGGCGTGGGCGCTGGGGCGATTCGGCTGAACGTAGATTCGGCGGCGCGGCCGGGCCAATTCTTTTTTTCTGGCAGTGAAATTTCGGAGCGCGCGGAGTTGTTGCGCAAACATCTGCCAGACGAAGCGACCGACATTCTGCGCGAGGCCGACGAGATCTGCGGCCATCGTTTTCGGCTGCTGGGCTACGAGAATCTTGACTTCACTCTTGACGGCGGCAGTGGCAGCGACAAAGACATCGACTGGCATCTCGATCCGGTCCACGGCAAGCGTGCGCCGCTGGATCCGTGGTTCAAGATTCCTTTCCTTGATTTCGCAGTGGTGGGCGACCACAAGGTCACTTGGGAATTGAACCGGCACCAGCACCTGGTGACGCTGGCCAAGGCCCGGCTGCTGAGCGGGGATAATAATAACAATAATGACAAGTACGTTCGCGAACTGATCTCGCAGTGGCGCAGTTGGATCAAGGCCAATCCGTATCCGTTGGGGATCAACTGGGGAAGCACGCTGGAGGTAGCCTTCCGCAGTTTGTCGTGGATCCGGGTGGACCAGTTGCTGGGGGGAGCGGCCGAGTACGCGGCGTTTCGCGCGGAATTGGCTCCGGCGCTCGCGTTTCACGGGCGTTATATTGAGCGCTATCTATCTACTTATTTTTCTCCGAACACGCACCTGCTGGGCGAAGCGGTTGCGCTGTTTTTCTTGGGCACTTTGTATCCGCACATGCCGGGGGCCGCGCGCTGGAAGGAATCCGGATGGCAGATTGTGCTGCACGAGGCAGAGCGGCAGGTGCGTCCGGATGGCGTTTACTTCGAGCAATCGCTGTACTACCACGTTTATGCGCTTGACTTCTTTCTATATGCGCGGTTGCTTGCGGCCCGGAATGGAATGGAAATTCCACGAGCGTTTGACGCGGTGCTGGGACGAATGCTGGATGTAGTCGCAGCGCTCGCACAGGCAGGACCGGCGGAAGGCTTCGGCGATGATGATGGTGGGCGGGTGTGGAATCCGCGGCGTAACCGGACGGAGCAGATGATGGACCCGCTGGCGCTGGGTGCGGTGATTTACTCCAGGGAATTTTCCGCAGCGCGGCTGACGGAGGAAGCAATCTGGTTGTTTGGAAATCAAGCGGTCGAGAAACTCTCGAGCGCACACTCGAGCGCACAAACGACCCCGGCGGCGCATTCGGTCGCCTTTCCCGACGGCGGACTTTACGTGCTGGCGGATTCGCAGCCCTACGCGCAGGCGATGGTTGTGGATGCCGGTCCGCAGGGCGTGGACCGCTCGGGACACGGACATGCCGACGCACTCAGCCTGCGGCTCACCATGGATGGACGGCGCTGGCTGGTGGATGCTGGGAGCGGCGTCTACATTTCGAAAGATCCGGCGGACCGCAACACGTTTCGCGGGACGGGTGCGCACAACACAATGCGCGTGGATGGAGCGGACCAGGCGGTTGCGGACGAACCTTTTTCATGGATTCACATTCCGACCACGCAAGTGGAAAACTGGATCGTGGGGAAAAGCTTCACCTACTTTGTGGGCAGTCACAATGGATATGCGCGGCTGGCGGACCCGGTTTTGCATCGGCGGCACGTGCTCAAGATCGCGGGCGACCTGTGGCTGGTACGCGATGTGGCGCTCGGTCGAACGGAACATGAACTGGAGATACGGTGGCACTTCGCGCCCGATCTCGAAGTTCGGAACGCCGACTCGGGACGGGTGGAAATATCAATATCGAAGTCCGGATCAAAATCCGGGTCGACGTCCGGATCAAAGTCCGGATCGAAAGCAGGCGCTGCGTCTGGTGAATCGTTGTTGAGCCTGATCGTGCCAGAAGAAACCGTCTGGCATACGGCGACGGAAGTTAGCAGCACCCTGCTGTCGCCCGCTTATGGTGCGTTGCAGCCTGCGCCGTTAGTGCGATGCCATGCGCGGGTGATGCTGCCGGCGGAAACGGCGACGGCACTGGTGCCACGCCGCGGCGCAATCCGACAGGAGGGCGAACTACAAATCGAACCACGGCTGGCCAGCACGGCGCAGGCGGCGGTACAGGTGTACGAACTCGATTATCATGACGAAAGCCACGGATTCTTTTTTGCACTCGGCGAGCAGGCGTGGAGTTTCGATCCGTGGTCTTCGGACGCGCAAGCGCTCTATTGTCACATCGAAAAAGAGAAACTCGCACACCTGGTCGTGATCGGCGGGACGTACGTCGCGTGGCAGGGACAGCCTCTGCTGAAGGTGGCGGGGCCATCCGCATTTTTCGAGTGGCGCCGGCAGGATGCAGTGATGAATGCAACGCCGGGCGAGTTTTCGGTTACGCCTTTGTTCGAGGAACTGACGGGCGGCTCGCGTTCCTCATCGGCGGGCTTGAATCATAATTCGTCTGATCATGCCCCGAATCAAGGTTCGCTGAATCGCAGTTCGTCACCCTACGCGGAGAAACACTAAATGTGCGGGATCGCTGGGATTCTTGAATTCGGCCGGGACGCGCGGGCTAGCGCCGGGGCTCTGCGCGAAATGTGCCGCGTGATCAGCCATCGCGGGCCGGACGACGAAGGCTTTTATATGGACGGCTCGGTGGGCATCGGCATGCGGCGACTCAGCATTGTCGATGTGGCGGGCGGACATCAGCCGCTTTCAAACGAAGACGGCACTCTGTGGATCGTGTTCAACGGCGAGATCTACAACCATCTTGCCTTGCGCGAGCAACTCATCGCGCGCGGCCACCGCTACAGCACGCACAGCGATACCGAGACCGTCATCCACCTCTACGAAGAGTACGGCGCGGACTGTGTGCGGCACCTGCGCGGCATGTTCGCCTTCGCCATCTGGAATCGCAATACGAAAACGCTCTTCATCGCGCGCGACCGGCTGGGCATCAAGCCGCTGTACTACAAATTGACGGCGGAGCGGCTGCTGTTCGGATCGGAAATCAAAGCGGTGCTGGCGCATGGCGGGATTCGCCCGGAGTTCAATCGGGCGGCGCTGCCGGAGTATTTGGCGTTTGGATATTTGTCGGGCGAGGAAAGTTTCTACGCCGGAATCGGCAAGCTGCTGCCCGGACACACGATGACGATTGGTCCGGAGGGCAACGCCGAGATCCGGCAGTACTGGGACCTGGAGGCATCGAAGCCGCACGAATCGCGAGATGAAGGTCACTACGTCCAAAGCTACCGCGAGTTACTGGAAGGCGCAGTCACCAGCCACCTGATGAGCGACGTGCCGCTGGGCGTGTTCCTGAGCGGCGGCGTGGATTCGAGCGCGGTGGCTGCGCTGATGACGAAAATGCGGCGCGAGCCGGTGGAGACTTTTTCCGTCGGCTACACCGAGCAGACTTACAGCGAATTACCCTTTGCGCGCATGGTATCGGATCACATCCAGTCGCGGCATTATGAAGTGTTGGTCAGCGAGCAGGATTTTTTTGCGGCGCTGCCGCATTTGATCTGGCATGAAGACGAGCCGATCGTGTGGCCTTCGAGCATCTCGCTTTATTTTGTTGCCAGGCTGGCTCGGGAAAGAGTTACAGTGGTGCTGACCGGAGAGGGCGCGGATGAAACTCTGGCGGGCTATACGCGCTATGCCTTCACGCTGAAAAATGCGGCTCTGGATCGAGCGTACCGTAGTGTCGCTCCGAGCCTCCTGCGGCGCGGATTGCGCAACACGGTTGCGACCTCTTCCCTGCTGGGAGCAACCCTCCGCCGGAAACTGGAACACACATTTCTGGCCAAGGATGGAAATTCCTGGGCTTCCTTCTACTTCGATAATTTCTTTTCAGCTTTCGGCGAAGCGGAGCAGAGCGGATTGCTGACCAGCGAGTTCGCACAGGAAGCCGCGCCCAGCACGGCATATAAGAATGTTCTTGACTACTGGGACCGCTCGTCGGGCGAAATGCTGCAACGGCTGCTCTACACCGACATCAAGACTTACCTGGTGGAATTGCTCATGAAGCAGGACAACATGAGCATGGCCGCATCCATCGAAAGCCGGGTGCCGTTTCTCGATCATGTGCTGGTTGAATTCGCGACCCGAATTCCCCGCGCAGTGCAGATCCAGGGACTGGCCGGCAAACGGATTCTGAAAAAGGCGGTGGAAGATCTGCTGCCGCACTCGATTCTGTACCGGCCGAAGCTGGGATTTCCGACGCCGTGGAGCGGGTGGCTGGCCGGACCGCGCCTGGAAACGATTCGCGAGATGCTGCTTGAACCGCGCAGCCTGAATCGCGGATACTTCCGGCGCGAAGCGGTCGAGAAGCTGTTCAACGAACATCGCGCGAAGCATCGCGACAACTACGATCGCATCTGGCGGTTGCTCAATCTTGAGTTGTGGCATCGCGTTTGTCTCGAAGGCGAATCGCACAGCGAAGTTGACGAGCCTGGGATGAAGATGGCGTCGACGCGGTAGCGGCTTCCGATGTGAAACGCACGCCATCCGCGTTTCACGTGCAATCTTTTGCACCTCCATAGATTTACATGTGCTTGGCCGCAAGATCGGTTGCAAAGCGGGCGCGAGGGCACTAGAGTACGTCCAAGACGGAAGGTTCGCTGCTGCGTTGACGGGCGGGGCGCAGCAGCCGAGAACCCAAGACAGCAGTTGGAAAGGACACAGGATTGAAGATCTCGCAAAAAGGGCTTTACGCGCTGCAGGCGATAACGACTCTTGGCCGCCGATACGGAACCGAGACCGTCAAGATACGGGACATTGCCATGGATAGCGACCTGCCGGAAAAATTTCTTGAGTTGATTTTGCTGGAACTCAAGAACGCGCGCATCGTGGAAAGCGTGCGGGGCGCAAAGGGCGGCTACCGGCTGCGGCGCGCTCCAGCGGAGATCAAACTCAGCGAGATCATTCGTCTGGTTGACGGTCCACTCGCACCCTTTGGGGATGCGGATCAACTCCGAAGCCTGATCATCACCGATCCCGACCATCGCGCACTCTACAGTGTATTTTTGGAGGTGCGGGATGCAGCGGCCAAGATACTGGAGAGCACCACTGTCGCCGACATCGTCGGTGATTCTTCTAAATCCCGCAAACGACCGAGCGCAAAGAAGAAGCCGAAGAAAGGTTCTCTTCTGTCGATCGTTCAGAAAGACGCGAAGGGCAAGTAGAAATTCCGCAATGGTGCCAGAAAAGCAGGTCCTTCGCCCCGCTCAAGATGACACTTTTTCTGGGTCGCTTGTACCCTGATGTTTAAGGAACTGCGGGAATCGATCCAATCGGAGAAGACGCAGCTGCTGTCATTAGAATATCCCGACCTCGCGGCTTCCGAAATCAAAGGCCTCACCACAAGGGGCACGGAGGGACACAGGGGAAGGCAATGACCGCTGCTGACCAAGGATTCATGTTAGCCTTTTCAAACTAATGTTGCGTGAAAGCGGGACGCAATGCACGATTCTCGGCCTTCTTCTATCGATCTTCAAGCAATGGCGCGGCAGATCATGCTGGCGCAAGGTTTCGAGCCGGATTTTCCGCCTGCGACCCGGCAACAACTGGCGGATATCAGCGCTCATCCGCCGCAACTGGCGCCTTCCGATAAGGTCCGCGATCTGCGCGACCTGCTTTGGTCTTCCATCGATAACGACACCTCGCGGGACCTCGACCAGATCGAGGTCGCCGAACGCTTGCCCAATGGCGACGTCAAGGTGATGGTGGGCATCGCCGATGTGGATGCGTTTGTCGCCAAGGATTCTCCCATCGATCGGCATGCGGCCAAGGAGACGACCACTGTCTATACCGGCATATGCAATTTTGCGATGTTGCCGGAAGAGCTTTCGACGGGCGCGTCGTCTCTGCTTGAAAACGTAGATAGGCCGGCGGTGGTGATTGAGTTCGTGGTCAATATCAATATCAATATCAATGCCGGCGGCTCGATCAGCTCAAGCGATGTGTATCGGGCCATTGTTCGTAACAAGGCACAACTCACCTACGGCGCGGTCGGAGCGTGGCTCGAAGGCACGGCGGCGGCTCCGCCCAAAGTAGCCGCTTCGTCAGCGCTGCAGGCACAGCTCAAGTTGCAGGACGAACTTGCCCAGGCGCTCAGGAAACTGCGCTACGAGCATGGCGCGCTGAACATCGACACCAGTGAAGTGCATCCGGTGGTGCTCAACGAGCAGGTGGTCGATGTCGTGAAGCAGGAGAAGAATCGGGCCACCGAGTTGATCGAGGACTTCATGATCGCCGCCAACGGCGTGGTGGCGCGGCTGCTGGAAAAAGTTTCTTCTTTGCGCCGCATCGTGAAAACTCCCGAGCATTGGGATGGCATCGTGCGGCTGGCGGCGGCGCAGGGTGAGAAGCTGCCCGCGCAGGCCGATTCCAAGGCACTCAACGATTTTCTTCTGAAGCGCAAAGCCGCCGATCCCGATCACTTCGCCGACCTCTCGCTTGCCGTCATCAAGCTGATTGGACCGGGCGAATATGTTCTGGAGCGTCCGGGCGATCCCGAGCAGGGACACTTCGGACTTGCCGTGCAGGACTATACGCACTCGACCGCGCCCAACCGGCGCTTTGCCGATGTGGTCACGCAAAGGCTGATCAAGGCTTTGCTCGACGGAAAACCTGGACCCTATTCCGACGATGAACTCGCCGGCATCGCCGCGAACTGCACGCAAAAAGAAGATGCGGCGCGAAAAGTGGAGCGGGAAATGTCGAAGCGGCTGGCCGCCGTGGCGATGAGCCATCGGGTGGGCGAAACCTTCGACGCCATCGTCACCGGAGTCACGCCGAAGGGAACGTTCGTTCGTGTCTTGCAGCCGCACATCGAAGGATTGCTGGCTCAGGGATCGCAAGGGCTGCATGTCGGCGACAAAGTGCGCGCGCGGCTGACGCGGACTGATGTGCAGCGTGGGTATATTGATTTTGTTAGAGCGTAATTGCTCCTCCTAACCGTGTGGGTGTAAACTCCGTGGGCAATCTTCGAATCAAGGGTGAATACAGAATTTTGGGGAGGATGCAACCATGGAGCGCAGACTGCTTTTCTCGTGGCTCGCTGGATTGCCTCTTTTTGCATTGAGCTCGGTTAGCGGGCAAGAGGCGCCGAAAGCCAAGAAGCTGAAGATCATGATGAAAAGTGCGTGGGGCTCGGATGACCCAACCCGAGCGTCATTTCCCTTTATTCACGGACTTGCGCTGGCGGACGCCGGTCACGACGTGCAGATTTTCCTGACGGGGGAAGCCACCTATACCATGCGCAAGGCAACTGTGAATGCAATCATGCCAGTGGGGTGGCCCCCGCTGAGCGAAACCCTCGAAAAACTTGTTGCCAAACACATTCCGATCTTTTCTTGAGGAGCCTGTTCCCGGGCCCGTGGGGTCACGGAAGCAGACTTGAACCAATGGGGAGCGAAATTCGGTAGCCCAGCGATTTTTGTGTCGCTCGTGGAATGGGCGGATCGGATCATCACCGAATAAGTCGCGCCTAGCCTCTCTCATGGCAGCGGCTATGCCGCTCCGGCGGCCCGACCGCGTACCAAGGGATGTGTCGTCGGCAAGCCGCAAACTGTGCGGTTGGTGGCGAAAAACCAATTACACCAATAACGCTCGTTGGCTTGCAGGGAGATCTCATCCGTTCTTCTTTTCCAGCTCGGCCCAGCGCGCGTAGAGGGCATCGAGCGCTTGTTGAGCCGCATCCAGCGCGGCTTGCGCGCTTACCAGACGCGGAGCATCCATCGCGTTGGCTGGATCTTCAAGTTCCGCACGCTTGGCTTGCACTAACTGTTCGGCTTCTTCCACTCGCTGCTCGATGCCGGAGTATTCCCGCGCTTCGAGGTATGAAAGTTTCTTTTTCGTCGTTGTTGGCGCTGCCGGGGTAGAACCGGACGGCGTCTGTGAAGTCGCCGCGTCTGACTTCATGTCTAACTTCGAGCGCTGCGCCTGCCATGCCTCCCATTGCGCGTAGTCGGCGAAGGTCTCGGCATCGCCTTTTCCGTTCAGTCCGAGCACGATGCTGGAGACGCGATCGAGCATGTAGCGATCGTGCGTCACCAGCACTAGCGAGCCGGGGAAGTCGATCAGGCTTTCTTCCAAAATTTCGAGCGTCGGAATGTCGAGGTCGTTGGTGGGTTCATCGAGCAGGAGAATGTCGGCGGGCTGGAGCATGAGCTGCGCGATCAGAACGCGGGCGCGTTCGCCTCCGGAAAGGCGGCCGACGGGCTGGCTTAGTTGCTCTCCGGTGAAGAGGAATCGTGCCGCCCATCCGGCCACATGAATTATGCGGTCACGATACACGACAGAATCGCCGCCCGGTGCGAGCGCCCGGCGCAGAGTTACGTCGGGATCGAGGGTGCGAGCCTGATCGAAATAAACGATGCGCAGCCAATCGGCGCGGCGAATCTCACCACCGGTCGGAGCCAGGTCTCCCTGCAACAACCGGAGCAGGGTGGTCTTGCCGCTGCCATTCGGCCCCACGAGGCCCACCCGCATTCCAGCTGTAAGAATAAAGTTTAGCCCTTCGAATAATGCGCGCGTGCCCATTGTGCAGGTAACATCCTGCAATTCGATCAGTCTTTTAGTCTTGCGGTCGGTGGCCGAAAAATCGATCTGGGCTGTGGCGCTGCGGGTTCTCGCATTCAGGTCGGCGAGTTCGCCCATGAGCTCGCCAGCTTTGCCGATGCGCGCCTTGGACTTGCGCGTCCGGGCTTTCGCTCCGCGGCGGAGCCACTCGATTTCCCCGTGAACAAGATTCTCGAGCGCTTCGTGACGACGCGACTGCGCATGCAGGAATTCTTCTTTCTTCTCTAGAAAGCTGCTGTAGGTGCCGTGGACGCGAAGCGAGCAATCGGGATAAATGCGATTGAGCTCGACCATGTCGGTGGTGACATTCTCGAGAAAATAGCGGTCGTGACTCACGATTACGCTAGCGAACGCCGCTCCGCCAAGGAGCTCTTCGAGCCACGTGATTCCGGGAAGATCGAGATGATTGGTGGGCTCGTCGAGCAGGAGGATGTCGGGATGCTGCACCAGGGCTTCGACAATTGCGAGACGCTTCTGCCAGCCGCCGGATAACTCGGTCGCTCGGGCTTCGAGGTCTTCAAAGCCGGCGCGGCCGAGAGTTTCGGCAAAGCGGGCGCCGCGCTCGGATCCCGAGACGCCGCAAAGATCGAGAGCGCTTTCGATCACCGAACGCACCGTAGCCCCGGATTCGAATTGCGAGTCTTGCTCGACACAGGCGAAACGGGTTCGTTTCCGGAACGATACTTCCCCGCTATCGGGGGCAACCTCGCCAGCCAGAATTCGAAGAAGCGTGGATTTACCGGAACCGTTCGGGCCAATTAGTCCGATGCGATCTCCTTCAGAAATGGTGAAAGAAACATTCTGCAAGAGTGGGTTCGCTCCGAAGGCTTTCGTAATTTCCTGTGCGTTGACAATGGGCGAAGATATAGGCGGCAATGATGGCGGTCTCCGGAAATGTGGATGTCTTCAGAGTATCAGGTGAAATGTAGCGCCGCCGCGCCGAGGGCGAGACGCCCTCGGGACAGCCGGCAAGATGCCGGCGCTACGGTACTAGCGGGGCAATGCCTTGCTTGAGGTCCTGAGCGGCTTGCGCCACATTCTCCGGCCTGCCGAGATCACGCCAATAATATTCATCGGCGCGGAAGGCGAGGATTTTCTCTCCGTGGGCAGCGAGACGCAAATAGGAGGTGATGATGGAGAACGCGCCGTCTTCGGTCATCCTCTCCGGAAGACGAGGAGAAATCACGTGGATGCCAGAAAAAGCTAGCGCCTGCACTTGCAGGGGCGATCGAGCAAGTGAAGGTCGAACAAGTTCCGGTTCCTGATCGGCCCCGGAGCTCCGGCCGCAAAGCTGAAGCTGGTCGTCGAACAGCAGGTAGCGAGAGGTCTCGCGGTCCTGCACGGCCAGCGTGGCGAGAGCCTTATTTTCCGTATGAAATTGCACCATGCGCCGGAGATTGATCGTGCTGAGGACATCGACGTTGTGCACGATGAAGGGCTCTTCACCGCTCGAATCGGGGCGGCTGGAATCTTCGACAGAATCTTCGACAGAATCCCCAACAAAGAAATGAGCGGCTTTTTTCAACCCACCGCCGGTGTTGAGCAACGTCTCCTCGCGCGAGACTTCAATGGTCATGCCGAAGTTGTCGTTCGTTTTCAGGTACTCCACAATCATGTCGGCAAAGTGATGCACGTTGATGATCACTTCGCGAACTCCAAAGTTCTGCAAGCGAGAAAGCGCGATCTCCAACAGCGTGCGGCCGTCGATTTCGACCAGCGCTTTGGGGCGATCGTCGGTGAGCGGCCGCAAGCGCGTGCCCAGGCCCGCAGCCAGTATCATTGCTTTCATCGGCGCATCGCTTTCACAGATCTCGCTTTCATGGATTCAGCTGCTCCTGCTCACGATGACGCACCACTACTTCCAATCCATCCTGGCCGCGCAAATGTTTGGCCAATTGCTCCGCCAGATAGACCGAGCGATGCTGGCCGCCGGTGCAGCCGAATGACACCATCAAGTGCTTGAAGCCGCGACGCTGATACGTGCTGACGCTTGCGTCCACCAGCGACATGACGCTGGCGAGAAACTGCTGCACGCTCTCCTGTTGATTGAGATAGTCGATTACCGGCGCGTCTTTGCCAGTGAGAGTTTTGAAGCGCTCTTCACGCCCGGGATTTGGGAGGCTGCGGCCATCGAAAACGAATCCGCCGCCATTCCCGGACTCGTCTTGCGGCAGGCCTCGGTGAAATGAAAAACTGAAAACCCGCACGGTCAACTTTTCCGGTTCCGAAGTCAGGCCCTGCAACTTGTCCGAGGCCACCATGCTTTTGAAGGCTTCCATCAGCGTGGGCAACGCGACGGGCAGCTCCACATTGTGAAGCAGCCAGCGTAAGTTTTTCAGCGCGTACGGCACACTTTGCAAAAAATGCTCTTTGCGCTCGTAAAAGCCGCGAAAACCATAAGCGCCCAGAGCCTGCATGATGCGGACGTAAACGTAGGCGTAGTAAAACTGCATGAACACGGAGCGATCGAGATCGAGGAAACCGGCAAGGCTGTCGAGATAATGATCGAGCAATTGCTGGCGCAGATCCGGGGGCAGGTCGGCCTTGGCATCGTACAAAAGAGAAGCGATATCGTATTGCAGCGCGCCTTTGCGGCCACCTTGATAGTCGAGGAAAAATGGCTGGTCTTCGTTCAGCATTTTGCGCAACATGATGTTGCGGGATTGGAAATCGCGATAGAGAAAATAATCGCGGGTGGCGCTCAACAGGAATTTCGTCAAGCGGCTGAAATCGTCTTCCAGCGCCTGTTCGTTGAAGGGAATGCCGGCGAGCCGGAGAAAGTAATACTTGAAATAATTCAAATCCCACGCGATGGACTGGCGATCGAAGCTGGCGCGCGGATAGCACACTTTGTAGTTCAAATCACGGCCCGCTTCGACCTGAAAGCGCGGCAACACGGCGACCACTTTGCGATAGGCCGCGACGGCCTCGGGTGCGATGGTCGCGCCGTCACGATGGTCTGAGAGAAGCTCAAAAAGCGTGGTGTTCCCCAGGTCTTCTTCGAGATAAGCGCCGTGGCTTAAATCTTCGGCATAAATTTCCGGTACAGGCAGACCACGCCGGCGAAAGTGCCTGGAAAATTCGAGGAAGGCGACATTCTCTTCGCGCACGTCATACAGAATGCCAATCGCGCCGATTTTTTCGCTTGAAAGCCGGATGATCTTGCGGCCCGAACCGCCGAGCTGGCCCTGAAGCGGCTGCACCCGCTCGACCGGTGATTGGAAATGCCGCTCAAAAAGTCTTTTGAGAACTTCCATGAATACGATTTCCAGCAATTCAGTTTTGACAGACTATCGAACAGCTAAAGAGCGTTTTCACTCTTAGCAGTCCGTGGCGAAAGTGAGCGAAGCGAGGGATCTGCATTTTGCGGCGAACTACAGATCCCTCGCTTCGCTGGAGATGACAATTCCTGAAAGGAGTCGCTCGTGCACCGCTCCGGACCCGACTTTCACTACGGGCTCATAGGGTAAACAGTCCTCCGGACATTGGAACTGGAAGTGGCGGCTTCGCGCTTTGAAAAGTCCATGTGCGACCCGACATCGTCGCCACTACCCCCATAAAGATATCATCGCACCCGCGGTCGAACGGAGCGCTGCCCCGCGAGGCAGAAGCACGCGGGCTCGGCGGTGCGGGGCGAGTATGTCGGCAGTGCTGTAGCGGAAGCGACCTGATCTATACCAAACAAAGCATGGGCAGGGTCAAGTGGGTGCTTGCCATGCTGGAATGGGAATTGATGCCGTGGTGGGAATGGCGCTGTATGCCGGAAAAATTCGCGGTTAAAAAACACCCCGAACACCAGTGAGATATGGGAGGTCATTTTTGCGGATCGCGACGGGCGAGGAGCGCCAGTTCGAGCCGGCTGGAAATTCCCAGCTTCCCATAAATATTGCTCAGGTGGCGCTTGACTGTTTCCTCGCTGATCGACATCTGCAACGCGATTTCCCGGTTGCTCCTGCCGGTTTTAATCGCGGAAACAATTTCACTTTCCCGGGATGTTAAATCCGAACCGCCGCTCGATTTTTGCCCAAGACCAGTCCAGTCCGTCAGAACGCCGCTGCCGACCCAGTACTGGCCCTCCGACACTGCGCGGATGCAACTCAGCAGCAACTCCGGCGGAGATGCCTTTAGCACGACCCCGCGCGCTCCCAGCCGCATCGCGCAAGTCACCTCGAAAGGTTCGATGGCGGCAGTGAGGAGAATCGTATAAGCGGATACCTTGGCATGGGTCATTTCCCTCAAAGCTTCCATCCCCGGCATGCGGGGCATGGCCAGATCAAGCAGAAGAATGTCGGGTTTGAGTTGCTGGGTGAGCAAGACGGCTTCTTTTCCGTCCGAGGCCTCCGCGATCACGACAAAATCCTTTTCGCTTACGAGCAGCCGTCGCAAGCCATCGCGGAAGATCGCATGATCGTCCGCGATGATAATCCTGATGGGAGCTCCTTGAAGTTTAGGCAATGCTCGACTCCGCCTGTCGTGGAAATATGATCTCCAGACGCGCTCCTTGACCGGGGTTGGACTCAATCGAGAGTTCACCGCCGATGGCTCGCACCCGTTCTTTGATGGCCAAGGGTCCCCGCCTGGAATTTTTTAGCTGCCCGTAAGAAACTTTTCCGCTGAACTCAAAACCGCGGCCATCATCCTCAATCGTGAGCGAGCATGTTCCCTTTTGCAAAGCCAGAGACACCAGGACATTTTCGGCGCCGCTGTGCTTCAGCACGTTGGCCAGGCCTTCCTGAACGATGCCCGCCAATTCGCGGCATGTCCTCGGAGGTAGCACTACCTCGGCAACATCACACACGAATTTCGCTTCAATCCCAGTATCGTAACGATACTGCTCGATCATCCGGCGTAAGAAATCGACCAGGTGCCTGGGATCGAAATCGAGCGGCTTGAGCTGCCGAATCAGGGCGCGCAGGTTTGCGGCTTCTTTTTGCACCAATTGCTGAATCTCGGTGAGTTCCTGATTGCGTTCGGTGGGATCGATCGCCTGCCCTATCCGCAGGGCGTACAGACGAAATCCAATTGCGTGCAACGACTGCACCACGCCATCGTGCAATTCCCGTGCCACCCGCCCCCGTTCTGCTGCGGCCGCACGGGAACGCAAGCGGCGGAGCAGGTACACGTTATAAACCGCAGGCGCCACGCGGCTGGTGAGGTCTTGCAGGATGCGCAATTGCGTTCCGGCGAGACCGCCGAGTCGGGGCTCAAACATAAACAGCCGCGCCGAAACGTCGGTCGCCACCGAGACACTACTCATGAGAAGCAGCCGATAGGGGTGCCGAGCCACGAATTCGGAGCTTAGATGACACTGCTTGTCCCGTCTCCTGGCCCCGTCTTTGTCGATGGCGACGGCGCTCACCATGTTGCGATCGCGCCAAGCCGCCCCCACGCACTCTTCCGGCATCCCAAACAGATAAATTGGATTTCTCGAAGCGTCCATCTGCTGTCCGCCAAACACCACGTCTTTGGGGCTCTTTAATACCTCGAGCCGCCACAGATATGCTCGCGGGGGATTGCCTTCGCTGACTATCACCAGCAACTTCCGGCCATCGAACAGGCCGAGCAGCTCTTGCAGCGTCGCCTGCAGCGTAGCTTTCAGCCCGATCTCCACCCGCGCTTGGCTGGAAACCTGCGCGATGCTGAGAGCTTGCCAACGCCCGCGTTTCTCAACCTCGGCCAGATAACCAACCAGGGCGCCGAAGATCGCCAGGAAAATGCCTCTCAGAATAAAGGTATTGAAGTTGAATCCCGGTTCGATCCAATCGGACGCCCTGCCCGAGAACCAGGCTCCCTCCAACCCCACGAGCGCGAGGGCGGCTAAGGTCGTGGCCAGAGCCGGGATCATGCCCCAACGAAACGCGGCGGCGAATAGCGCGAAGCTGAAATAAAGAACAAACGGACTGTTCGTTCCGTTCGTAAACATGATGATCACGGCGGGCCAGAGCAGATCGGCCGCGTGGATGAGCAGGACGACTCGTGACGACAATGTTGCGCGCAGGCTCGCAATTACGAGCACCTCAAGACTGTGGGCTGTGTATAGCAGAAGCAGAACCGAGACCAGGGTGGCACTCCGTGCCGGCGCAGTTGGCACGAAGCTAACCGCGAGCAAGGAAGCACCCGCCAGCAGCGCCCGCGCCACGGCAAGAACGCGCTCGACCTCGATCGGCTCGCTATCGGGCAGCCGCAGAGCCAGCCTGCGACCGACTGCATCGAGAAGTGAAGGGATCGCCAGCATGTGGTCGTTTCGCAGGCAGATTATACGCGGCTTATACGGCGCCACTTGGATTTTTCAGCAGCGCTTTAGTCCATTCCGGCGGTCCGTCCGGCGCGCCGGTCTCATTTTGGGACGAAACTTACAACTAAAGTTGCACATAAAATTGCATCTTTTGGGGAATTGACTGCACACCAAGCTTGGACGATGCTAATGCCTACGAATGAGAAAGTTAACGAAGAAAGTTAAGGACGAAGGTTAAGAAAGAAAGTTAAGAAAGAAAAGTTAAAGAAGAAAGTTAAGAAAGAAAGCCAGACAGAGCACCGACAATTCGTTAAGACCAGAAGACCAGAAGACCAGCCCGGCAAATTCTCCCCTTCCCCCAAAGGCAGATTTGCAGCAAGATTTCGACCCCCGCCCCAGCGGAGGAAGGAGTGCCACCATGCGTCGAGAAACGACCGCCCAGACCCACGCAGATTACGTTCCTCGACCCGCTCATGGATGCATTTCACCGCACGGAATGCACGATCAAAATTTGTATCAGGAGGATTACTTAGTATGACAACGCCATTTCGTAAAACTTCCAGGTCCAGCCTGCTGTGTTGTTTGATCGCAGCCTTGATCGTCTTTGCCCTTGCCTCCAGCGTGGCCGCATTCGCCGCAGTGAACGGCGCGATCTACACAACAACTAGTACCGGCACGAAGGTAAACGGAAACCTTTACGGTGCCAAGACCGACGTGTACCTGAATGGCGGGCCACAGAACACGAGCGATCCCGGCCTGACGCCAGGTAACGGCTCAACTCCTGCCTATTACTATTTCCAGGTTACCGACCCGAGCGGTGCTATGTTGCTCTCGGCCGACGATATTTCCTGCCGACAAGTTGTGGTGCAAAACGGGCGGATTATCGGAGTTCCATCTGCTCAAGAGAGCCCTTATGGAACGCCACCTAGCACACAATCCACGGGTTGCGATCACCCGGTCGGTATCTTGTCTCCCGCAGCGCTGCCACCGAACAACGAGGAGCCAGTGCAGCTGTGCCCTGCTACGACCAGAACCGGCGATAACCTGGTGAACGGGCAGTTCTACGATCCAAACAATTGGTGCGACACCACATCAAACCCAGGCGGCGAGTACAAGGCATGGCTAACTCCTGTCGCGGACTACGTTGGCATCGGCGTAGCTTGTCCGAGCGGTCACGGGAATAATGTTTGGGGCTTTTGCGATCAGGACAGCAAGACGGACAACTTCAAAGTACAACCTGCTCCACCGCCGCCGCCTTGCCCCGACCCCACTAATCCGGTTTGCCAGAACCCACCCCCACCCAGCGCTAACTTGGTAGCCTGCAAGTATTGGGACAAAGATGACGACGGCTTCAACGATAATTCCGATAGTCTGCTGGGCGGCTGGACCATTACCGCCTCGACGACCGATGCCACTCTTGTCATAAACGGTGGCACCCCTGGCGCCAGCGCATCCGGAACCACGGCTTCCAGTGGAGTTTCCCTTGGATGCACCACCTTCACTATCACAGGCTTTCCGGACGCGACTACGCCCGAGAGCGTAACCCTGACCGAAACTCAACAAACTAACTGGAACCAAGTCGCGCCCCTGTCGGGCCCCACCGGCAGCCTCACCTATACGGGCGGGACTGGCGGATCTATTACCGTCACTGGAAACTGCGTTGCCGATTCCGTAACAGGGCTTGTTGCCCCGTGCACGTCCACCAGCAGTGTGCCTCTCATCGGAGACGGCAGCACAACCGCTGCCCCTGACTTCGGCAACACGGGACTGGATTTGACGGTCAGCAAGACGGCAACTCCAGCTTTCACCCGCACCTACAGTTGGAGCATCTCGAAGAAAGTGGACAAGACCCTCATCGAGACAACTGGCACTACGGCCACGTTCAATTACGAGGTGGACGTAAACGAAACCGGCTTCCTCGACAGCGCTTGGCAGGTGAGCGGCACGATCACGGTCACGAACCCGAATAGCTTCGCTGTGACCGGCGTCAACGTTACCGACGTAGTTGACGACGGCGGAAGCTGCACGATCACAGACGCGAATGCGGGGAACGACACGGTTCCAGCCGGGGGTTCGCTGAACCTGCCCTACGTCTGCACCTACGGCTCAGCGCCGACCTACAACGTGACTGCCCACAACACGGCGACCGCCACGTGGATTGCGGCTACATTCAACACGAAGGACAGTTCAGCCTCCTATCAGGCAGCCTTCGTATTCGACGACGGCACGGCGGGTAATCCAACGCTTGTCAACAAAACAGTCACGCCCACCGACAGCTTTAACGGAGGGAGCGCGGTAAATCTGTGCACCTTGGCTGCAAGCACGCCTTGCACCCTGACAGCCTCGGACACCACCCCCTACACTAGCCAAGCCTACAAGTACTCGCGCTCGATTACGGTCAAGCCGGGCTGCTTCACCTACAACAACACGGCGACAGTGGTTCAAGATACGTTACCGTATCCGACAGCGAGTGCGTCGGTCGAAGTCTGCGGTCCGGCAGCAACGGGTGCGCTGACGATGGGCTTCTGGCAGAACAAGAACGGCCAGGGGATCATCGCAGGCGGTGCGTCCACAAGCGGCGTTTGCAATTCGGGCACTTGGCTGCGGCAATTTGCGCCGTTCCAGGACCTGAGCGCGACGGCACCTTGCGGGAAGGTAGGGAGTACGTCCAACAGCGATGTGGTGGGCTACGTGTACAACGTAATCAAGGTTGCTACGTGTACAAGCACGAGCAAAACGTGCAACACGATGCTCAAGGCGCAAATGCTGGCAACAGCACTGGATGTGTACTTCAGCGATCCAACTCTTGGCGGGAACAAGATCAGCGCGCCGGCTCCAATTGGCCCCGTGAAGATCGATCTTACCAAGGTCTGCAGCATGATTGACGGCTCCGGTGGCACTGCAACGTGCTCCGGAACCTTCTTGAACTGCAGCAGTGCTTTCAATAGCGCGACCTGCCTAGACGTCCTGCACATACTAGCGTACGCGGGAAGTCAATCGAACAGCGGCGGAAGCACCTGGTATGCCAACGTAAAGGCAACGCAGGTGCTTGCCAAGAACGTGTTCGACGCCATTAACAACAAGGTAGCGTTCAACTGTCCGTAGGGTGTGCGCTGCTTCCATAACCAAGGCCGGCCCCGAAGTTTCGGGTCGGCCTTGTTTCAGGAACTTGCTAGAACGTGAAATCCGTTTCGCGGTGAAACGGGAGCACGTTTCGTTGGCAAGCAGTCGCCGTCGCTCCCGTAGCGCGGCAACTTCGTCAAAAGGCTGGCCCAGAAATCGGGCCGGCCTTTTTTTCGTGGAAGAGCCACCATTTATGGCCGCGTTACGCGTCAGTGTGGAGCGGGCGCCCTTGCCCCGCTGCCTTTGACTCCAAGCCCGCATTCGAATCGACTGCTAGCGGCACGGCTGAACCGTGCACTGAAATTCCATTCCATGCAGCCGGCCCTTTTCATCACAAACCACCTGTGAGCGGCATCACAGACTTCCAACCCCGCGCACGCGATAATAGCGATCTGATTGGCCCAGGCAGAAGTATGCCCGTCTCCAGAGACGGACTTCAATGCTACACGGAAGCTACTGTCAACGCTCCTTGACAACTTGAGGCGTTTGGCGGGCGTGAGCCCGCCGCCGAAATCCTGAGCGAAGCGAACGGATCTCGTAAGTCCTTATTCGTGAAGACTTTGGATATAACTCCTTTAGGCTGAAGACTTTGCGGGATTTTCCTCCTAACCCTATGATTCTAATATACTGAAAAAATGGGGGGAGGGGCTAGCCCAAAATTGCGGAAAAACTGCTCGTGTGGTGACGGGGCTCCGCCCCGTTCTGCGCGCCGCAGGAAAGTTTGTGAACGCCTAGCCTTTGGGAAGGGCGCGGCTTTACAGGCTGCGGAAAAACTGCTCGTGTGGTGACGGGGCTCCGCCCCGTTCTGCGCGCCGCAGGAAAGTTTGTGAACGCCTAGCCTTCGGGAAGGGGCGCCGCTTTACAGGCTGCGGAAAAACTCTATGTTGCATTTGATTTTGGGTGGCGCAGCGCTTCAGCGCTGCGGCTGCTTTGTTTTGAATTCGGCTTCAGCCGCTGAGGTAACACTCTCGGCTCAAAAGCTTTTTTTTCCGGGCCATGTCCCGCTGCGTCGATCAAAGGTCAGATAATCTGTTCAGACAATCGGATGCGCTTATTTCCAGCGCAAAGCGACGAAGATAATCGTGATCAGGTTCCAGCCAACGATTGCTATGTAAATCGCGTTGACTACCCACATGAGCCTGCGCACTCCCATCGCGATTGCAACCGCGATCACCTTGCTGACGAGTAGGCCACGAACGCGGCCGAACGACACCGTCAGGTGCGCGACTAAAGGATTAACCTCGAACGCTCCCACGTGGAATGCATACAACGTGGTGAGCAGATCGAGAACTTGGAGTCCGACAAAGGTCCAGCGAGAGCGCAGGATCCGCTTGAATCCCTCGCTCCGCGTATTCCCTATTTCGTCGGCACAGGGTTCGGATGAGATCGATGACATAGATTTTCAAGTGTACAGGCGAATTGCCGAATCGCGAATGGCACTTCGGATGGAGATCAGCGATTCATGACCAGATGAGACTGCAAGATTCGAGAAGCAAATTTTTTGCACGCTCTCTTCAGCGCGCCTCTTCAGCGTACCGCGAAGCGAATGCCCAGCAGGATCTTGAGAGCCACCGGTTTCCCGTCGATTTGTGCCGGCTGAAACGTCCAGTTATTCAGCGCTTCGATCAGAGGAGCAATGAGCTCGCTGTCAGGGGTATGCTGCACGGATACCTGCTCCAGTTTCCCCGTCACGTTCATGATCGCCGAGGCAACGATCAACTGGTGTGCGCACTTCGCTGCCAGCGCGGCGGTAAGCTCCGGTATCTCCTTGAGCATCGCGTACGGTGGCGTCGGTGTTCCCCGAATGTAGCCGGAAGTGCCGTCGCCGGCCGGCGGTTGCAACACCGCATACTGTAGGGTCCAGGAAGGAGTGCGGTCTTCGTCGTTGGTGCGCATGTCGAGATAAACGGTGTACACCTTCTCATTCTGAAAGACGCCGAAGTCGGGAAGTCCGCCGCCGCTGCTGGCGGTTGAGGTGATGGTCATTCCATAAGGAGTTTGGCGATGTGGAGCGACGCTGGCGTGCAAGCTTCCGGCGCCGCCGTTTCCGTAGCCGCCCCCACGAATCGTGATGCCGGGAAATCCGCCTCCCCCTGGAGCGCTTCCCGAACCCTTGCCGCTTCCCAGAGTCGTTCCCGCTCCCGATCCCGTGCCGGCTGCCGCCGCGGTCCCACGGCCCGTCCCGGCACCTTCACCCGCCGGATTCAAGCCGCTTCCTATGCCGCTGCCGTATCGCCCACCGTTGCCACTGCCGGAGGCACGTGAGCTCTTGCTGCTGCCGCCACCAGCGGCCGTTTCCGCGAGCGCATCCCCGCTAGCGGCGTCCGCCGGAGAGCCGTTGCCTGCAGCCAGGGAAGAAAGTCCACCGCCCTTGGCTCCGGCGCCAGGATCGGCAATCACCGTCGCCTCACCGGGAGTAACCGCGAACAAGGAACGGGCTTCTGCCAGGGGAATTTTTGTCGGGACATCGGGCGGCGAAGGAATCGCATTGAGCACCAGCAGACCTGGTTGAGTTCTTCGATCCACCGGCACATCGGAAATGTCTGCCGGAGCAGGCACCTCGGGCTTGGCCGGAAGCGGCTGCGGCATGACGGGCTCCGATGCGACCAGCACGGGAACCTGGCTGGCGGCAGCGGCCGGCACCGTGAGTTTCGGCGCCGCAATCGGATTATCCGCGGGACGAAGCGCCAGTCTGCCGGGTTGCACTTTGAGCACCGGCTTCGGCGGCTCTGCCGCCGGCGGCTGTGCGATGTTGGGCAGCGGCAGGTATCGCCGCATCAGCGGAGGATTGTTGAGCGAAGGTTGAAGAATGGTCTGAATGCCAACCGTGGCGCGCGGAGGATCCGAAACCATCGGCTGCGGTCCAGGATAGGCGAAGCCTCTGCGGCCCCGGGCGCGCAATCCGGAGGAGATTTCTTCCGCGCTACCCGATCCACCGCCGAGTTTGCCCGCGCCTTCGCTTCCACCGCCGAGCGTCGGCAGGTAAAGCACATTGTCCAGCGGCAACACGTCGATCCGAGGTGGCGCGGTCTCTACCGAGCGCACAAATGCATAACGGCTGGAAAAAAACACGATCAAGAAGAAGACAAACTGATGCAGGATGACCGAAAGTCCAAAGCTCCGCCCTGGCCGGTAACCGCATCGAACTTCGCGGAAGGAAAGCGGCGCAGGAGCGCGTAGCTCCTCAAGCCACGGCAAGGGTTTCGGCGGAGCCTCCAGAACGACAGGACTCATCTTCCCATCACTCCCGTCCCGAAGCCCGAATTAGCCATCACAGCGCTCATTGGAAAATTGACGCCTTCAGAATGCTGTACGAGGTCTGGGAGTTCAAGTCCATGATGATGGCTGGGTTTCCACTCAGGGTGAGCTGATCGACAATGATCTGGCCGAGAATATAGGTCGTGGTTCCCGGGGTTCCATTGAATGTGACGTTGTCGTTGAAGGCGCTGGCGGTTGAGCAGCTCACCCCCGTATCGCTGCCGCTCGTCACGCACTGGTGAAAATACATGGTGCCCGCCAACAGCATCACCCCGCCGCCCTGCCAGTTCGGATTCGTGCCCGCATTTTTGGCGCGGTTTTGGAAGAACAGGAATCCCCTTTGTTCGCCGAGAGGATCGCTAACGCCCTGCGGGTCACCGTAGTTGAGGCTGCAGTTCGGAGCGCATAGGGTCGGGACTCCCGGCCCAGTCGGCTTCTGGCAAGGGCCCAGAAGCACGGCGCTGGTCAGACTGCTCGGCATGTTGGCAGGTACTGTGGAGGTGGCCGTGCATTTCGCGCCGTACGGAAGGTAGCCCGTGCCGGAAGTCGTGTTGAAAGCAGGGACAATAGGAACGCCCTTGCTATCGGTGCATTTACTCCCGGAGTTAGATCCGACATTGATAGACTTCGTATCGGCGAAGTAGAACATTACTCCCCCGCTACCGTCCCCCTGCAGCGTGCTGGGCCGGATGCAGGAGTTCGAGTCCGCGCTGAAGCCATTGGCGACATAATAGATCCCCGGTACAAAGAGACTAAGAGCGAGGTTGGTTCCGCCTGCTCCCCTTACCTGAATGCCGCCAGGATAATAGCCGGGCCAATACCTGTGGCATTCACTTATCGCGACGTTGGGACACTCGCCGGTCCCCTTCGCGACCGTTTCGTAACCGGTTTGAGTGGTCGTCGGCTGAACCGGAGCGGAAACCTGCGCGAAGGGGT